>Ga0307509_10003052_pt1 | contig 26055 bp, 17 predicted proteins | sample 10_EM_MG_FD_202245 | JGI IMG/M metagenome (GOLD analysis project Ga0307509, IMG submission 202245) | Populus trichocarpa ectomycorrhiza microbial communities from riparian zone in the Pacific Northwest, United States - 10_EM | ecosystem: Host-associated > Plants > Roots > Unclassified | place... | reverse complement strand
TTTGAAGGTCTAGAGTCGGATTCTACCACCTCGTAGCAGGATTGTTAAACCCCACAGCCCTATTGAGGAGGGCTAAGTTCTTCAATCTCCCAGTTCCCATAGGGCAGGATTTTTTAATTCTGCTGCCCTACATGACGGATCGTTCAATAATAACTGATTGTCAGCATGGATTGAACTCCTGAGCTCCCGCTAATGCGACAGGAGTGTTAACCACTGCGCCAGCTAGGTATTTCATGAAAGGAAAACCTGGGAACTAATACTTATCCTACAGGAAGTCTGATTTGGATTTTAATGGGTGGGTAGTGTGTCTCCTCCCGAGTTGCTGGTAGATTTCAACGGAGGTGTTTCTTACTTAGCTGTTTAATGAGAGATTCTCCGTGGTTTAAAACAGAATCAGTGCTTTGTGCGCTTGTTACTCTCCTATGATACACTGAGATCCGGTTTGGATAACGACGGACAGTATATAGATAGACAATCACTGTTGTCGGAGGTCACACAGTAACAGCCGGAGTCAAAGCGTAAGGTAATGGGACTGATCAAATGAAAGAAAGAGAGAGAGACGATTGCTATCCTGCTATCCTACAAATGCGCTTGAGACTGCTGTACATATAGTAGTGCACAGTGTGAATATACATCAAGATGACCACTGCCATTTCCTAGATCCACATGTTTCAACTTGCCTGACCACTGGCCGAACACATTCATACCAGATCATCACACCAATGTAATAGTTCCGACAACTGTCGGGTGTTGGAAATGACAGTTTAATGGCTGCACTCTGATGCCGCTGAGGTATATGTACGCACTAGTCAAAGGACAAGCAAGCCAGGAAAATGTTTTCACCACTTCGTTTTTCTTTTCTTCTCACCTTTGCTCTCTTTCGCGCCTTTCCTATACACAACTTTCCTCAAGCCCCCCCTTTCCAGCAAGTTATCACAATTAATCATGAGAGAATCTCCATTTAAGCAGTTTCACCCCACTGCGTAAAATCCTTACCCTAAATCATTATTTCCGCAGCCCAGATTTTCAATATCGGGCAGCGGGGTGTATCTGGGTGATGAGACGCCATTGCGGACAAGGCATCCCTTCGCCGGAAGATAGGAAAATATATATAAGCTCTTCATAATAGTGTCTGTGTGCCACTGTAGATAGTAGGGTAAAAAGAGGCTAATTTTACTCTAGTTAACTCCGTCAATTGAAATCGGCACCCCAGAGGAGTGCACTCAAGGGTGGGTTAACGGCAACAATGCGGATCTGAAGAGATTTGGCACAATGGGTGGGTGGATATGACTCCCATGCTAGGGGATCTTCCCTGATAAATATAGCTTTCGTTCTTACACGGAATAGCTGTCGACGTAGTTAGTACGGTAGGATGTATGATATATACTCTTGGGGCTGGGCTCCTAAGAGCAGCTGAACGTAAGGCTCAATCTTTCCGCATATAAAAGTGAGAACTACTCTCGCAATAGCTAACCACGCAAGTAGCTCTAGAACATACTAATATCATTAAAAATAAAAATAAAAAAGGTCACTCTGGCATCGGACGTTGGAAAGGGGCATGTAGCCTCATATCTAGGGAAACCCACAACCAACCGGAACAAAAGACCAGGCAAACTAGGACATATAGATCTAAGCATAGTATAAAAAGATACCCTACCAAACCACGAAGATAAAAGCATATGAAACCATCTCACGGGCCTAAAACATTAGTGTTAGTAATCTCCGGATATATCTTATCACAAGTTTAAGCTCTCGAGCGCCTACATGTTATAGGCCTAACATAGACTACCATTCAGAGTCCATCCCTCCCTTGGGCAGGGAAAGGTAATTCAACACAACTTCCCCGGGATTCCAGGCTCTAGGCTTCCCAATATTCTCAAACCGATTATCTGCGAGCTCGAAGGCGGAGTAGTCTCCCAGATTCACCTTGATCCACCTCACGGGCCCACGGGTCTCAGAAGAGTGGCAGGATGGGGTACGCGAAGAAGAAAACATGGGGTCATCTTCTCTAGATCGTATATAAGATAGGAGATTTCGGGAGTTGGAGGGGCTTTGTTTGCCTTTGCTGGTTAGGGAGTCGGGAGTGGTGTGGCAAGTAGTACAGCCCATTCCGGTATCCACGGAGTCTTGTGCCTGGTTGGCTTTGGGAGGGGGGACGATGTCGGACTTGGGACTCTGCGCTTGACCTCCGGTGTCGAACTCCTTTTCAGTGACCTGCGGCCTCCTCATGGTCTCTTTACCCACCACTTCCGCTTTCCGGGGCTGGAAATTTGCATTCCCGGCCGCTTCAGCAAAGGTGCCTTTGCCAGCTTGAGGAGTCTCAGCACTGGATTGCCTGCCGGAATCACTAATATTGAAACCGCTGATGTTGGAATCACCGATGCGGGGATCCACAGTGTTCGGGATTGATCCGGGAGAAGAAAGCAACTCTTGGTTGTTTGCCTCCCCTCCCTCGTTCATTTCCGGCGTGGGGTCCTTGGAAAATACTGCTTCGGCTCCAAACTTTTCCAGAGCTGTAAGCCAGACATTGTTGAAGATTTGATCTGAATCGGACATCGTTCGCTGTTTATTTAACGGGAGGTTTATCGGGATAGGTGTAGAGTTTCACAAAGATCTAAGATCCCGCTAAGGCCAACGGGGGAGGAGGTAGCTGAGAGGGGGGGGCAGGAGATGCTTGAGGAAATTGGGGGGTTCAAGGTCCCCCTGCGTGCAACTTGGAGGATGTTAGAGAGATGCCTGGCCACAAGAGGCGGACCGGTCTTGAATTTTTTTCTGACAGAACTTTCTCCTAGGGTTGAGAAGGGAAGTCCCTGGATAGCCCTCATTCAAAGCAAGTTGACTCACTATCACTAGGGTTAATACTACCCTAATAGCTCGAACAAACTGACCTCGCGCCACGACATTGGAGTCATTTCCCTTAGTAAGCTCTGGTATTTATTTATTTTTGTTTGTTTCGGAAAGAATTATTTCAGTGTGTTTTTGTCCAGGGAAGGAGTTTTTGGACTCATTCCTAGTACCTGGCTCATTCATTCAAATTCCCACGGTAGTTCTTATTGCGGCGATCTCGACAATTGGGTATATCCGAATGTTATGCGCTAAGATGAGAGTTATCTTTCCGAAGGGCCTTATTAGATTCTACACCACGGATGCAATTGACACAATAATTCCCTACCCAAATGGATCCTTCTAGAAACCGATTATTCCATCAACGCAACCCCAAACCGTGTAACTTACCTAGGTCTAGACAACTCAATCTCAACCTAGATGCGCCATTGGTGGACCATCTTATTCACTCCTGAAAACCTCTCCAAATGTTGGAAATGTGGGCTGCGGAGGTAATGATTTTCGGTGAGGATTCTACGCAGCCGAGTGAAACCGCTTAAGTGGAGATGGGGGTCGTGATTGATTGTGATAACTTGGTGGAGGGGGGAGACTTGAGGAGGGTTGTGTACAGAAAGGAAGGTGTGAAGCGAGCAAAGGTGAGAAGGAAAGAAGGACAAGGGGGGTTAAAACATTTCATCGCTTGCACGTCCTTTGGCTAGTGCGTACATCTACATCAGCGGCCTCAGAGTGCTGCCATTAAACTGTCATCTCCAACACCAAATGTTGAAATCATACTTTCGGATATGCACTTTCTACCTCTTTGAGTACGACAACGCCTCCCAGCACATGCTAGTTTCACTTCAATGCCGTCAGAGTTCAAGCTCAACTCATTCGGTTCAGATCTTCTATTTGTTTCGTTACTTAATCAATTAATCATATAATATGTAACTCTATTCGTAACAGATTTCTTTCGTCTTCCAGTTTCTTATCTTGATATGCGTTCCTGTTGCGCAGGGTAAAAAGTCGGTCCTCCGGCCCCTCCGATAGAATGAAGTTTTCTATAATTTTTCGTTCCCCTAAATTTTCGGTATAGAGCTTGATTATTTCAGAATATTCAACACCAAATAGGAAACCACATAGGAGTGATAAACTATGATCTTGTTCCCACGTCCGGCCATATCTAACTTCACCACCACCTATGAGCCATCCAACGAGAGAATAATCTCCGCAAACCTTCCTGACCCCCACATTTTGAGCATAGTAGGCAAGCTCCTACTTGGGGTTTCTCTGAGGCAATAGACATAACAAGGATAGATAATACCTGTCGAGGGTTTGGGGGCTTTTGAGGAGTATGTGTATAAGTAAAACCCGAATACCATATCCTGAACATTCCATGGATCGCCACACCTATCTCTGTATTTCCCCACATGCCCTCATCCCTTTTCACACTCCCGGGATAACAAAGGAAAGATATGTCGGTATATTCTACCGTCAAACAACTCCCATGTGTGAACACTCTGAATAACTCCAGAACGATCCTTCTCTGGGGAAGGAAAGATGTGAGGAGTGGAATGGTACCAAATGGAAGAGTTTGTAGAGGTAGATATGGAGGACATTTCTCAAAGAAGTACAAAGAACAAAAAACTTTATCTTATGCCATTCCCAAATTAGTCGTGTATCTTAACACATACAAACTAGGACGTAACTTCAACAACACAGGGCTTATTTCCATCCCACAAACGATCCACCCCTACCCTTGTCATTAATTTTCTTTCTATTTATCTCCATTCAACAAATACAAGATTATCCGTAGAATCTTCCCACTCCCGTGACAAAGCCAGACACATCCGTCCAACAGAATGGGGGACCAGAAGGGTGGCAATTACCATACCCTGGGGAGCGCGCACTCAGTGATAGAAGCAATGGAGTCGAGAAGGCGGTTAAGCGTGTTCAGGCCGGATTTGCAGTTGGCGGTTCCAGTAAATTCTTGCGCACCCCCTACATCCCTATCCTACAGTAGCCAATCATGGGGTGGGCAGGAGCAGTAAGCACAGCCACAGGTTCAGCCCCCAACTCGATAAGCCGATCGCGGTCCTCAACCCCCAGCTCTCCCGCCCCTCCTTCTCGAATTACGGTCCCGTGGTCGAATCTTTGCCCATGAACAGGGCCTACTCATGTACTATATTAGGAGCAATGCTACGACCAACACCCTGAATGGTACTACATTTTCCATGGCATACAGCCAGGGGTGGAAGCATGCCTTCCAGGTCAGGAGAACTTTGCTAGCTCTACCGCGTTGGTTGATAGGAAGAATGAACTCACGATTCCCGATGTGGCTGGGGCCGCCCGGCGGTACGGCTATCATAATAGGATCTTTTGTGGTGGGAGTGGATTGCAGAGGGTTTTCATCTTGGGGTGTTTTCTAGGTCTCTTGGGGTGGCGTCGAGTGAGCGGGGGTGATTAGAGAGAATAGGAGGTTCTCGTCTACACGTTTCTAGCCCTACACCTATACCCTCCGAGAGCCATCTCCCGGAACAATGTTCGTCGCTTTAAGGGATTATGGGCAAGTGATTTTCCCAAATCAAGCCAGGTGAGACTAGGCACCCATATCTTAATAGCCCGGAAAAGTACTCTAGCAAAGCACAACATTCATGACTACTCCCCCGACTCTTTCGCTGAGACAGCTACCCCAAATTTACAATGAGGATTTTAATTTACTCGCCCTAAAAACCTAAGACAAGATCATTTCTCATGGGGTGTCATCTTCTATAATATTTGCATTTGCATTTGTATGGCTCTATGCATGGCGTCATGCCTCGGCCCATTCAGGGTTAAAAACATTTCCTTCTCCCATCCATTCAGAAAACTCGGTGTCCCCCGTGTAACATCCACTCGTAATCCCCAATCCTACTCTTTTGGACTATTTATTGCCCGTATTGGAAAACTGCTACCTCAAATAAGTATCGCCGCTAAAGAGTTCTAATACTGTATCTGCTCTATGGGCGATATATCTTAGTATAATTTCGCTAATCCCCCCGCTGGATGAGGAGGCGACAGAGGGGAGGAGAGTGGGAGGCAGGTCGGAGAAGCACCCGGAGATTTTGACACGAGTGCTGGGAGGGGTGGCAATAGAGGCTAAGATAAGCTTTCCCCGGAAGGAAGTGTTTCCGGGGCGTGGAGATCAGGCTTGGTCAAATGATCACTTCGTTTGGATATTTCGCTTTAGTAATTTGCACTTGGCAACAATGGCCTGCACTTTCTTATCCGGGAGACCCCAACCATGGGTCTTTAGTAGTACCTCTAATGCTCCCCCCAGTGACCAGACACCCTTGCTTCTCGTCTAGACGGCGAATTTGAATATATACCCTCCCCTCGCCCCGCCCTTCTTCAGCCCAGCCCTGAACTCACACAATCGAAAGATATAGCGTGATTCTTTCAATAACCTTACCCACCTTACCCCTCCACTACCCCCCGAACAGCGTCAAGATAGCTTCTCATAGCCCTCCTTCCTGAAGGAAGTGGCTCCCATGGAACAACTCCGCTTCCGAGCTAGCAGCTCTCCGATATGATGGGTGTTTGCCCATACCAGCGTTATATAGAAATGCAGACTCCTCGATCCCGAGCCACCTCGTTCGAATTTCCCGCCGGTCTCGTCAAACACCGGCCCAAGCTTCCCTCTTAGCTTCCCAACGACTCGCGCAATATCAAGACGCTCATGGATAGGGTACCGGGCATTCAAAGGATTACCATCCGACTAAGCGACGATCACTGCTCTCCACGAAAATCGTGTGACTGGAACCAATAAGAAATTCGCGAGAAGTTAGGGATGATGTTATTACAATTTGCGGGGTTGGGCTCTTATCGCCGTATCCGAAAGCTGTCCTACGCTCAAAGCAAGCATCACGATAACAAAAGCGTTCCGATTATAGTAACCTCGCTTAGAGATGTGATCTCTTTCCAATGTGACATAAGCCTCCTTGTACGCTTACACCTTGACCCGTCCCCCGTTGTGTGCCACATTAGATTCCCCACCTTCTTCTTCCTTGTTGCCATTTAACCGCCAAGCAAGCCCGGTGAATCATGAAAACAAAATCCCGTTACAGGTCCTCTTGTGCGGGGCTCCCTTGGAGAAGTGGGGTCCACAGCAATCTCCTTAGGATGGCATCTAAACAAGTTGATTCAGTTGGAATGCCGCTTGGGCACTTATAAGATATGAATTCCAAAAACCCAGTCTCTAGCATGTTCGTGTCAAACCCTCACGAAGGGGGGGTTTCCAATTGCGCCTAGAGAGAATAAGCGCAAGCGCGTTGCGAGTGCCCAATTAGCATATGTGCAGGGCGAAGCTAATAGTGCCGACACCCGGAACCCCGCACCCGCAAATCCCCCATGGTGCCTAGCCGCTCCATCCAGACCCTCCACCGGACTTCGTACATTGACTGTACAGTTCTGTCTAATAAGTGTCCGTACGGTCCATAGCAACGGCAAAAACCACTGTCACCTTTTCATTTTTAAGGACCCGGTCCTTAAAATATGTAACATAATTATCAGTTAAGTTATAATTTAATCTGTATCTTATGAGAAAATAGAATATCAAAAATTAAAGTTAATTGGAAAAATATATACATTTGATTTAAGGTTTTTCATAATTGATAAATCTTTTAGTAGTTTATACTCAAAAAATACCAACTACCAGTTTTGTTCTAACACTATCAGATTCAATCTCAGGGAGTTGTATCCTTAGTATGTATTTCTTTACATCTTAGAGTATCAGTTCTGCAAAGTTATTAGCTTAAGTTACCACTGATTATACAATCAATTATCATATTATCAAAGACCCTATATTGAGGATTTAAAGCCTTTTTTTAAAAGCAAAGTAAACTACTATTTAAAAGTAAATTGATTGATATATCCTATAGCTCTTAGATAACATATTTGGATAATTAAATATAAAATATATTCTTCCCCCGGACCTTACTAGCCCAATAACCTATATTGTAATTTTCCCAGAAAAATCCAACACCTATAGTAGTAGCTCCCTGGCTTGAGAAAAATATTAAAAATAATCTTCCAAGTGAAAGATATTGAAGCTCATACAATTACAGTTATCTTAGAACAATCATATTTTTCCAATTACTTCTATCAATAGTAGACTGAGTACCATAACATCAAGTAGTAGTATCCAATAACTTTATATATATAAGAGAAAACAGATTTGAACTTCAAATTGGTATTTTTAAAATAATATAATAATAGTAAAAATATATTCACTAGAGTATATAGTTTCTTGTAGATTGTTCCAGTTTACAGTTAATTATCTGAGATAAACTATAGTTTGCCCATATTCTTTATCAGTGGTTACCATATATGTAAAATCATGAAGTAAACTAACTAGTATTTAGGGTCTAGATTATGATTTATAACCCCTCTGAGATTGGTAAACTAATAATTAATCTTATATCTTACTGCTGTTGAAAAATAAAAAAATTCATGTACATAGTGTTCCATTTTAGCTTCCAAATTTCATTTTCCCAATTCCAGATTTTCTCCATACTCTAACTATTGGTATAAAATTATCAGAGCTGGGTAATAGAAAAGTTTTCCCATTTTCAATTACCTCATTTTTTTCTGAATTATTATCTAGACATTTGCATTGTGAATTAATTTTACTTATGGTGTTGTGTTGTTGCTATGGACCGTACGGAAACTTATTAGACGCAACTGTACTTCTATTCTCATCGTGTATTCGGAATACGGTTGCTATAAAAGTACCGGAAGGTGTGTCAGAATTATTTGAAATATCGAAGATTTGGTGTGTTTAACACAAAGAGGATAATGTAGCCGATGGCAAGTGAAAATAATGATCCTTATGAAAGTAGTGACGGCAACTGTGACGGTAGAATGAGGGAAGGTGTTCATTCACCGCTGAGGGTAGCCTTGATTCCGCTTTTCAAGCACGATGCAATAAATTCTAAAGTGTAAAGTGTTAGTCCATTCTCATGCATGGGCTTCACCAGCTACTGGCGCCGTCCACCGCAATCTTTCAAGGAGCATGAACACTATATAATACTTTCTATGGGTTCACGACAGCTCTTCCAAAATGGGAAACCAATTTTGATGCGCGCAGAGATGACCTGTGTGTGAACTAAGAGGTAAAAGAGAACAAGCTTGGCCTGGTATGAGAATAAATGATGTAAGGAGTAGAAATTACTACTAGCCATGTTTGGTCATAGTATTAAGACATAAATCTTTAATATTATGATACCTGATTCCGAATACGCGATGAAAATGGAAGTATATTTCTCTGCGACCGTCGTGATTCTTCCAAACAAAGTCAGAAATTAACAAACCCCCGATCCAAACAATCACGACCCGGGGGAAGGGAAAAAAAGGAAAAAAAGCGCTGTCCGTTTAAAAAAATATTGTTATTTTAGCTATTCCCGCCTACGCTATTACTACTATTACGGCTATTATTATTATTATTATTATTATTATTACTATTACCATCCTGATTATTCCAACACAGCACTTGGGCTTCTCACCAATCTCGGAGTTCTCGCAATGTCTAGAAAGCCAGCTTTTATCCCCCGAAGGTTGACACTTTGACTGGAGAGCCGGAAATCAAGCTCAGTCAAGTGGAAGAAAAAAATAATTATTTCAGAAGGGGTTCACTACTCTACCTGTGATCTCGAACCAAAGACATCCTGGAGACCACCCTCCTTAAGGTTTAGAGTGGGCTCCCAGAGATGCGAGCTACCTTTTTCCCCATAATCAAAACGCGGGGGGCTGCATCCGGACTGGAGACCGCGGATAAAGAGGAGTTTTTTTTCTTCCTCCTAGTCTTCGTTCGGTCAAGGTTTGAGCGGAGTAAAGTATCTCCAGAAAGTACAGTACTGTACAAGGCCTGTACTGTTATGGTAAAATCTGGTGAAATCCGTTATCTCCGTCAACACTGCGGCCTCCGGATTCAGCATACGCACCTGAGAAGGGCTCGGGTTTTCCTGACGGAGTATAAAATAAGCTTTCAGGGAGTGTTGGATCTCACTAACTATCGTAGCATTCGAAATCCTGGTAACCGGCCAAGCTAAACATGTCCTGGTTCCACAGGCTAATTTTCGCTGATAATCTGAGAGCCGATGTCACGAAATATTGCGAGTATCATACAAGCACCGTCCCGGGATATTGCGCGTGCTGCTTCATTCACTGTGATAGGTCACTCATCATCCGTCCAAAACTCTGACAAAATTTAACACCGTTTCTAAATTTATAATTGGTCAATCGCCGGTACTAAATTCTAGGGTGGCCAACAAAAGGTAACCCGTGGCAGCGACTGGGGTAGCAAGTGATTGTGCCGGACAATATGGTATCATATAGGCTGGCAGCTACACATAGGGTACCGGCATTCGTGGCTTGACCCGACAAACCGCAAGCAACTCCCGGAGGACCGACTCAAGCTTTTATTCCAATCTCATCTTTGTAATCTGATCCCCCCAATCTCATACACCAACTCCACAGAAAATTACGGCCACTTTAGAAGAATACCACTTCCCATGCATGCAGAACATGGACTGAACCTCCCATGATATCGGTTAGACATAAGGTAGCCCTGTTTTCGAGGACGCCCTCTTTGAACACAAGTCGAATCTACTCTGAAATGGACCTATAGTGTCACAGGCCTCCCCTGCCACAGGGTCAATATCCTTTATGTGATTGACAGGCGTTTTCCCTGGGGCGGGGGAGCTGCCGGCTGCAGGACTTAAAATTCCTAACCCCTACCCAGACCATATCCATAGCCAATATCTACGATAGTGAAAGAAGCCAAGTCTTGACTATTTAGAGAATGTCCATGAACAAGTGGTACAGAAAAACTTGTAGGTTTCCATGAGCGTACCACAGGGAGCCGGGACTCATGACTCATGACCGCCAGAGCACATCCTCGCCTCAATTTCAATTCATCAGCAGTACTTTATGTATGGACGATCGATTCGGATGTTACATCCTAAGGGAGCCAGAGCCGAGGACCCCCCCCAGACAGTCCAAACTTATCTCTTAGACCGTGGGTGGCTATGCCTCCGCACCAACGGACTACCGAAAAATATAACTGATATGTTCTTCAGCCCCCACCCAGAGATGGCAGAGCGTAGTTGCTAACTTCCTAGAAATGCCCCATCCCATAAGCTGTTGTCACAGAAGTTGTTCAGGTAGCTTTTCTAACTGGTTGAGTACAGGTACCGGTACCACACGCTTTGTCAAAACCAATGCCGGACAACTTCCATTCCTTCCCCAGCCCCCCAACCCCTCTATGGCCTAAGGATACCCCTCCGCCCATTCCATAGTAGCAATTTACAGGAGCACCAAGTATTACGGGATTAATTAATGAAAGGTCGGGGGCCAAATTTGGAGAAATGATGTGCCGAAAATCGGGGAAACGCATCCTTGAACCCGACACAGGATTCAGATACCCGGAACCTTAAACCGTGAAGTGATAAAAGGGTTAGATATTCTACCGACATTCCAGTATTATAATATGATACGGTAAAACTTCCCGAGATCCACTACCAAAATTTGATCAGCCGTGGGAGGCAGTCAATCAGACCACGTTGATTTTGTTTGGCAAGTTAAAAGAATCGCGAATCCCGATTAATACAACAACGCAGGATCCAGTGGGTAATCTCATACTACCAGGGAAACGCTAACCCCTCCAGGAGTCTCTATATCTAGATCCAGAGATCGCGGGGCAAAGACGAAGTGCTAAACTTCATAGGATTTTACAGTGTTTCAAGAGGATAAGAGACCGATGCTGGGAGAGGAACTGCCAGCAAGGAAACCACTGAGAATGCCGATGGACTCGCATATGATATGGTGGAAAAATATTCAGCCTACACTACCGCATAAACTAGCGAGAACCGTCCAGGGGCTAGTACGTTCAAATAAGATTTTTACCCTAGTTTTGTCTCGAAATCGCAATAAGACGACATCGGCTAACTCTCTGTAGCCATGACTAATCCTGTCAGGGCCCTCATCTTGACGCAATCGTAGGTTTCACTTCAGCAGCTTCTTACTTGTCCCAGGCAAGAAGTATGATACCCGCAAACAGGGGGGGTCTATTTGTATGAGCGCTCAGACGCGCACAGATGCTTTGCCATACATTTTTTTAATCCTTGTTTGCGGGTACTTGTTGCCTGGGACAAGCATTTGAACGTACTAGCGTCTGAACGGTTCTCGCCAGCTTATGCGGTAATATTGGGTGACATGAGAATCTCTCGCATACGGCAGCGCCAGAAGCGATAATGGGGAAGAGCGAAACACCCAGCCACAGAGTGGCTTGCATCCAAATATTCAGCCCGCTTCGATTAGAGCGAGTCTAGACGACTGCCTTCTGCCAATTAAAAAACCGAAGTGGGGTGGGGTTACACACTTCCTAGCGAGACCGAGCCTCTCTCTAACCTACCGGTACTGTACCCATTTCAAGTGCTGCGCTGCTGGGTGTCTAAAATCGACCCTTACCACGACCAAATCCAATACCGAACAGGCCCCGGCGGCGACGACGTGTTGGGGAAAAACTCTGTATCGGACTGCCTAAATCAACCCCTTTTCAGTTCTACTACGGTACGTTTTTTAATAAAGTCAATATCGGTAGGGAACCGTAAGATGGGAGCTCTTTGAAAAAGTCCAACAGACACAGTAATCTACGCCAAGGCGCTCCTTTTGTATTCACTACTAAACGGGGAAAAAGTGAGTCAATAGGGCCGGCGTTTGGTGTCTGGCGCTATACCGTAAAAACTTTAATAATTGGACGGTGTGCTATGTCGTTGGACTTTCCTCTCCTAGTAAGGTCGAGAAATTTTTGTTTTTTTTCCTGTCTCGGAGGGGGGAAAGGGGCCGTGTTTTTGCTGTGTTTTTGCCCCCTTTCCAGAGAAGGGAATTCTGGACTTCATAGCACACCGTCCAATTATTAAAGTTTTTACGGTATAGCTTGAGTGAGGGAGTTCCACCTTCTTTCAGCTACTATACTAATACTGACCCGAAACGCAATTGCTTTTTTCAAGCCTTCTATGTCGAGCCAGTGCTACTCCTGAATTCTCCGTAAACCTCTTAGAAGCCCAGTATTACAGCACTTCCGTCAAAAGCTCCCTTTACGCATACCCTACACTAAGATAAACCTAATATCGAGCGGAAAATATAGATAATAATATATTATTATCATACCTAGCATGCTATTGGCACTATCCCTTAGGTGGCATGAAACAGTAAAATTCGCTCTCAGAAGGCCTGTTATGGAACAATTATTTGTGCGGAGAGAATTCGAGCTGACCAACTCGCGGCGGGTAGAATTTCTGAGACAACCGACACAACCAGATTCCCCCACAAAACCTAACCGTCATGAGAACCACACCAGTGATTACAATTACAACCACAATTATGATATAATAACATTAATACAATGGCCTGTATATTTGCTTCCCGCCTTCTCTCTAGGAGCATGGGATCTAGTAGTAGGACATTTGATTTTGGCTCTGGCATTGACTTAAGTTGTGGTATGATACCGAGATTGTGATGGGTGAATGTTGTGGGGAATTCTGGTTGCACCCTGTCTTATTCTCGTCGCGAGTAGAGTGCTGAGTCATTTGAGCATTAAATAAACTAAAGATCCGATTAATCCAGCAAGGATAGGTGACAGCTGTCCAATCTGATATTAGCGCACTGGGAGCGAATCTTAGGGGGTGTTTGGCACACCGTGTGTTCAAATTATTTCAAAACGCGTTTTGCAGATTAGATTGAGATCAGATTTTCAACAGCCCAATCACAAGAGATGAAAAGGCATTACATCATCCGAAAATGTCCTTACATAATCCCTCTGTGTGCGTTGTGATTGGTCTGTTTGGAATCTGATCTAAATCTAATCTACAAAACGCGTTTTGAAATAACGGTTATTTGAACACACACGGTGTGCCAAACACCCTCTTACTGTTCCGCACTACCCAATAGGCCCCAGATTAGTCAGCTTCTTGAGCCTCCCATTTGACAAGCTTCAAAGCTGCATTCTATTCTAAAGTTCCGCACAGATTCTCCAACATCAACCCTATTTCTCACATGCCAGAGCAACCCAGTATTTACATGCACCACTGATCCTGCAGTTGATACGAGTATTAGTGCGTATTAAAGTAGAAACCTACCCCGTGGCCCATTGTCCAATTAACCAAGGTGCCGGAATCATGAACCCTAGGTTAGTTGAGGACCTTCCGAGTTGGATCGCTGGTGGAAGTATAGAATCCGGATCCGGCGATATTCTAATATCTATGCTTCCCCTTTCCACCGGTAAGGGGCAATTTTCCGGCTAGCCTACCGGCACTAGCATACTCGAGTAGAGCCTCGGTTTGCCGCAGCGAAAAGCACTCGAGGATCAGCATTGCAGCACCATGCGCTCTTAGTGTGGTGTTGAGCCCGATGCCAAGATGCCAGAAGCGCAAGCGGTCTTCCTTACTGCATGTGGCACGTAGAGCCTTGCATGTAGCGCACCATTAGCATTGTCTCACCAAACTAGAGGTGGCGCTATTCGTCAAGCAAACTGTGGCTTAATAGACGGGGCGATCAAAGCTCTGCAGGAGGCTCTTTTCCTCCAAAAAAAATAAAAACCTTGAAATAGCTCCCCTTGTAATTCATGGTCATTTGCACTGGTATCAGAGTAGCTCTCTGGTAGGTCGCGCTGGCCTGTTGAGCCACACTTTATTTGACTATCCAAGGGCACAGCCATTTCTACCGGCAGTTTAGCCAGAAGATGCGGCAGGAATACGCCGGGTAATAGAAACCGGAAAAATCCCCGGACCCACCATAGTGCCTCAAGACCCCTTGAAATTCACCATCCCCGCCGGCCCTGTGATCTCCAAATTCTGAGTCAAAAGCTCCTGGGAAGGATTAGCGTTTTCCTGACACGGTATGAGACCAGCCCACCGGCTGCGTTGGATCTCATTAACTGGCGTTCGCAATTCTTTTAACCTATAAAACTAAATTCATCCTGGGCTGGCGGAGATGGTGGATTTCACAGCACTCTACTCCAGACAGTTCCCTCATTGAAACAGCCGAATACCGAAACCTGTGCGGTAGGCACAGTTAAACCTGCTCATTAGCATCTGATGCTGAGACCTAGAAAATAACCCGGTGATGACCTAGCATTGCCCAGCTCCTTAACTTTATTCTTATTTTCTGTTCATAAAACCTGATCGCCGATGGTGGAGAACCCGCTAATAGCAGGTCTATAGAGTAACGATGTCCAAACTTCTCATCAAGCTAGAAGTCTAGTACGATGTCTAGCACCCATGAACCTCCCGGTGACTCCATGCCTTTTTGCGGTTTTTGCGGTGAAGGGACAGGGTTGGCGCCAGACCCCCGGGTGTCTTTACTTGAGTACGACCAAGCTCATTACCCTCCCTCCCGCTCCCCCTCCCTTCCTCCCTAATTCCTTACTGGAGCGGAGAACGACCCACTTTTGCCTTCAAACGCTCTCAAAGGCAAAGGCCAATATGTTCCACATGCCTTGTCTCGTATTTAACGGCTATCAGGCAATGATTTCCGCAACCAGGCCTAGGACGGCAGTAGTGTTGCAGCACAGCACATGGTTTAGGAGGAGGAGAGCGGAGCAAAACAGAGACTAAAATTACTATGCCGAGTTAGCTACAAGAACAGTTTTTTCCCACTTCCCCTCTTGCCACTTTATCCTACTTTGCTATAACAAAGAGACAACGGGAAGGAAGCCCCTCAGACACCAAAAGAAGCCAGATGGGAAACTTCTTTCGCAAACGTTCCGCGTTGCGCGCTCGAGATGACAAGGTCACAAATGCCTCTGACCTGACACTGCGGCAGTCGCTGTTGCCTTTAGCTCTAGTTACTATTTTGTTCTTCCTTTGGGTAAATTTCCATACCTTTGGCATTATAATCCGTGTTATTAATGCTTATAGGGGTTTGCTTATGGCCTTTTGGATGTTCTCAATAAGCACTTTCAGACCACGTTGAATATTTCGCGGTCGCGGTCATCCGGACTCCAGGCTGCGTACTTTGGGTGAGCGGCCGTTTTCCTTTCGCAATTTAGCGAGAATATCTAATCTTGATTCCTCACTCCAGGGCATACCCCATCGCATCGTTAACATACGCTGGTGTTGTTTTGAGAAAATTTTCATACAAAGCAACATTCATGCTTGGCTTGACCTTGTATGGAATAGGCGCTTTATTATTCTGGCCAGCAGCGCTAAAGAGATCTTTCGGGGTGAGTTTCTTACCCTTCTAAACCGCTCAAGTAGCTCTCAAGGGAAGCTAATCGCGGGAATGGTTGGCAGGGCTTTTGTGGCGCAACCTTCATCATCGGGTCGGGGCTTGGAACTCTTGAGACTGCTGCCAACCCATATTTAGCGGGTAAGAAATAAATTCCCCCTCCACCCCCGCAGATCCATACGATAACGATACTGAACTATCACTAAAGTATGCGGTCCACCAAAATACTCCGAGATGCGTCTCAACTTTGCTCAAGCCGTGCAGGCAATCGGAACGGTGATCGGGCCTGTCCTTGCCTCACATGTCTTCTTCAAGAACGTCAATGATAATTCCCTGGAATCTGTCCAATGGGTTTATCTTGGCATCGCGATTTTCGTCTTCATCCTCGCAGGTGTATTCTATATCGCGAACATCCCCGAGGTTACGGACGCCGACATGGAGCGCCAAATGGAACTCACCGGTGGAGTCTTCACAGCGACAGAGAACAAGTCATTGAAGAGTCAATACCACCTTTGGTGGGCCGCTGCTTCTCAATTCTGCTACGTCGGGAGTCAAGGTAATCCCTACCCCGCTCCATCTCACCTTAAGCCCCTAGAGCATCTTACTAACAAATCGGACAAAACAGTCGCCGTCGCCGGCTACTTCGTAAACTACGTAACCGAAACCCGTGGCCACACCACGGCCGCCCAGGGCGCTAACTTCCTCGCGGGCGCGCAAGGCTGCTTCGCCGCAGGCCGCTTCCTTGGGACGTTCTTCATGAAGTTCGCCAAGCCGCGCTGGGTTTTCTTGGGCTTCTTCACCGGCGTAATCATCTTCCAAGCCGCTGCGGTCGGTGCACGTAAGAACGCGGGTCTCGCCTGCCTCAACCTCGTCCTCTTCTTCGAGTCCATTTGCTTCCCGACCATCTTCACCCTCGGTATTCGGGGGCTTGGCAAGCACACCAAGACCGGTTCCACCGTCATCGTCGGCGCCATTATCGGAGGCGCGGTTATACCCCCGATGCTTGGCGCTGCCGCGGATCACTTTAATAATACTGGCCCCGCGATGTTCGTTCCATTGATATTTTTCGTCCTGGCGTATAGTTTCCCACTCGCGGTGAACTTACACAAGCCGTTGGCGAAGTTGATGGATGGGTTTCTCGAGAGCGATGTTGGTACCGGAGATAAAGGGTTTAAGGTGGAAGAGGCGGTGGCAGCAGAGACGGGAGGTATGGGGGTTGGGAAAAGAGAGGATATTTAGCTATGATAGGAGGGTTATTGCGTTCACAGTTTGTCTTTTTTTTTTTGCGAGCAAGCGGTGTGCTTGTAGAATATTTTATTTAGAACTCCGGAAGCGGAGTAGATTTTTTGAATGAGTACCCTGACTGGACCTGCACCGCTCATGTTAGAGTAGGAAACTTCTTGAGTCAAGTTTGATCGTTCGCCAATAACTTGCTGTAAAAACTAGAACAGTCCAGAATGAGGCTCTGACGTCCAGAATTCCCGCCTTTGGATTAAGGGGAGAAAACACGACCAAAAGATCCTCCCTCAACCCACAATCGAAACAAGTCAGGGGGAAAAAAACAGACCTTACCAGGAAATGCAGTTCCACAGTCCCAGAGAGATTCTGAATTATTTCGGTTCCCACGGTTTGATCTTTCTCATTTTGGTATGATATAAACCAAAAACCATAAGTTACTCCCAGCTCACCACCCAACACTTACCGGTAGGCAACAAAACCACTCCATCTCATCACACACCGCAACCACACCAACCCCAAATATAAGACGCAACCCCTCCCCGCTTCTCCCAGCACCCACCCCCGAATTTGTCAAATCCTGACTCGCTACCCCGCAAACGGCCAACCCTCCTACTAATAATCAACCACCATACCGCACCTTGCCGAATCCGGTACCGCAGGCAAAGCAATAAACAGAATAGTAGTCATCCTGGGTCTGATGCATGGGTATTGTTGCACAAGGAGTGGCCTTGCGATTGGGACATGGAATGTCACCCGGTTTCGGTTGTTCTGTTGGGTTGGGTGAGTGAAGTTAGAGTGGGTGAAGGAGGGAACGATGAAGCCCGGGGGGGGCCTCGTATAGGTTCGTATAAGGGCAATTGTAGCCAACATACGAGAACAGGGTTTAAATTACTACTAATGCACTCTATTATATTCAACGCCTTTTGACTTCGGATCATCTGTCCATAGGTATACAATACTTGACTGTGCCTCCCCCACAGTGCTAATTTATAAGGCCTATTTACTCTAGCCGCTAATGCCGCTAAGACCTCACCATGCCTGATAGTTGATCAGCTAAGCTGACCGAACTTTACAATGGACATCTTCAAGCTCAGGCTGCCGGAACCGTTCCCCTCCCACTCCCCCTCTACTTCTATTTTCCCCAGACTCCGGTCTTTCACTCACACAACCCAACGCACTCTGTTCACAATAACTATAAAAACACACCCAGTGATGTACCGGTCTCCGAACCACTACCTGTAGTGGTACCAGGACGCGCTAGATGTGAAGAAAGGTGTCAGAGTTGCTTATGTTTTGATATTTAGAAAAGCACCGATCCTCTGATGGGAGCTTTAATATGGGCAGGCAGAGAACTCCGCATGCTCTCTCTTACTAAAAAGTAAACGCAATTATTAAGAAATCTAACCAGATCCAACCCTTCCAATGGCTCGGACCTCCGTTGGGCCAACCCCGGTTGTTCGTTCGTTCGTTCGGGTCGCGTGGAACATACCTGGGCTTGGTCGGGACCGGGGCCGTCATTTATCAACCCGGTTAACCCATTAAAAGGTCTGATGAGGAGGAATCATTTTACTGATCATTCACAAAGCAGCAGCCTCATATCAGTAGGCAATGCCTTAATAACAGTTACCCAATACTGTATTTTTTTTCTTGGACTTAATTCGTTCTGGGGAGGCAAAAGCTAGCCAACCCCCCCTTTCTATCGCCATTCGGCTCCGGTGGCTTCTAGCACTGAAGTACTGTACTAGTACTGTAGGCATATTTGCTTAGCTCGGTATCACCGCGAAATCCCTTCCAATCTGCCGCATCCCTGTTGCTCCTGAATGCATGCGCTCTGGCCATTCCTTCTTTCTCACTTTCTCACAAAATTGACTTCTCCCGATCGAGATACTGCGGGGCATAGTTGAGGGTGTAGCTGTCATTGAATTGCCAATGATGAGTCCTGCCCAAGAACTACGCTAGCACAGCCGTAATCTGTTGTTGTCAAGGATCTCCTGGAATCACTGTAGATCATGAGAGCACGAAGCCCAGGTAGAGATGGTAAAACAATTGGACCGCCGAAAAAGCACATAGCAAACCTATCAATTGTGCGCTCGGTATAGTCTAGGGTTCGGCAGGATCTCCGACTGGACTCTGCTAGCAAATACCGGTATATGATCAACGCGAGGTACGGCACAGGTTCGTGTGGGGATAGATCGGCCTAGGGCAGAGCTAGCAGTTCCTCTCATGACAAAACAACTCGAAGAAGCGGAGGCCGGGTCCGATCTAGTGAGTTGATGGTACTTGTACCCCATCGCATGTGACGGTTTGCGCAGTTCTCTCCGGTGTGGGGAAAGTGAGCACCGGCGGGGAGGTTGGGATATTGGAAGCTCACTTTGCTCCTCTCATATTGCAACGCTTCTGGTATAGGTCAATATTCCAGGAGTGCTCACAAAGAGTGCATGTCGGAATGGAAGTTTCGCTGAAGGATGCGCCAAGCTCCGCTGCAAGTCGCAGAAATCCTCGGCCCGAATCCCCGTTAGCTGCGTAGGTTTACAGTTCGTCCGGTCCTCACCTACCTACCTCGGTATAGCGATGGTTGGTGGTGTGCCGGCATTCGGCCCTACTCTACTATATTTGCTATGCTTCCACTTCTGTCTTTGTCCTCTGTGGCTCAGTTCCGTCTACTGCGGCCGAAGGTAGCCGAAAGATCCATCAACCCTAGAATCAGATCCCCCTTGTAGGTGGACTTCTCTCGGTTAGTATCCAAGATTTAATTATTGCAGGTAACGGCGCTCATATGCTACTCGCCATCTTCGATCCTAGGTGTATTGCAGGGGGTCAAACAAATATTTTCAAGCCCCCACGATTAACCACTGTTTTGGGAATGTGGGCCACCATTTTGATCACCAGATAGAATACTCGAATACAAACCCACTCCCCGTAATACCTGATCAAAGCGAGAGCAGTAAGGGACTTAAAAGCCAGGCGAATCGCTCTTAGACAATTTTCACCACCCCTGTCCATTCACCCAACCCTGCGACTAGGGTTTTGTTTACAGGGGGGTTGTCTTGGGAATGGGGATCGCGTACGGCTAAAAAACCTATTGCTAACCCCATCCGAGTACTTTGGAACATTAAAACATAGCCCAATGTTGGTCACGGAACCACCGTGCCGGGGCATTTATAAAGGAGAGGGAAATAACCATGGTCATAATTAGTGGGGTAGCTACAGTTTAGCTCAATTCAGGAGTTCCCCCTTGCCCCGCCCCCGCCACTGTGATCTCTTTGAGGGTAAGTGATTTGAAGAGTAGTTGGTTTCACGCCTTGGGTGGGGAACTTGTGTGCTGCCGTGAGCGATATTTGGCTACTTATCAGTAAATACGGGGTTAGAAATTAAACTAGGGTTTGGTGCCGGGGAAAACGTGTAGGAAGTGACACAACGGTACCATCTTCCTGTTACCGGCAGTGAAGACTTGGTTATAAAGACCCGACTTTCCCGCTATGAGTTTTGGGTGTTCCTGCTCCATCCATCCTTACTTAGGATGCTCGATCTCTTTATACCCTTTCGGCTGAGCAAACTCTTTATTCGAGGATAGGGGTTAGGGAGGTTCCTTGTGCAAAATATTCACTATGAGGTACCGGGTGAAGAACATCTATGCCATTTGCGCCTTCGCAGCTATTGGTGGTGGCCTCTTCGGCTTCGATATAAGTTCCATGTCTGGTGTGCTTGGGACCAAAGCCTATACGAAATACTTCAACAATCCCCAGGGCGCCAGGGTAAGTCTATTCCCTCCGGGTTATTAATCGAATATTGGCAGTCTGATTGTTAGGTATAGCAAGGAGGTATCACCTCCGCAATGCCAGCTGGCTCACTCATTGGTTCTCTTGTGTCTTCCCCTCTCGGAGATTACTTGGGCCGTAAAAAGGCCATCCAAATTGGAAGCGTTCTTTGGATTCTCGGATCAATGTAGTGCTACCCCCCGGGAGTAGTGCCGGGAGAAGCATGCTAACAGATGTCACAGCATCCAAACAGCTTCTCAAACTGTCGGCATGCTAGTGGTCGGCCGTATTATCTCCGGAATTTGCGTCGGCATCACTTCTACACTTGTCCCCGTTTACCAATCCGAGCTTGCACCCAAAGAAGTTCGCGGTCGTATGGTTTCCCTCCAACAATGGGCTATCACTTGGGTAGGCTCTCTCGAACCCTTCGGGCTCCAAATATATCTAACCTTAAATGAAGGGTATTTTGATCCAATATTTCGTTCAATATGGCGCATCCTATTACGGGGGTGGCCCGGAGGATGAGAATCAAGGCCCTGCTGCATTCCGCATCCCATGGGCTATCCAGATTATCCCTGCGGCCATTCTCATCGGCGGTCTCTTCTACCTCCCCGAATCCCCACGTTGGTTGGCAGTTAGTGATCGATGGGAAGATGCTCTTCGGGTCCTTGCCGATGTCCACGGAAACGGGGACCTGAACAATCCAGTTGTGTTGGCACAGTATCAAGAAATTGAGGATGTTATCCGATTCGAACGTGAGGAGGCAATTTCATCCTACGCTGAACTAACAAAACCCAGGATTCTCAAGCGTGTTATTCTTGGTATGAGTATTCAGATGTGGTCTCAGTTGTGTGGCATGAACGTCATGAGTAAGCTCTCCTAGAAGTAGTAATCACATCGCGCAGGGCCCCACTGACAATCTGATAGTGTACTACATCGTCTACGTTATGCAGGGTGCTGGTATCGACAACCCCCTTCTTCCTGCCTCCATTCAATACATAATCAACGTTCTCATGACTGTTCCCGCTATCATCTGGATGGACAAGTGGGGTCGCCGGCCTACTCTCCTGCTCGGTTCTTTCGTTATGATGTCCTTGCTACTAATCTCCGGCTCCATCCAAGGAGCCTTTGGTCACCCTGTAAAAAACCCAGAATCTGCCGTAACCTGGGCTATGCCCAACGATGGGAGTCGATCTAACGCTGTTGTTGCTTGCTCTTATCTTTTCGTCGCTACCTTTGCTATCTCCTGGGGCCCCGTCTCCTGGACTATGCCTGCTGAGGTTTTCCCTAACAAGGTGCGGGCCATGGCCGTGTCCCTCTCCACCGCCTCCAATTGGGCCTGGAATTGCGTCTTGGCCTTTGCTGTCCCACCTCTTCTCAGAACAATCAATTGGAAAATGTACATGATCTTCGCTGCTTTCAATGGAGCAGCTTTCATTCATATGTTTTTCACCGCCCCCGAGACAAAGGGTATTACCTTGGAGGAGATGGACGATGTCTTTGACGTTCGTAGCTTCGTTAGTCCCTTTCTATCAATGTGTTTGTCGGCTAACTTCCTTCCTCAAACAGAGCGGCCACCCACCCTGGAAAACCCGCTCCCCCGTGTCGCGTCTGGACAACCTCCAGAGGGACATCGCGGATGGAACCGTCAAGGTCGACATCGGAGGTGCGACTAACCGCCACACCGAGACCCTCCGAATCATCTCGAAGGAGTAGTTTTTTTTTTCTTACCCGCATGTCGGCAATACAAGGGAAAATTTTGTGTAGCTTGACATTTCGCCTCTAGCGATATTAATTAGTTTTTTACAAAAAAAAAAACTCGCAGGAATGCGATTAGGTTTTGAGCGATTAATTCATGAAGGGTTATGTTCAGGTTGGCTTCTCGTTTTTTGCTGAAAGAGTTAGTACCTCAACGGAAAGTCAACGGAGTGCACATTCCATAAGCCGGCGGCGTTCCGGAACTTTCCATTTTCCCGAGATTCTATCCGCGTCATTTACAGGAGCGCAAAAAAAAAAAAATGCTGGGCTCCATTCCACTGCAGAGTGCAGTCCAAGCTGCCGGTTGCGATCAATTTTCCCGGTTTGGAGGCTTTGATCCGCCTCGCGGGAGATCCCAAGAACTTTTGAAAAAATTTGTATGTCTAGTCATCTTAGTCAGCGAATAAACAGAAGCATGGCATCTCACTCGCTGATGTCTTGGGTTGGGTCTGAAGTTTTCCATCCCATCTCGACATCCACAATTAGATTCAAAAGATTCCTCATCAGTGGTTGTTGTTGTTTTTGCTGTATTCTGACGCCTTTGAGCTTCTAAAGTAGATATATGCATATATAAAGAAAGCTAGTGACAACTTTTCGGGTGGTAGAACTAAGAGCACAACCACCTTACGTAAAGTATCTACCCTGACAGAAGTGCAGCCACGTGGTTTCTGCATACGATGATAGTAACCCACTTCCCCATAAGGAAATCGCTCTCGTCATGCAATTGGGAGCGCAGATCTGAAGCGGAGCTAGAATTGCAAAAAATAACAGGAACCCCGATCTGTTAAGTCTTCTAGATCTATCATATCATACCTACAATAGTAATTAATTCTAAGTGGGTTAGGGTTATACCCTTCGTTGGAGGAATCGTAGTTCGGTGAGTCCGAAAAATTGACCCTTAAAGCTGAGGGGTACGGTATGCCCGTGGCAGCCAGAGCGAGGAACCGGGCTTGGCCAGAGCGAGGCTGCAGAGACTACTATACTTTGAATCCTCCGGGTTGGTATCTCATGGGAATGATACCGCACAAATAAATTTTGTGGTCCCGTTTCGGTACTGATCTAATAGAGCTGGCATCTGGGGAATTGTTACTGCACATTACTGCATATCTTTCCTTTCTTTGGTGTTAGCCCCGGTTAAACGCCTGCTAGTGGAAAGCATTCCCGTGGGGGCTGGGTGCGCCCCAAGGTCGGATACATCTGCGATATGGCGATGCGAGAGGAATTTGGATATAGTGTGACAAGAAATAATACTCCACCAGTCCCGTGGGACGGTCTTATTTGATGGCCTTTCGGAGTATAATGGGATATTCTTCAGCAAAGAAAGTGTTCTCTAAAAAATTCTATTCACTCTATAACATCTACTCCTCCTTGAATATCTACTTGTTTTCTTGAGCATTTATTGTCAGCTTTGCCGTTTCCTACCTTATTACCACCCATTATACCTTGACTCCCACTTACCGTAGATTCGCCAATATCAATACACATACTCGAGTAGTACGGTACTCTATCCCCACCGGGCCTCCGGGAAAAGCCGCCAACTCCCTCCCCCGGATATGGCCCGACTCTATTGGACACTCGCCACGAGCCCATCAACCCAGCCCACATGGCGACATTTATCCGGCTCCATTGGAGTTAACCATAAATCAGCCCCAGCGCTGTATTCGAGTACGACCATTCGAGCACAAGAGGGTACTTTCATCTCCACAATACCAGAACTTCGGGTGCTGAAACAATAATTACGGTGATTGGGTAACAAGAGAAGCCCCTAACTTCTTCCGCCTATCGTCACTTGCCCATGTTCGGTAGAGAGAATTCGGGTCCCAGGACAGGCCAAAGTATGACACGCCAAAATATGACTTGGCATATTGTTGCCATGGCAGGTGTGTAGCTAGCCAAGGCTCGCAAGGGTTTCTGGCCCACCGTACCCAGGTCCGGAGTTGAGCACATTCACTAACCACAAAGGCTTTAGACGGCAATCAGGCGACCCACCTAACACATCGTCAAAGGTTGGTCAAAAGTACTGCCTAAATACCAACCAGTTGTGTTGCCGTGAGAGGAGCGTCAGAGGAGAGAAAGGGGAGGTTCAGCGTTGCCGAGGTTGTTGAGTACCATTCAATCGTATCTCTTTTACTGTCGTCATTGAGCGCAAGAGAGCCACACCACCAAGACACGGATAGAATTTTGGGACCATTGCCCCTCGTTTCCTTCCACCCCCCCAAATTTTCTTCCCCACTAGCCTCACCCTTTGATGACTGAAGATATGCAGGTTGGGACGGTACATCCAATACGCCGCCCCCCTGCGGCTTCCAATATCTCTCACGAGGGCCAAAGACCGGATGACAAAAGGTGATGTCAACTAGACGCTAGATGCGCCACCGCGGCTTTTTCGGTTAATTAGTTCCTACTGCTTCAACCTATAAGATTCTCTTGGCACCTCTCCCAGCAAGTAAATCGAATCCCGGGGGCGCGTTTTCGGTTTTTATAGCGCAGACATGGAAAAAAGGCGCAATTGAAAAAGGCGGGAATTAACAGAGAACCGTATCATCACTTTTCGCTCTTTCCTCGCCCTTATTTCGAGTCACTTCTGGTTTTCCCGGAACCTTGCTAGAGCCAGAGGATACGGCATTGATCCCCGCTCCGAAAGCTTGGCCCGCCACAGCAGCGCCGTTGTCCCGAGCGAGGGGCACTTGAGCATGGGGTCCCGAACCCACTAGTAAGGAATTGACCTAGCAGAGCTCTCTATGAGAATAAAAACCGAGGGACTAGGATACCTCACAAACTCATAGATTCCGCGATCTCCATCAGCCCAGGATAGGTTTGGTTTGACAAGTTGTTGGCAGAATTGCGAATACCGGTGAATCCCAACAAGCAATGATTCCTGGCTTATCCCTTGGGTGGTGTGAAATATTATAGTAAAATTTGGTGACATGCACGCCAAACCAAACGTGGCAGCAAAATTGGACTTTTCAGACCATAACCGACCCAGAACCTCCGGTCTGCTGAATTCTCAACAGGTCCCGAGACCCGGTTCGTTCCACATCCAGTTTAGTGCGCCCGGCGGGGAGTTTGAGTACTCTACTAGTACACCGCCCAAGTGATACAACGTCAGGAAAACGCCAATCATTCTCGTGTGCTACTGTCCCGGAATCCGCAGATTACTCGCGGTGTCGAAGCGTTTTTAAAAAAGACTGCTATTGCATACGGCCGAGATCCT
>Ga0307509_10003051_pt1 | contig 26059 bp, 32 predicted proteins | sample 10_EM_MG_FD_202245 | JGI IMG/M metagenome (GOLD analysis project Ga0307509, IMG submission 202245) | Populus trichocarpa ectomycorrhiza microbial communities from riparian zone in the Pacific Northwest, United States - 10_EM | ecosystem: Host-associated > Plants > Roots > Unclassified | place... | reverse complement strand
ACAGTTTGGTCAAACTGCAGTGCGTGCGTCGGCGCAGGCGCTTCAAAAGGAAGCCGCTGCACAAAGCCTCGGATTCACCGACGCCGCTGCAGCGGAACGCGCCCGGCGTTTCAACGACTTGCCCGAGGCGGAGCAAGAACAAATCCTCGCCGCGCTTGAGAATCGCAACAAGGCGGCTGTCCCGGACCGTCAGCTTGCAAACCCGGACCGACGCGCAAAGAACATCCGGGAACAAGCCCTCAAGGCTCCTGACAAGGAATCCGCCATCCGCGAGCGCTCAGTTTCCATCGGCAGGGAGGAAGTGAAAGTGCTCGCCGACACATTCCTTCGCGAACACTATAGGAACTCCGACGGCGAGGTGACATGCCAAATTTGCAAGGGGCCGCTGCCCTTCAAATTGGAGGACGGGCGCGAATACTTCGAGACTGTCGAATTCCTTCCAGAGCTACGCAAGCGGCATCCACAGAACTACCTCGCGCTCTGTCCGAACCACTCGGCCATGTACCGCCTTGTGAACAGCTCGAAAGAAACCATGCGCGAAGAGTTTCAAGCCATGGAGAGTAATGAACTGCCCGTGGTTCTCGCAGACCGCGACATGACTATCTATTTCAGTAAGACCCACATCATCGACCTTCGGGCGGTCCTCGAAGCGGAGGAGAGCCTTCCTTCCGTGCCGGAGCCGGAAGTCGTGGAAGGCGACCTGCCATGACCGAGAAGCTGCTATTTACAGAAGCGGAATGGAATGCGTCGATGCCGCAGCTTGTGACGGCCATGACGGAGTACCTTCTTCCGTACCGTATCAGTGTGTCTTTGCCCTCAAGGCCGGACAGTGTGTTGGCGATGCCGAAACCGCAGCGTTCCGTCTTCGGACGGAGTGCAGTTATTGCGTAATTCAAATGATGCGCCGCAAGGCGTTCGTTGACTGGGATAGCGTCGGAAGCCAAGCGATGTCATGCTCTCTTGCCGCTGTTTGCGAGGAATGCAAAGCGTAGGAAGCCGGCATGCGCTATCAGTTGCAGACGTACTAGAACGGAATTCTGGTGAAGACGCCAAGCGATCAGTGGCGGCCCAATGCAGCTTACTTCTATCTGCTCCAATGCGATGCCGTCGCATTGGCGTGGGAGTATCTACGCCGTAACCCAACCTATCGCCATGATTGTCACTGTTCCAATTTGCGTGAGGACACGCGCCCGGCTCATCAGTGGGGCCTACGCGGCCTAGAAGATCCAGATCTTGATTGCAGAGTTGCATTTCCGCGATGGGTTCTCTCGCCTGCGTCGGTCGTCCGATTGACCAGCAACGTCGAGGACGCGAACAGCACACCGTTCTCCGTTTGGAAACTGCCCGGCCGAAAGGTGATGTCGCATGATGGCGTGCGGTTACTGTTGACGATCAATAGCGTTCCACGCCCGCTCTTGTTTGCCCTCGGCGGCGATTTATCTGAAGGCAACCCATTCGACATTCTCGTATCCGCAAGCTCGGCTGCGCGCTCGGTGTGGCCGACCGTGACACGACTTTTTTCCTTTCTTGAACGACCGCGCACATTCGCCCGTCGAAGCGTCACGAGCCGGCCAACGCGTGAATCCTTGGTCCATATGCGGACTCTGCAGGCCCTTGACGGCCATGCCGCGGGCGCCACTCATCGCGAAATCGCTGGCGCAATCTTCGGCGAAGACGAAGTCTTTCAGCGGTGGGACACGAATAGCGAACTGCGCGCTCAGTTGCGCTATCTCCTGCGCCGCGGCCACGGCTTGGTCGACGGCGGCTACCGCGATTTCCTGGGGAGGACCGTAACAGCGACCTAGGGAGAATCCATCGCGGACTCCGATTCTCCCTAGGTCGCCCATTTTCCTACCCATCCTGTCTCCCATTGGCAGCAACGCGCTGGCCAGCGACCCATGACTCCGGAGACACCCAGATGGACACGCCCGCGACCGCGCCCGCCCCGCGCTACCTCGATAACACTCAAGCCGCGACTTTCCTGAACCTATCGCCGCGGACACTGGAAAAGTTACGAACACAAGGTGGCGGTCCTATATTCCGAAAATTCCGCCGCCGCGTCCGGTACGCGCATTCTGACCTGGAAGTGTGGGCGAACTCGCGCGTGTGCGAGAGCACATCGGACCCTGCCTACGCCGCATCGCGCTCCTGATCGAAGCCGCTGCGATGGCCGTCAGCAACCGCCCGAGTGCCGAGCGCGAGCAACTGGAAATCTTCCGTGCGCTACCGGGCGAGCTGGCGCCTCGAGATGCGCAAGACCTGATGGCATATCCGTTCTTCTCGCTCGGCAAATCCAAACGTACCAAACCCATCGACTTTCGCGCGGGCGACGTCATCGTGCGCGTGGAAGGCACGACCGAGCACGGCATCGCCACGATTTGGGACGCGGATGTGTTGATCTGGGCGGCCTCCCAGCTCATCGAAGCCCGGGATGCGGGGCTCGCGACCTCGCGCCTCATGGTGGCGACGCCGTATGAAATCCTGCGTTTCATCCGCCGCGGCACGTCGGCGCGCGACTACTTGCGCCTGAAGGCGGCACTGGATCGCTTGCAATCGACCACGGTGGCGACCTCGGTACGCCAAGCAACGAGCAGGCGGATGCATCGGTTCAGTTGGATTAACGAGTGGAAGGAACTCGCCGACGGCGCCGACCGGCCGCACGGCATGGAGTTGATCCTGCCCGACTGGTTCTATGCCGGCGTCATCGATCAGACGCTGGTGCTGACGATCGACTGGACCTACTTCGATCTGACCGGTGGCATCGAACGCTGGCTGTATCGCCTCGTGCGCAAGCACGCCGGCCGTCAGCCGCACGGCTGGCGCTTCGACTTTCGCCACCTGTATGCCAAATCCGGCAGCCTCGCGCGCTTCTCGGACTTCGCGCTCGATCTTCGGCGGATCGCACGGCGCCAGGGCCTGCCAGGCTATCGATTGACCATCACCTGTGCCGCGAACGGCACGGAGTGGTTGTCATTCGTCTACGTACCTCAAAGACGCGACGTCGCTCGCCTGATCGGCGAGCTGGCCAAGACGATGTGCCCTGGGAAAAAGCTGTGAATAGCCTCGTGCTATCAGGCGCAAACGGGCACGTGCCATCAGGCGCGCGAACCTCGTGCTATCAGGCGCATCGGCGGTCGAAATATCCTCGCATTCAAGGTATCTCCCGCGCTCCTAACTCTTCTAACCAGAAATCTTACAGATTTCTTCTAACAACAGAACCCCGCGCGGATTCTGTGGATGTCTCGAAGAGAGCGGCGCACGAGTCCCCATACGAACGCGTAAACGATGACCTGCTCGATCTGTGGGCCATTCGAATGACCATCGCCGCAACAGGAGATCCCGAATGATTGCGCATATCCGGCGTCGCACGTCAATCATCATCATGGTCTGTGGACTTGCTGCGATGGTCGCAGCAACGGTCATCGATCCGCGCTATTGCCTCATGTACAACGCAAGCACGAGTGCGCCGCTCGGCTGGTACATGCGCGTCCCAGTTGGCGATCCGAGCACGAATGCCTGGGTATTCGCACGCTTGCCCGATGCCGTCGCAGCCTTCGCCGCCGCGCGACACTACCTGCCATTGGAGGTACTCATCCTCAAACCAGTCGGCGCAAAAGCTGGGCAAACCGTGTGCGAGCAAGAAGGGCTAGTGCGGATCGATGGACACATCGTGGCCCGCGCGTTCGATCACGACGGCGCAGGCCGGCCGATGCCACGCTGGATGGGATGCCGAGCGCTTGAGGACGGTGAATTCTTTCTGCTGAGCCATCACAGCATCGACTCGTTCGATAGTCGCTACTTCGGACCGATCCCGCGCGACGCGGTGATTGGAAAGGCCATCCCGTTGTGGACGTGGTGACGCCCGCGCGGCGTACAGGAGCCTGGCTGCTCCTGTTGCTGGCACACGCGCACGCGCACGCCGAGCCAACGGCGTCTTGCGGCACACAGCAGTGGCAACCGCTCATCGAAGACGCCTCCGTCCGCTTCGACATTCCTGCGGCCTGGATACACGCCGTAATGCGTGCGGAGAGCGCCGGATGCACGTCCATGAACGGCCAACCGACCGTGTCGGTGGCCGGTGCGATGGGCCTCATGCAACTGATGCCGAAGACGTGGCAAACGTACCAGGAGCGGCTGCACCTCGGTGAAGATCCGCACAACCCGAGCGACAACATTCTGGCCGGCGTCGCGTATCTGCGCGATCTCCATGACGCATACGGACAGCCGGGGTTGTTTGCAGCCTATCACGCAGGCCCCGCTCGCTTTGAAGACCATCTTTCGAGCGGTCGACCGTTGCCGAATGCGACGATCGAGTACGTGCGCCGCGTACAGCAGCCGGCCGATTCGTCCACGCGTTCGCCGGCAATCGTTGCAGACGTGGGCACGCAGACGCCCCGCCTTTTCGTTCGCAGAAAAGCCGAGACTCAATCCGCCGTTCCATCGGCAGATGTGAACGGCGAGCGTGTGTTGTTCGTATCTTTGCGGCGCGATCGATTGGCCGTCGATCACGCGGCACAGGAGTCGGACCATGTGCAGGATAGGTGAGCGCGCGCCGGAGCCGACCGGCCGAAGACTGACTCGGAGGGGCGGCGGAGATGGAAAGCAAGATAAAAGGGTGCGGCACTCGTGCGCGCACAAGTGTCGGTCTGCACATGTTTTTTTTCGGCACGACACTTTGAGAGCGCGTGCCGCGCCGATCCGCAAGTCCACGCCGCGCTGGGGAATTCTGCGTGCCGTGCCCGCTGAGACGCGATCGATCCCTCTGGGGTGCGCAGATGGCTAACCAGGACGACGACCGCTTCAAGCCGCGCGTCGGCCCGCCGAAAGCGCGCGGCAAAGTGCCCAAATCACGCTTCATCAACCGCGTCATCCAACAAACCGCCAAGTCGGGCCACGCTGTCGCCAAGCCCTATAAGTCGAAGCGCGGACGGCCCGGCACACGCCTCGGACGCGGCCACGTCGCAGCGCAACTGGCCGGAAGATCGCTCAGCCCGAGCGCACGTCGCGTAGTCATCAAGACCCGCCTCGTCAATCTCAAAATGGCCAACGTGCGCAGCGTCGCACAGCACCTACGGTACATCGAACGCGATGGCGTAACCCGCACAGGCGCGCGCGGCCAGGCGTACGGCGCGCTCACCGATGAAGCCGACACTACGGCCTTCGAAGAACGCGGTCGCGGGGACCGCCATCAATTTCGATTTATCGCCTCCCCGGAAGACGCCAACGCGTTCGAGGATCTCAAACCCGTGGTTCGCGACATGATGGCGCAGATGGAGCGCGACCTCGGCACGCAGCTCGACTGGGTCGCGGTCGATCACTTTGACACCGACAACCCCCATACCCACATCGTGCTTCGCGGCAAGGATGACAATGGACGTGACCTGATCATTTCGCCCGACTACATCTCCCATGGAATGCGCGCACGTGCCTCCGAGGTACTGACGCAGTGGCTGGGACAACGCACCGATCTGGAGATTCGCCAGGGGGTGCTGCGCGAAGTCAAACAGGATCGCTGGACCACTCTGGATCGGGCGATCCAGCAAGATCTCCACGATCGAGTGATTCAGCTGCGAGATGAACCGACCGACGCCGACGGCCGATTTCGGCGTAGCCTCGTGCTCGGCCGGCTTGACCATCTGTGCGACTTGGGGCTTGCGACCAAGCTGGATGCATTCACGTATCGCCTCGCACCGCGGGTGGAGGCCACGTTGCGCGCGATGGGCGAACGCGGCGACATCATTCGAACAATGCAGCGTGCGATGGGCCAGGAGCGCCGCACATTCGCAGTCTTCGATCACACCGATACATCGTTTCGCATCGAGGGCCGTATCGCAGGAGGCGCGGCAGACGAACACTCCGGCCGCGGGCATTTGATCGTGGATGGGATCGACGGCCGCGCGCATTACGTGATGGTTCCCAAAGACGCCGAGCTGAAAGACTTTCCGCGAGGCCTTATCGTCGAGGTGCGCGGCGGAGCCCAGCCCCGGCCAGCGGATCGCGCCGTCGCCGAACTTGCGGAAGGGGGCATCTACCGCACGGCGCGCCATCGAGAGCTCATACGCGCGCGTGGCTTGAAGGACAAAGATCCTGACACCTTCATCGCCGCACATGAGCGCCGGCTGGAGGCGCTGCGCCGGGCAGGCATCGTCGAACGAATGGCTGACGGGGAGTGGCGAGTGCCGGCTGACCTGGTCGAGCGCGCTCGGGCTTATGACGTCAAGCGAACCGACGGAGCGCGAATCGTTTTGCAGTCGCCGCTTCCGTTGGAGCAGCAGGTACATGCCTTGGGTCCGACGTGGCTCGACCGTCAATGGCCACGGTTTCCGAGCGGCATATCCAGCACCGGTTTCGGCGGCCAACTACTCGAAGCAATGGAGCAACGCGGTGCCTTTCTGCAAGAGCATGGATTGGCATACACAGCCGGCCCCCAGAAGTACGTCGTTGTGCAAGACCTCATCGAGCAATTGAGGGCGCGCGAATTCGCGAAGATCACCGGCGGGCTCGCGACCGAACTCGGGCTGTCCTACAAGCCATTGCGGGAGGGGCAGCGTGTTTCGGGGACTTACCGTCGCTCCCTCACGCTTCTCAGCGGACGTTTCGCGTTGCTGGGCGACAGCAAGAGCTTCACGCTCGTGCCCTGGCGGCCCGTGATCGAACGACGCCTCGACCAACCGATGAGTGCGATTGTTCGTGGAGAGTTCGTGTCCTGGGAATTCGGCCGGCGGCACAATCTGTCGATTTAGGCGCACGAACGCGCCACGCCCCGCAAACCTCCTTCGCTGCGGTCCGGTTGGCGAAAAAAAAGACGCGCAGATAACGGGACGCTATGGAGTGCGACCCGAGCACTCCTCAGTACGTCGCAGCTTCGCTTCAGGGAAAAAAACACTGAGTTGTTGCACGCCGCGCCTTTGACGCGCGCGTTCGTCCGCGCGAATCCTCCGCACCATTCGAGCCGGTTGTGGCTCACCGAATGGACTGATGGACGGATTCAATAAAATGGGATCGAACGGCGTGCTCTTCGGCCAAATCGTGCTCGTCGCCGCAATCATCGTGTGCGGCGTGTGGTTCGCCACGCAATGGACCGCGGCGGAACTGGGCTATCAGATGCGTCTCGGTGCGCCTTGGTTCGTGTTGCATGGACTGCCGGTGTATCACCCGTGGCGGCTCTTCCAGTGGTGGTTCGTCTACGAAAGCTACGCGCCCGCGATATTCAATCGCGGTGGCGCCATTGCCGCATCGAGCGGTGTCGTCGCGGCACTCTGCGCGGTAGCCGGCTCGGTGTGGCGGGCACGCCAGGCGAAGCACGTCACCACTTACGGCTCTGCCCGCTGGGCCACGAAGCGGGAACTTGCCGCGGCAAAACTGATTCGTCCACGCGGCGTCTTTCTGGGTCGCATTGGCGCGAACTATCTGCGTCACGATGGCCCGGAGCATGTGATGGCCTTCGCGCCGACGCGCTCGGGCAAAGGCGTGGGTCTCGTCGTGCCGACGCTGCTCACATGGCCCGCGTCCGTCATCGTCCACGACATCAAAGGCGAAAACTGGCAACTGACCGCGGGCTGGCGTTCACGCTTCTCGCATTGCTTGTATTTCAACCCGACCGACCCGCGCTCGGCTTGCCACAACTCGCTACTCGAGGTTCGTAAAGGCATCCACGAAGTGCGCGATGCCCAAAACATCGCCGACATTCTGGTCGATCCCGAGGGCATGTTGGAGCGCCGCTCCCATTGGGAGAAGACCAGTCACTCCCTGCTCGTCGGCGGAATTCTGCATGTGCTCTATGCGGAAAACGATAAATCTCTTCCAGGCGTCGCCAACTTCTTCTCCGATCCGGCGCGTACGTTTCAGCAGACGTTGCACGCCATGATGACGACGCCGCACCTTGACGGGCGGCCTCATCCGGTCGTCGCCGGAGCGGCGCGCGAGGTGTTGAACAAGAGCGAGAATGAGGCTTCGGGCGTGCTCTCCACCGCCATGAGCTTCCTCGGGCTGTACCGCGATCCCACCGTCGCCCATGTGACGAGTCGATGTGATTGGCGTATCGCCGACCTGGTGGACGGCACGCATCCGATTTCACTGTACCTGGTCGTGCCGCCTTCGGACATCAGCCGCACCAAGCCACTCATTCGACTGCTATTGAACCAGATCGGTCGGCGCCTGACCGAATCGCTAACGGTGGGCGATGGCGCGAGCGAGCGGCATCGGCTCCTGTTTCTGCTCGACGAATTCGCCGCGCTGGGACGATTGGATTTTTTTGAGTCCGCGCTGGCGTTCATGGCGGGATACGGCTTGAGGTCGCTACTCATTGCGCAATCCCTCAATCAGATCGAGCGCGCCTACGGGGCGAACAACTCGATCCTCGACAACTGCCATGTCCGCGTGTGCTTTTCATCCAACGACGAGCGCACGGCCAAGAGAATTTCCGATGCGCTGGGCACCGCCACCGAACTGAGAGCACAGCGCAACTACGCCGGTCACCGTCTTTCGCCCTGGCTCGGGCACCTCATGGTCTCGCGACAGGAGACGGCCAGGCCACTCCTCACACCGGGCGAGATCATGCAACTTCCGCCTCACGAAGAAATCGTGATGGTCTCCGGGCATCCGCCCGTGCGCGCTCGCAAGCTTCGCTACTTTGAGGATGCGAATTTTACGCGCCGTGTTTTGCCGCCGCCATCGCTGTCCAGCGAAGGCTATTCCGACCGTCCCCCCGCGCGTCCCGATGACTGGACGGGGCTTCCCGCTCCTCCCTCACCCCCCGTTCAGGCGCATCGGACAGCTCACGCATCGGACTTTGCGAGTGACGGCGGCGGCATCCGCCACGAGGTGTTCCTGTCCGATGCAGCGGACGAGCCGCCCGGCACACGCCAACGGCAAGTCGACGATGCGCTTGCCTGGCGCGACGACCTATCGGTGTTGGACGACGACCCGAACGATGACGGCGTTAACGACGATGCGACGCAGCGCCGCTTCATGCGTACCGCGCGCCTGGTGGCGCTCGATCCCGCGGACGGGATGCCCCTGTGAACCGCGCTCGACTCAATGTGTTCCTCGAACACGCGCATGCCAAGCGCGTCAACGAGCTTGCGGCGATGAAGGGCCTGTCGAAATCTGGAGTCATCGCAGCGGCGCTCGCCTCTTATCTCTCGCCCGATGGTGTGGATCGGCGCGAAGCCGTGACGCTCAAGCGACTCGATCGCTTCGCTCAGCAGCTCGAACGCGTCGAGCGCGATCAGGCGATTCTGATCGAGACGCTCGCGTTATTCATCCGGCATCGGCTCTCCGTCACGACGCCGATCCCCGAGCAGCATCAGGACGCGGCGAGGGCGCAGGGCCGCGTCCGATTCGAGCAGTTCGTCGAGCAACTCGCCCGTCATCTGCAACGCGGTCACAGCCTTGTGCGCGACGTGTTCGGCGAAATCGAGCCGACGCACCCCGACGCTCATCAGGGGACTACGTCGTGACCGTCGTCATGAACAAACAGGTCACGGACGCGGCCACCGCGCTGGGCCGGCAAACGCGGATGCTGAGAACGGCAATGGGTCCAGCAATCGCTCACGCGCTCGAAGATCCAGGCGTGATTGAAGTCATGTTGAACCCCGACGGCTCGCTGTGGGTGGACCGTCTCGGCGAAGGTCGTTCCGCAACCGGACTCAAAGTCACTCCACAAGATGCAGAGCGCATCATTCGCCTGGTCGCCGCCCACGTGCGAATGGAAGTGCATGCCGGCGCGCCCATCGTTTCGGCCGAGCTGCCCGAAACCGGCGAACGCTTCGAGGGCATCCTGCCTCCCGTCACCAAAGCCCCGTCGTTCGCCATACGCAAGCGAGCCATCGCAATCATTCCGCTGGCGCAGTACGTCGTCGACGGCTTCATGACCGAAGCGCAGGCATTTGCGCTTCGCCGGGCCGTGCGCGAACGGCGAAACATCGTGATCGCAGGCGGCACGAGCACCGGCAAGACGACGCTCGCCAACGCGCTGCTTCGAGAAATGGCGGATACGGGTGACCGCGTCCTGATCCTGGAAGACACCATTGAGCTGCAATGCTGGTGCGACGATCACGTCGCGCTGCGCACTAGGCCGGGCGTCGTCAGCATGAAGGACTTGGTGCGCTCGACACTTCGCTTCCGGCCCGACCGGATCGTCGTGGGCGAGGTGCGCGGCGCCGAGGCGTTGGATCTTCTGAAGGCTTGGGCGACCGGACATCCCGGCGGCATCGCCACGCTGCATGCGAGCAGCGCGCGCGGCGCACTGACCCGCCTGGAGCAACTCGTCCAGGAAGCGGTCGTGACCGTCTCTCCCGCGCTCATCGCCGAAGCCGTCGATGTCGTCGTCTTCCTGTCGCGGCATGGCCGCAAATCCCGCGTCGAAGAACTGGTTCGGCTGGCCGGCTTCGACGCGGGCAGCTATCGGCTCGAACCGCTTTCATCCCTGCCCATCACCCCTACCGGAGATCTCTCATGACACGCCGATTCTTTCGAGGAAACAATCAAGAGCGGATTGTCGCCCTTTCAGCACTGATTTTTTACAGCGTGCTCGCCGGACCGGCGCATGCCGCCGGATCGAACATGCCGTGGGAAGGCCCGCTGCAAAGCATTCTGGATTCCATCCAGGGTCCGGTCGTGCGCATCGTCGCCGTCATCGTGATCGCCGTCACCGGCCTCACGCTCGCCTTCGGCGACTCCAGCGGCGGTTTTCGCAAGCTGGTCCAGGTCGTTTTCGGTCTGTCGATCGCCTTTGCCGCGACCTCATTCTTCCTCGCGTTCTTCGGCTTCGCGGGCGGCGCCACGATCGGTCTCGCACCCTCCATCGCGTGACGGAGTCATCGAAATGCTTGAAGGCTTCGAAGTTCCGGTGCGTCGCTCATTGACCGAGCCGATCTTCATGGGCGGCGCTCCGCGCACGGTCGCCATCGTCAATGGCACGTTGGCCGCGGCCGTCGGCATCGGTCTGCAACTGTGGGCCGTCGGCCTCGTCATGTGGATTGCCGGGCATACGCTCGCCGTTTGGGGCGCCAAGCTCGATCCGCAGTTCATGGAAGTGTTCGCGCGGCATCTGAAGCACAAGCCGTTCATGGATGTGTAAGCCATGATGAACTTGCGCGAATACCGCAAACACCCCACGCAGCTGGCGGACTATCTGCCGTGGGCCGGGCTCGTGGCGCCGGGCGTGGTGCTGAACAAGGACGGTTCATTCCAACGCACCGCGCACTTTCGCGGCCCGGACCTCGATAGCGCCACCGACGGCGATCTTGCGGCAACCGCCGCACGAATCAACAACGCACTGAAGCGCTGGGGATCGGGATGGGCCATTTTCGTCGAAGCCGAGCGGCGCGCGGCGAAGCGCTACCCGGAATCGCAGTTCCCGGAACCGCTATCGCGCCTGGTCGATGAGGAACGTCGCGCGGCCTTCGAGGAAGCCGGCTCGCACTTCGAGAGCCACTATCACTTCACGCTCCTATATCTGCCGCCGGCCGAGGCGCGATCCCGCGCCGGCCGCCTGTTGTTTGAAACGGCCGAGCGCCAGCCCACGAACTGGCGCGATCAACTGGCCGCCTTTGTCGGTGAGACGGACCGGTTCTTCGCATTGCTCGATAGCGTCATGCCCGAGCTGCGCTGGATCAGCGACGAAGAGACGCTGGCCTATCTTCATTCCACCGTCTCCACGCAACGCCATCCCGTCGCGGTTCCCGAGATTCCGTTTCATCTCGACGCGCTCCTTCCCGACAAGCCTTTCACGGGCGGGCTGGCGCCGATCCTCGGTCAGTCCCATGTGCGCGCGCTCACGGTTCGAGGCTTTCCCGGCTCGACCTGGCCCGGCGTGCTCGATGAGCTCAACCGTTTGGGATTTTCTTATCGATGGATGACGCGCTTTCTGTTGTTGGACAAAGCGGAAGCCGAGCGAGAGCTGGGGAAGGTGCGGCGTCAGTGGTTCGCGAAAAGAAAGGGAATCGTGACGCTCCTGCGGGAAACCATTTTCCAGCAGGAAAGTCCGCTGGTCGATAACGACGCGACCAACAAAGCGGCTGACGCCGATGCCGCGCTCCAAGAACTGGGCAGCGACCAACTCGCTTACGGTTTTGTGACCTCGACCGTGGTGGTGACGGACGCTGACCCCGCGGTGGCCGAGGAAAAGCTCCGACTGGCCGAACGCGTCATCCAGAACAAGGGCTTTGTGTGCATTGCTGAGTCGCTGAACGCCGTGGAGGCATGGCTCGGCAGCTTGCCCGGCAATCCCTACGCCAACATCCGCAACCCGCCGGTGTCGACGCGAAATCTCTCGCACCTGATGCCCGTCTCGGCCGTGTGGGCCGGGCCGGAGCGCAACGATCACCTTGACGGACCGTCGCTCATGATGACGCGCACGGACGGCGCTACGCCGTTTCGTTTGAACCTGCACGTGGGCGACGTGGGCCACACGCTGGTCGTCGGTCCAACTGGCTCGGGAAAGTCCGTACTGCTGGCGACGCTCATTCTGCAATTTCGGCGCTACGCGAACTCGCGTGTATTCGTCTTCGACAAAGGCCGCTCGTCACGCGCCATCATTTTGGGCTTGTGCGGCGAGTACTACGACCTGGGCTCAGAGAGCGCTATCGCCTTTCAGCCGCTGGTCCGCATCGATGATCTCAACGAACGCGCTTGGGCGGCGGAATGGATTGCCGCGCGTCTGACCGACGAGACAGTGGAGATCACCCCGGACGTCAAGGATGCCATCTGGTCCGCGCTCGCGAGCCTGGCATCGGCTCCCGTTTCCGAACGGACGATGACCGGCTTCAGCGTGCTGCTGCAATCGAATCGACTGCGCCAGGCCCTGCAGCCTTACACGTTGAGCGGGCCGCATGGACATCTGCTCGATGCGGACCATGATCGCCTGGGCTCAGCGGACGTGCAGGGCTTTGAAATGGAAGAGCTGATGCACACGCCGAGCGCCGTACTCGCCGTGCTGACCAATCTCTTTCATCGTCTCGAACAGCGCTTCGACGGCTCCCCGACCCTGTTGATCCTCGACGAAGCCTGGCTCTATCTCGATCACCCGACCTTTGCCGTCCGCTTGCGCGAATGGCTAAAGACGCTGCGTAAAAAGAATGTCTCGGTCGTTTTCGCCACGCAATCGCTTTCGGATATCTCGCGTTCCACCATCGCGCCGGCCGTCATCGAGAGCTGCCCGAGCCGCATCTTCCTGCCCTCGCCACAGGCGACGGAGCCGCAGTTGCGCAGCGTGTATGAAGGCTTCGGCCTCAATCACCGCCAGATTGAAATCATCGCGCAGGCCCAACCGAAGCGCGATTACTACTATCAATCGCCGCTCGGCCATCGGGTCTTCGACCTGGGGCTCGGTCCGCTGGCGCTTGCGTTCGTGGGCGCCTCGCGCCCCGAAGATCAGCGCGATATCGACGAACTCGTCGCCCAGTCAGGCCCGAAGGAATTTCCCGCCCGATGGCTACAGCATCGGCGCATCGACTGGGCGGCGACCTTGATCAAACAATTTTCCCAACCCACGGAGATTGAACCATGAACAAGCGGATCGTGAGCGCAATGGCGTTTGTTCTTCTCAACTTCGCCATTCCAGCGCGCGCGCAGTTCGCAGTGATCGATCCCGCCAACCTAGTCCAGAACGTTCTCACCGCGGTACGCACGCTGGAGACCGTGAACAATCAGATTCGGCAGCTGCAGAACGAAGCAACCATGCTGACCAACATGGGGCGCAATCTGCAAAGCCTCGACTTCAATTCGCTTCAACGATTGCGTGTCACGCTCGCGACGACCCAGCGCCTGTTCCAGGAAGGACAGGGGCTCGCCTTCCAACTCGTGCGTGCCCAAGAGCAATTCGCTCGGGCTTATCCCGCCGCCTACGACGCATTGACTTCATACGAGCAACTGAACGCGGACCGCATGGCGCGTTGGGACAACTCGCGCGAAGCGCTGACCACCACCGTAAAAATGCAGGCTCAGGCGCGGGAGAACTTTGCGGCCGACGAACAGGTTCTAGCGGATCTCGTCACCCGCAGCCAGTCGGCTGTCGGGGCGCTGCAGGCGGCGCAGTCCACCAATCAGCTACTGGCATTGCAATCGCGCCAGATGATGCAGGGACAGCAGTTGCAGATTGCCCAGGATCGCGCCGCGGCATTGGAACAGGCGCGCGTCGTGGCGGCGGAAGGCAGAGCACGCGAATTGCGCCGCCGATTCATGAGTCGCGCGACGCGCTATACGGCCGAGCCGGTTCAACTGTTTGAGTAGTCCGTCAATCAGTCAGGAGGAGCCGATGATGAACGTGAAGAAGATCGCAGTGTTGATGGTCGCACTTGCGGAGATGGCAGCCTGCACGCCCTCCAAGCCGCCGGGACCGACCGCGGATGAGTTGCGCAACGATCCCGCGCGCACCAAGCAGATCATGCGCCAGTGTCGCGAACACCGCGACCAGGTGAGCGACGAGACTTGTGCCGCGGCGCGCGGCGCGGCACGAACGCAGTTCATGGGATCGGGAACCCGGTACACGCCGGGAGGCGTGCAACCGAAAACGGTCGACAAGCGCGAGTAAGGACTCATGGACGACCTCGGCGTCATCGACCGATTCCTGAACGTCTTCAACCACTACATTGACAGCGGCTTCGGCCTGTTGGGTGGAGAAGTGGCGTTCTTGACGGCCACGCTGATCGGGATCGATCTGGCGCTCGTGGGAGTCTTTTGGGCCATGGGTGGTGGCAGTGCGGAAGACGCCATTGGAAAGTTGTTGCGCAAGACGCTCTACATCGGAGCGTTCGCCTTCATCATCAACAACTTCAACGCACTGTCCACCGTGATCTTCAGATCCTTTGCGGGCCTTGGACTCACCGCCACCGGTTCCGGCCTGACTGCCGCCGAGCTCTTGCGGCCCGGAAGACTCGCCAGCATTGGCGTGGATGCGGGGCGCCCCATCCTCGACCAATTGAGCGACTACGCAGGCTTCCCCGAAGTCTTTCTCAACATTGATTCGGTCGTGGTGCTCTTCATCGCCTGGCTCGTCTGCATCATCAGTTTTTTCATACTGGCCGTGCAGCTCTTCGTCGCGCTCATCGAGTTTAAGCTCACGACGCTGGCGGGGTTTGTACTCGTTCCCTTTGCGCTCTGGAACAAGACGGCGTTTCTGGCGGAACGCGTGCTCGGCAACGTCGTCAGCTCGGGCATCAAAATACTCGTGCTGTCGGTCATCGTTGGGATCGGCACGGGAATCTTCGGCGAGTTCACCGCGCCGGTGGACGGCGGCGCGGCGATCGATCACGCGCTCGCGATCATGCTCGCCTCGTTGGCGCTCCTCGGTCTCGGCTTGTTCGGACCGGGAATTGCGAGCGGCTTGGTATCCGGCGCGCCGCAGCTTGGCGCAGGGGCCGCCGCAGGCACCGCGCTCGCCGCGGGCGGTGTCGCGGCCGTCACGGCCGGCGCAGCCGTAGGCACTGCGCGCGTGGGCGCAGCCGTCACCGGAGCCGCTGCTCGCACCGGCGCGGCAGGCTACCAAGCGTTCAGATCAGGCGTCGTGCAATCCGGCAGCTTCGGCGCGGCATCGATTGCCCCCGGCATGGCAGGCGTCGCGCGCGCCAGCGGCCAGGCGATTGCTCAGCGTCTTCGCCAAGCGATGGCGGGCGCGCCTTCGAATTCCCCCGCCCCTGCCCATGCGGCCGCGAGCGGCGCTGCCTCACCGGCATGGGCTCAACGGCTTCGCCAAAACATGCAGCACGGCGCGATGACGAGCGTCCACGTCGCGCGCTCCTCGGATCACGCTGGCTCCGGCGCCTCGCCCTCCCTGACCCACAAGGATGAATAACCCATGCTCTTACGTCGATCCAGTGTGCGCTACTCCGCCACACCCGCTCCGACCACCCCGTACCAGGCGGCGCACCAGCTTTGGGACGAGCGCATCGGCTCCGCGCGAGTCCAGGCCAAGAACTGGCGCCTCATGGCGCTCGGCACGCTGGTGTTAGCTTTCGTCATGGCAGGAGGACTGGTGTGGCAGTCGACTCGTTCCATCATCAGACCCTACATCGTGGAGGTCGACACACAAGGCGCCGTACGCGCGGTCGGCGCAGCAACGGAGATCTACCGGGCGAATGATGCGCAAATTGCGCACGATCTTTCCGAGTTCCTTCACAACGTCAGGTCGCTGCCGCTCGATCCCATCGTGCTGCGCGACAACTGGCTCAAAGCGTATGACCACGCTACCGCGCGCGCCGCGGTCACGCTTAACGAGTTCGCGCGGGAGAGAAACCCTTTCGCACAGGTCGGACGCCTTTCCGTAACCACCGACGTGACGAGCGTCGTACGCGCATCGGCTAACTCGTTTCAACTGCGTTGGATTGAGCGCACCTACCTGAACGGCTCAGTGAACACTGTGGAGTATTGGACCGCGATTCTCTCGATCGTGCTGCAACCGCCCAGAGATGAAGAGCGCTTGCGCAAGAATCCCTTGGGCATCTATGTCGATGGCTTGGACTGGAGCCGAGAGATCGGTAACGACAAGCGTTCGGGGGAACCACAATGATTCAGCGAACCCTCGTTGCCAGCGCACTCGCAATGCTGTGCGCCTGCTCCTCCACGAAACCTGCACCGGAAATTCCGCTCGACATGGTCCGGCCGGCGCAGCTCGAACCGGAGCCGCCGCGGCCGGTGCAGCTCATCGAGATTCCCAAACCGCTTGCGTTGCCCGGCCAGCTCAAACGACTGCCAGACGTCGCGTTACCGCAGGAGTCGACCGACCCCAAACAGCGCGTATCCGACGCCAACAGTGCCGCCCGGGTCGAACCGGCGCTCGACGGATACATCAACGCGATGCAGGTCTGGCCGTTCAGCCCTGCGGCGCTGTATCAGGTGTACACGAGTCCCGGCCGCGTCACCGATCTCATGCTGCAAGCCGGCGAGCAGCTGGTCGACATTTCGACGCCCGACACCGTGCGCTGGGTCGTCGGCGATACCAGCAGTGGGTCGGGACCGGACCAGCGCGTCCACATCGGCGTGAAACCGACGCGTTCCGATCTGCAATCGAATCTCATTATCTACACGGATCGGCGCACCTACTACATCGAACTCAAGTCTCAGGTGGATGCCTGGATGGCGGGCGTGTCCTGGGACTATCCGCACGACCGCGCCGTCGCCATCCGATCCGCTAACCAGCAGCAGGAATCCGTCGCACGATCCACGTGCAGCAGTGTGCCGCTCGACCAACTCCATTTCCGCTACGAAATCACGGGCGACAAGCCCACTTGGCGGCCCCTTCGCGCTTTCGACGATGGGCAGAAGGTCTTTATCCAATTTGCGGACGCGATAGCGCAGGGAGAAATGGCGCCCCTGTTCGTCATCGGTCGTGCCGGCGAAACCCAGCTCGTGAACTATCGGGTCTGCGCTTCGTATTACATCGTCGACCGCCTGTTCGGTGCTGCCGAATTGCGCCTGGGTGCAAAGCACGCGCAGATCGTGCGCATCACCCGCAACGATGTGGCTCGATCTCAGCCTATGCCGAGATCGCACAAGTGAGTGCGGCGGAAAAGGAAAATCCAGAGGCATTGGAGCTGAGAGCCCAGCCCAGGCGCGTCAGCCGATTAAACCGCAAGACCATCGCAGTGCTCGCCGGTGTCCTCTCGATTACCGTATTGCTCGCCATGATGTGGGGCCTGCGCAAGCCGCACGCGAAGTCAGCCGATGAATCGACGGAAAAGCACAACGTCGAGCGGATCGCACGCGCGGAAGGGCTGGCGACGCTGCCCCGCGACTACGCGAGCATTCCCAAGCCCCCGCCGCTCGGCGCTCCGGTGGGCGAGTTCGGCAGGCCGCTACTGAAGGCCGAGCGGGACGCGGGAATTCCACAGCTTCCGGAACAACCGAGCTTCACGCCCAACCCAGAAGAAGACGCGCTGCGCGCCCAGCGCCTCAAGGAACAGAGCGAAGCGGAGGAAGCCGCACGGGCCGCGGTATTCTTTCAATTGAAGAATGCCGGCGCCGCGCACGCGCCTCAATCAGTGTCTAGTCGCACCTCACCCGAACTGGATGCAGCTCCGCTCGCAGCCGCCCCAGCAAGAACGACCACAGGTGAGGGAACTGCAAGGCAACAAGACTCGAAGCAATCCTTCCTCGAGAAGGACACGGATTCACGCATCTACGCTTCCGCGACGCTACAGATGCCGCGTTCGCCGTATCAGCTGATGGCGGGCAGCATCATTCCGGCCGCTCTGGTGACCGGCATCAAATCCGACCTGCCCGGCCAAATCATCGCCATGGTGACCGAGAACGTTTTCGACTCAGTGAGTGGGCTCTTCGTCCTGATCCCACAAGGGACCAAGCTTTTTGGCGAATACGACAGCAAGGTGGCCTACGGGCAGAGCCGCGTACTGCTCGTTTGGACGAGGCTCATCATGCCCAACGGCTCGTCGCTCTCGCTCGATCGCTTGTCCGGCGTCGATACCGAAGGCTATGCCGGGCTGGAGGATGGCGTCGATTGGCACTGGCGCCGCCTCTTTGCCGGCGCGGCGTTGACCACGCTGCTGAATGCGGGCGCCGAGATGGCCGCGCCAAATCAATCGGACGGACGCGGGACGGTGATCGTAGCGACACGCGAAGGCATCGAAGACAGTGTGAACCAGGTTGGACAGGAGGTCACCCGACGCAGTCTCGACATCCAGCCCACGCTGACGAACCGACCTGGCTTGCCGCTGCGAGTCATCGTGAACAAAGATCTGATTCTAAGGCCGTACAAATCATGAAACTAAAGCTCGGACCTTTGCCCAGCAGCGAAGTCGTCAAGATCCCCTTGACGCTGCCGCGGCCCTTGAAGGACCAACTGGATCGGTATGCGCAGCTGCATAGCATGAATTTCGGAACCGAAGTGGATGCACAAACACTGATCCCGCGCATGCTCGACATGTTTCTGGCGAAGGACCGTGGGTTTCAAAGGTCGATCAAGGATCGAACGCGAAAGGAGTCGCCATGAAAACGGTGGAACTTCACATCGAGCTGTCGGACATCCAGGCATACGAATACGCGCAGTTTCTCAAGCGCGTTTGCTTCAGCGACTATCGCAGCCACGCGCAGACCGAAAATGAAGCGTATGTCATGGTGCATGCCGGCGAGCGGATTCGCGCCGCACTCGAAGCACAGGGCTACGCGCCGAGATAGCGGCGCTCACCTCGAACGGCGCGCGAGATCGAAGAAGCGCGCCGCGAACGGCGAATCGTCCTCACGGCGACACAAGATGAACGTGCGAAACAACTCGGGGCTGTTGCGCAACGACCGGCAAACGACGTCGGCGGAGCGAATGGCCTGCGCCTGCAGCGAGCTGACAAACCCGACGCCTTGACCGGCTCGCACCAGGGTACGAAGTACATTCAGATTCGCCGCGTCCTTGATGTCCGCCTGTGCGTGGGCGGCGCGAATAAATCGATCGATATTCGCGCGGGCTCCACAACTGCATTCGCGGTGCGCGACAATCAATCGCTCACGAGTCAACGCCTGGATATCGACAGTCTCGTTCATCGCCAAAGGATGCGCCGCCGGCATCAGGATGCACACGTGATCGGCCCAGGCTTCCAGCGCCCGAAACTCGCTGGTGTCGGGAGAGCCGAGTGTCAGGCCGATATCCACCACGCCCGCCTGCAAATCCTGAATCAATACCGTGCAGGACCGATCGGCCAGTTGAACGTCGACCGACGGCTCGCGGCGCCGATAGGCTGCCATCAGATCCGCGAGTTTGTTGACCGGAACCTCATCGCACACGCCAATGCGCAGTCGCTCTTGCACGCCCGCTGCGGCGCTGCGCACCGCCTCTTCGGCCTGTTCCATCTTGCCGACGATGCTTCGTGCGAAGGGCAGGAATGCCTCGCCCGCTGCGGCAATCTGGGTGCCGCGCGTGGTTCGAGTGAAGAGTTTCACGCCGCCCAGGTCACGCTCCAACTCGCGGATGCGCCGCGAAAGCCCGGATTGGTCAGTTCCCACGCGGATCGCCGCGCGTTCGAAGTGAAGCTCCTCGACGAGCGCCAAGAAGTCTCGCAATCTTTTCAGCTCCATCGACGGCAGTCCCGCACATCAACGAAGTCGCCCGTCCTGGGTGTGGATACAGCCATCATCGATACGCCCTAGTGGATCCCTTCACTCGCGGCTACGGTCGTCCCTCCGTAAACCTCGTCCTGTGACGAGTAATAGCCGACCTGCCCATTCGACGCATGAACCTGAGAAGGTCGATTGACAAAGCCACTTCAGGGCACTTCGACTTCGTCCGGAAGGCCGAGGTTCTCCACCACCGGCTCCGCCGCGTCATAGACTTCCGCCCTGATGACGTCGCCGAACGAGATCTGCCGGCACTGAAGGGCATACACGACGGCTTGCACGCGTGTCGCGACGCCGAAGCGCCGTTTGGCGCGCTCGATGTGTCCATGCACCGTATGCTCGCTGAGATTCAGCAACTGGCCAGCGGTCCAATCGCTCTTGCCTTGCGCGACAAGCTCCAGGCATTGCCGCTCCCGCCGGGTCAGTCTGCCGTGCCTGCCGTTCTCTGGGGGATCGCTTGGTTCACGATTCGCCACGTCGTACAGGTGCGTGGCCATGAGGCGGACCGCGAGGTAACGGTCCGCCGAGAGCGACTCCGAATCGGGAATGACTGAGCACGACGCGGGCGGTGCGCTCGCGGCCCACGGCAGGTGGATCGGGATCGTATAGCCTCGGTGAAGCCCGAGCGAGGCGGCCTCCGCTAGCACGCTTTGCTGCGGGGTCGTCAGCTCGGACTTGAACTTAGGCGCGTCCCAGGAAAAGGGTAGCAATGATCGGCTGGCGTAGAGAAAGACCGGATCGATTTCATGCAGCTGTCGGGCGCTGTAGGAGCGGGTCCACTCGTCCGGGTAGTTTTGGATCATGATGGCCCCGCGCGGCAAGCGCAGCGGATCGACGTGCGAGCAACACGCAAAGTAGCGGAACCCTAAGTACTGAAGAGTCTCCTCGAATGCTGCGGCAAGCGCAGCAGGTGACGCCGTGAACGCGCGTTCGATGAACGACTGAGCGAAATCGAAAGGCTCCATCGTTCACTTCGTATCCGGCCTGTGCGATGGAAGTGAGGATGCAGGAGTTGCTGAATGGGTTCGCTGTGCAAACCGTCACATGCGGAGTGATTCAGGGATTCACGCGAGTGCGCCATGTCACAACATGACATTGGTGCACCGCGGCGTTGGGGGTTGGCGGCGACGATGACGCGTGCTATGTCAAAGTCGTCCGGGCCCCTGCGTCATCGATAGCATGTGCGATCGGCCAAAAACCATAGGGTGCGCTACGGAAGTGCTGCGCCGAATGCAACGATCGGATGCTGACGAACTATCACGTCCCCACCGCGACGTTCGAAGGCCACGTCCTGCTCATTCTGAAGATAGGCTAGAAACGACTCCGGGCGTAGAGCGTCGAACGAGTCATCGCATTTCGTGCGCGCAAAGCTGCGCCTTCCGCTTCAAGGCGTGGCATTACGTAATCGACGCGACCTACTCGCCGATGGCGCGGCGAAGTAACTCGCTAGGATCGATTCCCAGAGCAATGGCGATGTTGATGAACTCAGAGGCGCTCACATCGCGATTACCGCTCTCTATTTTCTGGATGAACGCATTCGATTCGCCGAGTTCGTCTGACAACGTGCGTTGAGAAAGACCTGCTTCGCGGCGTGCTACTGCAATCGCCTTCCTCAACTTCGGCTCCCAATTCTGTATTCGAGCCATACACCCTGCCTGAGCTGGTCGACGTAGAAAAGTCAATTAAATGTTGCTTCCAAAACAGAAGCAGCATAGGATTTGCTTACCCACAGAAAGACCTGCGGGAGCGGCGCCCGACAGTGTTTACACCACTGCCGGACGCCTAACCAATACACAACCGGCAAGGGTTGCGAATGGCTACCGACGATTCTAACCGTCAGGGGCGCCCCTGTGCGCCATCAAATTGCGGTCAGCAGCGGCAGCTCGACCGACTAGGGCCCGCGCAAGTGGACGCGCCGGACCTCCTCACAAGTTTGCCGGAAGGATTACCGAGGCTGATGCAGCCCATCATTGCTTTCCGGTCGCCCCTGCGCCCGAAACCGAGCGCACTGCGGTGCCAGGAGCAGCAGATCCCTTCTTTGGTAACTGACGTCCGTACACGAAACTCGACAAGGACCAAACGACAGTACACCAGACTATCGCAACGACGGGCTACCCATGAATAACGTTGCGCGAGGCAAGAATCGCCAAGGAAGTCCCAACGAAGTGATTCGCACAGAGCCATTGACCTCCGGAAATCATCCCATCCGAACCGCTCTTGGGAGGCAGCGCGTTGTGCTCTTCCGAGCTCACGCACTTGCGGGGTGCCTTCGTCTAGTGCTCGATGAACATCAAGTGCCTGATAAAGGAGAACCGGACCTTTCTTACGTAGCGCGCACGCTCGAGGATCTACTCAAAAGTGTCATCGATGGGTTGGACCCGACAAACCTGGGCCTGTAGTGCTGCACGTCTGCGGCTTCGACCTGCGTGTGGTGTGGATAAATGGAATGTATCCGAGGAGACAACCATGACTTACTCGTCCGTCCTTACGAATCCCGCCCTTGATCCATCGGTGTTCGCGCGCTACGACCGGGAACTATCCAGATATCTCATGCGACGGGTCGGCAGACGAATCGACGTTGGCGACCTCGCGCAGGAGGTGTATATGCGGTTGGTCCTGCATAGGCCGGATCAACCAATTACAAAGCCCTTGGCCTATATCTACGGCGTGGCATCGCATGTGGTGGCCGACTATAAGACTGCCTTGGCCGAGGAGCGTCAGCACCTCACCATGGAGTGCGACTTTGCAGACGGGTGCGTCGAGGAACATGCACACCCAACATCGGCAGGCATTGAAGAAACGCTGACAGTTCTGCAGCAGATTGAACACGCCTTGTCTGAGCTTCCTCCCACTCAAGCAGCTGTATTGTTCGCGCACAAAGGCTGCGGATATTCCTATCGGGAGGTAGCAGAGAAACTGGGGCTCAGTATCCATACAGTGGAAAAATACGTAACGCAAGCCAAAGGAAAGTTTCGCGCCCTGTCACGCGACGCTCCGTCGAACTCACCCGGCACAATGAGCAAGAGAATCGATATCAGAGGGGCGCGACCATGATTACGACCTTCGTCTTGGTGCTGCTGTTTTTCTCACCTACACGCAAGGCAATTCTTATGATCCTTCGAGGAGCTGCCGTGTTCTGCGCCTGCGCATTATTAGCCGCAACAGGATTCAAGGGTCGCTGATGTGCGTGTCAAGTACACATGCTTTGCTGCTATTGCTCTGGGGAGATTCCTAGCGCATGGAGGAGAGGTTTGATGTCCGCCGGTGATTCAAATCGCGATCGACTTGGTCGCCAGACTCCACCCTCCCCTGCTCAAGGTATGCTCACCTGCGCCTTAACCGAGGCGATCGAACTCGAGCGCGAACGCTTGATGAAGGCGGAATCACTTCTCGACTGCCTGCTGCTTGCGCTGAAGAGCGACGATCACGAAAACGAGGCGGACGCTCCCTACTTTCCTACGATCGTGGCAATGATCGACGAGCTCGTAACTTTCACTATCGATCAGTTGGATTCACAGAAAATCAATCCCCACATCCAAGCCTTGGTCACGAAGGAAAAGGAAAAATGAAGCGTGACTTCCGCATCTTTCGCGAACGACTCCTAGGTTCGGGCCTGCGGCTGTCGCTGTGGCTGCTTTCGATGCAACATGTGCATCTCTTCGTGCGCTTCGTATACGTGGCGAATCATCTCCTACGACAAAGAAGCTACAGACGTAATTTCTCTGCCGTCGGCTACCACGTCACACTAGCTGCCATCGGCCCCATACATCGCTTCTGCTTTTCCATGCAGCGTAAATGCAATGCAGAGCAGCAGACAATGTAAGCACTGCCAGCTCCAAGATGACGCCGCCGCTCTGCAGACCGCGCCAACGCAGAGCTTCAATAACCACAGCAGTGACTCCAGCCACGAAGAGCGCTACCGAGACCAACACATGGACTCGCGCATTTGGCTTCGGCTTCGGTGCAAACGCAAAATACAGTAGCGCCAAAGCCGGTAGATGCTGCCAAAAAATATCACTGCCGCCTGCAAGTGAAAGTCCGAGCATTCTGCCGAGTGCCAGCCATAGACAAACGACACGCAGAACGGCCGAGAGAAAAATGACTATTGTGGGGTGCATGCACACTTCCTCTGCGCGTTGTCAAATGCTTCCTGGCCGTACTCATCCACTTTCTTATAGTACAACTCTGCTCTACGTATACATTGGAACAGTGCGAAATTCAGTGCTCCTCGCAAATACGTTTTCATGCAAGCGTCTTTCATGTTTGCAAGGAAATTGGCATCGCAGCTTCCTCGATTGGCGCCGCACTTTTCATAGCACTTGTCGTGCATCTTGCACGAATCGGTAAAGCTGACAAGCCCACGACGAAACGTCTCGGGCACGAGAGTAAAGTTCCAACCGGAACCGCAAAACTTCCCGTATTGAGAGAGACCTGTCGCTTTTTCCAAGCCCAGCGGATTTGTGTCTAGGTAAGCGTAAGTGTTGAGGTTGTACTGGAGTCCGGCTGGATCGCTCTGGATATACCTTCCCGTCGCCAGATCATAGTCTCTGAAGTAGTTGTATTAAGGTTCGAACTCACCTGACGTGATAAACCTTCCACCTTGAAGGCGTAGATTTAACCGGCATCGCCCACCCTTGTGCTGCTCCGCGAATTTGCTGTTCACGATCAACTCCAGCTGCTCGCCTGGCGAAACCTCGATGCTGTGCGCACCCGCGTCTACAAGAGCAAATGGGCCTTCCATCCAGGTATCTGAATTGGGTGCCTTGCAATCCGCATCCGTATCCCAGGGATCGCCAACACCTTTGTTATAGGTTCCGCGCAAAGAGATTACTTGAGCACTCTGATTTGCTAGCCTGAAATGGAAACCCGATTGCGACTCGCGCACGAACTGGAGACTCACCTCTCCCGTCAGCGGTAGCTTCGCCGTAGGTTCGCACGCTGCCAAGAAGGGCGTAATCACCAGAAGCCAATACATCGCGAACGCAGCCGCGAAACGTGCACCTCGAGTACCCCTGCCGCGTGCGGCCGGCTTTGAGACTAGCGGAACCGATCGTACCAGTGCCATGTGTGACTTCCTGTTTCGTCGTATCTCTGGCCACTCGCGCGTGAAACGCTACGAGTCGCCCCCCTTAGAACCTTGCCCACAAAATCGTTTGCGTGACTTTCACACGCTGACTTGCTGGAGAACTGCTGCTTCCTCTCGGACTCTTCCGCTAATTGCCCGGCCAAGAGAATGCTCCCGAATCCCGCCTTGAGATCCGCCACATGCTCAGACTCAGACCTGCGATAGAAGGCGTCTTCACTTCCCCATGCATCGGCACTGATCTGAACCTTTACATGAAGGGTAGCGCTGCACTCACTCAGACTCCAGCATTCACCTGAGCCACTGCATCTGCACCGAACATTCTCAATCCATCCCTCTGTCAGCCCCCCTCTCTTTCCGTTCGGGAGGGATTCTACGTCGCGCCATGACTCCTCCCATCCGAGCTGAAGCAGACCTTTGGAATCGACCCACATCGCGGGGCTACTGCCCGCATAGGCGTAAGTGCTGGGCCCACCTGCTAGTCCAATTGGATCACTCTGCACGTACCGCCCGACGGCTGGGTCGTAGTCTCTGAAGTAGTTGTAGTGGAGCCCGGTTTCCGAGTCGTAGTACTGCCCAGGAAACCGCAAATTGTAAGCGAACGTTACAGAGTCCCCATCCGGATCCTCGTTTGCGGACGTTACTCCAAATGGGTCTGAGTTCCATTGCCACACCACGACGTTGTCGGCCGGGCGTGTAATCTTTCGCGGCGTATTCAAATGATCCGTGTGCACGAAGAAGACTTGCACGCCGCCGCTGCCGTTCGGCTTGAGTACGGCGACCGGAATATCGTCTAGCCACACCATTTCCTGTATGAGCGCACCCGCGTCGTCATACTCGCCGGACAAGTGCCCAGCTTCATCGTAAGTGAAGTAACGCGATTGTCCGCTGAGAATCTTGCGGACGCGTTGCCCA
>Ga0307509_10003050_pt1 | contig 26070 bp, 35 predicted proteins | sample 10_EM_MG_FD_202245 | JGI IMG/M metagenome (GOLD analysis project Ga0307509, IMG submission 202245) | Populus trichocarpa ectomycorrhiza microbial communities from riparian zone in the Pacific Northwest, United States - 10_EM | ecosystem: Host-associated > Plants > Roots > Unclassified | place... | reverse complement strand
CGCCCCGCGTTCCCACGCTTGCAACGCATTCTCACCACCCACAACGGCCGCTGAGAATGGACCTACACTTCTCCGCTCTCGATGAGATGATTCAGATTGTATACCAAGGCTCGGCCAAATTTGTGCTTATGTCCAGGGTCGATTGTACCTCTTGGACTGTACACCTCGGATTGTCGGGCCCTGAAGGAAGATGGTGGAGGGGTAAGTGGACCGATGAGGACGTGAAAGCCATTGCTGTGAGCTTGCGCCGCCTATCTATGTACGCGTACCTGGGTTAACCGACCAATATCCAGGGTCCCAAGCCGACTGATGACATGCTCGAGACGTTTGGCGAGCGCCTCGCGAACACGATCGTGGCTACGGACCTAACAATTGGGAACTGGGACCCTGGAAAGGGGGCAAAAATCAATGTACGGTGAACATTTGAGCGTTCTCAGGCTGCCATTTAATCGTTTTTAATTTCGCAAGTTGACCCTTGGACTTTCCTCCAAGAAACCAATGATAATAAACTTGAGCGAATTATCACCCTCAGACGCTGCGGCGTTTGCAACCAAGGAATTCCTTTCGGTAAGCCCCAGATTTGCGGGGAACCCACGAACGTTGCCCATGCGATTGAGCCGCTAGATCGCCCTTGAGGCACAGTCACGTAAGTGCCGACTGAACCTGCCAATGTTTGGGTTACCACCACCCGAACCATCATCAAGTGCGCGCGCTGTATCGCTCAATGATGAGCGGGTTAACTTAACTGACTCCGTTCAGACCCCGTCAGGGGGCCGGCTTTCAACAGCGACAACCGCGAAAGCGGGCTATCCTCCCAGTATTCTGTTGGACCTGTGCAAACTCCGGTTGCAGAGGTCTCAGGCGCGCACAACGAGATCAAATCCCTAAGAGACAAACAGAGCATTTCGGAACAAGGACCGTCCAAACGGCCACATGTGCCTCCCAGTCCGGAAACCAAGCCGGTTTCCAAGCCACCTGCCAGTACGTGACCTTCAATCATCCTCGTGTTTTGGTCGAGCAAACGTGGATCGGTTTATTCAAATATCGGTTCCACGCAGAGAAGAGCGCGCTGCAGCCGAACACCAAGGGGGCTGCCATTCCACACAAACGGGCAAGGAGGGTGAAAGCGATGGAATTTGAGAGCGATGAGGAATAGAGTGGGGAGGTGGAACGCCCCAACATGTTCCTATTCGCAGATGTGGGATATTTCCGACTCAGGGGGGGTGGCTGATACAGATGGACCGTGACGTGAAAGTTACGGCCCGTCACGCCGCTGGGTGTCGTGTTCCGGTTGAGAAATTCAGGTTATATACCGTCCTGACAGGTCATTATCCTGACGCCACATTCCCTTGCTCTCACCCTTCTACGTGTCCCATTTCGACCCTGCCATAATGTCCGCCCAGTCTCACCACCGGGCCCCCAGCCAGCACCAGCCGCTCAGCGTCGAGGCCATGTTCAGCCAAATCATGACCGCTGTCCAGAAATCCGTACGCCGTTCACCTCCGCCTTTCTGACCGCCTGAAATGACGCGACGACGAATGCAGAACTCTGAGATCGCCGAGCTTAGGCATGAGTGCTCTGAACTCAGAATGTCCAACGCTGCCCTCGAGAAACAGGTCAGAGAGGGCTTATATGTAACTATGCGTTCTATCCCTTCGATCAGACTCTAATACGTGTCTGCAGGGTATCAATGGTTCGAGAATGAGCTCGGGTTTCGTTACCCCGGTCCCCTCGAGCCCTCAACTCAAACCGAAATCCCCCTTCTTACTCCCGCACGCCCCTAGTCCTAATATCCCCCAATTCAACTTCCTGGCGCCGGATTACTCTCCTTCTCCCTCGACTGACGCCGCTCTCAGCTCCTACCCCTTTCAAGACCGCGAAATACCCGGCTTTTACGTCGTCATCCCTGCCGGTGGTGCCGGAACCCGTTTGTGGCCACTCTCACGGGAGGGTCATCCCAAGTTCTTGCTCGATCTTACGCTCAAACGGCGTTCTCTAATTCAAGCCACGTGGGATCGTCTCATTCCTCTCTCGTCGGCCGCCCGCACAACCATCGTCGCCGGTTCCGCCCACACACGGTCCATTATGGAACAATTGCCCGACCTCCTTCCAGAGAACCTTCTCTGTGAACCTGGTCCCAAAGATTCCATGGCCGCGATTGGCCTCGCCGCTGCAGTTATAGTCAGAAGAGACCCAGACGCCGTCATTGGGTCTTTCGCCGCCGATCATATGATCTCCGGTGATGACGCGTTTTTAAGTGCTGTCACTGAAGCCGTCGCGGTCGCGAAGAAGGATTACCTCGTCACGATCGGTATCGCCCCCTCGCACCCCTCCACCGGTTTCGGTTACGTGAGGTTGGGAGAGAGCCTGAGGCTCACTGAGGACGCGCCAAACGCGAGGAAGGTGTTGAACTTCAAGGAGAAGCCAGACGCTCGTACCGCTGCCGCATACATCAAGACCGGTAACTACCGCTGGAACGCCGGTATGTTTGTGGTGAAGGCCAGCTTCCTGCTGCAACTCTTGAGCGAGTCGAAGCCCGAGCTCCACGATGGTCTCCAAAGGATCGCCGAGGTGTGGGATGAGAGTGAAGAGAAGAGGCAAGCCATTCTGGACGAGGTTTGGAATGATTTGGAGAAGATCCCCATTGACAACGCCGTTGCCGAGCCCGCCGCTGAGACTGGACGGGTCGCCGTCGTCCCCGCTACTTTCGGTGAGATCTATTGTAGAAACCCCGATTAAACCCAGCTCATCCGTTCACAGGTTGGGATGACGTCGGTGATTTTTCCTCTTTGGCGGAGCTCTTGCCCGCCGAGAGTAACCAGCCTCGCATCTTGGGTGACAGCAACCTTGGTATGTTTTGTCCCAAGATGCAGATCGACAGAAATTCCTAATCCCCTAAATCGCAGTTCTAACCGAGCAAGTCGCCGGCGGTATCATCGTTCCCGGGTCTGGACGCCTCGTTGCTTTATTGGGCGTGGACGACATCATCGTTGTTGACATGCCTGATACTTTAATGGTTACCACCCGTGCTCGTTCACAGGAGGTTAAGCGGTTGGTGAAGAAGTGCAGGGAACAAGGCTGGAAGAAACTGCTCTAACCCCTCGAGCACGGACACCCGAACACAACCTATCCAATCCATTCTTTGGTTCCAGTGTTGTCTCTTTTGGACGATTCGAACTCTTTGTGGCACAAATATCCCCCAACTCTGATATGATCCATTGTTACCTCACACCCCTCCATGTCCTGGCTGTCATGGACCTTTATTCGACAAATTAAGTGACTTGCTCTCTAACCACACTTTTCGTTTTCCTTGACTCGGACAATATTGTTGTGTTCTCGGCGATGTAGACCCCCTGGCTGCGATATCTTAATTCGTCTTATTTCGGGTCTGTGAATCGAAAGTAATGAAACCATCTTGCATTCTATGTCACCATCCGGAACCGGTATCCCACAACCTGACCGAGATTAAAAAGGCCAAACGACTCCGCCGCGAGGCCCGTTCCCCCGGACCCGAATCGCTATTATCGGGATGCGACATAGATGCAAGCACCGCGAGATTAGCAGGGAGTAGGATGGGGTGAGAGAATCTCGGGAGTGAAGTCGGCCATATGCATAAGGAACGGAACGTAGCAAGAGCATGATGTCGGATCGCAGGCCATGCAAGGGCTTCGAAGTCCCGGCTATGGGAACGACCCACGACGGCCGACCCCTGCCAATAACTTGATAGGTGGGAATTTGCTGTGGGTCCCCCGCACTTGGATTGGTGTATTCGGAGGACAAAACACGCCGAGAGACATCATCGACTGGCCAGCTCCCGCCTACTTTATCACCATAATTCAAGGTGTTTATTCGCCTTCATCTCGGAAGAGCTGATTCGAACCTCAACAGAAAATCGTCATCTCTTCAACGGAAAATCTGGAAAAATGCTCCATTGGTGACCGGTGAATCGGATCCGGCTTGTGCCGAGACTAATGGGTGACGGAATGCCCTCACGGGCCACAGTGGCAGGATGTAAGTTACCCTCCATAAATCTCAGCGTACGTCCTTCACAGAACGAGGCTCTTTTACACTTCCATGGCTATGTGACACCGGGCGTAATCGGTAGACGATGTCGGTGAACGTTTGAACGGGCTGGGGCACCTGCCTACACCAGCTTGGGAGCGCATGATTCAGGTATGTAGAGGAAGCATATATTCCGGGATAGATGTACCGCCTCCGCCAGGGGAGCGTCGCTCGCCGCAACAAGTTCTGATTCATCTGGTGGTGGCCAAGCGTTACCTGGTCGGGCGATTCTTTCCTTGTCCGGGACAGGTATCTCCAATACCACGCGTTGCTATTGTATTGGGCCCGGTCTAGGAAGCAAGGTGACGTTGGTCAACAGTCTGAGAACCACTCGGTTTGCTTCATGCGTTGACTATCCTACCAGCTTCGAACTCTGAGAATACTGGAACCTGTCAAATTTCAAAATAGACCGGAAGGTAAAAGGAGTTCATGGATAACTCGAGCCCCGACCCGCTCCTCCCTCCCATCTCCTCCATCTCCTACACACCGCTACAGATTTCTTGAGATGGTCGTCGGTCTGGCGAAGAACGTATTCTTGGCTCTTCTCCTCACGTTCATTACCACCGCGTATGCCAATCATCAGTGCGCAAAGCCTCGTGTCAGGCGCGAGTGGAGGTCCATCTCCGAGGCTGAGCGTAAAGCATGGGTCGATGCGGTGAAGGTAGGACGCGGTGACCCGAGGGGACGCGCCCGGCGGTTGCTGATTCCGGTGTAGTGTCTCAAAAAGGTTCCCCATAAAGCGGCATTGACCCCGACCTTCAACACCTCGGTCGCCAAAATCCCACCCGTCAACCCCAACAGCTCCTACTTCGATGGTACCCAGGTTCTCCTCCTCCGAAAACCTTTCACTGATTTCTCTTCACCAGACTTTATCTACACGCATATGGATCTGAACCCACTGGTGGGTGTTTCTGGATCATCACCGCATTGCGGACGCCACAAAGATCGGCGGCTCATTCAGACCCTCGCGACTTAGATCCATTTCACTGGCCACTTCTTGCCTTGGCACCGTATCTACGTTAACGATTTCGAGACCGCGTTGCGGACCGAATGCAACTATTGGGGAGCTCACCCGTACTGGGATTGGACCTTGGGTCAGTTGGCCCGCCAGTTATACCACCGTTCCCCTGCCTTGCTAACAGCCTACCCCACCTCGCAGATGCCACCCCCGACTTTTTCAACTCAACCATCTTCAACGATTCCCCGAACAGTGGATTTGGCGGATGGGGTAACCCAGCTGACGACTACCAGATCACCACTGGTGCTTTCGCGGACGACTTTGTGCCCGTTTACCCAGTCCCCCACAAGGTCAGAAGGAATTACACTGCGAGGAGCCCCGGCGGCGATATCTTTGGCGACGGCACTCCCGCCGCTCCAAATCCTTTTTGGACCTACTTCACTCCGGCCAGTGTGAAGGCCTTGGTCCAGGGGCATATCGGTGACTTTGAGGGATTCCAGGCAGAGTTCGAGAGCACGACTGTGAGTTGAAGCTCTTTTAACGACGGCGATCGATGTGTGGGACGGTCGTCATACAGTTGTGAATCCTGCTGATGCGATCTGTTCTTGCACGCCAGGGCCCTCATGCGGCGGTCCACCAGATCCTTGGGGGGTGAGTAACTGGCCACACCCTTCGGTTTGAGATTGTTTGGTTTGGTTCGCAGTGGCTGACACACGGGATCGAAATAGCGAAATGTCCGGTGCTTGCCCCAGGGGCCTCGCTCCGCCAGAGTGTGTTCGTGGACCCAAATGGTCACCAAATGGTAGGATCATCTTTTCATCTGCTCTCCTCCGCGATGACCGAAAGTGATTCCTGTCCTGTAGACCCCATGTTCATGATGCATCACGCCGTGAGATAGTCACCGTTTGACACTATTAATGGAGTAACTCAAGCCCGATCCCGGTGCTCCCTTCTAGATGATTGACAAGATTTGGTACGACTGGCAGAAGGCGCGCCCGGAGAACTTCTGGTCTTTCTTTGGAGGATCCGTCGGCGCGCACTCTCAGCCCGGATTGTATGCCCAATTCCCGAATGGCGGACCACCATTCTTAAACGTGAGCAAGAGGTTTAATTCTGGCCGCCGCTCTTCCCTTTTGTGGCTGATTCGAGTGATTTCTATAGTTTAGCGCGGCGATACCGGGGGATGGGATCCTCCAAGACGCCACGATCTTCCAGATCATGGATACCAAGAACGAGAGGTTGTGTTACGTTTATAAGTAGACTGGGTTGCCCCGTCGGGCCCACCGTCAGGACTTCGGACACTAGACGGATCTTTCTTGATGTACCCCTCACATAATACGGACCACTTTATTGCAGACACTAATAGGTCAGAACCTATAATGTTTGGGCGATGTACGTCTTGAGGATGAACGTAAACTACCATGCACCCCAGGACGCCCGGCGGAACTGCCTTTGGTCCGGGCGAGCATCCACCTGAGCCCGATATTGCAATCATCCGCGTTTACGTCGATGGGGACGTTGGAACGTCGACCGCGGTTAGGAATTCGAGGGTGGGGCGGATGTAGGGGGTATGCCTCACACGGAAACAACTGGTACACATCCATCTTTATTATTCCAATTTAATAGACCCGTGGATCGGAAACAGCAGGCTGGTGGTGGTATATAAACCCCCCTTACAGGAGCGTATTGAATCGAATATTCGTCAAAGCAACTCCCTCCGTTTCAATCCTCGGATAGACGGCCCATGCGGGGTAATCGATGTGCTCGCCTTTCACTGAGGACCGAGTTCGTTCGAATCCCCAGCGATGAGTTCGTGGTTTCCCCGAATGTTGATGAACGAGTACTGCGGGCAGACCAGAGAATCAATAAGAAGGCAAGCATGCGGAAGTTTCGTGTACGAACCTCGGTGAGGTCGGGCCTTCTGGAACCAGTAAGGTGAACGTAGACCAAGTTGGGCTCGGTCCAGAATGGTCGGAGTCCAGAGCTCTCCATCTTCTCCCACCAGGAGAGGAAAGCGGGGAAATTGGAATAATCCCTGGAGACTGCACGCCGGCCTCAGCGCCTTCACTTCGTAATGGAACAGAGGAGATAAACGTACTTTCTTCGCTCTCACGAGGATGCAACTCGATCTGCAATTGACCGATGGGCAAGGGCTTTCCGATAAAGTCGTACCTGGCCCCACTAGCAGTGAAGTCCATAGGAGACTCGGCGGCGGACGAAGGATGGGGTTGGGATTGGAAAAAGTCGAAGAATGTAGCGAGGGAAGCAAACTCTGCGCCTTCAATGTCGACTTTCAGGATATCAATGAAATCGTGGCCGTTGTGTTCCATGAGTCCCCGGAGACTCCACATCTTGACGTTTACGTTGGAACCATGGTTATCGATGGGGCCGAGTGCCCAGGGCTCGAAATTAGCTCGGTGAGAGTAAGTCCTAAGCTCAGGTCCCCACTGTAAAGGGTGAGCACTGTTGTCGGATTGGGGGATTGAGATGGAAAACTCACGCCGCTGACGCTAAAGTCGTATCCCCAGACCTGGCATCCAGGAGCCTTCTCCAAAAGTTCCGCTTCGAAGGAGGATTCACCATTTATACCTGGGGCGCGAAAAGTCAAAAAAGTCAAAAAACGACGAAATCCAGGTCCGCAGCGGGAAGGATGCATCTTACCGAACGAGTAGATAACGCATTTCTTTTTCTTTTGGATGTGCTCGAGACCACAGATCCACTTTCCACCATCCCCCATCACACCGATTCGAGCCGTCCTGTGTGGGCACTGGAATCCCGGAATGAAGAAGTCCCCTATTCACAAAAAACACATCGGAAACCGACAAGCGGTCGTAGCAGAAAAGAGTGAGCGCCGGACCTACAGCGCGAATGCTGACACGTAAGGAAACCTTACAGAGCGTGTAATACCCCCATTCCTTCAATGGCCACCTGGAATTTCACAATGGGGTTTTCAATGGAGCGTCAGCGGTGCTATGGGTAAATTAAGGGACGGCAACGCATAGAAACACGCTTACGGGTTTAGTTTTGCAGCGGAAGTCCCATGTTTTCTAATGAGATCCTGACGACCGCGGATGACGCTCTGCTGATACCCCGCCTCTGTATGGCGGAGGAAATCGATAGTCGAGACGCGGCCCTTCCCTGTAAGGACAGTTGCATCGGAGTACGTGTCTCCTCCAAGGTTGCTGTTGAAAAGGAGAATAGAAGTGAAGAAGAGGAGGGCGACTAAAGCGAGCGCGTATCGGGGGTTACGCCCAAAGAATGCCATGGTGTGGGTTGAACCTTGTGGGAAGGACTAGAGTGTTGAACTCGTCTTTGCAGTCGTCTTCAGTTCGTGTGCTGCCAGCAAAGCACTTGTGGAGAGGGTGTCAGCGGATGGAATAAAGCCGCCAGAATCTTCCGTCTATCAATCGGATTTCTCGGTGCGGGCACGCGAGGCGAGCGTCTCGCCAACACAAAATCCTGCAGCGGGTGCATATATGGTGTGTTTAATGCACAAATCCTGGTATCTAGAGACATTATTGGTTCTATGGGTAATCTCCGAACCTCGCCTTGGTCGCAACGACTGAGGGGTAGACTCAGGGTCAGGGACCCTACGCCCCGCCTAGATTGTGCCCCACTCCTCGACCTCCACATTGAACCACGTGGGTAGACTCGCCCACACCTCCCCCCTCGCCCTCTGCACCACGTCGCAAAACTCTGCGTGACACCAACGACACACAAAAAAGCGTCCATCCAACCTTGTTCCTTCCGTGGCCAACATACTCGCACACTCCGCTATCGCGAACAACACGTCCGAATTCCTGCTACACAGCAAACCGTTCACATCCCTGAGCAGGTCGAACATCACGCACTCGAACGCCATTCGGCAGTGTTGAGGCCGCGTGCAGTTGTGACTCGGCCGTCTGCCTTCCAGCTCCTTGACGATAAACGTGGACAGAAACCTGCTAGCTATCTCGCGTCCTCGAAGCGTACGAAACAGGTCCTCTTGAGATAGGGTGTGGTGGATGCTCGGATCGAGGTCCGACCGCATGCCTGACGCGATGTGGCTTGGGGTGTTACGGGACAGATCATAGAGAGCAGACAACAGAAGTCTGGGCGCGTCAACCTCCTGAGCGAGTTTGGCGACTTGTCTGGCCAACAGAACTAACGTCAGTGACGGCGTGACGAAACGGGAATTAAACACCACCAACATTGGATGGGGTAGGTTAAAAGGCACGACGCCCGGATTGGTTGGATTGACACGTATTTCTCTGTCGTCCCACTGGGTCAAAGTTGCAGGCCAGGTATGGGATAGTCCCGCAATGACATGGTCGCGTAGCCAATGTTCGGAATACTTTGTCGCCAGTCGGAGCACGGCAGAGATTCGGCAGAAATCGGACGCGTCGTACCCGCATATGCTCCTGAAAACCAGCTAAACCAGGCCAAGGACCACCAAGAGCACACACGAGTGACGTACATTCCATAGTGCAGAGCGAGCAGGAAGTCGGCCATGTCGTCGGGAGATTCGTCGAGGTGGATCACAGATCTAACGTGGAGCCTGAACTTGATAACATCGACATCGAGGCCAGGTATAGACGCGTTCAGGAGAGCCTCCAGCAGCTCGGGTTTCCGCTCGACAGTAGGACTCTGAACAAGAAAGTAGTACTTCCCGGTCACGATAGCAAGATCTCCGGCGTCGAACGGAAGGCAGAGGTTGAAGCATCTCATGCGGACTCTAGGGTAGGGTAACAAGCCATGTTCGACGGTTGGGTCCACAGAAGACGAGGAGGCCGAGCTGAGGAGAGCAAGTGCGGTGTTAGAGCTGAAATCGGCCATCGATCCGTGGTCTTAGGATGTTGTGGTTGGGGTACAAGCAGCAAACCTTAACAACAACGATCATCATCATCCAAAATGTCCGCCACACCACCTCATCGAACCGTGCCTGGTGCTCCTCCCCCGATCTCGACATCCAAATCCTCTCGGGGGAAAAAGAAAAAGGCGGGAGCTGGAGTAACAGTGGTCGTCGACGACACCTCCGCTACGCCCTCCCCGCTCACCGCAACCCAGAATCTCGAAGTCGTCACGAACGGTGCTTCGAACCAGGGCACGCCTCCCGCGCCCTCGACGCCCGCGGTTGACTCACCATCCTTACAAAAGCTCTCACCCATCGTGGACTTGATCAACAAGCGTCTCAAAACTACCCAAAAGAAAGTGGTATGCGTCTAAAAGCTATTTAAAAAAAACTGTTCGTCGCTCAGATCATCCGCCCTTTTGTACAGAAACGCATCAAGGAGTATAGTAGCACCGGGGTTGAGCTCAATGAGGACCAAAAGCGTTCGGTTGCCACTTTGCCCGGTCTTGAAGCGGTCGTGAAAGAGCTCGAGGAAGTTAAAAAGGCTATTGAGGTCGGGCAACCCTTCTGTTGCCTCCGTTTTTCTGAAGCGATCGAGCATAACCCACGCTACAGAATCATGAATTCGAACTCTCGAAAGAGGAAGCAATCAAGAGGGCTGTGGCGGATGACGCTCAGAAAGCCGCAATTGCGCAAGCCGTTGCAGAAGCCAAGGTTCGACAAATGGCTTTAACTCAGAGCTTTCACGTCCGGGATCCGCTGACAAGGTCGCCAGGCTACGGGCGAAGCCAACGCGGGGCTTCTCCTCACCTTCGTCCACTTACCCTCCTTCATCAACAGCTCGTATCCGCACATCCACGGTACCGAGGTGACCGAGGCGGAGTCGTTCGCGATCTCGTCCGCGGTCGAAACTCTGATGGGGGAGGAATCCCAGTCAAGAGAGGATATTATTTCTGGCCTCTTTGCTAGGGAAGGGGAATTCCAAGGTGTTGCATGTAAGGATATCACTCTTTCCGATTGGAGCCGCAGCCTTGACTAGGGATGTTACCCCAGATTCCAGGTTAATCGAAATCGCTCAGGTGGCCAAGCATTCTCATCAGCATCCGTCGGAAGAGAGTGTGGCCGAGGGTGCCGTCGACGAGCCTGACGCCGAAGCCGACACCACTGCACACGGTCACACCGGAGGCTTGTCGTTTGTCCAGGAGAGCGAACTCGAAGCCGAAAACGATACTCCTGCTATTGGCGAGGTTCCGCCCGCAGATGTGGCAGACCCCTACGAAGCCGAACCGGACTCGGAACATAAACCCGCAGAAGTCGCGGAGCCGGTAAGGGCATTTGCGCGATTGGCCTGACAACTCTTCTGATACAGTGCGTCACGATCAGACACAACCATCTGGTCCAATTGACTGGTCCGCTGAGGATGAACACGACCTTCCGCCGATCTCGGGGCTTCAGGAGTCTTTCGGTGGCGAAACTCAGCCGACCACACCAGTTGTCGATGATCACGATCAGGTCTCGCCAGAGGATGGTGGATTCACGACACACGGCGGTCGTGGACGAGGCTTCCGTGGCGAGCGAAGAGGTGGGAGAGGTGGATACCGCGGAGAAGGAGGTGGGCGAGGATATGGTCGAGGGGGGGCTTACGGAGATCGTGGTGGCCGGGGCGGTGAGTGGTTCGTCAGAGCATTCGCTGATCCGGGAATTGACCTGTGATCGTCTCAGCTCACCGTGGTAGGGGCGATGGCGAATTCAGAGGGCGCGGGGAAGGTATAGAAAGAAACCCTATCTGCGTTATTGTTGATATTGATCCTTGGCTGGCGTTTATCAGGCTACCGTGGTCGGGGCGATGGAGAGTGGAGAGGTCGGGGCGATGGAGAGTGGAGAGGTCGCAGTGATGGTGAGTGGAGAGGTCGCGGCGAAGGTGAGGAAACCGAAATCCCGGTCGATAAGGGAGAGGCTGATTGATTGTTCCAGGCTACCGAGGACGAGGAGGAGACGGAGAGGGTCACCGTGGTCGTGGACGAGGACGAGGTAATTTCACCGTTTTGGAAGTGAAAGACTGACTGACCAACGCCATTGTCTTTCAGGCGAGTGGCGAGCCGGCCCCCCTCCACCACCACAATAGGGGTAGAATAACGTACATCACTGGGAGTCCCATGTGGTGCAACCATTCTGTAATGCCAAGAGGCCCTTGACGCGCGCCCGATCAGTGGCATGAGCGGATTGTACATAAGGTTGAAGGGGTCAGTTGAAGTTTTGTGTCCGTTTCTCCTCCGTCCCTCTTTCCCTCCCTGTTCTCGTTGTCGTCTCGTAGAAATGCATTCCTCCACTTTCGTTTTTGTTCTCGTCGCTCTCTTCACCGTCCTCTCTTTCGCCCACCCCATCAACCACCTCCACCGCCGCAATGTCAAGGTCCAGGCCAGGGTCAACAAGCGTGCCTGCAAGCCTTCCGTCATCAGCAGCTCTGAAACTCCCCTCCCGACCTCGACCCCCGTCCCCGTCCCAAGCGATGTTCCGAGCGATGTCCCCACCTCGATCATGAAGCCGTCCCTGATCGCTAAGTCTTCGTCTTCTCCCGTCCCCACATCGACCAAGAAGGACGATGACGAAGACAGCGAGCCCACTCAAACCCCAAGCACTGGTGGTGATGGCTCTTTGACCAGTAAATTGTTCCCCCTCGGCTTTGGCAAGAAGTCCTGGACCACTTCTGAGGGGATCGACGGTGCTCTGCCGTTGTCTGATGCCACGTTGAAACCTACCAAAGTTATGAAGGCGCTCTCCCGTGACGTCGTTAAGGCACCAGATGGCAAGGTTGGCATGAAGGCCCACTATCCCCAGGGGTCCTACACATTCACCCACACCCCTTTGGGTGGTTTCTCATTTTACGCCAAGGGGCCCTCTGATGTCGATTTGTCCTCCGCTCTGGAGGCTACCTTTGGTTACTCCGTCTTCTTCGAGGAGGACTTCGATTATCAGCTCGGCGGTAAATTGTTCGGGTTCTGTGAGTTACATGCTTCGCTTCTCAGATCAAGGCTCGCGCTGACCCTCACCCCTAATGTGTAGACGGTGGTGAAAATGATGAAGTTGCCGTCTCATGCTCCGGTGGACGACGCGACACCAGGTGCTGGTCTACTCGTCTCATGTGGAGAACCAAAGGGGAGGGTGAATTGTACACCTACCTTCCATCGCCTTCGAACCCCGGCTTCGAGGCCAATGAGAAATTGTGCCACGTTGCTCCCAGCTCGGATTGCAACCCTACCTATGGTGCTTCCGTCGGTCGGGGTGCCTTCGGTTTCAAGTCTGGCCAATGGAACACTGTTTCCCAGCGTGTTCGTCTTAATGCTGTTGGCCAATCCAACGGAGAGTTACAGCTCTTCGTCAACGGGGAGAGCGTCATCAACGTCAAGGGGTTAAAGTTCAGGGACAATGCCCAGGGCCGCTTCCGTGGCATCCAGGCCCAGACCTTCTTCGGTGGTAAGCTTCTCATGGCTGTTTCTTTTACGGGACGGATGTCTCACGCATCGTCTCTTTACAGGTTCGAAACCGGAGTTCGCTTCCCCAAAATCCCAGAACACCTGGTTCTCCGACTTCTCCGTCGCCATCACCAAGACGCTCTGAGCGACTCACGATTTATGACAACATTGAACAACCCTCCCTCCCTCTGCATGCGTCCTATGGCGCATTTGTATCCACACATTCATTACCCCCTCACTGCCATATCCTGTACCCCACTCATTTCCCCCTTTTTAAGTGGGCGATCCTATGATCCCCACCTCTCGGATTGTTACGAAGGAGACGTCCTTTGACCTGCCCAGATATCAGCGCTCGAAGCGCTGGATCTGTCTAGGAAGCACATGACTTAGGATGGGCAGCTGCTTTGCCCTTTTGTCGAAACTGCGTTTCGGCCTGGTGGACTTTTCAATGTCCAACTCTCTTCCCCGTATGCTATGTATTCATTCCCCCAGAGGCGCAATTTTTCGCGATGTCGTGGTTTTGTATCCGTTGCATTATCTAGACGATACCTCTCTAGTCGTTGGTGAATTGGAATATGGAGCGTTTAGCCTATGCTACGCTCTCTGAACGTAGCCTTTGTGTGACTTCGACCACCGCGGTTCTGGTTGCGAGTCGGTACAAAACTCAAGATCTTTCAGACGTGAGTTAGTCTTCAAGGCACCTTCAGTACTGATCCACGATGGTGCCTCGGTTCCCACAGGACAAAAAGAATCGACCACCAGCACCATGGACATTTTGTACCGATGAAGGCTACCGGTCTTTCCCGCGGAACGGTGAAACGCCCATGCGGTAAGTTGCCAAGAGCCGGCGGAGGGTCTGGTCTGGCGCACATGAGATGTGTCCATGGGTCTTGGGTACATCGGATCGTCACCAAAGACCCATGGCCACCCACCCACCTTGCCAGCCCCACCTCCGAAGGATGAGAGGATAGCATTAGGGAATGCTCGTGGTTCACCAAATGCATTCAACGTTGCTATACAACACCACACCGGCAAATACTAGTATTCGGTTTTCGAAACTGGCGCCGCTGGGTAGGGTCAAGAAAATCGGGTCATGCTACCTGAGGCGGAGGGTCACAAACCACTAACGCCCCCGTGTGAGTTCGTACGGCATGTTCCAGGTCACGGGAGGAGGGATGGCGGGTGGGGGGAGAGAGCGCGCCCTACATTCTCCCCATACTTGCCTCGAGTAACTGACTGATCCAGTCTTGGACGACGTTGTAGCCACTCTGGATACAAATCGCCCCGACGTACGACACGAAGAGGGTATATCCTTCCTGTTGGCAGTCGTGTCGGCACCTCAATGGGATAGGGTTTTGGAGATGGCTCACCTCTGCATCCCCAAGTCGCGGAACGACCGCTGGAGCGCACCGGACCTTGTTCCTCAGGCCGTAACCAATTGCCCACCGATCGACACTGGCGTTAGAAACACAGTCTGCGGTCAACCCCTGCTCGCCGCATTCTTGAGTGTCCTGAAACAATAGCGACTGTGGGAAGACGACTCACGTTGAGTTGAGCGGCGTTGTACATGGGCTGCCTCCGAAACAGGCAAATCATAACGACCGATTGTAAGACACTCTCGCCAAGGGTGGCCAGCCGGGAACTCCCCCCGTGCTCATCGGCAGTAACAGCACCCGGTTCGTTGTCAAGACTTTTATGGGTGTAGACTTCGAGCATAAGCTCGCCCTCGATGGGTGGAAGAGGTGGTAGGTGGTCCATCCTAGGGCGGGGTGTTGTATGCCTTGGGGGGACCAAATCCAATGGCGGTGGGGAGAGCGGGGTAAGAAGGTGAAGGGGGGAAATGCCTGCGTGGTGATTACAAGGGAGGGAGAGAAAAGAATATTGTGTGTGTGGTCAGCGAATGTCGGAGGGGGGAACGGATGAGAAGAGGTGGAGGGGGTCCAGCCACACAAACGACAGAACGGAATGAAGGAGAGGGGGTTTCTGCCACACTTACCACTCATAGTCGCATTGTCAGATAGACTTGGTGACGACGCTCTGGTACTTCCAGCCACCTTGCTATCCGCGAATTGGGGCCAACCAGAGCCACTGTGCGGATACTGCATATCTAGAGGGTGGGAGTGGAAGAGAGGAACCGAGAGGAGATAATGGCAAGAATGTTTGTACCAGGGGTGCGGTTATATACATTGGGGAATGGTCCTGCTGGAAACCTCGCTGCAAGCATGTTAGCGCTCTTGTGGCGGAAGTAATGAATAGGATATCAAATCGGGGTGAGTAGATCCCGCCACAATCAGAATCCACAAGGCTGGAGTCTAAATCAAGCCGAAGAGCGGTTGAGCCCAGACTGTTCTCTTTCCCAGTATGGAACAGTTTCTTACAACTGACATTTTTTTGTTCTCTGGACGGTAGTCGGGTCCCGCTCGGCCGTGGGAATTTCGGTGGGGGTGGAGTGTGTGTTTGCACGTCGCGGAATCGACATCGAGTCCCCTTGTAGCACGGGACCGCATGTGCTTCCCATAGGGCGATTTTCGGGTTGCGAAGTCCCTCAGCAATCTAATCTCAATACCAGAAGTCACCTCGCTGCAGTTCCCCTGGTGTCTGGAGTCCTAAGCCAAGTATTCCCGATCCCAAATCCCATATCGCAGACACAAAAACACGAACGAGTGATATCGATAGACGGTGGATGAATAAAAAATAACGACTGTACTTTCCTTACCTCTAGACCAGAAGACCCCCGAGAGGTTGGATGGCGGAATCCATTCGTTGCAAAACACCGGGTATCGGCCTACGTCGAGAACTTGAGGAGACCGAGAGACTTCCAGTAATCAAGCCACCTCTGGATTTCCTCGGCCGTGACGCCCCTCAAACCTTCTCCGCTGAGAACAGGGCAGACACCCCTAGCGACCTCCGTGTTGCATGACGGCAGTCCGCCGGCCTCCGAACCACTCCCCTGTGTAAGAGATCCGTAGAATTCCAACAAGCGTAGAGCCGAGTGTTCCTGTGCATTCTTGACTGTCGTGGGCGCCTCTTTCAACTCTGAAAGCCATTCACGGTACGCTACGAGAGGAACGCCCAGCTTCTCGGCAATATGCCCGAACACGTCGTCCCATTGGGATGGCGTTGGATTAACGAGGTGGAGGTAGAGAGTTGGAGGCGTCATTTTGGCGCCAAGCACCTGCACGAGTGCTTGCGCACTTGTCTGCAAGGGGAGCAACGAGATGACCGTTCCCAAGGACGGCAACGACCTGGTCAGAGCTGCAGACTGCACGATTCCAGGTATCCACTCGAGAGGGTTCCAGGAACCGTTTACCCCACCGCTAACCTGTCCCACCCTAACGATCACGGGATGGAGGGAAGTCCGCTTAGCAGCGACCTCTAGTATCCTCTCGGAAACCCATTTGGACTGGCTGTACCCGTTGGAGGTCGCGGACTCCAGGGCCACTGGCCCTTCCGGGATAAGGCCAGGGTTTTTCGTGACTATTGGAGGTTATTAGAACATTGGAATGCGACGAGCGCACGTTAAACCCGACTCACGGGTGAGAACAGCAACAGTGCTAACGAAGATGAAGCGAGGAGGGGTCGGGAGTTTGGATTCGAGCGCGAAGTTGATCAGATTTCGAACGCCCGCAACGTTCGGCTCGAACGACGAGAGACCCAAGTTGAGATCCACTCTCCATCCTAAAGGGGCGGGTCGAATGTCAGCTTGAGGATGCTATACACTCCTTCCCACCTACCGATGTGTAAGATGTGGGTGACGGTCGACCTGAGTTCCGATAGGATGCCACCTTCCAACCCAAGACCCGGGAGAGCGGGGTCTCCCTCGAGTAGAATGATTTTTGGGGAATTGACGATGCTCGGATCGAGGCCGCGATCTTCCAACGCCCTCTTCTGTCGAACGGAAATAGGCGTAGCAGACCGCCTAGCGAGTACAACGATCTCGGCGACGTAAGGAGACTTGTAGAGTTCTGCCAAAGTATTGGATCCGATGGCGCCGGTCGTGCCAGTAACCAAGACCGCGTGTCTACGGGGCGTAACACCACCAGCGGGTTTGTGGGCGAGGAAGTCCTTGGCGTACTTGTCCACAAGGCCCCTCATATTCTTCACCGCGTCATCCAATTGTCGCGAGACACCGGTCGATGTGAGATCATGGATGAACTTCCCAAGAGCGAGGACGGTAGGGTTCTGGTAAACAAAAATTGGCGAGACCCCTCTGGTGTTGAGTTTCGTGGTATTCCTCAGCGCGTTCAAAACGGAGTTGCGAATCCAAGTTGCTTGCAAACTGGTTGCTCATACGTGGGTTAGTATTCGGGATCGTAATCTGAGACTGATGAACCCAACCTGTCACAGCTGTGCTGGAAAATATCATCATCGTCCTTTACGCGAACCTTTAGCAAGCTACCGACGAGATTCCTAGCGAAGTCCAAGGAGGTTTCCTCGGTCCATTCATTGGGAAAGTACTTGACAGCCTGAGCGGTCTCAGCCACGCGGTCGTACAACGCATCGATCTCGGGTTCGTACTCCGTGATAACCGCTTGCCGTCGGGCAGTCAGTTTCGCCGTTAGAATAAATGGTTTCTTGGGGGACGAGACCAGGATCATCTGTTCCGGAGGTTCGGGTGGCGTAGGTTAGTGTTCGATCACACGCAAAAACAACAAGAAAAAAAGTCACGAAGGGTGAGTGGAAGAACAACGTGCCTCTTTGAAAAGCCTCGAATGTTGCGGCGCGAATTCGTTCATGCGTTCAATCGTTGGCCTGTAGAACCACAGTCAGACCGGCCTCCCGATCGAAGAACGTGCCAAGGCATCTCACATTTTCCGATCGGGGGCTCTGGTTTGGGGTGTGAAAAAGGTAATCAACGCACCAGATCATATTCCTGAATTCAGCCAACTTCTCTTGATCTTCCGGATCGAATGCGAATTCTGGCTTCGGATCGATGATGGCCCCCGCGTTGAACCGTCCGCGACCAAACATCACCGCCGATTTGATGTGTGGGTCTCCGTTAAGAATTCCCTCTAGGTACCATGTCAGCACCAAACGGATATCGCGGCGCGGGTTTACTACCTAACGGGACTGGGTTCGTCTGTGTTTGGGTGAGCCGGGAGGGTCCCTCCGTTGTGAGAAAAGTTCAAACGTTCAAGAGGAGGCGATGATGATACGAACCTTCTCCCCCGTGTTGTGGATGATCTGGTCGTCTGCACGGCCGAATATTTTCCAATAACCAGGGGCTATCGGATGAGGGATGACGAGGTCACTCGTTGAGTAGCCATCGGCATCTCCTATCTTGATATTGTGGACGCAAACCCGGTAAGTAGGGGTGGACTGGGTGTGAATATGTGAAAAGTCCATCCAAAAATGACCGCACAGCATGGTGTGGAATGGCACACACCTCTATTACCAGCTCATAGGCACCGTGCCCGTCGGGAATGAAGTGAGGCTTAATCAACGAACTAAACCTAAACCACTCCCAATCTTTGTTCATTTCCCTTGGTAAGGTCTCGGTGGCGGTGGCCGTTTCGGTACTAGACACGGGTGCAGGTAAGACAGAGCCGATAACCTATCACCCTGCCTACCTTCCGTACAGTTGGAATACAGTGACTCCCTGGGATACAACGTGATCCCCGACAGACTTCTTCAAGGGTGCTCCAGCATACCACTGAGGTTCCTTCCGTGAGACTCACACCGACAGATCGCACCATTACGGGACATACCAATCCGTCAATTGTTTTGAAGTACTCCAACTTTGCGGGGTCTTTAGCCCATAGTTCCACGAACAGGGGAACACAGAAGATGATATCGCTGTGATCGGACGTCAACACGAGGGCTGCGTCCAACAAGGAGGGACGCTCTTTTCACCTCTTCGTTGCAACGGACCCTGTGTAGACGAGATCTGGGGTTGGGAGAGTTGGTGGGACGGTCGGCTTGAACACAGCGGTGACAATTCCGGTTCCAAACTAGTCGGCCCAACACGTTCATTAACCTTCGAGGCGGGAGCGATGAGGCACACGAACCGTGAACATCAGGAGGGTCAATCCCATCCCGTGGAACACCGGGACCGCATGCGCACCGATAACGGCGCCACACATATCGCGGCCGCCGTGCCATGGTAAACGCGCGCAGCAGACGAAAATGCGATTCGTAAAAGTGATCGGCTTTGGGAACGCGACGGAGCCTGAGGGAAAACAATCGTCATCATAAACACAGATCGCAGGTCGAGATACCTGACGCACCAGAGGAATGCAAGATAACAGTTGGATCGTCCAATCCTTTGAGTTTAGGTTCGGGAAGATACTCGAAATCCTCGGGGTCGTGATCTGGGAACAAGCCCTCGAAGGCCGGCATCAGCTGGATGAGGGGAATCTCAGACCCCTGTTCCTTTAGGGCAGCGACCGCCGCATCTGCAAGCGGCTTGAGGTCCGGTGTGACTATGATGTACTTGCTTCCTGTCTTCTCGATGAGGTGGGCGACACCGGGAGCAGAATTCCGAGGTGAGATTGCGAAAGCGGCACTCTCGGCCCGGACGATCCCGAGCTTCACGGTGGCGTATGTGATCGTGTCTAACGTCGAAGCATGCGTCAACGTGGGAAAGTGGGGTAAGATGACGAGGTATTTTTCACCAGAGTTGGCAAACATTGAAACGACAGGTTTCGCGCTGCCGACCTGTGGTTCTGGGAGTTGGAACAGGTCGCGAACGTAGTGTCCAGCACGGTGGATCGCACGGATCCACGTTGAGAAAGTGATGTGCTTGCGCTCTCCGGGGCCGTCTTCGTAGACATACACGACGTGGTTTGGGCTACGGGTGCGGTGGAAGTCGATGAGCTCTGCAAGAGTCAGACTCAGATCGAGGGGAGGTGGTGCGAAGGTAGTGGTGTTGAGAGCCTGGGTGGGCGGGGGAGGGGGAATCCTCTCCGGCATGGCGCTGAGTGTTGTACGGACTGTGGTTGGATCTGTCAAAGGTTTGCTTGAGTGAATGCCTCCCGATCGCCGGCGCCCTGGGCTGGGCGCGGTTTACACCCGTGTAGGCGCGCAGGTCATCAAAGGTTGTGATCTTGAGACGTGGAGTTACTCGTCCGAATTACCGAGGGCACTTCCGTAAGAGTGTCAAGGGGCCCGGAAGGTGAGGCTACGACCCTGTGGGGTTCGGAAAGATCCAGCCCGCACACATCCGGCACCGGGAACGGTTCCTAGCGGTTCCTCCGCGATCTTTGCACAGCGGAGCCCCGCCGGCGTACGGCCCCCAAAGAGATACGGGCGGAAAACGCCGGGTCCCACGAGGGGCGTCCTCGCGCGGCTTCTCCGCATTCCGCATCTCCCACTGGCAGGATTGAGTCCGTGGCCAGGTTGAAGGGTCTGCCCATCGACTCAACTCTCATCCAACATACACAACCCCTCCTTCTCCAGACGAAAACCACAGGGCCCCGATTCACTCTCCCTCCGCCCACTGTCTTTCTTGTTCGATTCTTTTCGGACTCGGGACTTCCCACCGCGACTGCGTATGCCCTTTTCAGGTGCACCTTCGAACGAGAATGATCGTCGATGGTCGGTTACCGGTTACCGACAGCATGCAGCCGTCGCCGAATGCAGGCCCCCACCGGTCTTATTTCATATGGGTCACCAGGGGTGCTGGTGGCACCCTGCGTGTACATCGTCGGGAGTATCGTCTGTGACAGTAAGTGTAGTGGATGCGGGGTTTGAGTTAGTATAAAAAGTAGGGCTTCGTAGTGTACCACACGAGTGGCCACAAATGCAAGTCAGATGTAGGTTCAGTCATGGCCCGGATCCCTGCTCCACCTGGCGGCGTCTCGCTGGATAAACTGGGTCCTGTGAGACACACCACCAAACATTGTTTCACCGGGACACTCACATCGACTTTGCCTTTCCGGCTCTTAGCATCTCGCGCTCCCGACGAAGCGTCGCGCGAGCGTCCGAGGACCATGGATACACGAACCAGCTGGCTTCGAACCGACACTGGCCGAATTTCCCGTTCGTCTTCCAGTTTTCCCCCGCGTCGTCGATGGTCTTGGGTGCTTTGCGCAGCCAATCGAGTCCTGCAGAGGGCTCTCTGGCTGTCGTCTAACGACACCAAAGGTGTCAAGCGCCTACAGGGATTGGGGCAAGTAACAGTGATCCTGGGATGAGAAGACCGGTGTCCACATCGGTTGATGCTGGTGTAGCACGTGGGGCACGGTTGGGATCGTCGTGGCGGAGGTCAACCGGGGAGAATCGAAACCTCCTTCCCTCCCACGAAATTTTCATGCAACCGATACACTTTTCCTCAGTGACCGACACGCGAGTTAGCTAAAGTCTCACATTGATATACCACAGCGCTCATTGACACCTTCGGCTCGGAGAATCGATCACAGTGCTCGAGCACGATATCGCGGACTTGAAGATCCACAACCGGAGCTCGCTTCGAGTTTCTCCGGATTCCGTTCGGTCACCACCAGAATCTTAGCATACGCAGCAATATATTGTTACCCAGGGAAGGTAATTACTGGTTACAACACCAGGGGTAAGGAGTGGACAAGGTACTTAAACGATTGCAAGAGTCCGATATGATAAGGGGAGAAAAAAATAGTAGACGAAAAATGTTATCTGGTTCAGTTCTCCTACAAATCCAGAGAAGCAGACAGGATGGGCAACGTCAGTTGAGACCGAGGCGGGCCTTAAGGGTAGGGAGGTCGTGGATGTCGATGAAGGCATTCATGGACAACAACAGTTCGAGAGCGTGGTCAAGATCGAAGCCGCCGAGAGCAGCGACCTTCGCCTTAGCGGCCGTGACGTCGAATCCATTAACGAAAAGTCCCTTCGAGATGATGAGATTGAAGAGAGAGTCGATGTCGGCGGGGTTGCGGCGGTGGATGGAAGCACCAAGTCCGAGGGCTTCCTTGAGCTTCGCGAGGTCGTGAATGCCGACGATAGCATTTTGAGAGAGGAGAGCTTCGAGGATGTGATCGTAATCGAGGACCTTGACGGTAAGGAGGAGTTTCTGCTTGGCAGCGGCGACGTCGAATCCGGGAACCAAAAGTTGCTTGCTAACAAGCTTACTCAGAACTTCATCGATGACCTCTACACCTCGGGCTTGGCGGCGGCGGAGGCCGGGGTTAACGCAACGATCGTTGGAAGCAGGGACCTTGAGGCCATCCTTGCAGGAGAGTACCTTGCAAGCTCCGTTATCGCAGATAACGTCACTGACATTGGGGATGTCCTTGCAGTTCTTGCCACCGGCGGCACCACCGAAAGGAGAAGCAACAGGACATCCACCACCTATAACCAAGCCCTCAGTATCGCAGTGCGCGCAGCCAGAAAAAAAAACACTGACAGCTCTCGGGATCGCCCGTAATATCGGCGCACTTGTAACCGCTTCCATCGTTGGGGACACCACACATGGTTTTCCCAGCAGGGCAGGTAGGGTTATCGCGCTTCCCCTTGGAGGGATCCTGCGAGTTGGAGGGATTCTCCGAGTTGGAGGGATCCTGCGAGCTACATCCGTTTGGGAAGCTCCCACACTTCCCATTACACTCGCTGTATGGTGCCTTGCACACACACTCGGTGGGGTTTGTCGCCGGGGAAGGCGCGTAACCATCCCCACACGTAAAGCCGCAAGGACTGTCGATGCTGCAGGAAGGAGTGGCGAGTGCCGGATAGTTACATTCCTGCTTATCCTTCTGGCTTTGGATCTGTGGTTGACGAAAGGGGTCAGGAATCGCGTGGGTGTGCGATTGTGAAGGAGAATCCACTCACGAGTCCAGCAAAGTAATCACTGGCACCGTCCCTACCAACTCCATTGACGACCTTCTTCGCCACTTCGTTGCTGTCAAGGAATCCAGAAACAGCAGACTGGCAGAGGCAGACATTAAGGTGTCCCGCATCGATGTTGCTCCCTGCAGAATCAAAGCCGTTCAGCTTTCGGGATTATGGCACCAGCACGACGTCACATACCGCTAGCAGTGACTTGTATATCCAGATCCAGAGCGGTGCAAACATCGGCGGTGCTCTTCTTTACATGAGCATGCCTCGCCTGGATAACCCCACGGGCCACCGCAGCGTAGGCCACGGAGCTCGAGAGGAAGAGAGGGAGCAATGCAACCAATGCGGAGAGTTTCATGACGAAAACGAGGATGTAGAGACTTCAAGAAAAGACGGTAGAGAGCTCTCGAAGAGAAGGTGGGTTTTGCGTTTGCTGAAGGGGGGGAGAATGATGAGTGTCTCCAATGGCCAAGGTGGCTTAAATACCTTCTCTCCCTCTGCTATGACACCGCCCCCACCCTTGAACCAGTTCCGTGAGAGTCATCGCAGAGGCAAGACCGCAGGCTGGTCTTCTCGTGCTGCGGCCAACGCGTTGCGAAGGGGATGGTCACTCATTATCGGAAGTAGTACTGACGTGCGAGCGTCGTACACCGGCACGAGAGTAGAACCGCGAGAACGAATTCACTATGCGCAGTCACGGAACCTCGAAACCCCCCTAGATCATTGGAGGATAAAATGTTCGGCCACCCACTCATCCGGAATGTAGATCACTGATGGAGGGGAATGGCGTACCTGTGCAATGGAGTTGTGGGTCACCACGGAAGCAATGGCTATTCGTCAAATTCGCCACGGAAGGGTTGGACATGCCGGATCGCTCGACAGAACAAGTAGAAGTCCGGATTGAACCTCAAGCAGTAGAACCCTCAAGGTCCAAAAAACGTCGACCTCGCAGGTCGAGCGAGGCAACTCCGGGACTCCATTGTTGCCACTTGGGACGACTCCCAGGCGCGCAAGCGCAGCCGTCCAAAACAATACCTTCTCAAAAGATCATGCGGAAATCGCCGCCCCCGTCACGGCGCAGCAGCACGCACGGGAACCTTAAAATTGCGAGGGCGGAGTGGGCCATTGTCAGAATGAACACACGAAGCAACGATCAGACGGGGGGGGGGGGATCTGGGATAGGGAGCGGGTCACACCATAGCAGAGAGGATCCGAAGGATGGAATACACGGAGGAAACTTCTCGACGTTAGTGGTAATGGTAGCATAGCAACTATTTCATCCTACCCTTGAGTGTACGCGTTATCACCTGTTCAAGCGCACTGGAAAAAAGGTGAATAAGCACCCCATGGCGTAGTTGGTTAAGGACAGGGCTTCATGCGGGGGAACTCACAGACACACATCATAACGCGACGGTGGCAGAAATAGCCCGATTCCGTGACCAGCCTGCGTTTTGGTCAATATAACGGGTGCGGAGCGTCCGCCTCTCAAAAACGATCAGCGTTTCTTGGAGGAGATAACCGAATCCCCCTGTCGCCTCTTCTGCCTTCACAATGCGCTCCAGTGTTTCTATGCCATCCACTACCATGCGATCAAAGACGTCCGCGCAAAGTACCAATCGAAAGTCCCGGGCGCTGTGCATCTCACGGAAAATCTTGAGCTGGCGTTGGAAGCTGGCAACCCTGTCCCGTGGCTTTCGCCAGAAGTGGCAGAGACGAACGGGTGCTGAATCACACTGGACAATGTGGCATATCACTGAGGTCAATATCCCGATAGACAACGACGACATCGAGGGGCGTACAGTTTTGAAGAAATCAGATGCGATGTCGTCGGCGATATCAATCGATTCCGCTGTGGTCTCGAGCGTTCGGAGTGACTTGTTCCGTGACAAGTTGAAATGTTGGAGTGAGGCTTGTTGTCCACTATGGATCGTTCACTTGAGTTCGTTCTCGTCTCCTTTCAGGGAATTACTCACCGTGCGGATCGGATGGGTAGACCTTCAGCGTCTCCAGGGTTTCTCTGCATGCATCTAAAAGGAGCTGTACATACTTCACCCTGAAGAGGTCCATATGACGGAAACGGAGTCCGCCAAAAAGGTAACCATGTCCTTCAGAAGGTTCTCCCTAGTGAAACATGGGAGTGTCAACCGTCCACGCAGGGGGGGCACGGAGGGAGGGACGAGCATTGGGTTGGCTGAGCCATCCTCTTCATTCCTAGGGAAGGGGTAGTGAAGCCTGAGGTCTTGGAGGTTCGGGAAGAATCTGATCAAGATATGTCGACAAGAGCCAATGGGTTGTTCAAGAGCTAGGAACCGAAGCGTCGGCGAGAAGTGCCCGAAGCACTGTCGAATGGTCGGCATAAAGTCGGATACTCGGAGACGGTCTATTCCGAGTTCCTGGAGGATTGTAAGGGCGGAGAAGTAGCGCAGGGTAGGCTCACTAAGCCATTTGGGTATCTTTAGCAATCCCCATGCGTATCTAGAATCGTTTGACGAGCGGAAGCAAACCAAGCTCGGATGACCTTTGGAGCGGCCTGGGCCACGGGTGGTTCCGGTCACTCGGGTAGGTAGGATCGTCATCGACCGTGAGGGAGTGATGAAGTTTTGGGACAGTAGTGATGTGCCACGAGTGACATGTCGTGGAGCACGCCAGGAGGCTACGCGTGTCGTAAATGAAGAAGGAGATGATTATTGCCACCACCTCCCGCGGAAGCTTGGCGATTGGGGGCGGTCTGGGCGGACATTCGGTGGGCGCCTTTGGGGTACCTCCAATGAGCAACCGCTTATTTTGGCTTTGATTTGGTACCAGAGTGGGTTGATCAGGAGTTCACTCGCTATCGCAGTGTTAACACAATGGGATGGTCAAATGGATCGTTGAAGCACCTGTCAACATCACGAAAACAGTTTTTTCCGAAAGCTGCAAAGTCGATCAAAGTGTGAAAAGGGGTCGGAACTAGGGTCCACTTGCAGAAGGTCCCTCAAAGACAGTCAAAGTGAGCCCAA
>Ga0307509_10003049_pt1 | contig 26071 bp, 30 predicted proteins | sample 10_EM_MG_FD_202245 | JGI IMG/M metagenome (GOLD analysis project Ga0307509, IMG submission 202245) | Populus trichocarpa ectomycorrhiza microbial communities from riparian zone in the Pacific Northwest, United States - 10_EM | ecosystem: Host-associated > Plants > Roots > Unclassified | place... | reverse complement strand
TACCACGACTAGGCGTAACCGAGGAAGGGCCGAACGATCGGAGGGGGAGAAGGGCGAGCGGAGCCACCGAGCAGAGGGGATGCCAGCCAGGAAGGTGAGCAGTAGGGTGCCAGCCGGTGAATAGCAGGAGGGTGCCAGCCAGAGGGGGGGGAACAGTAGGGTGCTAGCCGGGGGAGGAGTTTTTAGCAGTAAGGTGCCAGCGGACGGAACCGGGAGGGGGGTAGAGGAAGGATCGCGAACGGGCTAGCCACAACCGACAAACGGGCCATAGCAAGGGCTTTTGAGACAACGACGAGACCGGGACGAGACCGTGATGTTACTAACCGAGGCTTTCCCCACCAGAGGTACAAGCCCAGCAAGCCTGGGCCTACTTTGACCGAGAGTCCGACACCGTAGCGCCGACCGTGAGCGTTGCGAGAAGCTTTCCGACCGTGCAAAATCCTAAGCGAGGTGCGAAGGAAGTGTGGGGTAAGGGGGAGAACCGAACATCATGAGCGGGTGTCAACGACGAACGGAAACAAGAACCCCAAGGAGGGAAGGGGAGGCATGCGTGCCCCAGGAGAGGAGCGTAGATGGCTTAACGTCAACCCCTAGGCAGTAGCCATGATGGGGAAAGAGAGGTGGGTGGGGGAAAGTGACGATGATTTCCCGTGGTGTTGAGATTTCAATCGCCGGAGGTGGAGGAGAGAAGGTTCAGGTGCTATCTCTTGGTCGTTCTTTTTTTTCTTCTTTTTTTTTTGTAATCATGCGTTCATTGTTTTTAGGTACAAAAAGCCTCATGCAGCGCTAGCTATGGAGAGAACAAAACCTATAAATCAAAAACATAAACATAAGAAAGTCACGGCACCAGTTAAGTATCCACTATCGCGCACGTTTCTCCTCCGCTGGGCCATCGGCCACATATAGAAAGGAAAGCACAAACTAACAACTTAGTCGTCTAGAAAGGAAAGCCTACGTAAGCCAAAGGAAAGAAAACCCAAAAACCCTATACCTCCGCCAACGAAAAAACATGAAAAACTGGGGGGGGCAGTCTGGGGGGTGAGAGCAGAACCGGGGGGGAAGAGGGGGGGGTGGTGGGCGGGAACATCGTGGGGGGAAATCCCGTGGAGGTGACGCCTATGAAGGTGGCTAGCCTTTTAAGCAGGGGGAGGGAGGACCAGAGCGGGGCTTCGGGACCGACATCAGTCATGCCGTAGAGGAGGCGCGACCTGCTGTGCTGTCTCGAGGGGCAGGATAGGATGGCATGCTCGAAGGTTTCAGGTTCCAAGCCGCAACGGGGGCAGGAGGTGTCGGCATCGGGGGACCTCCAGGTTGGGTGGGCGGCCAGGTAACTCTTCCTGGCTCCCATCTGGTGGATTCTCCCGGCCACGAACTTGCCCAAGTCCATGAAAGGCCTAGGGTGCAGTGCGGGAGGGTGCAGGTAGTACCCCGAGGTTGGGAAAAGGGAGGCCCACTCCTCGAGGAGTGCCTCTCTTGCTCTTTTCTTCAGGGCGGAGTAGGTGCTGTCCATGAGGGACTGGGGTGGTAGCGCGAGGGCGTGGGACACCAGGTGGGAGTTGATCATAGGCATCCTAGACAGCCCGAGGGTGAAGGGTATTGTCCGGTGAGCCACTGCGTCTACTGGCAGGTGGTTCCTTATCGGCGGGACAGGTCGGGGCGATCTCCAATGTAGGGGTAGGTAAACGGACGATAGGCCCCTGGTTATGGACCTCGAGGAGTCGGGCGCCCGGTGGGCTGAAAGCGAAGTGAACGAGGGGTGAAGGCGGGCCGTTGCTGGGTTCAAGCTAGGGGGGGAGCAGACCACCCTAAGGGCTGCCAGCCTTTGCCGGTGGGCGATCAGGAGGGAGACAGGAGGGAGGCAGGACTCCACCGAGAGTATCCCGGTGGGCGTAGCTGAGAAGCAGTTTGTGGTCCACCTGTGGACCTTCCGCCAGAACGTATCGAGGCGGGTCGTCGTTCCCACGCTAGGTGTAAACAAATCCGCGCCGTAGAGTAGGATGGGGGCAATCAATGATGTCGCCAATCTGTGGCATAGGTAGGCTGGGAGGCCTGCACCGGGCGGGCTGAAGCGACGAATGAGGGCGAACGCACCCTGTGCAAGGGCTAAGCGCCGCGAGAAATGTGCAGCGGGGTCAAGGGCCGGAGTGAACCAGTACCCGAGCCAGCGGACAGAGTTGCCGGGGCGAAACAGTTCCTCTTTGATCTGAATAGGTGAGACACACTTTGGCGAGTGTCTCTGGCTGGGGGTCCTCCAATGTATCAGTTCTGTCTTGGCGACCGAAAAGGAGACGCCTTTCTTTACAGCTTGTCGAACAGACTCTGGAGCTTGCGGATATTCCCACGATAGGAGAGGGAGGCTACTGTGAGTGCGAAATCGTCCACATACGAGATTATCAGACCCCAGGGGATCCCAAAGTGTAGTGGTGCAACGTAGAGAAGAAAGAGGAGTGGGGAGATCGGAGAGCCCTGGGGGGCACCGACGTTGACGGGAGCTGGGGTCCCTGGGGCCCCTTGGAAGACTAGGGTGCAGCTTCGTTCGCCCAGAAAAGACGAGACCCAGGAAACCAGGTAAGGGGGTATCCCGCCTTCCCTAAGGATCCGTGCTAAGGTTTTGTTGTCGACGTTGTCGAATCCTGCTTTTATGTCCAGAAACAGGGAGGAGACCTTGAGACGGGGCCTCTGCAGGGTTCTGACGTCGTTGGTGAGGGTGAGGCACGCGTCATAGGTGCTGAGCCCAGGGAGCGAACCGCATTGGTTGGGGTGCAGCAGCCCTCTGAGCCGGGCTGCCGCGAGTAGTCGGGCTGCTATGATCCTTTCAAGGACCTTCGAGACTGTGCGGATCAGGACGCTTATCCTGAAGGAGGAAGGCGAATCGTAGGAGGGTTTCCCCGGCTTGTCGAGCACCACGCCATTCGAGCCTTTTAGCGATGTGGGGTGGTACCCCAAGAGGACAAGTGGGGCCAATATCTTGAGGAGGATTGATGGGTTGATCTTGTTTACCTGTTTCCTGGTAGAGTATGGTATCCCGTCCGGGCCCGGGGCCGAAGTCGGGGAGCACTTGGAGAGAGCCGCAGCTATCTCTTCTGTCGTCAGGGGGGGTGCCGACTTGTATGGCCTAAGCCTAGGTGGCGGGGAGAAGGGTTCCTTAGGGGGGAAGAAGTGATCCAGAAGGACATTGTTCATCTGTTGAGGGGTCTCGGCCCCTGGGAGGGAGGGGAAGCACGGCTGGGCCCGCCCGTAGGCGAATCTCGTAGCCGTCCAAAGGCTTTGGGGGGTGGCGGCAAGCAGAAAGGAGAACCAGTGTTTGTTCTTGGCGGCCTTGATCGCCTTGAAGTACCCCACCTTGGAGGTGCCGGCAATTTCCCGCATGTGTGGGGTGTCGTGCTTCCTGGCCGCTCTGGCGGCCTTGTGATACTCACGACGGAGGACAGTCAGGTGGGGGGTCCACCAAGGTTTGGAGTGATGGGAAGGCCTGGACACTGGCGTATGCTCCTTGAGGAGGGATACCAGACGGTTCAACGATTCTGAAATCCATTCGTCCAGTTGCCGGGGGCCGGGGCATGATGGCGCGGCCGGGACCTTAAAACCTTTGACTATTGGGTCCAGGGTTTCCCAGTCGGTGTCTGCCCAACGCGGGCGTGGGGGTTTGTGGTTCAGGGAGGGTGCGGAGAGAGTAATCGTTATGGGTACGTGGTCCGAACCAGTCGAGGGGAGGGAAGCTTCCCAACTCTTAACCAAGGGAAGTAGGAAGGGGTTTGCAAAGGCGAGATCTATGACCGAAGGGCGAGCTTTGCCCACCAGGGGAAACCTTGTGTACTCGCCTGGGGGGTTCAGGAGGGCGAAGCCGAGCTCTGCCGCTTTCTCAAAATAGGGAGTCGAGGACGAGATCTCCTGATATGAGAAGTGTCCCAGAGGATCCGAGAGGGGGTTGTGGATGTTTAGGTCCCCCAAGACTAGGAGGGGAAACCCAAGATCAGGGAAAAGGACTGCTGGTGAAACGGAGTGAACCCTGTGGTTGGCGGTGTTGGTGGAGTAAGCATTGATAATTCTGAATCAGTGGAAGTGGGTGCCAAAAAGAGGCTCATCGGAGGAGATGTCGAGGGTGAGCACATCGTCCACCTCCTTAAACCTGGGGAGCACCGTGTAATTGGAAAGAAAAGACATGTGAACGTAGGCAGCCACTCCCGGCTTCCTAACCGGGGGAAAGAAGGACTTGAAACCATTGAAGGAAGGAAGGTGAGCCTTGTTGACAGGTGGGTCCTGTAGAAGAACAATCGAGGGGTAGGTGGTCGCTTCTTTGAACGACTCAAACAAGGAAAGAAAAACATTCCAGCTCCCATGGCAGTTATGTTGAATGATGGAAAGAAATGCAGGTGCAGGGGCCGGCCCTTGACATGAGGGGGGGGGCATGGGTTGGTTATTCATTTCCGGGACGAACCCGACGAGTCGAAGGGGCAGGGGAAGGGCTTGGCTCCTCCAGGGGGAGAGGACCACCGAAGCCTTGAATAGTGCCAGGACGCGTGGAGGGTCCAGCTGGGGGAGGTTGCCTGGGGGTTACGAGGTCCACCTCAAGGGGACCCGCCCTGGACGGGGGAGTAGTGGGTGTCGGGCCGCCATCGACCGCCAGATCCATGGGGTCTTGACCGGTTGGGGCAGGGGCTGGCAAGTTGGTTCTGGAGGGGACAGGTGGGAGAGGTCGAGCCGCACATTCTCTGAACGTGGCAGTGTGGTCACCACCGCAGTTACCGCAATGGGGGGGCGAGGTCGGACAACAGGATGGGACTGGCTTATTGTTCCCGCTCCTTGGGCAGGTTGGATTCTGGCATCTGTGAGCCGCGCGAGTATGGTGAAGCGCACAAATGGGGCACGTGGGGTGGGTGGCGGGGCATCGTTGATGGGCGTGTCCGTATCTCCAGCAGTTCTTACACTGGGAGGTTCGGGAGGAGGAGAAGGCAAGTTCAACCTTGCGTTTCTGAGAGAGGATGACGACCCCTGAAGTGAGGGCCGATACGTTGTGGGGGTCGACGGTGACAACCACCGAAGTGGCCTGCTTGGTTGCCCTAGAATCTCCGTCAGGGTTAAGGTACCTGGCTGAGAGAATCGCGGTCGCTTTGTCGTTGAGGATTGCTTGCCGGATATATGGGAAGAGTTCCTCTTCATCTTTGGGGAGGAAACGTAGGGGGAGGCCGTGAATTGCTAGTTGGACGGCAGTCGGGGCGAGGACGAGGGTGCACCAGGGGTTTTCGCCTACTGGGAAGGACTGGTTGAGGGCCCTTGTGAGGGAGTCGAAGTATGGGGCGTAGGATGCTGCGGGGGTGGCTTTGTCAGTGACGGTCAGGGAGACGGAGCCGCGAGGGTTGACAGTGGCGGAGAAGCCAAGGGGGAGGAGGCAGTTTGATTCGCGGAGGACGCGAGCGGCGATGTCGGGAAAGGTAGCAGCAATGGTGAGAGCGTCTGGGTGAGAGGCGGGGGACTGGCGAGGAGCAAAGAAGCGTCGTTGGGCACCTGGAAGGGAGGGCGGCCCCTTTTTAACGGGAGAGACCGTCGCACTCGCAACTTGTTGGGGGGAAGGAGGCTTCCCAGCTTTGCTTTTGCCCTTGCCGCCCGAGCCTGAGCCGGAGGCAGCTTGCACATAGGAGGGGGAGGGGTTGGCGTCAGGGTGTAGGTGGCCTGGGGTGAAGGAGTCAAGGTCGTACCTTCCCTTCCGGAACTCCCCAGCCTCGTATGAGTTGGGATAGAGCCTGGCGTACTTCTCGGGGTCACCGAACGCCTTGCCAAGCCTCGTATCGTAGAATGGTATGAGGTATTTAGGATCATCAGCCGCGGCTGAGGGAGGTGTGGGTCGTGCTCGGGCCTTCTCTTTTCCCTTCCTCAAGGGGGGGGGGCCGGCAGTTGGGGGAGGGTGGGGCACCCTTGGAGGGGGGGGGGCCTGAGCCGGGGGGGCAGGGATCGGGGCTGACACACGATGTGACAGGTCACGTATGGACGCTTGGAGATCGGCGATCCCCGGGGCGGTTTGTTGGTCTTGGGTGTCGGGGAGGTTTGCGAGTTGGGAGGAGATGTCATGGAGCTCCTCCCTGAGGTTCTCGTTTTCCTCGGAGATGGTTGCGACCGCCTGGGTTACCCCGCTCAGTTCATGTGAGATGGTCACCAGGCCCTGGACGAGCTGGGAGAGGAGAACGATCGTGATGGATTCGATGGGGACAGTGCCGGCCTGTGCATCTGGGCTGAGGTCCGGGAAGTCCTGGTTGCTGAGCCTGAGAGCACTTCTCGCCTGAGCGAGCTGCCTCATCATGAACTCAATGGGGTGGTCGGTCGAGGGGGTTCGTGAACGCGACGGGAGGGGTGAGCTGAGGGCCGAGAGCCTTCCGAAGGCTGCGTTCCCTGGGGGGAGGTTATGGGGGTTCGCCATGGCGACGAGCAGGTAAGGAAAAGTGGGAGAGGGTTTTGATCTGGACGCAAAGCGGGGTAGAGCTGAGATTGTATGTAAAATGTAGGGGTGGGGAAGAAGTTTGCGAGAAGCGTGGCAATCTCTTGGTCGGAACCAAGCGCCTTGTATAGGCATCTTCCCACAACCCTAACACTGGTGACTCATCACCTCGTATTACATCAACTTCTATGACTCGTAGTGAGTCATAGCGCAAAATCCATCGATGACTCATATGAGTCATCGCTCAAAATTCCGTTATCCAATCAAAACTCATAAACCAAGTCATGTGCTCGAATGAGTCATATGCGTGAAACCCATGACTCATAATGTGAGCCATGTGCGAAAATCATTACATCATAATATTATGACGTCACAATCGTGAGTCATGAAACAATCAACCAATCATAATATAATGATGACTCGCGAGTGCGTAGTCATGTGAGAACTATGAGTCAAACGATCTCATAGTGTGAAATCCAACATACCTTATGACTAATAATTATTAGTCATGTGAAATCTGCCTTGCTTAGCCACGATCTGTGTCAGATAATTAGAAAACTAACTCAACTCTCTTTCTTGCTCGTACACTATCCCTCTTCTTGGTCTGGTATTGGGGAAACTGCTATCTGCACATCAATTAATATTCTGCGCTTCGTCATTTCTCTTCCAAACCCTTTTTATGTCGTCACGCCATCCTTTGTGCCCGTCATTTAAGTTAGCATTAAGACCATAGGAGCTCTCCGCATATACACGATTGGAACTGGAGACCAATCTCTGCTCTCCCAACTCTGCGAGTTTAGCACTATTAGGCAATACGAAGTGGCTAGCACAATATCGAATAGAATGCCTGTAGGTAAGGTTTCTATACTGCACCCTCTCTAGCGCACAATACTTGCTACTGCCCCCCGAGGTTTGATTTTAATCTTTGCTTTTTTCTACAGAGTGTTACATATCTTGTCAGTAGTTCCTTTATACCCAGGCGCCGGTAAATCTCCAAAGGAGTAGCCAATTCTGGAGAGTGTAGGCCATTGGCCCATTAGGGAAGGTACTGTGCCTCAAGGCCGTGGGACACAGACAACCGGAAATGATTGAACATAGGCTAGCTCCCCCCCCGCGGCCGCAAGAACGGCGGGTTCAGTGCCCATCTTATCCAGGGATTCCGGCGGAAAATACGGAGAACACAGAATCCTCGCACTTAAGAGTTGGGAAGGAAATGCAGCTTACGCGAGGTAGCTCGAGTCAACGATGTTGGTCGTTGCTTTTGCTTGAACTGTTTCGGGAAATGAACATGAAGGGGACAGCGAAGGGGAAGGTTGAGCCAGCATACCGGGGAGGAGTCCGTGAGGAGAGAGCAGTGGCTAAGATGTGTATCCACTCGGTTATATTTACAAAACGCTCACTAGCGAGGATCACCAAACCCCCGACCTGCGCACACAGTTCTATTCCCAACCTCAAGAGAACACTGACGAGTTGATGGATCATTGAGCGTCATAATTAATCACTCGTCGAAGCAAGGTCGTGCTTGTTGAAAAAGATGGAATGGTCGAGCTGTATACCAGAAACTTGGGACGGCGAGAAATACTTGTGAGATGCATTCTTCTATCTGAGAGGATCGGAGAGACCCACTATTTATGCAGTGAAACAGCAACAAAAATGGCAATAGGGGAAAGATCAAAGGAAACAAGGTGGGGGGCAGGAGAAAGTGAGTGAGAGCAGAGAGCATATCTAGTCAATTGATCTAGGGTGACGCAGGAGAAGAGACAAGTGGGGTGAGTTGAAAATTGGAGGCTTTAAACCGAGACTAAATAATGCTGATTAGCTATGTCGGCTCAAAGACGCAGAAAGTACACATCTGAAAGTACTATTCCAACAGTGCTCGGATGGCGCCCTGCGTAGGTTATATCAAGACCTCTTCTCGGTAGCTCGCGGTATCTCTCCCTGGCCCATACCATCTCTCTCCCTCTCTCTCCCCCACCCAAACGCAGAAATGGCACCATAGCCAGACTCAGCCAGCATAATCCCCACTTCCTACCCAAGCACACCAGCACACAGACAAGCTCTAACACACCATACTCCAGACACCTCTGTCCGAAATAGATTTGCTTTCCAGAATACATATTCTAGTCCATTCTTCCACAGCACACCCCACATGCGAGCACACCTCTAGAACTCACGCGACATCGTCAACTTCATTTCCTTTCTTTTTCTTTTACCCATGGGTCTCAGGAAGACTGACTGCTTCTCACAAGAAAGTCCCCAGTAAGGAAACAATATACATTAATGAGATGCCAGATTTTGGCCTTTCAGTGGAAGTAGAAGGGCTGTTTCTGATGCCATAATTCCTCTGTCTTAATTGGAACCCGGCTGCGTCCATTGCTCCCAAGAGAGCTATAAGGAGGGAGGGATAGAGGTGTCCAGTGGCCTAGATCAAAATCAGGTTTTCACTCAGTATCCGACCCATTACCTATCCTTGATAACAGAGTATGGAATAAGATTAACCTAACAGGACAAATGTTTTACAATGAAGTGAGCTCCAAGAGGCCCTCCTCCATTATACAGGAACTTGCGCAAAGCATATCCACCCTATAATAAGCTCACTTTCAAACCCCCTCACAAAACTAAACATGATCTCAGAAACACTCCGTCGATTCCAATAATCCAAAAGTCCCATGCATTCCCTCTCAGCCCCGGCCATAGTACCAACCATTACATCAGAACGTCAACATACTGTATCCAAAACTGAAACCGGCTGAAATACCTACCCCTAGTCGCTAGGGAAAAACGAACCGAACCTTCTCCCAACTACCATACAACAATCGGTTCCTCAGCAAACATCAAAGAGCAACGCCATCACTTATTCTCAAAAGCGCATCGAGGAGCCACCTACGGTACCAAACACAACCCAAGATAGCCTTCTCACATGGCAACTGAGTCTTGGTATGACTATCGGATCGCGGTCTATCTAGCAGGCATACCACACACTAGCAAGTAACCTGAAACACAGCCACTCACACTTCGAGTTCATACTCGACGGAGGAAGAAAAAACAACAGAATAAAAAGCAAGCGGGCAGCGCTTGCTTTTCTGCAATTCTGCAATCCGATACCCCCCACCTCGAAGTGCAAAAAAGAGATCGAATCAAGGTTCTCACGTATGACGGCGGTTACCGTGTTGCCTAAAGAATAAACTCATATAAAGCCTCCTGTCCCTCCCAACGCCCGCCCCCTGGAAGCCTCCCCCCTCCCTCCTTTCCCCTTTTATCTGCCCACTATCTGCCTTTATCAAAAAAAAGATTTGGTTGGCTCGCCGCCAACTTCCGTCATCAAAAATCACTCACTTTACCGATAAATTTTCCAGACGAGGTGAACAGAATGGGGTGTATTTCGAGAATCGACAACCACTGGACCAAGCATAACACGATGCGTGCGCTGGGTTTGCTCCTCCTATGCACATTGGTGATGATTGGGGTTGCAACTGCGGAGACTATTAGGACAATGAATACTCTAGCGTACTTCCGTTTTTAATTTCTATCCCACCCCTCCTACTATCTGCACACTAAATTAACTATTGCCACGAAATCAGCATAATAGCCCTCTCTCTGTCAGTTATCGGAGTCCTCCACCTAGCAGTCGACCTCCTCATCTTGACCCGCACGACGCTAAACAGAGTATATATAGCCATCTTATACAGCATCCTCACAATCTGCTGGATAAGCATCTCCGGCGTCGACCTCGTCGAGATCGAAAGCCTGAGTGACCCACGGGGGGTTTTTAACCTGAAAGTTGGCTTCAATCAGGTTGGATGCGATTCGAGGAATAGGACCTTCAACTCATCTCCGGGAGAACCATATGTCACCCATTGCAGGTTGCCCGTTATCAGGTGCTCGGTTTCATGGTCCATGGTGTAAGTCGTCCCCTCTTTTACTTCTCCCCCAGAAACATAAGATAAAATATTTTATGAGGAAATGATTGACTTGGCGGGGTTGGAATCGTCTATCAGGGTTTTGTATCTTGTTGCTAGTGTCTACGTCGTGAAGGAAAAGAAGAGGCCCGTAAAAATGTTCGGCCGCTCAAAGGGGCAAGGAAGCGACGAGGTGGAAGAGCCAGTCGCTGATCCGCCACCGGGCGAATACCCCAGCAGGGTGGTGAGGGCCGTCATAAGAGAGCAAGATGGAGAGATGCCAAAGACCAGCCTGGACCAGGACTATTCCGGGGGGGACCTAGAGAAAGTGTTTATTCAATACTTGAAGACTTGATGATTTCGACGCACTGATGTATTAATTTCTTTATGATGTTACGATTCTTTCTATTGGATGGGTTGGGCTCTCATTTCCTCTACGAGTATTGGGGTATTGATTGGCTGGTGCCTATAACATGAGGATCTTCAGAGAAGAACGCCCTAGATATCATATAAAATATTTTTGAACAAACAGGCGGCCATGCAGTGTTTGCCCGCAGATTCTATTCTAAAACCCCGTGGGGCGAGAGTCCCCGAGGGCCTTAATTGCATCCACTATAAAAACTAGCAAAAGTGTGATTAGGAAAAACTAAGGAGGAAGTAGGCAGAGATGAGAGGAGTTCGAAGGTCAGTAGAGAACACCAGAGGGGTCCTATTTGCACCGCCCAAGATTCCCGGTGGAAGTCAAGACTAGAGCAGATTTTCCTACCTTCTCCTACCCTCTCCCCCTCAAATCCTTATCAAAAAGGCCCGATAAGGCAAAAATCAATCCAACCCGCATGGGCTTCATCCCGGCCTCACTCCGCCTATAAGGGGGCTTTATGAGACGAAGCCTGGTAGAAGCCTCACCACGGGTTCCTATAGCTTTTACTATAGATATTCTTGACAACATTATAGTTTTAAGACTCCAGCAGGCCCCGGACCGATCCCAACTAGCCGCGGAAGTGTCACCACTCTTCAACTCCTAATCCCCATGATGCGCCCCATTCCCATAACCGCTTTAGCTGACAGACCTATACGAGAATTTAGGAGAGCCTAGGTCTAAAGCCAAAAATAACAGGAGTGAGATATGTATCATAGCTTTTATTGCTGTGAGAGAGCACCAAAACTAGGGACTGCTCCCTATACATCATGGGATAACCACGGACCAGGATCCATCGCCCTCAGCCCGCACTACTCTCTCATGATCCTCTCTGCGAGCGCTTACGTGGCCCCGCTCGCTTGTCCATACTATCTCTCTGCTCTAACCCTCATTGCTAAATCAACATTCCATACTCCTCCGCTCTCCTTCTAGGAAGTTCTAATAAACCTAGCCGGAGATGTCATATTCTAACACGAAGTGCCTCTAGATACTTACCGGAATCCAGAACACCCACCTCCTCGCAAACTTCCCAAGGATCAAACTTGAAGAGCAGGCTTCGTCCCACGAAGGGTGTCGATGCTCGTATAGCCATCTTGGGGGGCTTAGTGGGCTTATCCCTTGAACCGCTGAGACTTTCCAGTCCAGATTGCAATCTGGAATACTAGCCTATTCAAGTAATCGTGACTGCATCTACTACGGCAACCCTACTTTAGGTCATTCCTGTCATGACCATGATGAGCTGTATGCCTTTTGCGGTGTTCTGAGCACTACCACCATTCAAGGACCTAGAGTTCACCCTATCCTGATTACTCTAATAGGCTAGTATTCCAGATTGCAATCTGGACTGGAAAGTCTCAGCGGTTCAAGGGATAAGTTCAACCCCCATACAGCGAGCAGCAGAGGGGCCAACCAAAATTTTGGTATTTGCTGACCCCGAGACTGCCAAGGGATACAATCAAAATTGAATTATTTTATTACTAAAAATCCACAATCAACCGCTCATAAAGCAATCACGTTGCCCTGAGGCTCAGAGGGCAATCCATAGAAGACCCCGAGAAACCCGAGGGGAGAATCTGTTCCGATCTCGATTTGACTTGGTTGGCTGAAGGATTTTGCACCATCCACCAACCTAATAATAGCAATTTCCATGTCGGGGTGGCTACGTGGGGTAAAGATTTTTTGTCGGCCTACTGATGCATGGGGTATTTTATTTGAATGTGCTAGAAGTCTCCTAAGGGTGATAGGGTAAGTGTTTACTATAGTTCTAAAGTCCTCCACAATAGAGGCAAGCTAAATTTAGACCACCCCCAATAGTAGTGATACGGTATGATACTATATAATCTTCTAGCACCGCGGAGGGCATTAGCATCATAGCATTCCGAGAAAATTCAGAAAAACTTACCAGCAGAACCTCAAGTGCTACCGGTAGTCCTTCTCTCGGTTCGAGAGAAACTCTAACTTACTTGTACTTGAATTAGGGTTTACCAGAATCCTGGATTTCCGGTGAGTGCGTGAGACAACCATCTGTCTACGGCATAGGCCAGCGCCATCAGCCAATCAGGAGAGAGTGACAAGGTGATCCTGGAACCATGGGCAGGCTGTGCTTCGAGTCCCACATATCAAGTGTAAAATATTAATACACTCAAATCATGTTCAAGACGCCCGCTACAACTCAATTTGGGTGATAGCTATATAAGAAGCTTCCATCCACCCCCCACTCTGGCATCCACGAGAGCGATCCACCCCGATTTTTCCAACCTTACCCCGAAGTCACACAAAGTCACTCAGAATGGCCTCTTCCCGCTGCCCCTACGGCGATAGTCGCTGGGCAGGACGAGGCATCTTCCCAGTTAGATTAATGCTACTCGTATTCATAATAGCAGCCATCTCGGTGTGCGCTGTTGAAACCGTCGCGACTATGAACATTAATGCGTACCTCTCCCCCTCCTCCCTAGTAGTGAAGACTAATCTCTACTCTTAGTATGACGGCCTTAGCTCTCGGGTCGATAACGCTCGTGCACACAATAGTCGATATCATCCTATTCCTCAACTCGAAGCTCAAACCGGTTTACGTAGTCGCCATGTCAAGCATCATGTTCTCTTTTTGGCTAGTCTTCTCCGTCTGGGAAGTCGTCGAGATGGCATACTTGGGATACGACAGCAGCAGCGGATCCTACGACGGCTCCCGCCGATGCAGCATTGTGGACCTTGAAAACTACCCCAGGTCCACTGATGGGTCCTGCCATTTGCCCAAAGCTAGGTTTTCATTTTCTTGGATCTTGGTGTATGTAACTCCCTGGGCTTCGCAAGGCTAGCGAACCACTGATCACCGATAAATTAGGCTCTTGTACATCGCCTCAATCGTTTATTCGGCACAGGCATTAAAGAAGGAGAAGAGGGATACCTTCCAACGACAAGTGGACCAAGCAGTTGCGGCAATACAGGCGATTGCCCCACCTGTAATGGGCTGCCCTCAGTGTGGAGCACAAATGCTTGTGCATCAATTATACACAGAGACGCCCAGCCCCCAGTATGTTCAAGGGAATCGAGTGGTGGATAGCGAGAAGGTGCAGGACGAGCCTTCTAGGGGCTACATTTTCCCCTAAACAACCTATCCAAAGTACCCCCCCCCCCGCCCCTCCCACTCTCTTGACGATTTATGATTTTAGTTTCCTTCTTTTGGCTTACTTTCATCTTTTTTCTCTTTTTTTTTCCCCTTCATGACGGATGGATTCTTGGGATGGAGAAAAGGGCTATGGTTGGACACCGCCGTCCACATGCGATCACTCGTCGGCGAGAGGATTTCATCTTTGACCTCTTGCTGCTAGCCATGGCAGATGATAACGCGGGGGCTTTTCAATTTCTTCCTTTCTTCCCCGTTATTTGTAACCCAGAATACGGCATATTTATTTGGGTTTTTTTTCTTTTATTCAGCCTTGCTGGTTTCATGCGCCGACCCGGCGCATCAACGGCAGTCCCCGATCCGAAACTCTCCCCCCTCCCCCAACCGCGCTCCGAATAACCGTGGTGATACTTAAGCGCTTCGCGCGAGAATTTCGGAATGCTCGAGGGAAGGTTGTCCCGCCTGCGTAGGCCACCGCTGGTTTTAGTAAATAGTAACATTCGGGTCCCTTAATGCGGTTAACAGTACACAGTAGAATCTAGAGCAAATATCCTAAAGCCAGATGCCTTATCAATATCTAGCACCCTTAAGCCACAATCTTCCCCAAGTATTCACAGCCCTGCAGTATCCATCCTATGGTAAGACATCAGCCGCAGCCCACCTCCCAACCAACCTGCACAGCCAAGCGCCATACAACACTAAAAGCAGCATCACCAAGCCGGCAATATCCCCCCCCCCCCAACCACAACACCTGGAACATGCACATAGTCCCATTTTGCCGATAGCAAAAGCCCTAAGGCCACCATCCAATCGGTTTGTGGGCCCACCACCCATTCTTCCAACTCATAAGTACCCTCTCCACTTCCCCTACTCCTCCCCGCACTCTCACCCGCCACGCACTATCGCTCGGTTCGCACTACGAAGGTGAAAGAAGTTATAAACTCTCCTGAAACGATTTTATATACGCCCAATTATAACATTACGGTACGATACGACGAGTCTACGAATAAAAACCTGACCAAAATGCCAGCAAAAGAAGATACTCGCTGGGCCGGCTTCTACATCGTCCCAACCTCCATCTGCCTGGCCATCTTCTCAATCGCGACCGCAGGAATAGCCATAGCAGAAACAACGCTTACCGTAAACATTCTTGCGTATGATACCCTTCCTTCCTTCCTTCCTTCCTTCCTTCCACTCCTCACTAACAAAATACAAATTCCCAATAGCGCAACAACTCTCACTCTCTCCCTCATCACCCTCATCCACTCGCTAACCGACATCTTCCTCTTCAAAAAGTCCCACCTGAACCCTGTCTATGCCGTCAGCTTGTACAGCATCATCTTCACCTTCTGGCTAATCCAAACGTCATGGGAGCTTGTGGAGGTGGTATACGTGAATAACGGGGCCTACTATGACCACTACATGGGCATTTTCGGGTGCAGCATTGGCGACACGCAGTACTACCCGTTGTCCGAAGGGTTTGACGTTAAATGCCCGTTGCCGAAGGGGAGATTTGGCGTTAGTTGGTTGATTGTGTAAGTCCTTCTTCCCTCTTCCTTCTCTCTCTGAATGTGCGAGGGCTAAATATAGAGGTGGGGGATATTTAGGATTTTGTATGTCGTGGAGATAGTATTCGCCACTCAGGCACTCAAGAAGGACCAAAAGAGGAAATTGGTCAAGTTGATTGACGAGAGGTTTTTGGCCCTGGGGAAGGACGGTGTTGCACGGGCCAGTGTGGGCGAGAGTGTGTACGAAGAGTGTGTTAAGGAGCAAGCGATCTTGGATCAGAAGGTTACGGACTCCCCTGCTCATGGCGAAGTGTAGGCTTTCATATGCCTACTCAACGTATGGATGGTCCATAAGCACTACCGGTATGTGGTGGGGTTATTCAAGAGATGGATTAACGAAGCTACGACTTGCGGGGGATGAAGGCAGAGGAGAGGAGGTGGAGGAGTAAAGCTCAGTTCGGCAGTCATAATATTATATTATTCTATCATATTACTGCCGTTAAACAAACTACCGTATCGTCAGTGTCATAGGATATGTTAACGTACTCGAGTACCAAACGGGAATACTCGTCTATTATGATTACTCAACACCCCCGCCATCCATCCACCCCGCCATCTATCATTCTATCACTCCATTCATACATAAAGCTAAATCTAACTAAATATTTACCGCCACCCTTCATCCGCATCCTCTCATTACCAGTAAGATAGCTCCCCCAGCCGGAGTCGCAATGACAAACTCCTATGCTCGAGCGCTTCACTCCTACTATAATAGTTACCCACACCAGCAAACTCATCCAACCACACGAGCCTGACAAAGCGCGGGGGGGAGGGGCAAGGACCAAACAATACTATCCCATTTCCTCTTAATATATACCTCAGTCAGCTCCGAAGAAGCGCAATCGGTAGATAAAACTCCTAAGCTCCAATTAAATGTCCTATCGGGGAAATAATTCAAATTTCCTCCAACCAAACCCACCAGAATTCAGGAACAACAACACGAAACGAAACAAAAGACCTAAAATATTAAAGAGCACTTTAGAGATAACTATTCACATTCCCTGGCCAAAAATATGCATTAGCTTTGACATTTTGCCAACAAATAGAGTTTTTTTTTTGGGATATCCTTAAGCTTCATTTTTTTGACCTCCGCACTTTACCCCTAGTATTGTAAATGCCGGTATGGCTACTCAAAACGTGAGGACGCTATTGGCTAACGCTATGAAGTGACCGAATGTACGGTAACTTGGCGGGTTCAAAAATTAATCGTCTTGAATGCTAGTGCTGCTCCATACAGTACTATTTGAGTACTACTGGACCGTGCTTTCCCCCTCTTGGGCTGCAAGGGCATACCATACAGCACATGAACAAAGAAAGCTCCGTTTGGCAAGATGCCTTCTGACTTTAGGGCCTAAGGCAAGTGATCTACCCAAATATGCCTTTCCTTCTTGCCTTCCCACCTCTGCATTCGCGCTGGGCAGCGCCACGCCGTGCCAAGATCACTTACCCCTCATCTGAGTTATGATACCATACCTTCAAAACCGCCATGCAACAATCCGCAGTAATGAAAGCACAGGTGCCGGTAGGAAAGGGTGGGAGGATTGGGGACAAAGGCCTACCCTTGCGCCATGCTCGTTCTTGTCAATGGGAGCAGGGAGGGAGGGAGGATACAGCTCAGTAGAGTGCCAATGCCACAAGAAACCCTAGAGTTATCAGATTATTGGCGGAAATACCTAGACGGGGTTTTCTAATTCGGCAAGTTAACGGAAGTGCGAAATAAGAGTAATACAAGTTAGTCTTGGATAGTAGATAATGGGCGATTGTCACCCCCCGGTTTTTACCTCCGGTGACAGTGGTGAGTTTCCTGGTTTCTTGAATATGATATGACACGAGTGTTTACTTTTACCATCATAGCTCCCCGCCAGTAGTTCGCTGTGCCTGGGAAGTTCGGCAGGCTGCGGGTGGAGATCTCCCAGTCTAAGACTTCTCAATTGACAATTCACAAAGTATCCGGCTGACTTGGTGCCAAGATGTCACGATTGGCACTTGAATTCTGAATTCGTGAATCTGGTGTTATGGCACCCGGAACACCTTATGGATTGACAAGTATCTACGATAGAGACATGCAGATGATAGTGTAGCAAATTACAAAGAGTCTTATTACACCGAGTAGTACTGAGCACATGAGATAGTATCAGGCAAGTTCTAGTACCATGCAGCAGTGATGGCCAAGAATTTTTCTTGGCCGCCAACCACAAAGTAATGCAGTGGTACTCGTTCAGTTTGGTGGGACCCCTTGTGCCCTCGTGTAACGTGCTATTAATAGCTCCCCTTTCTCGACAACCACCAACAGCACCACAAAAAAGAACCAAAAAAACCCAGACTCACCCCAGCCTACCGTTAGGGAAAACCGAGTTTCTAAAAAAGTACTGAAGGAGGGATGGGAGCGCCCCCCCATTCTAGAGAACTCGCGGAGCATAGGACACCACATGGTAGCTCGGGCAGTTTATTAACGCAAAGTGTCCCTTCCCTCACGAGAAGTTGCTGTGCAAGAACATGGTGGGTTCGAATTAGCGTGTGCTGTACTGTACTCCGCCGGACCATTGGAGAATTAGGATGATAATAATATTATCTATTATGCATTACTGTACGTATGTACTCGAGTACGTGGTCAAGATCGATCGGTGCTTTTTTTCCCTTCTTTCAAATTTCTGGCTTTTCTGTTTCGGAAGAGCACTTTTTCTCTCCAGCCGCTGGGGCTGTGTGTAGGTTGGAGGTTGGGGTGGGTGGTGCTCGGAGGGGGGCAAGGCCTCCTTGGCCATAGTGGGGCTTTGCGGGGCTAATTACTCCATCCTGGGCCTAATAGGGCGGTATGATAGGTGATTGCTTTGGAAGGGATTGGTTAATGGTCATGGTGTGTCACTCGGTCATTTGGAAGTCTCCATCGCATGAGTGGAGGGATGGGATGAAGAGTATTCTCGGACTTCATCCTTATACCTTCTAAGATACCGCAGCCTCATATAATTACATTCACGGACCCCAGCCAGATGAAGCTCCGGATAGGGAGACAGGCAAGGACGGCCGCGTCTTCTCCGCAGCGAGCACGTCCTCCAGCGTCATCTTCCACCCCCCACCGACGTTCCCAGCCTTTGCCCAGAATTTCGATAAATGCCTAGTCCCTGAATCACACAGTATCGTAACAATTCTATGTCCGGGCCCCATTTGTAGCGCGGTGCGCACCGCTGCGACGCCTATCACTCCAGTTAGCCCTCTATCCTTCCCCTACTTTCCATCTACCAGGAGAAACAGACAATTAACCGCACTACTACTCCCAACGAACAGTCCCTCCCGCTCAACCAAGAATCTAGCCATGGCCATTGCCTCCTCGTCACCTATCCGAAAGGTATCGTCAATTAGCGGCCTCCCAACCTCAAAGTTCGCTGTGACACGGTTGATCCCGATGCCTTCTACAATTGTGTCCACCTGCTGTCTTCTTCGGGTACCCTCTCGCTCTCTGACGTCGAACATAACCCCGTAGCGAACCCGATTATACAACCCACTACCCTGCGGGTCCGCCAGGACGATCTTGATCTTTGGAAGGCGGGGTTTAAGGTACCTCGCCACTCCTGATATCGTCCCGCCAGTGCCTATTCTCCCGTGAGCAAAACGCCCAGTAAACTAGGTATTTCACCATACAAACCTGCGCCCGCAACAAAGCAATCCAACTTCCCTCCGCACTGGTCGAATATCTCGGGCCCAGTCCCTTCATAATGCGCTTTCCAATTCGCTTCGTTCTCGAACTGGTCCGCGAAGAAGCCGCGGCCTGGGATTGAAGGCGAATTTGTATGCTCTTCGGATCGCGCACGGGCTTTGTTTACGAATTGTGCGCGGTCTACGATTGGGGCGGGGGGCACGTGCTCGACTTCTGCGCCGAGTTTTGTTAGAAGGTCAGATTTTTCGGTGGATTGGTCGTTTGGCATGCAGCTTCTCCTAGTTAGCCAGGGTGGCATAAAGAGAAGAAGGGAGGGAACATGTGTGCTAGGTATCCACGGGCACGGCAGAGGATTGCCAGAGAGACCCCAGTCGAGCCGACGGTGCCTTCGTAGACTTTATCACCAGAATGAGGCGTCAGGAGGCCCCCTGCCTCAGCCTTTTTATGTGCGTCAGTGAGTTCTCTCAATCCTCAGGAATTGGGATGAGTACCGTTTCTATGATCTTTATTGCCACTCTATCCTTAACTGAGCCTCCCGGTTCTAGGAACTATTACCTGTGAGCTCTTGAACAAAAAGGTTTACTCTTGGATATACCTCTGCCTTCCCTAATATTTCGCATCCGGTAGCCTCTGAAAGACATTTTATCTTAATTAGAGGGGTATTCCCAATACACTCTTCCAGCCCGTTTCGTATGTCCTCTGTAGCTCTAGCAGACGAAGATTTTCGCTCCGAGGGAGCCTCTGAAGGTCGATCGGAGAGCCAACCCACAGCCAGAACAGCGCCAGCGCCAATAACTATCCCACCAAGAAGAATTGTTGTTTGCGAGTATTTTTCCATAGGTTGGCAAGTAAAGACAGAGTAGCGTGACTTTCAGCTGTTAGGCGGGGGTACAGCTCCCCATTCCCTAATTACTTCAGCACAGTGAGCCTGAGTGATGTTGGAGGGGTAATAAAATAGTTTAAATTTTATCGCTCAGATTGAGCCGCAACCCACTACTGGTACAATCGTTTCTCCACATGTGATACAAACATTCCTTCTTGTCCCTCTCCTTGTTCTCCCTCATCCTCCCCATTTCAATCATTACTGCATCAAATGGACTCCCCATTGTTATCATCACTTCTCCGATCCTTCTTCCGTCGCCATGCCTGTGCTCGCCCCATCAATGGCTCGACCCGCCGGAATTACTCCCTCCTGCCGAAATTCCCCTTACCGAAGATCACAGCCGATACCTCCGGCGGGACATGGCAACCGCGAACGGCGTTCCTCCAGAAGGACCGGACGGGCGAATTTGAAAAGTACCCCATGGTGGATGCACGAGCGCTGGCGAGGAGGAAGGAGAGGCCGAAAAGAGTGAAGATGCTGGTTCGGGATTTTATCGATGGTCGGGTTCTTTCTCTCTTAAAGCACAGGACTTGAGAACCCGAAATTGGGAGATTTCCTCATCAGTCTTTATTCCGAATTAGGATTCTAACCGAAGGGTTGGAGCGGAATTGCAGATAGTCTTTACAATCCCAATTACGGCTTCTTCTCAAAATTTGCTGTCATCTTCTCTACTGAGAAGCCGTTCGCGTTCAATCTGATTCGCGACGAAAATGAATTTCAGAGGGTCCTCGGAGAACGGTATACTAGTTTCGAAGATGAACTGGACAAGGTGGAAATGAACCCTGTTAGGCAGCTTTGGCACACACCTACGGAGCTATTTAAGCCTTACTATGGGGAGGCAATTGCTAGGTACTTGGTGGAGAACTACAAGCTCACGCTATTCCCGTATAGCGATCTCATAATTTACGAGATGGGTGCTGGGAATGGCACCATGATGTCGAACGTATTAGACCATATACGCGATACAGAACCAGACGTCTACCAGCGGACGAAATATAGGGTTATCGAGATTAGTGAGAGCCTTGCAAAGGTCCAAAGGGAAAAGGCGGCTGCTGGGGGTCACCGGGAAAAGATTGTAATAGTTAACAAGAGCATATTCGACTGGAACACATATGTCTCAGATCCATGTTTCTTCTTAGCTCTTGAGGTGTTCGATAACTTCGCTCATGACGTCATTCGCTACGACCCCCAAACAGAGGAACCATTGCAGGGAATCGTCTTGATCGATGCTGCGGGGGACTTCACCGAGTTTTACACACCAAAACTAGACCCTACCGCGGAGCGATACCTGAGAATCCGCCAAAAGGTCGCAAGGCAAGGCCACAACCACCCATTAAAGGGACCAAAACTCATCCGAAGACTAAAAGACCAATTCATACCATTCTCAGAAAACCTGACAATACCAGAGTACATCCCCACAAAAATGCTCGGATTCTTTGATATCCTTCGAGAACACTTCCCCGCGCACCGATTGGTCGTCAGTGACTTTCACGCACTTCCGGATGCTGTCAAAGGGATTAATGCCCCGGTTGTGCAAACCAGGTACAACCGAACTAGCATTCCTGTTACTACCCCATTTGTACGTGCCCTACATACCACCCCGCAAGTATCCGTGGGGATGGGGCTAATGAAGATGCAACATATGTAGGTGCAACAGGGGTTATTTGATATACTGTTCCCCACAGATTTTGGGGTCATGGATGATATGTATAAGGCTATGACGGGAAAGCTTACACGGGTGATGAGGCAGGAGGACTTTTTGAGGGGTTGGGCGTACTTGGAGGAGACAGAGACTATTAACGGGGATAATCCAATGCTGAACTGGTATAAGAATGCCAGTATTCTGAGCTCGGTTTAGAATAGGAGCTGGGGGGATAGAGTAATGTATTATATCGAGATAGGATATGGCTTCGTGCACCCATAAATGGCCGTGGCATCATAAACGGCCGTGGCATCCGGTCCATATCGGGCTTTTGATGCTTTCCGAGGGCATCTCCCAAGAGGTAGGAGGAGTAAAACCAAGGCGCTACGTACGGTACTATGCGCAAGGATAAATTAATTCGCACCCCAATTATGTACTTTAACGGGCGATATCAGAGTCTAGACTAAATATTGACGTTGGATCCAATCCTCGATTCTCTGAGAGGCTTTCCAGACATACTATCATTCTCTGCCCCCCGCTCATACCCAAAGAGCTTGAGGGGCTCTAACTTGAATAATTTCCCGTGATCACAGTCATTTCACCATGGCACATTTCAGCCAAGCCGCCATTAAACGCGCGACGCGTCAACCACCAGAAACCAAGTTACCTTCCCATCTCAACCTCTTCAAAACATTCCACCACCAATTCGCACTACTACCAGCACAACTGCACCAACCATCATTGAACCCACTTCTCATTCAATCAATAGCCAAGGGTGTAAAGAGATGGGTTCACCTTCAAAGAAACCTTCTCTAATGGACCTCCTCTCCGAGTAAGCCCCCCCCCCTTTCAAAGTAAGAACAAAAGGTTGATATTAAAATTCTTAGCGAGGAACAAACACACCCAATCTACCAACGAATCCAATCCGCACAAACCGAACTCGAAGGATTTACTATAGGAGACCGAAGTTACCAGCGGCAATTTGCGACGATGTATTTCCTACGTCTGGCAGATTTAAAGCCATCAGTGGAGGCCGTCGCATTGGAGGCATGGGAGGGTACTGAGGTGAGACTCCCGGAAAAGCCCTTTTTTTTAAGCTGTATTTAACAATGGGTAGATTGGAGGCGAGCCTGTTAAAAGAGCCGACCGCGTCCTTGAAGTCCGCCAGGGCGAACTCTGTTGGATTGTGGGCACAATTTACATGGAAATGCCACTGAAACCCAACATTCTCGAGGACATTACGAAGGACCAATGGATTGCGGCTCCGCCTCCTCGGGATAAGTACGTGACGCCCGGGGCAGATGAGACCATGCTTGAGGATGAGTCTGGACGGCTGAGGCTTGTGGGGAAGGCGCTCGAGAAAGAGTGCTTAGTTACTGGGGTAGTGGTCGGGGTTATGGGGACTGAGACTAAGGATGGGGATTTTGATGTTGTGGATGTGGTTGTGCCTGAGTTGCCACCACAGGAGAACAGGTTAGAGATTGGTGGAGAGGAAAAGAAGGGTGGTAAGAGGAAGGTCGCATTGGTCAGTGGGTTGGGGTTCAGAGGGAATGCCATGGAGAATTTTGAAACGGAGCTGTTGGCGGAGTATTTACTTGGTGAAGTAGGCGGAGTGGAGGTTAGTTCTTGATATCTACTTTAAAAGGGGAGAAAATACTAATCGTTACAACAGGACCAAGAATCTGCATCGAAAATCACCCGCCTCATTATCGCCGGCAACTCTTTAGCCCCAGCAGTTGCTCTCCCACCTGTCAAAGGTGAAGAAAAGGTTTCCCACCGCCTCCCTCTTACCTTCCCCTCTACTCCACCTAGCTAATCCTCATACATTAGCATAAAAAATACGGCTACGACTCAACAACCTACGATGCAAACCCCGCCCTCGCCCTCGACAACCTCCTAACAACCCTCCTCCCCTCCCTCCCCATAACAATACTCCCGGGGTCCACTGACCCGGCAAACGTCTCCCTCCCCCAGCAACCCCTCCACCCCGCCATATTCCGCAACGCAAAGCACTACGCCACCTCCTCCTTACACACAACTACAAACCCCTGCAGAGTCGACATCGACGGGCTCAGGTTCCTAGGAACTGCAGGACAGAACCTGGACGACGTGTACAAGTACGTTGAAGGAGAGGACCGATTGGGAATGTGCGAGCGCTTACTAAAGTGGAGGTGCGTGGCGCCGACGGCGCCAGACACGCTTTGTTTGTTCCCCGTCTCTACACTTTGGTTACGTCTCGGGGCTAATGATTAGTAGGGTCCTTCCCGTTTGTAGACAAGGATATGTACGTCATAAAAGAGTGTCCGCACGTATTTTTCATAGGGAATCAAGAGAGGTTCGAGACTCGGTTGGTTGAAGGTGACATTTCCCCCCCCCCCGATACTTTGGTGGTGGTGGTTGAGTCTACTAATCCGGAGTAGGACCTCAAAACCAACTCTGCAGAATAATCCTGATACCCAAATTTTCGGAAACGAGCGAGATGGTGCTTCTAGACCTCGACACACTCGAGTGCGAAAGCGTGAAGTTTGGCGTTGAGAATGGGGCTGCGTCGCCTGGTTAGCTGGCTATTTTCTTGCTAATTCTAATCGACATAGATAACTGGCTAGACGACTAGATGGTGGGAAAAATGCACTATAGAAGCCGTGGAATACTTTCTTTTCCCTTCACATGACAATACAATCGCTAAGCTAAATCATCTAGAAGGCAGTATCACAGTGATTGATGGAAGCGAACCTGACAGTAGACCGCCTAACTAACAATTCCATACGAAAATTAATACATTTCCTCCTTCCAACCTCTCCGCTTCGAGACATATAACTAGCATATACTAGTACTCCCCCCCTCCCGCCGCCAGCTATCTTCAATCGCACAGCACAAAATGCCCCCCGGACAAGCGGACAAGCGATAGCACATCAGGCAAATATTAAGAAATAATAAAAAAACACATGCCCCAATAAAAAAGAGAGAAAAGAAGAAAGAAGAAAGGTGAAATATAAATAAAATAAAATATAAAAAAAACTCCGTTTAATACAGGGTAAAACAAGATCTCACACCATCTAGGTGAAAAGTACCACACCACAACACAGCACAGCGCCGTAAAGCTTTAAAAAGAAAGGGGCAAGGGGAAAGGGGCAAGGAAAACCACGAAAATCAAAAAAAGTGGGGGAAAACCCGAAAAAAATGAAAATGGGGGAGCTAGGAAAAAGCGATAGTGAAAACTACTGTACACGAGACGTAATATAATATAAAGCTAGCATCATAAGAGGTAAAGGAAAGGAAGGGGAGGAAAGAGAAAGAGAAAGAGAGGAATTTTTTGGCATAATTTATTTATTATCATACCCGGCCTGACTATTCGTTATTGTTAATTTCCCCCATTTGATTGATTGAATTGATTGAATGGACGGGGGAAGATAAAAGGAAAGGATGTATGGGGCAGGCAACAAAGTAAGGAAATGTATATAAAAACGGAATGATCAAGAAAAATCTACGAGAATTTCCAGCGGTGAGAGCAGATTTCGCAGGTGCAGAACTATATTATGTCCGGATCATTAACCCGCGCAAATCCAACAAAAATAGTTGAGAGGAAGAAACATACGGTAGTCATAGGTTCATCGGCAGATCTGGTCTGCGCCTGGGTGTACGAAACCTTCTTCTGACCGCACTTTCCACAGGTGAGTTGGTCGCTGATGGACTTCTCGGATTTGGCCATCATGGCGGTCCTCATGTTCTCCTCCATGAGCTTCTCGTCGGCCTGTCTCCTCTGCGCGGATGCCATCTCACTGCTCTCCATGGTGGAGAGGCGTGTGGGAGTGATCTCGCCGGAGATGACACGGTTGCGGAGGTTATTATCTTTGCTCTTGAGGTTGAGGAAGAGGACCTGCATGCGGCGCTTGTAGGCTGCGTCGGTCTTCTTGTAGTTTGTGAAAGTGATGGATTCGATGGACTTTGCTAGCGAAAGAAGAGCATCCGAAGCTATTCACCGTCGTCAGTATCTACAAAATGCACATACTTAGGAGTAAATCAAGTGTCAATTTCGTACAAGCATCACAACCAAGTGCCAACGCGTCATAAATAATGCCAAGACAGTTGTCGCGAGTAGCTTCGCCGGTGCACTGCCAATTAACATTATCGGTTTTTCTAGATCTAGTGGCAAGATCCGCTGGGCGTTTTCCGGAAGGCTTCGGGGGGGTTCTAGATGGGGATACAGTGACCATGCGCTCCTTCTTGCCATCGTAAGAGGACGATCCGGAGGGCTTAGTCTTGGTATGAACATCTTTCTTCCACTTTGCAACGATTTCTTTGGCGAGGTCCGAGACAGATCTATCACTGTTCATACGCAGCTTGTTGACAGCCATACCGACTTTCGTGTCCTATCATCGCAACAGCACATATCAGTTTCGGAAATCCAGAAGCGCGGCCAGAGCTTTAGCATGGAAGTGGGGGGGGGGGGGGGTT
>Ga0307509_10003048_pt1 | contig 26078 bp, 16 predicted proteins | sample 10_EM_MG_FD_202245 | JGI IMG/M metagenome (GOLD analysis project Ga0307509, IMG submission 202245) | Populus trichocarpa ectomycorrhiza microbial communities from riparian zone in the Pacific Northwest, United States - 10_EM | ecosystem: Host-associated > Plants > Roots > Unclassified | place... | reverse complement strand
AGCAGAAAGCGTTCGAGGAATTCTTCTGGTTTTCAACACACACCCCTTAGTGCGTGCGCTATTCCCAATATCGTCGTTAGCTTTGTCAGCCCTGTGTTCGCGGACTAGCCCTGGTACCCGAGTACTCGTCCACACTAATTTCCCCACCATCCCATACGAGTAGATTTGGCGAATCCCTGTTTTCGGATAATTCCCCCCTGCCGAGAGGATCTCTGCTTACCGTATCTCGAAACTGCGGGCCGGAGAAGGTTCTCCAGATCGTGCTCAAGCAGATCGATGACCCCTGTGCCTTATCTTCCCATCATCTAGTGCCGGGGTATGGGATCAACTGGTCAAATTCTGGTGTTCCTTTTTGTGATCACATTGTCGGTGACACACAGTTCATTGTGCGCTCGGTCCGGTTTTATGAGGGATGCTCCTACCGGTAGGCTTGGCCAGTGTTGCAAAGAAGGCCTTTGATGATCGCACCTGGGGGGTCAGAAGGGGGGGATTTGAATCGGGGTTTCTGAAAATGGGGATTGAAGGGGGGGTTCTTTAATGTCTTGGTAAGCCAAAATAGCAGGAACTCTGATCGGAATTCCTACCTTTATAACCCAGCTGTGCAAGTATTTATTGCTCCGAAGCCGGGGAAGTGGAGTGCTAGTGCTAGTTTATTTGCTTTTTCTCCTCTTTACCTATCATTTCATTTGTTTCTTTGCTTCCAACTGCCTTCAACTATCATGGTTTACCGATTTGTTAGAAGGGGCTCTATTTTATAACCCCCCGGTTCGAAAAAGCGCTTTCCTAGCCTTCGATCATTTTTTGATCGAACCCCCCCCCTTCATTGCAACATTGGGCTTGACTCTAGTTTTTCCTCCTTTTTATCCCCCCCTTTCGACCTTTAGATCTCTCTGTCGGGTTGCATAGTGTAATTGCCCACTCCCGGCATCGTGCGGTCTTCTATTTTACCTTCAGATTTTTTTCTTCCCACCCTTTTCGGTCAGGCGATTTAAGCCTCGCGTGCCCGGGAATTGTTTTTTTATCTAGAAGGCTGGTTGATTATTGCTAGAGTGCTCTGGTTAGGGCCCATCCTGCCGCACTCTAGAAGGCAACCTATTGAGTCATTTCGTAGGAATTAGTTACTGTAGGTAGATAGTTCTGTGGGGTGGGGGGTAGCACACGATGGATTAAGTGTATAGGGCCACCCATCTTGAGCCAGAGGACCTGAATATTGGGGTAGGAAAGTACGATATTAGAGCTGTAGTCCGCCGTTCTACAATGTGTCGCCTACTTCCTCTCTGGGTTCTGGGTCTAGTATTAGCGCGAAAACAATAATTGAGAATATCTCTAAGACATTGGAGATACGTGTTGCTTTTTAACCATCCCAACCACGGAAGAAAAAACCGTCCTCCGGTGCTCCCCTTCACTGCCCAAATCTAGAGCGGGAAATCTCTGAGGTCCCGGTATCATTCTCGATCATGCCGGGGGCAGGACCGAACTTGTTATACCAGCTTCCCTGTGGCGAAGCGGAGGGCAGCCCGTAGGAGCGGTATTGCTGGCAACTCCCATACTCAAAGCCCCCATTTTCTCATTACCATCCGACCATTTCAGGTTTGTTGCTTTTAGAGCAACCGCGGAGGATTAAGCGTAGCAGTGGTACCGTACACTATTCATGTTCGCCACCGTCTCATTATATGGCATACGATCACATGGTATTTCTACTCATTCGGTCTGGATTGAAAATTAAAATGAGGCCATGGGAAATTTGAAGAGTTTTTTATTTCCTTCTCGTCATATCGGCAACTCGGTTCATGGTAGCCTCTAGGGGATACCCGATTCTCTATCCACACACTACCCGGCACTAGTAAGGCACAAATACCCCCTTCTTTAGATTGTAGTCCTTGACGGTGCATGGCGGATGTCGGATAGCTTATCCGGCAGCTCTGAACTCATTTAAGTAATATCTCTCCCACATCATAATGGGTTGAAGCAACCCATTGCCAATTGGGCAAAGCGTCCGGGATATTTCTCGGAGGATCGGAGCCGAACCTCGGACGAGGGTGGAAAAAGGTTTACCCGGTTGCTCGGCCAGCGCGGGGTCATAGCTCCCACACGCGGGGTCCGTGAACCCCCATACATATACCTCTCCCAGCTCCCAAGACTGCGAGCTCATCATGCTTCCTTGCTTTCCACACCTCGCGTTTTTCGTTGCCCAGCCACCACCCAGACTCTCATGCGCCCTCATTGCCACATGGGATACAGCGGCGGTAACAATCTCCCCTGGCTTTTAAACTTGGGCTCGAAACGATATACTGCACGGCGAAACGAAACGAAACAACGCCAAGGAATCACACCTAATACGATCGCACACAGAAGCGGGGGAAAAACTCTTCTCTTCACAACAACAACAGTCTCTCGCACAACGACACCTCCTCACTAACTCAACTAACTAGGGCAAAGACAGAAGTATATATCATCACAAACTCCTCCTATCCTCATCAGGAGGTACCTTCAGACAGTTTGCTCCTTGTCCCACCTTTCCCCCTTTTTCCCGGAAACTCATGCTAACAAAATGCAGAAACAATCATCACTTCATCACACCCTCCGTACTTTTTCCCTCCGGGTGTAAAACCCTTTTACTACCTTTTCGCTTTCCTTCCGGTTTTCCTTACAGCCTTTCCGCCTCCGTTCCGATCGCTGCATTCCTACATAGGAAATGCTTTCCACAAACACACGCCCGGAGCCATATCCATATGCCCGACTCCACAGCGCATAACAGCACTTCCCCGGAAGCTAGCTAAAGAACAAAGGAGATACCGGGAAAGTCTGGCGAGCAGCATTTCCAATACTGGCAAGGGCAGCGGCACCAGCACCAATGCCTCCGGCAGTGGAACAAGCGTAGCGGGCATCTGGCGGAGGACAATAGTTTCTGTATTTTCTTTTGGCGTTGTTTATCATGGGTCTACATTGTCTTTCATTCCTTAACTAGCTATCTTTTATATATTAGTCTCTGGCTTTGGAAAATTGGCATGCTGCTATCTGAGCCCAGGCGTTTGAAAATGTATCAAGGGACCCAAATGCGCCTGTCTTAGTATGCACAATACCGTCGGATGAGGAAAATCAAATACCCTCCCCTGTTGCCCCCTAGGGGACACCCATTTGGAGGTTCATGCAATTCCTGCCCGGGGGAGTTTTTGGTAATGGTGATCTTTTCTCCGGTTATTTTATTTTCCTCTCCTGCTTTGGTAAATGGCGAATTCGTACTCTCTACAGGTTGGAACCCTCATATTTGGCGCGGTCCAGTGACTTCAGGTGGTTTCTCCTGGGCGCACAGACTCTGTTTACTATAGTGTTCGAAAAATACGGTACGTTACCGTACCTTACACGGTTGATACCATACGGTAAATTACGTAAATTACACTAGGCAGATAAAATACCGGAAAACGGCCTCTCCCACCTTAGATTCTGATGTTAGGTAATCCTGTCTTCTGCCCTCCGTGTTTATCAAGCTGAAGCAACCCAACCCACAAAATATCAGCTACCGCTAGGCATTCTTGGCTATGACATGAGTATCGCACTAAGATCCAAGATCATGATATGGAACTTTATGACGGTCGGTGGACGGCGCATGGTAAGTTTACCGTACGTTACCGTATATTACCGTATTGTATCGTATGGTAACTTACCGTACCTTACCATTCGAACCCTAGTTTACTACGAGTGACCACCCGTGATCCTGCCTATAATTCATTGGTCCAATGCGTTTCCCAAGACCCACCTTGGCAATTGTCGAGAGACCAACCACGGAGAAGCGCACCTCCAGTTCCGCTCCAACGAGAAATTCCTCCCTCGCTAGCGCTGCAATATCAAGTACCCGGCAAGCACATTCGTAAGTCTCAATAAAGCCTAGAGCTAGCTCACCCTCTACATATGGGAAAAGGTTATCCTGGTAGCGTTCGCAGGCGTCTAGGCTGCCCTGCGGATAGCCGGCGGATATACTGTTCGGCAGGACTAGGCTTTGCAGATGCTCGGCGGCTCCTCCTGGCTTTTGGTATATGGCACCTTGTCGGTTAATAACTTTCTAATGAGGGGAGAGGTTGCAGTCCTGCGTATTCAGAAGGGTTAGGGTTTTTGAGAAGGAGGAGCGTGGGAGGGTGTTTTTGCATGTTGGGTCAGGGCCGCCTAAGGGTTTTGGGTAATAAGAAGATAAGCGGTGAGGAGCCGACAGGGGCCCATATCCGACAAGAAGGGGAGGTCTGCTATTGCCCTTTTTCTAAGTATATGGGGCTACAATATTCATTTCTACACAGCAGAAACAAGGAGGGCGATTGAAGAATGAGCATGGATTTGTGTCTAGCGATTAAGAAAAAGCAGCTGTGAAAAATAAGAGTTGCTACCGGAACCAGAAGCGCAGGGTATATTGTCTTTACAGAGAGGGTCGGCGAAAATTGGAGACATTAAATAGAAACGACAAAGGAAGGAAATATAGGAAATAAGTTATACCACAGTCTCGCATCTCAATAATGTGAATATTAGTAAAGTTTCATAGGTAACGACTAGTGCTAGTCTATTCTATTGCCAACCTTCTATGCTTCGACATATTTAAATCGCTTGCAGTCAGGGGTATTCAATTGACATTAGTGTTACCGCATGTCATGAAGGATCCTTAAAGTCAGTGCAATCATGGTTAATCACTCGGATACCTGCAGGTATTTGCTGTTGGAGGTTCTGAAATAGGCAAGCTCTGTACCGAAGGCTTAAGGAATGAAAATCATGGAGAATTTCATTCTATCTGAGCGGCCGGAGGGCCGGCTATTTATGCTGCACAATGGGAATCCATATCCACAGTAGAAAAGAAATTCAAGGTAACAAAATGGAGACGAAAGAAATCTGATGAGGATAGAGTTAGATCTATGATTAATTGATTAAGTGGTGAAATGAATGAAAGATCCAAATCGAATGGGTTGAGCTCTTACTCTGATGGCATTGAAGTGAAACTAGTATATACTAGGAAGCGGTGTCTTACTCAAATACGTAGAGAGCGCTTATCCGAAAGCATAATTTCAACATTTGCAGTCCGGTCAAGTCAGGTCAAACGAACTCCAGTAGTCAGAGTGCTGTCCCATTCGGTCCAGTCTAGACCCCGCGGGCGCCCGGCCTAGCTGGGCCGTTTGCGAACACTTCTGATCGTCGGCTTCAATTCTCGCAGTTTGGGATTAGGACCTGAATAAGGACATTTAATCACAAGAAATGGAACTCTGGTCCGCTAGTAAGGTCTCACCCCCCCCCGGAGTATGTCCGAACGTCTATACCCACTGACAGTTCCTCCGCAAAGAGTAAAAGAATTATCTCAATCGCCAAGCAAAGGGTCCCACCAGGAAGAACGATCATAGAAACCAACTGACTTCAAATGGCATGAAAACGGGAATAGTGATACTGAACAACTGGGAACACACAATTTTTGACGGTGGTCTATCATTTTAAGGGCTTGGAGGTATTCAAACACTTCAGCGCGGACATACTGCTTGCGTCGCCGGATTGAAGTTTCACTCTTTTTTTAATTTTTTTAGTGGGCTGCCACCAAAGCGGGAGCGCAGATGATTGGCGTCTTGGGACCGTACAGCTTTTTCCGGTTGACCTATTGCTCGGAAACAGAAATCCCTAACCCTGTAGCCCTCCTTGCAGTAGTTGAATTATGATAATAATAATAATATCATACCTGGAAATTCAGAACCATGCCTTTAATTCCAGAAACATCTCTAGACAGGAGCCCCCATTCTGATATCCGCTGGTAGAGGTTGGTGAAAATCTTATTATGTATTCTAGCAGTGAAACATTTTTCAAATTTATATCAAAGCTCATGTAAGGGAAACCTGAAATTAGACAAAAGCTTAGGGACCCTTTTTTTTGGTGTAGTTTGCCCAGTCTGTACTCGTAATACGATAGATTGTCTTTGTCAAGGAAAAAAAGGCCTGCTCTTAGGCTACTGCACACTTGTTCCCGGAAAGTCTTCGCAGAGGAAGGGACACTGGTGGGGTCTAGCGATAACGGAAGTATCATACCAATTACCGGTGCCTGGTGAGAGTTGTCGGGCGTTGCTACTTAGGGTGGGGCAACAAAAGTTTGTCATCCCTGGTTTGGCCGGATCGAAATTAGGTGTGTGTAACCCGAATTATGGAACATCGAATATACCAGTACAGTACCGTAGACCAGATTACCGGTGCAGGACAGGTACCCTCCCTGTAACATCCGGCGAAGGGAAATGGGTCGTTGAGCTCTTATCTGGGTTTCAAACAAAGGCAAATACGGTACACCTCGATATAGAGAGACCGTTGCCAAGGGGGTCACTCAGGGCTGGACTGCTGAAACATTGCAGAGTTGTGCGCTGCCCCTGTCAGTGCCTAGGGTAGGTTCTGCTTGCGCTCAAAATCACTATGGAAAATTAAGTATTGTATCATATTATTATACCTACCCGCTCGGTGTAGATCTTTATTTAGGTTAAGCGAGACCCAGAGAAATAGTTTTTTTATCATACTAATAGCCTGTTTTGACACAAGATAGTCTCAACACCCACCTAATTTTCGATTCCCTCATGTACTTGTACTGGGCACGAGGTAGGTGTAAATCTAAGTAATAGCAATCAACTAATCTCTAAGTGGCAACTCCATCTCGCAGTCCGGTACCCCTGCGCTCTCTCAGCCAAACAATTTTACCGTGAACTTAGTTCCGGAATGCATGCGGTGGAAGCTTATTCTCACATGAGATTATGAGAGTGAACAGAGAAGATGTTTATTCCTCCTCGTTCCTCGGGAGAGGAGGTATTGATGGGTTGGGGCGAGGTGCAGTGTTGAATCGCTAGGATGGATCAAGAGATACCTTTCTTTGCCTCCCCCTCCTTTCCAAGCTGTGCTTGTTTATCCTAGTCATCCGCTTTAATTTTCCTCATTTCCTTGCCATTTTTATGTAGCTAGATTTTCGTTTTCTTTTCGGGAAATTACTGTAGTTTATACTCGCGGGGAGAGGTTCGGTATGCTATAGCTGGTTCGTTAGTTTGCACTTAGGGCCCGTTACCTATAGACGGCGTCTAACCGCAGCCTGAGCCGATGCCGACCGCAAAGGCGGGGTTGACAGTGGAGGGGGGTGAGGCAAAGTAGATGACCTTTACCTAGAGTAGGCAAAGTAACCTTTTAACGTTAACGGTTTACCTAGAAGAATCTAGGACCGTGGAAAACTGGACAAACACTTTCTCACCGTTTATCAAATGCTGGTTGAGACGCCACCGTCTAGTTTAACATCTAATATAAATTTAATTTTTAGAAATAGACCGTTAGATAAACGGGCTGTAAGCTATATACTAGACAGCATATTTGCTAAACATGCAACTATTCCATTTCTTTACACACCTTCAACACTATAACTTTCTTTGACGGTCGGAACTGTCTCTGGTTGCCAGACGGCCGGTTATAGGTAAACGGGCCCTTAGTTAACTAAGCTCATAAAATTTTTCATCATCTATGTTGTAATGGTACGGGATAACTTGTGTGATCACGGGGGGAGGAAAGAAATGTCCCTTCTGAGCTTTCCACTACTACACAACACTAATTTTTGTTAACCAACACAGGTAAGAATCACAAAGTTTGATAGCATAAAGGGCACTCCCGGAGAGTGTGAGAACCAAATCTTTTCATTAACTGTAGTCTCCACCATACCCACCACGAAACTGGCGAGTGGCGAACCGGTATCAATTCCTAGGTTTTTGTAATCCTAGCCTTGACGATATACCCCTTTGCCCACCAAACGATAAGTGCCGGTAATGAGCACAGCAATAGTGTGGTACAAGTACCGCTATCCAAAATACCAACTCGAGTATGGACATTGTTGCGGGACTCCTTTTTCCTCTTTTTCCTCTTTTTCCTCTTTTTCCCCTCTTTTTCCCCTCTTTTTTCCTCTCGGCTCTTTTTCCTTTCTTTTTCCCTTTCCTTTCTTTTTCTCCTCTTCTTTCTTTTTTCCGTCCCTCCTTCCTTCCTTCCCAACAACGGGCTCCAGTGTGTCCGCGTACAAGCTACAGGCATATAGAACCCGAACATTTGGGTCCGAATTTTGCATGAGCGGTCAGACACGCACAGACAATTTTCCATACAAATTCCTCATCCCTGTGTTCGGGTTCTTTATGCCAGTAACTTGGTAGATGTCTGCATTTAGTGAGCCCTACCAGAAATGATTCCTTGATTTTTTTCTTGTTTTTTTCCGCGGGGAAGAAAAGTACTGTACCGTGGGGGAAAAGGCGGTATGTGGCGAAAACCCGCATGAACAATCATTTCTTCCTCTCACTTCTTTTTGTTCGAGCGTAAGAAAAGGGAGTACGGTATGTGTGATGAAAACCTGCTAAGAACGCCCATGCCTAAGTTAAGGGCTAGAGGCAATATGGTTCTGGCTCCTTCAAATTCTGCAACTTTTCAACTAAGAGCACCGCATGTTATTATTTTACTTACTTCTATTTAAAAAATTTACAAAGCCGACTTGGTTCTGGAGAGGTGGTTCTTGCTTGGATGGGGGCAAAAGTGCTTTGGCTGAGTAATGGGAAATTTATTTCCAGAAGTGGTAAATTTAGCCCACCTACCATATCGGTAGTAGTGCGCAGGCTCAGAAGGCGGGAGCCTTACGATGCCTCCTACTAGCGAGCACTGCCATTTATTCGCCTGTGTGTTTAAAGAGTACTCTCCAGGCTGAGTCGAGGTTGCGCTTCTCCTGCGAACTGGGGATTGCCCCCGGGCGGTTGGATGTCTCGGGGGAGGGGGAACCCCCCCAAGAAAGCAAGGGGGTTCCGGAGCCCGCCCTCTCCTCCCCACCCCCGCATTTCCTAGAATCTGTTTCCCAGACCAGACATTAGGGTGACGGCGCCCCAGTGCGTAAATCAAAGTTAAAGGTCAGAAGTCGGAAGGCTTGCCTACCATGCCCGAGGCAACGCCGGAGGAAGGGCAGGGAGCACGCAATGAGACAAACCTGTTGGTGTGAATGAGTTTTCTTCCCTCTCAAACTTCTAACTTCGAACTTTTACTCCTGCGCGGGGCGCTGTTACTCTCTTGAGTCAGACAGGGATCGGGAACCAAGGGAATGCCACGATAATCTTCTGCCGTTCCAAACCATAGGCCGAGTTGCATCCCGCGTTTGTGGCGGAAACTATCTGGTGCATGGTCACGCTGTCTGTAGAAATAATGCGTCATGGTGGGGGTGAAGGTCCCAAAACAAAGTGGAATACCGGTAATCTAAAACAAATCACTCCCCCTAATAAAGAGCCAAGACGGACCCTACACTGTGCCTTACGCCGGTTCTAGCCGGGGGCCCATTCCATAATACCGGATCAAGCCGAGTGTTGGTATATATAGTACCGTAAACTCTCGTTAAATCCACCATCGCCCATCGGCCTCGGACCCCTCCCGATCAGAGACAAAACACCCCGAGAAGGAATAGCGTGTTCCAGATGCGGTATAGCTTGTTTAAGATGAGCCATTGGATCTCATTAACCGGTATTCGTAATTTTGTTAACATGCCCTACTAAGCCTATTTGCAGTTTAGACTGTGATTTCTGTTGAGATCCCCGATGGTGGATTTAACGAGAGTTTACGGTACAAGCACAATATCCCCCCTACCGGTATGGTTTCTCTCACATCCTAACCCACCCGATCTCTCAATAGGGGTCGTTTAGTAACTGTACAGAGACCAAAACAGACCAAAATTGGAGGGCTTCAAGTTGTTATACTCCCACGGATGTCTTGAATCTTAGCTTTGGGAAATTTTCGAAAAAATATACCATGTCTGAAGTATAATATACATTTACTTCAGTTTTTTATCTTGAGTTTGTAGAGAGCTGTGTGCATATGAACCGGGTAAGGCGTGTTGTAATTTATCTTTCTCATACAAAAACCCTGGTCTTAGTAGATGACTTGAAGGAGAGGACATTCCTGTTGCGGATTATCCTTTTAGAATAAGAGAGGTTGTTATTGGGGAGGGAGGGAGGGGGCGGAGAGCAAAAGTAAAGGAAGGAAAGGAAAAGAAGAAAAGGAAAGGAAGAAAAGGAGAGCGAGTGTCTATTAAGAAGGCAAACGCGGAAATCATATCGTTGTAGGATTGCGGCGCGGCGCCATAAGCATTCAGAGCAAGAGCAACCAACACAACGCAGCAGAAAGCATGATCAAGTGCTCGTGTACAGGGAATAGTCAGACGATTAAGAAAAGTCCCTTTAGATGTATATTGTAACAATTCCACGCCTCACTGCTCTAGGAGACTTGAAGGAAGAAATTCTACACTCTTTTTGTGCCCTATTGTAGCAAACTACTCTCTGAATTTTTTTCCTGCTGTTCCGCCCGAAAGCCATCAATTTTGATGTGTCTTGGCCTCTGTATAGTTCTAAGCGACATGAATTTGTCTTTTCGTCCCGAGTGAGACGCAGTGATGGTACGGTTGCGGGAGAGGATGGATCGCGGCACTTCGAAATCTCTCTCCCTTGCCAGCCCCCCTCAACACAGACCACCAAAGATCCACATCCCCAAGTCCTAATAAGCTCCATACTCATGATCTATATAAGTGAGCATTATCCCTCTTCCCCCAGGCTCTTCCCCCCCATAGACCAGCGCTAGCATACCCTTGCGCTTTAGCAAATTGCTCTCTAGGACCTCTCTTTCTCTCCCAGCATCCGCCTCCTCGTTAATCAGCCTCCGTTCCGCAGTCTAACGTCACAACCAAAACTGGCTCATTTAGTCAGAAGCGAAAGACCCCAATTCTCTAGCCATGCCCAGCAGACCCCGTGAGGGCGTGCCCGAGCCCAATGCCCCTTCTTCCTCTGAAGGTAAAGTGAAATCATATAAGCACCCTCCCCCCCTGGTCCCTCAAAACTTTCACCCGCCCCGGCTCCTAGCACTTCAGGTCCATCTCCCTTCTCCATCTACGGCCGCCTGTTGGTTTCCGAGTGGGAATGCAGGGGCGTTATGTGTGGATGGGAGGTGGGGGAGGGGTTTGGTTCAATCTTCGCAAGTTGGCGCAAATAGAACTCCAAGCCACACTTGGCCTAACCCCCTTCTCGCATCCCCAATCCCTAGGAAATACTAAAAGTAAGCAAAACTGACCATGTCGGTATATAACAAAAGCAGCAGAGGACGGTAGGGCAGAAGGGGAGAGGAGGTCCGGGACTACCGAATTCGAGTCACGTGCCCGGAGCATGGGAATAACCGATGAGCAGGTTATTGCTCAGAAGGTCGCCATTTGGGAAGGGATCTGGGACGCTCAACAGAAAAATGACAGTATCAGAGTTAGTATTCTTTATTCCTTTCTTTCCGGGGGTTGTACGAGTAGTTGGATCGTTGCTAGTTAGAATCAGAGGGGTTAATCGCAACTTAGTATCATGCTGGGATTCTCCTAGATGCCGCAACCAGCGCCAATTAGTAATCTCTTCTCCAGAGCTCGGTAGGCGTATACACGTTCCATATCATTAATTCTGCTAAACCGTCCTAGGTATTAGATTTCCCTCTTTCCCTTCATGCATCCCGCACCACAGAGTACTTCGCGCTTCCCCCGTATCGAGTGGTGCCCTCATTCTTGTTGGGAGGTGGTTGGCTATTATCGGAGACTTTGTCTTCGTGGCCGGGGTGCTCGTGCTCCAGCGCCACCGTTGCCTTAACGCTTTTGGGTTTCTTTTGTCGTCCGGGTGATCTCCATTCAATCTCCTATTTCATAAGTTAGTGTGAGCCAGGTGTGGAGACATGAATATTGATTATCAGAGTGTTATCCAGTCAACTATGATATTCTTCTTTAAAAACTCTTGAGGAACTAGAGAGAGATGTGAAAATAGTTCATCCTAACTTCGACCATTTTCTACTGCGCCACATCCAAGCCAAGCAGTGACCATGATAAAATGGCCGGCCCCCTAGGCGAACCACCGGTAGTTAATTCCAGAGGCACAGCTCTACCCAAAAACGCATCTTCCTTCCTTTTTTTTTTCCCACCAACTCTGCAAATGGCTACCCAGATCCAAAGCGCAATGGCGGGAAAAAAGTAATATTCCCCTCGCTCCTCTAGGACTCTCCTGAAGCGGTATAATTAGCCGTGAGCCTTATTCAAAATTTTAGTTGGGAGCGAGGGTATGGTGCCGGCACCTTAGAACCTACCCTCTTGACAACGAACATCGACTAATATTTCAACCAACAACAGCAGCACCCGCAGATGGAATTTTTTAAATTCCTTCTGTAAAGCTTTCCTAATTAGTTATTAGAATGTATTTACAGAGGGATTTTGTTTTTAACCTTCTGGTTGGGGGTGTAGAGGCCTTCAAAGTTTGTATGAGAAGGAAGATAGTGAGACTTGTATGAGGAAAAAAAGTTTGGCTGAATAATTAGCCAAGAAAATTCCTAATTAGGCGAACTCTACTACAGAATTAGGACTAGCGTCGTCACTTCGGCGTGAGACTCTGGGTTGCCTGATACTTGTAAGGTGCCGGCGCCATAAGAGTACTGAAGGTTCAGGGTTTTGCGATCGAACCAATAACTTGTGCAGATTGCTTGGCGCTCCTAACTTCTGCATGGGCCAGTTTTCTGGAATTACCGTAAACTCTCGTTAAATCCACCATCGCCCATCGGCCTCGGACCCCTCCCGATCAGAGACAAAACACCCCGAGAAGGAATAGCGTGTTCCAGATGCGGTATAGCTTGTTTAAGATGAGCCATTGGATCTCATTAACCGGTATTCGTAATTTTGTTAACATGCCCTACTAAGCCTATTTGCAGTTTAGACTGTGATTTCTGTTGAGATCCCCGATGGTGGATTTAACGAGAGTTTACGGTATGTGCATCATGCAGAGAGTGTTGTGCCTGGCCCTGCAGCCTTCCCCGTTCCAACGGCGAGCGCATTCTCGGATGCTTTATCTATTATGTACTGTACAACAAGTCTTGGCGTGTGCGATCTGATCATCTGATAGGCCGTCCTGTTGCAATGGTTGCCCCCCTATATTATATTGAGAAATCAGTCAAGGAAGTTACAATGAGGGCTAGGGATCTAGGGCTTAATGTAGCAAATCACATAGAATGGTCAGAGAATTAAAATGATGACAGGCATAGAAATGATGGTTAGAAGCATATGGGTTGTAATTTTAGTATATAAAAAGAACGACCTGTACCTGTTCATGCACATCATACCCTCTATGTTATTGAAATTGTTTGACCCCCTTCAGTCAACTATCATCAATTGGTCAATTATCCCATTATGGCAGGGCAGGCATGTCGAGGATGCAGGAGAGTCCGTGCAGAGGAAGACTTTGAGAGAGACCCACAGGGTCAATTAAGGAAAACCTGCAGGCAGTGTTTAGTAAGTGACCAGTTTGATCTATAATTCTTATGTCAACTACTCTATTTTAAAAAATGTGCTTTTGTACCTTGGCTCAAGTAGTAATATTATTTTACTAATATTTGAAAATAGGAAAGAGGCCGCAATCGAAGACGAATAAGACGGCAAGACTCCATGGTCAACTGCCCTCCAATCGATAATAGACCCAATGAGATTCCACAAGAGGCTATTGAATATCCACTGCAATTGCCTCCCACAAGTTTGCCCCTTGCCTATACCAATAATAGTGAACAATGGCAGCCTTTATTATGTGGAAGAATGAACATTGTGTGTTCACATTGCAAAGCGCTACATTGGGTTTCTGAGCGAATTATTCATCGGGGAATTCACCACCCACAGTTCGAAAGCTGCTGCAAGCACGGCGATGTAGTATTACCACTACTTACGAGACCCCCTGAGCCTCTGGATTCTTTACTCAATAATTTGGATCCGATAAGCAAGGCATTTCGGCGCACTATCAGAGATTGGAATTCAGCCTTCGCTTTCACATCTTTATCCTATAATATGGACCAACGTTTGGGAGTTCATGGCGCGGGTTTACGAACCTTTCAAATACATGGAGAGCTTTACCATCTTCAAGGACCACTCATACCACCTGGTATGTTAGAGGCTCAGTACTCGCAAATGTATCTATACGATCCGGCATTTGGAATGCAAGTCAGAGCCGATCGACTTCCCAATTTGCGTCCCGAAATTTTGCAACAGTTGACCAACATGCTTCATATATGTTCCCCCTGGATTGCCTTATATAAAACGGCAGCAGAGCGACTTCAGGAAATTCAAGATCAAAATACTGGCGAGGACTTTACAATTGCTATAAATCCTCAATTGCAATTAATAGTCAATGGTGAAGCAGATGTAAGGAGAGCGAATCTGCCAAGGGCAGACGAGGTGGCAATGATCATACCGGAGGAGTATGGTGAGAGAGGATTTCGAGATATTATTCTGGCTTCAAGAGATCAGAGGGAAGAAAATGGACGACCACCCCCTCGACTTAAGCGGATTAATCAGAACCATGCCGCATATCTTCCCTTGCACTATGTGCTAATGTTTCCAAAGGGTGAATTGGGCTGGCACTGGGGACTTGAACTTAGAAATCCGGATGGAAAACGGCAGAAGCTTCGGTTGGAACAAAGAGTATTCTACCGATATCGTCTACATATTAGAGAAGATGAGCCCACAACTATCTTTCGCTGCCAACGCCTATTTCAACAGTTGGTGGTCGATGCATGGGCCACCTGTGACCAAAATAAGTTACTGTGGATTCAAAACCATCAGGCAAATCTACGGGCAGATCTTTACAATGGATTGGTCGATATTCTTCAAAGAGATGATGTTGCAATTGATCTTACTACAGTAGGAAAAAAGGTTGTTCTACCATCAAGCTACCTTGGAGGCGATCGATTTATGCAGCAAATCTTCCAAGATAGTATGGCAATTGTACGACATATGGGTCGTCCATCGTTATTTATTACCTTTACAGCAAACCCAAAGTGGGAGGAGATTACTCTTGAACTATTACCAGGACAGGTAGCCTCTGATAGACCAGATCTGGTAGCCCGGGTATTTCATATGAAACAGCGTGCAATGCTGGAAGAGATCAAGAAGGATCATATATTTGGAAGATGCAAAGGAGATGTTTGGACAATTGAGTACCAAAAAAGGGGACTACCTCATATGCATCTGTTGGTATTTCTGGAAACAGATCCAACATTTTTAACAGCAGAGAATGTCGACAGAATTATTAGTGCTGAGCTACCGGATGAGACAACTGAGCAAGGACAGCAGCTATTCGGAGTTATACGCTCGTGTATGATTCATACAATGTGTGCAGGCGGCAATACAAATGCAATATGTATGAATGCACAAAATGGAGGAGTTCCCAAATGTTCTAAAAAGTATCCGCGTGACTATCAGGCAGAGACCATTGTGCAAGAAAATGGTTATCCACTTTATCGAAGAAGAGATTCAGGCAAATCTTTTGAAGTCCGTGGTCAAGGTACAGCACAGGACATTTCAATTACGATTGACAATCGATATGTTGTTCCATATAATCCATATCTTACATGGAAATACAAAGCTCATATTAACGTTGAAATATGTGGCTCAGTTAAGGCAATCAAATATATACATAAATATATTTATAAAGGATGTGATCAGGCCTCAGCGATTATTGCCTCAGAACGAGATGAGATAAAGAGATATCTCAATGGTCGATATATTGGACCAACAGAAGCCATCTGGAGGCTATTTAAATTCAAAGTTCATGAGGAGTTGCCTGTTGTTATGCATTTGGCTATCCATCTACCAGGAGAGCAGCCTGTTTATTTTCCAGAAGGTATCGATATCGAAGATCTTCAGCAACGGATTGCTGCCGCTCGCACTACATTGACAGCATTTTTTGACTACAATTCAACAAATGTCAGTGGTCGACAATACCTCTACCATGAGTTTCCAGCTCACTATCGCTATATTCCTAAAAAGCATTGGCAACCTCGAGTACGTGATGGAAGTAGTGCAATTGGTAGAATGTATTCGGCTAGCCCATTTATGGGGGAGAGGTACTACTTAAGGCTTCTTTTAACGGTTGTTCGAGGTCCGACTTCGTTTGAGAATTTACGTACCATTAATGGCACCATTTATCAGACATTTAAGGATGCATGTTTGGCAATGGGACTTCTTGAAGACGATGGTGAATGGATAGCCACTTTTGCAGAAGGATGTCAATTTGCTACTGGATATGCCTTACGACAACTATTCATAACTGTACTACACCAAACGACACTATCGAACCCTCTCCATATTTGGGATACATATAAGTACTCATTATGTGATGATTTACCACACATACTGGAATCTGGACGTATACCAGTGCCATTAAATGCACCAGAAGGGATGCAAGATGTTCAGCTAGATTATGGACTTTTTCTTCTGGAATGTCTTCTGCAAGAGTATGGAAAATCGCTTGGTCAATTTGGCCTTCCTCTACCCCAACTGGAATGGCAAACCCGATCTACTATCAATACAAATATTCTAATTGCTCAAGAGCTCGATTATATCTGTCAGGAGCAGCAGGAATTGCATCACACTCTGATCGACAACCTAAATGATGGTCAAAGAAGATGCTATACAACTATTATTGATGCGATTCATACAAGACAGTTCCAAAACAACCCTCCTATCTTCTTTCTCCATGGACCAGCTGGAACAGGAAAAACCTTCCTCTATAATTGCCTCTGTGCATATGCTCGAGCTCAAGGACTTATTGTACTCTGTGTAGCCTCTTCAGGCATCGCAGCACAACTTCTACCTGGAGGGCGTACAGCTCATTCACGATTCAAGATTCCTTTAAGTACAAATAGAAACTTGACCTGCAATATCAGTAAAAATTCAGCTTTGGCTCAGCTTATTAAACAAACAGCCTTAATCATATGGGACGAGGTACCGATGCAACACAAGTCATGTTTTGAAGCGGTAAATCGAACACTGAACGATATTTGTGATTCTCTTCCAGAATCCCTATTCGGTGGTATACCAGTTATCCTGGGTGGCGATTTTGCTCAGATTTTGCCTGTTGTTAGACATGGTTCAAAGCAGGATACTATTCAAGCATGCATCCAAAAGTCATTTTTATGGACCTCCCTCCATGTCCTTCACTTAACAGAAAATATGCGGATTCTGAATGGAACTGAAAACCAGCAGTTCCTCCGCTTTTTATCATCAATTACGCATAATCCATCATTGTATGGCCAGCTCTTACTCCCCTCATATATACAGAAGACAAACACTGTCGAGGCATTATGTGCAGCTATATATCCAGCCTCTCTTCTGGCTGGTGCGTCAGAGAATATCACTGCATTTGTTGGGCGTTCTATCCTGGCCTACAGAAATGATACTGTTGCAGAGTTCAATGATAAGATCATTTCTGATATGACAGGAGAAGTACATATATTTTATGCCATGAATACGGTGGATCTTAATGAGCAAGCTGTGGAAGCAGAACCCTTACCAGCAGAATACCTGCAAAGTATAGAACTTGCATCACTTCCACCATCAATCCTGAAGTTGAAAATTGGAGTTCCACTTATTCTTTTACGCAATATAAGTCCAAAGGAAGGCTTATGCAATGGTACAAGAGTAAGGCTACTGGCTGTTGGACAAAACTGCCTGAAGGTAGCTATTTTGGGAGGAAGGTGGAATGGAGAAGTGAGACTTTTACCACGTATAAAGCTTACAACAAATGAGGAGGATTTACCATTTATCCTGATTCGGAAACAATTCCCAGTTCGCTTATGCTTTGCAATGACAGTAAATAAGGCACAAGGTCAATCCTTTCAGCATGTTGGTGTAGATCTTCGGAGTGGAGCTTTTACACATGGGCAGTTATATGTTGCACTTTCACGTGTAACCTCTCTCAATGGTCTCATTGTTTTATTACCTGATACTACTAGGCCTGTTACTCCTAATGTTGTATTTTCGGAAGTCTTGCTTTAATTTGTTATTTTCTTACTACTATTTGTTACCAATTAATTGAACTTGCTTTACAGTTTATGAGATGTCTTATAATATTTATTTTTATCAGACCTGAGAGATCAATCATGTCAAATCAATATGAAATTACTAAACCTTTCTTACTCTACTAGCTACGCCTATTATTCAATTTGTACTGTAATGCTTCAAATATATTGGCCTACTATCAGTTAGTTTTGATCAATGTTTAAATCTTACTCTAGCAGTCTATCTAAGAGTATTCACAATTTGTAATTGCATCAAATCATAGAGAATTAGCATAGCAGAATAATACTAAATTTTGTGACCTGTCTGACTATACAAGCTTATGAAATTACTAAATTGGTGGTAAAATACTTGAAATATTGTGGTACTAAAACTGAATATTTATGATAAAGTGAAGTTTTCATTTTCAGTTCTCTAATAATGATTCATAAAGTTTCCATTCATATAACTGCATAAAATGCTTATATAAAATTAATACTAAATCTATTACCGTTTCTGGCTTGACTACTATTTGCTGTAGTTGATTTTATCCTGCAACTGTTAGTATCTTCTGACCAGGATGGTATTTAATTTACATAATTTGGTAATGTTTTGATTACCGGCTACTGAGAGCTTATTTGCAAAGTTTTATATCATCCAGAAAGGCAGAATAATTATAGAAAAATAATATTAAATAATAAAAAGTGTCTGACTATACCGGTACTTAGTTTGATACAATTGGTCCTTGAATTCTCTATTTCAATAATTCTGATACCCCAATTATATAAATATTATTAAGCAATAAATAGTTAAATGATTGCTAATAGTGAACTTTTTATAATACCTAGCCCTACAATAAACGATCAAGATAAAATAGTATTGAAACATTTTTATGCAAAGATATAAGAAACAAGTGTGTCTGTATAATCCATTTCAATAATACAACGGCAAAGGTCATACCACTTAAGACACAAAATCTCTACTACTTTATTTCTCCTATCGCCTCTTCCTTTAAACCAGATTTCGTCTTTGTTCTTCTCCAAATATTTCCCTTCGATAACAATACATACTCCATCTCCAATGGCACTCAAATTCAATAAAAAAACAACCACACAGGACTGGACCACCTTTCTCCAAACTCTTACAGAAACGTCTCTTACTTTTAAAGAGAAGCTGGTTATTTGCCCAACACCTATTATGTATCCAAATAGAAACGTCAAAAACCTGTGGGTACAAACTGCAAGAAAGGAAGCAGCAACAGGTACAGCAAATGGAGAAATGTCAAATATAGAAGGCATCCGCTACCTCGAGAATTGGACATCTGGACTCTCTCTAAGTACCTTTCAAACAACCATGCGCAGTACCGGAACCCTTGCTGTATTTTCAAATGCGATCGGTAATGCAATTGATCAACAATCTGAGAGGGTCGTCAGCTGGCATACATATGCCATTTTTTATAAGGACGGTATTCTTGCAATCTACGATCCCGGATTTATACCTCGAACTGATCGGTTCGACTCCTGCACCAATATTGCATTGGCTAAAGCATTGGTCAAGTCCCTTAAAGGTAAGGGCACAAATCGGAGGATTACTGAGATCTGGATTGGAGGGGGGGGAAATAAGGGTACAAGATGTCAGGAAATGACAAGAAAGTGGTTGGAGCAAGAAATCAATATTGCTAAGGGAGAGGAGCTTGGAGATTGGAAGGAGAGAGCTGGGTGGATGAGAGTTCTCTTTTAGATTTATTATTTTATGTACATCAAATACATCATTTACACAAGATAAATTTGTTTAAATCCAATCTCTCATTGTCATAAGTAAGGTTTAACCATATCCCAAACTCATGGCCAGTAGTATACCTACCAGGACTATAAGTTATTTCTATCATAGTAATGCCAGTGATTGGAGAGGGAACCCTCGAGGTCTCGAGGGCGGGGATACTAGTTGGGTAGTACTATACAGTACTCGTACACGGGTCGTGTGACGTGCGGCAAGTCCATTCTCAGAGACCACTCCAGCACAAGTGCCGGCTAGGCCGGGTGAGCGTTGGGCGAGGCGACACCCTCAGCGAGGCTTGGCGTGGATTGACGCCAAATTTCTTTCGGTACGCATAACAAATAGTTGTCAAGCCTGGTTGAGGGTGTCGCCTTGCCGAACGCTCACCCGGTCTATTATTGTTGGCAGATGCAAGGATCAGGGGAAGGGTTCCCGTCGACATACTTGTACTGTACCGGTACTCGTAGTGGTTTTTGTCTGAGTTGCAATGATACGTGTTGGGCAACAACCCCTGCCGCTGGCGCTTTGGGGTGTACGAAGGAACACAATTTCAGGTGCATCATATCATACGACAAGGGTAGGGAAGAGGGCAGGTGATATGATCGAAAATGAGATAGAGGCACTGTCCAGGGCGGTGGGGGGGAAACAAAAGAAATAAACAGCAAATTCCTCTCGCTGCGCGCAGTGCCCGGGTCGTGGTCTAGGGGTTGGTGGCAACATTTCCCTCAATGCTAAGTTATGGCCTCAGAGGTATCCCTTGGGCGGTCTGAGACAGTAAAATTCGCGACCAGCACGCTAAATATTACCTAAGTCCAGATCAGTCTGCTAACTGGCTGTTTTGGGTTCGGAATTTGGCTTTTAAAGGCCAAAGTGACTCAGCATCTCAACAACTGTTTTAGCCCCCGACCACTCACAGTCCTCCAAACAAGGATTAGAGTGCTGGTCGCGAATTTCACTGTCTCAGACCGTCCAAGGGCTATCATAGTGGTGTAGTATAATAACGGCGGATGCAGCAAATGTCCAATATTCGTCAGAACCAGCAAACCCACATTTCCACGCCGCAGTGGTAACTTATGTTAGCGAGAAGTGCGAACCAACCCCGTGCTGTTTCTCCTATCTAGGGTAATAGGAAACTTCTGACAAGGGAATCGGCGCTGCCCAACAGCTTGTCAACAAGTCTATCGGACTACCTAGTAGGAACTTAGGCCGACTTTGCTTTTTTTCTAAATCGTTGCAGTTTAATTGTGGTTGTGGTTGTGCAGGACCCGACTTAGTTCAACTGGCATCGCTTGGGCTCGCAATAGGAAATGTCCTACTCGGACAGTCGGCGGTATACGCTCTAAGTGCTCCGCCTCAAGATAGGAGGCGGTGAGATGTTGAATTCAGAGCACACCGGGAATTAGTGGACCTCAGAACATCATCTTCTACGATACGCCCCCTAGAATTGCCTCTATCTTTGCTTCATTACTCCCTTTACTTAGCCCTTTCACCCCCCCCGCGTCCTATTGCCTTTTTTTTTTTGGCCTTTTTGTTCATCCCCCGAGCCTCTTTGTCTACCCCACCTCTTTATTTCCTCAAGTCGACTTGGCTCTCATTCTCGGATCCATGTTTCACTATACCTAGAAGGCAAGAGCTACCATTGATGTCATGATTTGGGATCTAGGATAATGATAGGGGGAGCCGCCACCCAGCGGCAGGAGCGGAGAAATGGATAAAGATGGGGTGCGGCCGGCCATTAGGAAAAAAAAGGAAAATGTGGAAATGGATTGCTAGAAACATGTTTACCCGATTGTCTTGAGCGCATCAAACGCTCCAACGAAACCCTGAGAAGCTTTCAAGGTTTTATTTTTTATATTTTTACCATAGGTTATTCCAAAAGAGATTTATGCTCTCATACATCAATCTTTTCTGTCTGATCTTCCAACGTTGCCTGTGTACAATTTTCCTCTAGACAGGTGTCCGAATGATAAGTCATGCAAGACTCACGACCTGGAACTAATCCCTGACAGCACTATATAGCACGTGGCTCAATTAGTACAGGGAGGTGGAGGTGTTCTTTTATCCCATATGGATGCTTTAAATCGGTATAAGTAAACTAGTGGCGGGGGCAATGTCAGTTCCGGGGTGAACACAGATACAATAACACTCAAGAGTAAATGAGAATTTAAAAAGTCTCCGGACGCTTTTTACACAGATAGGTACTGTATTAATAAGTGTAGGGCGTCCGGAGACTTTTTAAATTAAGTACTTGTATCATCAATGATCCTATCGCTACTACTAAGATCAAAGAGACACATGATCATGGTAAAAAAATCATTACACTTGTTTTGTTTACTAAGGGTGAGGTCAAATGTTGGTTCTGGTTCCTACATTCACTGTGTAGACATCTTCCCGACATCACCCCGGAACCGACATTGCCCCCGCCACGAGTTTACGGTATTACACTCGGGGATATGTTTTAGGACATGACAAGGATCGCTAACCAGCAAAATAATCTGTCTTGCGCGAAAACATATTCGTGGTCACTTGTAATCATAATTTACTATAAAATTTACCGATAGAAGAAAAATAACTAGATATTATATATATGTTAAATTAAGTGCTGTTGTGAGGCTCTTATACACCCTTTGTGCTTGCACCCAGGTACAAGTACTCGATTACGAGTACTCGAGCGCGTGTTGAGACTGCGCGCACATCCATGCGCCTCCATGTATCTCCACGAATCCCCGCGCATGTCCATGCAAGGTCGGTCCATTTCACAAACATTGGGCACAACATTCACCGGAGAGCCTCCACCAGGGGATGGGGCAGGGCGGGTGGCGAACAGTGGTAGTGCGGGGGGCGTGCGGGAGTCATTTCGCCATAGGAGGGTAATCCCTACTCGCGATGCCTTAGCTATAGACTAAACTAGCCATTGGAGAAAAAGGAAAGAAGAGTCAGCAAACAACCCATGCCTGTGCTGTGCGAGAGGGGTCAGAAAAAATAAATACATGCACAAGTAGGCGAGGTTTGTACTTGTCACAGGCAATAAGTACCCGAACATTGAGGTGATCAGACGCCCTTTTGGGCAATTCTCACCAAAATTGCCCCTGTTAACTGTGTACAAGTGCCATGGGTGATGTTTTCGTACAGCCAACGCCAAGCAATTAACTGAATGAGAGCAAGAGAAGACAAAATAGCGAACAGTAAAACATTAGAGATAAAACAATGGATATGGGTATTAAAGGCTGGACAGAAGCCCGCCTTTTTTTTTCATTTATATATATTAATAACTGATCCTTCTATGCTTCCCACTCTTTCTCTTATTTTTTATTTTTTTTCTTAGTATTCTTACCATTCATTTTGTTTGCTGCTTGTTCTCCGGTGTTCTCCTACTCAAGCAAATCTATGTCTTAGGCTACCCCTGTATTTGTTGGGGTGTATGAAAAGATTTTTTTTTTTTTTTATAAACTTTTTTCTTTTCAGCTACCAAGCTACTCTAAAGCATATGGCTAAGCCTTTCCACCGGTCGTGGGCTCTACATCTGCTATACAAAGGATAACTTTCCAAACCGCACACCTGAAAATCAAACAAAATCCGCCACATTCCCCCCTCTCCAAACGCCAATCGTCAAGCCACACACAAGCCCCGAGCCTATTCATGTGAGTCTTTTGCGCCCACGGTCACCGCCCGCTGCGAATCCTAAGCCCCTCTTGACCCTGGTCAACCCTCAACGATACGGCCTATACCCCCTACCCCTATACCCCCCTCTATTCACAAACTGCGCACGGGCAAAAGTCCCTCTGGTACGGTAGGTATCCCCTACCATCCCATTGCGCTCCCCAATCAATGTCCTGTCGACAAACCTATATGCCTAGGCTTCGTTACGGGGCCCCGTTTCCGAGGAGCGGGGACAAAATAACATGGGTTATTCTGATTAACTGGTCGAAAAAATCATCCAAATCGGACAAGAACTGACTGAGATAGAGATCTTTGAAGTTAGACAACTTCACAGAGCTCTATCTCACTCAGTTTTGGTCCGATTTGGACGATTCTTTTTTTAATATGCAGTTAATAACCTGCTCTTGGCGCCCCGTTTGTCAGATACGGGGCCCCGTAACGAACACTATATATGCCCTCCTGACAAAAAGATCCGCCGGCACTCCACTTCCTCTCCTTACCCCTCCTACCCTCTCCGCCATCAACCTTGGCCCCACCGGTGCCCCACCCCTCGGCCCCGTCGGAACCACAACCTCCTCATCCTCATCCCCTTCCTCACTCGAATCATCCACCCTCCTCCTCTTACCCTCCGACACCAGTACACTGATAGCCGAAGGTCCGCCGTCACCATCCACCACTACCGCCACTCTTGACTCAGCCTCACTCGGCCTCGCCTCAGACGCCACTCTTATCCCCGCCACATCGGCCGACGCCACAAACGCCGCCCCCATATCCACTTCAACCTCTTCTTCGGGCTCAGCCACAACTAGTGGCTCAGGCTCCTCGACCCTTTCAGGCGAAATCACCTCAGAAGAATCCGCCACCTCCTCTTTTTTCAACCTTTCCACCTCTTTCTGCAGTCCATGATTCCTCTTCGACAAGACGGAAACATGGTGACGCAACTTAGAGACATCCTTCTCCAAGTCCAGAATCTTTTGTAGGGCGGCCGTAGCCGTCAAACCCGCCTTAGCAACCTTGGTCGCCGAAAACGTTGTTGAACCTCGCTTAACCATCTTTACCGATACCGGGCAGTTGACGGGTGATGGAGGTATAATAAAAGTGATGAAAAGAGATAAAATAATCTCTCAAAGACAAATTAAACCTAGGGGAAAATCCGCTTGGAATAAAGACTTGAAGCCGTCGTGAAGAGGGGTCCAAGGAACGCGATTGGCCGAAAACCGAAATGTGATTGATCACACGGAGGTGCAATTTCAATGACTGTGGTTGTAAGAGACGTGGTGGTTGTACGAAAACATCACCCATGGCACTTGTACACAGGCCTCCAATGGATGTCTTACCTCTAAAATATCCCTGAACTATCCCTGAACTATCCCTGAAATATCGCTGTTTATCCCCGTATTATCCCTGTTTTCCTGCTAAATGTTCGGGTACTTTTTTTTTATTTTTATTTTTTTATAAAACTTTTTCCATTTCGGGTACTTAAGCTACTCTAAAGCGTGACCCTATCCACTTGCTACTCCCGGACCCGCCTACCGGAACGTACTCCCTCACCACCTCTAGCAACAGCAAAGAAACAACAAACAACCCTTTACACTAAATCAACTTCAAAACCACAAATCCGACTTCCCCCCGTAGCCAACTGCACCCCGAGCGGGTCATCAAGCCGAATGAAGAATCTGTATCATTAGTAAAACAACAATAACAAGGTGAACTTACGCCGTCCGATATCCCCAGTGCTCACACACCAGGCGGGCTCCTCCAACATCTGAACAAGGGGTAAAGCAAGCCCTGCCCACGTCGATTCGCATGATAAAGCCTAAACTAAGGCCAACCGTTAAGTTTACCCTTGCCACTCAAGGTCATCTGTATCCTCTCCCGCGCCCCGCTGGCCATTTTTCACGGTCTCCGGGAAACCCCCGGGAACGGTTGAAAAACATAGGAAAATTGGGGTTAACCAGACCCCGCCCAAACTGTCCACTTCTCGGCCCAACTGGGGCCCCCACCACATATCCACTATTCCGACCCCTACCCCCTGGTGTCCCCGCCACATAACCTTTTGGACCCCTGGGAATCGAGGCCGCCACTATCACTCCCACCTCCACCACTTCCTCTTCACTCTCCTCCGCCTCACTCCCCTCCTCCTCACATGTCCTCCTCCTCTTACCCTTCGGCAGCCTCACCAACGCTACCTCAGGTTCATCAACCTCCACCGCCACCCTAGTCTCAGCCACCGGTGGCTCCGCCACACCAGCCACCGGCGCCACCCACACATCTTCCTCACCCTCCTCCACAATTGTCCCACTCATCCGAACCTCGGGCTCAGCCACCACCGGCGACTCAGGCTCCTGAACCCTCACGGGCGAAGCCACCTTGGAACAATCATCCCCTTTTCTCTCCAACTCTTTCGACAACACATGATTCCGCTTCGACAAAACAGAAACATGGTGCCTTAATCTGGAGACCTCTTTCTCCAAACTAAATATTCGCTCTAACGCGGCCGAAGCCGCCAACCCCGCTTTAGCAACCTTGGTTGCCGAAAAAGTAGTAGAACCTCGCTTAACCATAATGTCCAGATACCGTGGTGTTAATGGAAGATGAGGAAGTAAAAATAATAGATGGAAGAGATAAATCTATCTTCCAGTGATGAAATTAGAATAAGGGTTGGATTCCTTAAACTAAAGACTTGAAGCCGTCGTGAAGAGGGGTCCAAGGAATCGGATTGGTCAAAACCAAAAATATGACAAGTCAACTAAGTTGAAATTTCAATCGCTGTGGTT
>Ga0307509_10003047_pt1 | contig 26079 bp, 20 predicted proteins | sample 10_EM_MG_FD_202245 | JGI IMG/M metagenome (GOLD analysis project Ga0307509, IMG submission 202245) | Populus trichocarpa ectomycorrhiza microbial communities from riparian zone in the Pacific Northwest, United States - 10_EM | ecosystem: Host-associated > Plants > Roots > Unclassified | place... | reverse complement strand
AACATCTAGAAACAAACAAATTATGCACGATAGTAGTAGTAGTAGGAGGCACACCGGCAGGAATGACTAGGGTGATATCGGCGGCAAGTTGTTATGACCACGCCCAGAAGCAGAAGGAAAAGGGGGTACCTTGGGGACGCGTCCGGATGCTGCGGAGATGCGAGGCAGGAAAAGAGACGTCAGAACGTGAGATAAGGGGGGGGAGAAGAGCAGGAGATGTGGGGTGGCGGCGGGATGTGGGTAAGGTCCGACGTCACGTCAGGACGCAATCAGCGTTGGGAATGGCGTCCGGACGTTGGGGATGCAGAGGACGGAAAAATGACGTCGGATGCGTCCGGACGCGGCACCCGCGCCTCAGACACAGGATTAGTTTTTGCTGATGCATGTACGTAGGTTTTACTTTTTTTTCTAGTAATGGGACGCGCAGAAGCTGGTGTAATAAAGGTCATATGCAGTAGTTACATAGTATCATAGTAGACACAGTAGTATAGGGTGTCGGGATGACGGCAATAAATTATGAGCAATATCACGATAATTTTGGGAAAACGAACTTGAATCTAAAACATGGGAGAGTGTGAGGAAAGGGTCCAGCATAGTGGAAATGTCATCAGCTCGTCCGGCTAGAGGGTGGGAGTATCGTGAGTCTGGAAGGCGTGACAACAGGTAACTGGCATCTGGAAGGATCATGTACATAGTCCAGAGGTTTTGACGAAGAGGGAAAGGGTATAGGTATCAGGAGGGGGAAGGCACATTCAACAGATGCCAGGATGGCGTCAGCACACCATGGCCTAGGTTCGGAAGGCGTCAGGAGAAGATACCCAAGCATCAGATGACATCAGGGCATGATAGGCAAGTCTCTGAAGGCGTCAGGACACACCGGATATAGGATGTGTTCCAGGACGTTGTCAGGACGCAACGGGATGTTGAGTCAATCTTCAGGACACAGCGTCAAATCAACGTCGCATCCAGAATAATTGTTTACGTCCTGTGCGTCCTGCTAGGCGCACGGACTCCCCATAAGGATTTACAGAGCAAAGTTACCCGACCTTGACGCACACGAACTTCGAAGGAAAAGGATAACACCCCCCTCCAGCGCTGGCGTTGGGACGGCGCGTCATCACTGGCCGCCTGGGTAGTTGTGTCCCAACACCAAAGACCACTATCGATGGAACACATCTTATAACACCGTATACGTCGCGGCCGTCTGTCCGACCGGATCCTGTTCGCAGCATATATGGGGGGAGACCTTCGGACACCTTATGCAAGTCCAAGCAGGTGAATCGGAAGACGGCGCATAATGTTACAGACACTTGAAGACAGACAGTCGGAATAGTGGGTTGAAAGTAACGGGACCTTTTGCACGAAAGTTAGTCCCCTCGTACCTATAAAGACATGTAGAGTATGAAGGAGGTAACTATGCCCAGTAAGTGGATCGGGTGCATTCACAGAGGACAAGTTGGTAAAAGATGGAGCCCGAGGGAAAAAGCCTATAGGTACGATCCCGAGGACAAGTCGTGTAATGCCGGAGGACCAGAATACAACATGCAGTTGCTGGTTGAATTCTCGACGGAACCAGCCAAAGAAGATTGGCCATCCTCTGTTCGGCGAATTAGACTACCCTCGACCAACACGAGGGCAAGATAATTCGTAACCATCGTTGTCAACTGATGAGCGGATGAGCTGACACCTGACGTTGTCTCCACACCATGAGGAATAACAGAAGCACAGTCCGATAAGTTGGCCATGGGAGCAAAAGGTGTGGTGGAGAGTTTTTAGGGTCTACGAGTGTTCACACTCAGGTGAAGTTCGCAGAGTTGCAGGCAAGATACTTAGTCAGTAGAGAGTTAGCATGTATACCGCGATTGCTGAGATGCGGAATATAAATATCGAAGCATCTTCGCTGCTATTCGACACGACAAGCACGGAGAGGAGATCTTATCAATATAATAAGTTATCTACACTTTTATATCGTTACCAATACTTCGACTATCTATACCGAAGCGAATTATTATATCTAGCCTACATTACTCGTGTCTTCCTAATGAGTTCTCCGATATAATTACTATTAAGGTCCTAGCTGTCAGAATACCTCACGCCGAAGCTACCACCTAACATGTCCTGTGCGTCCTGTGCCTCTGACACCCAGGAAGATGAATAAATCTTTTGCTGACGTAAGCCACTTTTGTGACCATATACGCCAGTTTGGCAACATTCTCATGTATTCCACGGAGATCGGAGAGCCTACTCACAAGACGCAAATCAAAGACTGATGGCGCCAATCAAACAAAAATGATGCAGCGCGCCAGATTGTCCACAGCTACAGTCGTCAACATACCATCAAAATGCGACTGTTGAACCTTCAATGTCTACAATGTCGCGACCCCGATCTCTTAGGTGACGTCTTGAATCATTTAGACAGGATGGCTAGCACCGTGACTAGAGCTGCGCCGATTGTTCGCAGGAGGGTCCTGAAGGGACATCGTGAAGATATGCCCAACATCGTAGATTTTAGCCAGATCTAGGGAGTCTCACTCAAGATTATATATAGTCCAGTGATCCAATATAGCAGACATAACCTGCCCCCAGGGCACCGTCTTCCTGAGAACCATGCGATGCTTCGATCACTCCCCATTGAGCTACTCACACAACCTGAAATCCCAGTGCTTGAGTTCCAAGAAGCCCATGTTCACAAGATCCACCATGCACGATCCACCGGCGATCTAGACTTTAGAAACCAGGGCAGTCGCAATAATTGGCTTTGGGTACCAGCAGGTACAGAAGCAATGTATGGTGCACTGAGAGGTCGTATGCCGGTAAAGCTATTTGCCCTCTTAAAAATCATTGACTACAGATCCGACGATACTGTGCGTCGGGTCCCCAGTGTTCAGGTGCTGACCCCAGTCAACTCACGTCATCTATCGGATCAACATGGCCTTGTTGCAGTACAGATGAGGGAGGACGCACCAGGGTTCACAATACTAGATATAGCGACAATCCTCGGTCTGGCACATCTGATCCACGCAGAGGACCGGCGCTAGCTTATAAATAGCCGAATTGATATGAGAACATTTAATGAGGTTTATTAAAGAATCTGGAGGAGAGAATCAGGACTTGGCTATGTGGGAGAATCCTACATGATCTTGATACTGTATATAGAAAATATAGAAGCGACTTTAAACCCACATCATGAGTTCGCCAGAGTAGGGAGACGGGATGCATGATACGTGAGAGGTGAGATGTGAAAAAAAAAAGTGCTCCTGCCCCAGACGCCAGCAGACAGAAGTCTGAGGAAGCAGTGAATTAATTCAGGTTGGGAGTACGAGAGCGGGGGTGACGGGTGGGATACGTCGCGACGCAGAGAAGAAGTGATGCGGAGTGAGCACGATCAGGAGGAAGAGGCGATGAGAGGGAGAATCTGGGGTAATCTGGACGTCAGGAGAATAAAACATTGCGTCAAAATCTAATGAATGTTGCGATGCAAGTCAGGACGCACGGGAAGCATCGGACGCAGAATATCTGGCGCTTGCGTCAGGACGCAACGCCGGCAGATCCGACGCAGGATCCGTTTTTACTGATACCCTGAGTTTGTTGGCCAGCACCTGCTAGCCTTCTCCTCAATATATGGGACTAAGCGTCACTTACCGTCAACTCCCACACCTAGTATTCCAACTGCCACCCCTTTGGCCACCACTGTAACAACTGCACTGATCCAGCCATGTGCCAATAGTTTGCATTTTTCCACCCGACTTGGGCTCACCCTTGACCCACAACCACCCGTCGTGTAAGACTCAGAGGCCGACCTTGCAACCACACCTCGCTCAAGTGTATGAATTTTGGTGGCCCGCATGAAGCCCACCCATTGACATGCCCCTCCCACCCTGTGAAAGTGCCTATTGGCCAAGAAGAGGATGATAAGAAGGAGATATCTGGTACTTGATTCTGTAAGTTTGGAGGTTATGCGTTCATGTAGGCTTTGTTGTCTACAACTTTTATTGTTTTTTGGGAAAGGTGCATGATTTCTTTTGTTATCATAGGGTTTTCAGGCCATAACTTAGATTGCATGCCATGGTGTTCCCTGTAGCTAGCTACTAAATAACCTGAGGACTTAACAGGGGGAAAGGGGCACCGGGAAAAAATGGCACACAATACAAACTGCAATCTGCAAGACCCCCAGCACCGGCGCTTGAACAAGCCAAACCAGATCTCGCATAAGCTGTGGTTGCCCCGGTAACCGACGCTCCAAAAACAATTCTTGTTGGAAGCCACAAATATCAAGCGACAATCTCGTAGGATTCTGTTCAAGACACAACAAGGTCCCGAATTCTAACTTATAGACAGAAGCTCTCCCACTGCCTAGTCGCGGGAAAAGTGTTTCTCGATAAGGGCACCCTAATTAGAACCTGACATGTGCATTCACTTCCACTTCTACTTATATACAAAAACGAAACGAAGTTTCTTCACATGCCCTCCCTGCTTTTTCTAGCCAGTAGATATCTTTTTACGATATTCGAAAAGAGAAAAAACCATATTTCCCCATCTGCGTGACATGGAGGTCGATATAATTTTCTCTGGTCTTCAATTCTTTTTATCAACAGATCCTTTGTAAGCTTTAAGTAGGGAATGGTGCTTTGTCGTGCCGTGGCAGTATTGTAGGAGACCAAGCCACAGAGTAGGATTATGTCAACACAAGCAATTTATGACACCGGAATCCCGATAACAACCAGCAGCTAGAGGACGTGGACCTAGGAATGAGGGCTCCATTGTAAGGGAAAGTCGGTTCTGATGCATATGCTAGATACAAATTCGACAAGAATTCAGCCAGAGATTGCGTGCTTGGGTGTGTTAGTAGGATTCAACAAATAATCAGGGATTAAATATATCGGAAAACACTACCGGTAATGAATATCATAAAGCTCGTGAAAAACTGCAAGGCGGGTATGCTAGTCAACTTGAAGGAGGACAGCAAACTTCTGTCTATCGTGGCCTCCGAATACTGTATACTGTAACCCCCAAAAGTCGGATTGGAGATCAAGCAAACGAGATCAAAACTAAGGGAACCGAGCCAACAGGAGGGCACAAAGAATGCCGACTCGCCACAGTTAAACATGCAGAAGAGCGACGATTGAGCACGCTTAGGAAAACCTTCACTGGCGTCAATCCGAATTTTTCCGGATTGCCTGTACACGGTACAGGACAACTCTTGCTCCAATAGTGGGATAACTCTACCTTACTAATATGAGAACACACGGTACTGCTACCCCCGGGATCCTATTTCCTGATTCTCGATCCAGCCGAACATCGTAGAACACACCAACAACCACCAGGGCCGCGCCGCCCCATAATAAATCACGGCACCGGCAATCATCCACCCCCTCTCTATCCTTTTGTTGATTGAAACAATCTGCTATCTTGAGGCGCACTTGAAAGCTTGATATCGGAGGAGGGTGTTTTAATCTTGATTCAATCATCCTACTTGAGAGGAAAACAAGTATCATTAAATACATAACTCAGAAAACTCCCACATTATATATTCTTCCTTTCTCAGCCTCACTTCCTCAGAATGGTATCCACCCCGCTCCATCTCCTCCCATCCAATCCCACCTGTGCGCCAAGATCCGCACCCCATCCCACTCAGGCCTATAGACCGCCACCGCATACCGTCAGATCTCCGGCCTGAAGTATATCTCCTACATCACATCAGAGATGCTCCTCCTACCCCCCCTTCTACGCGGCGTGGCTCGTGGCAGCTGAGGATACAAGCCTAAACGGGACGTTCGTGCCAAAGGGAGTGTCCATCATGTTCTCCTCTTTAGCAATAAATAGGAAGGCGGTATGGGTGCCGATAAGGAGGGGTTCAGGTCGGTATTGTAGGGAGGTCAGGCGGAGAGGGAGGGCGGCGGCAGCTCTCAGGAGTGACTATGGGTTTCTCGCATCCCTAGTGGGGCCTGGGGGCTGTGTTGGGAGTGTGGCAGCTAGGATGGAGTTTAAGTTTCTGCTTGCTGCTTGCTGCTTGCTGCCATGATTGGCGGGTTCGAGTTTGAGCCTAACGGGAAGATGGGGGTGATTGTTAACGGGGGCCCGGGTAAAATCCTAGGGGGTGTACCCGTTTCAGCTAGGAGGGTGGTTTGGGGTGAATTTTCGCTTATTCCGTGAACATTGTTAGCTATGAAGGGATGAAGGGTGAAAGGAACGCCTGGAGTCATGTCCGATCACTCGAAGTTGCACGATTGACTCACATAGGACCAGTGGTAAATTTATCGTAAAAACCTCACTATCACTACACTCGGATAGACTAAAGAGAATATTATCGCGGAAGTGCAATACTACCAGAACATTTCGCTAAAGACTGAAGAAATAAAAGAATAATAAAATTGTGAAAAGGTCCAGCCACGGCCTGAGCTATCTGAAGGAAGAACAAAAATAAGTTAGGATATGCTATAAGTTCTAAAACGATGAACAAGTCAATGAACGGCTCTTCCCCACCTTGGAGCCCCTCGCACAGCCAACAACCCCAATAATCAACCCAGCTCAGTTATCAAATAAATTCACAATATACCGCCGGTGACCCAAGTTCAGCCAATCCCAACAACTAACCGAAGGAGCAAAAAACAAGGTGACAACCAATCAAAGGAGAGCGAAGATAACGGCTTGGGGGAGCCACCCCCCCCGGAGAACCCACCACCCAACATAACCCGAGCGAGTAGAAACCCTCCACACCATTGTGATATAGGATATGGAATGAATGAGACCTGGGCGGGTGGAAGAATTGTTGTAACGGCTGGTGAGTTGGGGGAAAGGCTATCATTCTCCTGGAGAATAGCAAGGGTAGAGTAGCCCCTTCCTCTATATGGGTCACATATATGTTATGTATAACAAGCTAGATAGGGAAAAAATAAATAAATAGCGGTTCAGTCGCATGGCAGCAGTCACTTGGCCGCAAGGGCTCGGTGTCCGCTCCCTTTTCTCTGATGCCGGTGTCCTCAGCCTCCAACACGATTCGTTCCTCAGTCCCCTCTGCCGGACCCCTCCTAAACTGGTCTGGAGCTTCATTTACAACCCCGGCAACTTCCACCACAACCGCCTCCCTGGCCCCTCGGCGGTCTCCTTCTTAGCCTCCTGCCAAATATCCCTTGCCTGTTTTAGAATATCTAGACTATCTCCTCTCTCGAGCCTTTCCCCTAATTCCAATGCTGTCACCTGAGCGTTATTCTTGATGTTTGGATCTGCGCCATTCATGGCTAGGAACCCGATCATATCCGGATGATCGAATTGAAAAGCGAGGTGGAGCGGAGTATTGCCGAGACAGTTTTTCTTGTTGATTTCATCACTGCGCGCTCTGCGCTCTCGTTTTGCGAATTTTTTCACCAGGGCCTTCAGCATGGACAAATGGCCGGAAATGGCTGCTTCATGGAGTGGTGTGTTGCCGTCTTGATCTGGATCCGTGAGTAGGGATGTTCCGCCCTTGGCAATCAGGATCTTGTATGCCCTGGACATGAACTTGGCTGCTAGGTGCAGTGGCGACTGGGTGCTGTTTGTCCCGTTTGTGAAATCTGCGAGGGCCTTCTCCACTAGGGGCATGATCCCTAGGCAGACTGCGATGTGTAGTGGTGTCTGCTCCCCCGCCAACGCCTCCATTCTCGGATCTCCGCAGAGTTCGATCCAGGGATATCGTGTGGTGTCGCTAGTTTCGAAAAACTGATACTCCAGCCAGTTACAGGTAGAATCATCGTAGAATTTGTTCTTTGAAATCTCGATGCTCCGGCGGGCATGAATGAACCAGGATTCTGCTGCGTATCTGAGACATGGCCACTTGGTCACGGCCTCAAGTGGGTCTCCCCGCGCCACTTCCCATGGAGTCTCCCCTACCTCCTGTTCTTTGTAATCTCGTCCAGAACTTGGGTGCTGGGACTTCCGGCGATACCCCCTGACATCTCCCATTGGGAGCTTCTCTGGGTCTCCAAAAGCGTAGTGAAGGTATTGGAAGCAGTCCCAGGAAACCGCCAGTTGTGCCTCGCTTTTGGAAGGCACCGGGAGGTCGCCCTTGCTACTTTCGTCGAAAAGGTATTCCACTGCGGTACGATGAACAATGGATACAGCTTTGTCGGTCGCCCGGAGAAAACCTAGAGAGGACTTGACATACATCCTGATTTCCTCCTCCGTTCTGATCCGAATTTCACTGCTCGTCCCACCGTGAGGGTGCTGTTGTTCAGCCCTTGCTTTTTCCTCCATACATGCTAGGATATAGCCCAATTCGCCAAAGGTGAGCGGGCGCAAGGCGAGCGCCACACTCCAGATCATGTTCAGAACTTCATCCGATTCTTCCCGTGAGAGGAGATTGCATAACATTCCTCGGTATATATCTTCAAGCCCTAATGGGGGTTTCTTTAGATACTTTTCGAAATCAGGGCCTGAGCTTTGGCGTGTTAGTCTTTCAATCACCAACGACGCCCAGAGGAAGATGCCTTCCGACTTCGCCAGTAGGGTTTCCATTGCTCTATCCCCCAGACCGTCATCCCACCCCCATGCGCTCACACTGCGCCTGATAAAAGCTTCTACATCCTCTTTTACGGATTCGTTCGTATCAAGATTGATCTTGAGGCATTCCGGGGGATTACGAGGGAGGTTGTTCGAAATGTGGGGTACTTCCCGACTGGAGAGAAATATTTTGACTTTTTGGATATCCAGGAGCCCTAGAATCCTTCCGATCAGTTCCTTACATAAGCTCGTCTTGAGCCCATCTATGCCGTCCATGAGAATGTATACGGGGTCTGCCTGGCAATCCTGGATTGCTTTTCTCAGAACCTTCCATAAAGAACATGGGTTGGTGAAAAATCTGTCCCCTTGCTTTTCAAGTTCAGCCTTGCAGCCGTCGAAAAGGTTCCCATCTTGCTGCAGAATGCTATACAGTAGGTCGCTGGCTACTTTGGCAAGCCTGAGTTGCGGCGACTCGTCCTCATCAGCCGATATCCTGTCGGTGGGGAGTTCGGGGGAGACGAAGTGGAAAACTAATTTAACTCCCCGAGGGCCGTTGGATCCTCTGAGAAATTCGGCAGCAACACGCTTGGCCAGCATAGTTTTTCCTGTTCCAGGGCCACCGCAAAGCCAAAGAAGCTTAGATTCCCTGCCCTCCCGCCACTCCCTATATCCAACTTCTTTAAAAATCCATTTGCCGGTGTCGTCCTGTGGGAGGTTATACTCATCGCGAAGATGGTCCAGGTCGATTTCCGGCGGTAACACCCCCCACCCGCCGCCCGCTACCAACTCCCCGAACGCTGCTACACAAATTCTTAGTCATAAAGCTTATCGTGTGAGAAGGGATTAGTGTCAACCCGATCTACAGGGTTGCAACAGAGCATAACTACCCCACCCCGAACCTAATCAAGTAAAAAAACCGTAGAAATGTGTGGGAGGTAAGACAGAACGACAGTACGGTTTTTTTAATTGATGGTCGGAGGAAGGAGAAACGCTGTCTGTTGCATTACGGCGTGCAGCCTTTTGACACTCTTCCCTTCTTGCGCCATATAACAAATGAAAGGCCTCGTACCAGGAACGTATGGCGGCACTTGTATACCATAATTATTTACGATATTTGTATTGACGTTGTTGCTGCCGTTGTTTCCCGAGAAGTGACCTCCGATTGAATTTTGAACGGCTGCCGTTTTTAACGCTTCCGGACTAGTGCCCTGTTAGCCGACTTAGACCCATAGAGGGAAACAGCCTAGTGCTTTACCCGGGGGCCATTTCTCTTCAAGTCCTCTCCTGCCACCAGAGATATTTGTGGGTATTCGAAGTTGGACGGGAGGGATGAAGGATATAATGCCGGAAGGAAGGGAAGCAGGAGCAACCATGTTAATATCGTGGATACACTACGGTAGGAGAAGGTAATCGTGCTGGGACGTCAGAATTCTCTTCTCGGCTGCGGGAGGGGAATGCGCCGCAAACCCAGCTCGGAGTCGGAGAGGTAGGACAGCACAGTACTATACTGTGCCCCGTCCTAACGCACTTATCTTCCTGAGTTTTTATGGTAGACAGTGGCCTTGGTGTGAAAAGCGCAGGCAATCCCTTTAAAACCCCGAATCTCGGACTGCGCATCGGGGATACAAGTAGGGGGGCTGGGGACTTGAGGGGTGCATTATTGGCGGCAAAAAAGGCAAGATATTACGATATTCGTAGTGTCGAGGCGTTTTCCGAAAGACTACTGTTGCACACCAGAGTACAACAGTTGAGCCGCCTTCACAAAAAAAACAGCCCTCACAGAGTGCAGGAGGGAGTAAGCTGGGCGTGAACTAGAGAAAAATAGACTGGCTCGTCTTGGACACATCATGCTGTTATTCTAAAATTAAGGCAATCCGTGAAGGGTTTGGCTGCATAGCGGGTTTGTAATGTAACTTGCTGTACCCGAGTAGATATTTGGTGGTGTATCACACCGGCCAATAATTCGGACTTCCGATGCACTATTGCATATCACCGCTTCCGATGCACTATTGCATATCACTGCTTCCCAGCTTGTAGAGGGCTCGAGCAAAGATTGCAAGTAAGGACCCCTTCCTCGGATCACAAAATAAAGCTCAATCTCTACTCGCTGCTACCTAAAGTCTGTAAAATGGACTCCTCTTGCATACACCAAAATTCTTACACCCTCTGCAATAGCGGCCCGTTTTACGAACCTTAGGCAATTACGAAGATCATACTAATCATCCCCGGTGCGCCAACCATGATCTTTGGCCTCAACTAGCCGCCTAAGCAACTGGCTGCACAAAACTAAAGTCTGGATGGCACCCTTGGGGAGCCCAAAAAAGGATGTGGAGATACTGCTGATATAGAGTTCGATTTTTGAAAAGCTCTCCCCCAGAACTCCCTCCCATGAAGGCTACTACATGCCTTCACTGATTCTCTTCAATAAGTTCTCCCCAACCCCCGTGCTTTATAATGCCGGTCGCCTTAATAGGTTGAGGTGTTAGGCCCCAGTTTGAAAACGATCTTTTCGCGTGGCAAGCTGTGAGTTGTTCTGTCAGTTTGGTATGCAAAGGGGCGCCACACACACACACTAAAAGCTTTCAGCTCGAAAAATTCGCATAAACGTTTTCCCACTCCAAGGCTGAGTGCCTCTGCTCTGTGGTGGTTTATGACTGACTTAGGTTACCGGTCGTGTTGAATGTGAAGTCTTGGCATTGAGGAACCTCATCGCATTCGTTCCAGACACTGCAGACGTGAGTAAATTTTAGAAAACAAACTGATATTGCATGCAGCAGGATGTCGGCCAGAGCATCGAAACCTCGGTGGTGGTAATCGCGGTTTTGCGCAGGTCATGACGCTGCAAGCACATCCCACCCCACCCACAACAGGGTCTATTTAAATGTCAAAAGCCAGAGATTCTCGGCGGTTGCATCATTAGTAACCCCAAGGGACCTTGATATAATACGTACTATAGGAGGTCTTGAAATTCTCTCTGATCTCTGGATCCAAAGGCGAAACCTCTTGAGGGGGGTTGGTTCCCTTTCTGTCAATATATGACCAACCTTCTGGACGTGTTGGATCTCATTAACTGGTATACACACATGTGATGACCCTATCCTTAGCTGACAGACATACCGGATTGCAGGAGTTTTTACGGTACCGGTCTTTAGCCTGTCCGTTCCTTTGAGGTTGTAGTACCTGTCATATCCCTGCAACTTCTGACATTTAATGTTTAATGCTCACCTCCGGAGGTAAAAATCCCAGAGATTGTGCTAAAGTGAGCGCAATACGCACTTTCGCGAGGGATAGGTTAGATTGGCTGAAATAGGAAGATAGGAAACCTTGTGGTTGGAATGTGAGTGAGGGGTACATAATAAACCCTCAGCCCGGGGGTGTTGCCCCAAAATTTCATTCCAACTATTTGAGAACTTCTCTACACTCACCACTCCACCAGTAAAAGAATCTATATCGCCCACTAATTTTAACCACCGATGTTTCCGTCTAGTCTGCCCCCCCCCCCCCTCGATCCGGCAATAGCAACAACCAATATCCTAACAGGATGCGCTCACGATCTCCTCCCCAGCCGCACCCACTCCAGCATAATCACCACATCAATGCTACGAACCCTAGGCCCGGCTACCGCCTCAATTTATCGCCCAGAATACCCTGCCAAATTCGACACCACCTGAGTCCTGCGAGTCTCGCGAGCCCCAGCTTCCTAATAGATAACTTCGCCAAAATCCGGAAAATACATTCGGGAGCCCTAGAGGCCGTCTAGAGGCTCAGGAGTCGGAACAGCGGACTGCTGCAGCACCTGGAGGCCTTCAATGCCGAGAGATACGGCTTATCAAGCCAGCTCGCCGGTAACGAATTTTTGGAGCCTAACTTAAAGAGGGAACGAGGGGGGGGGGAATAAAAGTGCGATCACAATAAGCTCTAAGCGCAGCGGAACATGGAATGATGGTAGACTAGTTCACTGCTCCTCTCTTCTAGCTAAAGACAGGCCAGGAAATATATATCTCCGCCTAACTAACAACACCGCAAAAACCCCAAAACTCGACGAACTCTAAAGAAACACGCTAAGCTGACAAATCTTGAACTAGCGATCCCAGTCAATCTAGAACAGCCCTGATATCTCATGAGCCTCCCTGATCCCCGAAGCCTATACCCTACCAGTGTGCTAACTCCCGTATGTCTAAGGACTAAAGGCATGATGCGAGCATCATAAAACCAAATACCCAATACCTAATTCCTAATGACGATGGATGTCAACAAAACTAAAAGCTAGTACCCTATGCCGCTAGGCATAGGAAGTGAAAACAACAACCCGCCGCTAGGTACCAAAGAGCCGCACACACCACAAAGCCACATACCCGATAACCGTACATCTTCTAACCACATCCGCCAATCCGCATACCCGCATACCGGCATATCCTTGCAGATGCATATCCGCATAGCCACATAACCGCATGCCCTATTGACAGCCCAACACAAATGAAATCGGTAAAATTCTCGGAAAAAAGGTATGTTGTACATACGCGGAGGGTGGGGCCACAAAGCGCAGAAAGGGTCCCTGCTGCCGGCTTTCCGCATGCGCATCTTAAGGGATTGGTACCCGAGCTTTCGTCCTGAGGGGTGGAAATGACCGAGAAAATGGCGGTGATGTGCGCTTCCTGAAGGGGTGCTGGTTGTGGTAGGGAGGAGGGGGGGGTAGTGATGCAGATGGGGAGGTGGTCCCTATTAGCGGCGCTGGATGTAATAGGTTCTCCCGGCTTCTGCTATGAATTCCGGGTGCTGCAGAGTGATTCCCTAAGCAGGTGCAGCAATAACGAAGAAAGACCCAGCCCCGAGTCAGCAGACTGTTGAAAATGGTGCTGCTCGTCATACTCTCCCGATCCCTCCTTTGTTGATTGGATAGCCTTCGGGGGCCCACTCTTTTTTGACTTTGGATATGCCCTAAGGATCCGGGCATATGGCTCCGGCATCGGGTATAGGTTTGTCTTCGGAGGCTCGCTCTGGCTTCGGGTATATGGTTCGGCTTTGGGCGTTTGATGCGCGATAGTTTTGGGGTCGTGCAGCTTTCGGGAAAGCCGGGAGAAAAGCGGAAGTGCTGAAGATCAGCCAGAAAGAGCTGGAAGTCCGGAGGTAGGAAGGTGTTTGTTTTCCTTTTAGTTACCCGGGAGTGCTCACGGGGGAAGGAGAGACCCACATAGAGTGGTGTAGTGCCTCATAGACGGATGAGGTCTTTGTAAATATATACTCCTGCGATCGCCCTTAGTTAGTTAGTTGAGCCTCAAATATCAAGAGGTGTTGTTGAGCGTGAGCCTGAGGTTGTTGTTAAAAATATTTTCCCTGCTTGTGAGTGCGATCGTTTTTCGTTGTGAGTTGCTTGGCGTTTCGTTTCGTTTCACCACCCACCACTCGCAGCGCACCGTTTCGCCGTGTATCGTTTTCGCCTTCGAAGTCCAAAACAGACGCATACAACAGGTAAGAGGTATCCAAACACTAGGATTAGCAAAGTGTGTGGTTAATTATCTATCCGTATCTGAGCACCCATACTAATTGATCCCGGAATTCATGGTCACAGCTTGTCCGCTACCTGCACAATACAATCCTCAAAATGAGTAGTCCATCTCAGGTCCTGGCGGTCCAATCTATGATACCTCCCTCCAGCCTCGTGGAGCCCCTCCGGCTAAAGCGAACCCGCCACATCGCGCACGAGGCGGGGACTATCGGACATGTGACCGCTCAAATCATTAACACCAAGGATCTCACGACACAATAATCCCAGTAGTAGAGTGTTGTATTAGAAGCGCCGAGGGGCTCAGGCAACAGGAAGTCCAGATAGTATAGGGGAACACTGAAGTGTGGACGTGCGAGCACATTCGAGCATGAACGGATATAATACTTACAAAATTCACATTACGGCGGCTATTCGCACCTTTAAAGAACGGTATCTTAGCCCCATAACATAAATTGACCTAATAAACTGTGTCGGCCAAAAGTTGCAATAAAGGTAAAAATAATTAAGTAGGTTGTCAGAATTATTTCAAGAAATTCCGGGTGTGGTTTGATCAAACATAGCAAGGTTTGGTGCAAACGGGCCATTTCACCGAGGATTCTGCTTAGGGGCTTTACAGCGCTTTCGCCAATATTCTTCTGCTCATATTTCTCCATCTTTTTCGTTATCTCCCTTAGTTCTACATTCCCAGCCCCCCCCACACACACTAGTATGTCTATACAGAGTATCAATCCGTTCCTGCCTACTTTCTTCTACTTATTCAACACCCCTACCGCGTCCATACAATTATTCCCCTTCTTATCCCCATCCTGCCTCTCAATTCCTCTCTCTCAACTTTTCTCGCATCTCGCATGCAAATCTTTCCATCCTTTACCCTGATAGGAGTATTGCCGTGCGCAAGTAAAACTCCCGCCGTAGATAGAAGCGCAGCTATGAAGCTGCTCAGAGGCAAGCGTCTGGAGGATGACCCGGACAAAAGAGCGCGATAGGGAAACTAATGAGTTTGTTCGTGTTCGATGGAACTGATGACCTACAGAGAAAGGAACGCCGCTCTAAAACTAAATACAACCTGTATCAGCAACTCTCATAGTTGGCCCAAGACCCCACAATGCCGGGAAACCGGTCCTCTCAAGATACTAAACTAACCTGGCGACAGTCGACAAACTGGTTTACTCAACTAACTCATCACTATTCCCACACTCCCTCTAAATCTTTCGCCTATCTACTCCCATTCTATCCTTGTTGGAAATCGTGGTTGGGTTTTTGTATTCACGGCAGTCACGAGTGATAACCTGTGACTGCCTGTGTTACCCACCTATCTCTACCCTTATTTCTGGGCCCCGCTTTCTTCTGCTACTCTTCCTGTGCTTTTTTCTGTTCTCTTCAACCCCTCTCCCATCTCTCCTACAAGCCATAAAAATTACTTGGTTTCTTCGGTCGCCACTCTCCACTCGCTCCCTCGTGATATTATCCAACACTCCTTTATAATATTCTTATTATCAGCCCCTTCCATTTCGTTACTCCCCATACTCTCTCTATCACCTTTCGTCCCAATCCATCCATCCTTACCACTTTTTTACCCCTCTGTTTCATTTTGTATCCTTAACGGCCTCCTTCTCTGTCTCTGTTTCTACTTCATATCCCTCCTCTTGCTCGTTATCTTCCCTTTGACTTTTGCTCTCCCCTTTTCTTCCCCCTCAACGCTCCTACATCTAGCGTGGAGAACTTCCGGTATATATCGTGCGATAGGCGAGCAACGGCTATGGTATCCCTACTCAATTTGTTGAGATTATAGTTGCACCATGGATTGTAATAATACAGGGATATGCGATTTCCCTACCTCACAGCAAACTGAAAGGCCCCTGACAAGCGCTTCGGCCGGCTCGGGGCAGGATCCTCCACAGGCCCCTCCACAGGCGCCTCTACCGGCTCGTCTACAGACTCCTCCAGAGTCCTATTATTTGTCTCCTCCCGAATTTCCTGGGCGTGTTTTAGCATATCCAAACTATCTCTTCTCTCAAGTTTTTCCCCCAATTCTGATGCTGTCAATTGGGCATTGTTCTTGATGGTTGTATCTGCCCCTTTCCTAACCAGAAGGTCGACTATCTCCGTATGATCGAATTGAAAGGCGAGGTGAAGAGGGGTGTTGCCGAAGCGGTTTTTCTTGTTGATTTCGTTACTAAACGCGCTGTGCCTGGCGAATTTTTTTATCAGGGCCACCAGCATGGGCGAGTGACCGGAAATGGCGGCTTCATGTAGCGGTGTGTTACCATTTTGATTTAGATCAGTGAGGAGGGATGGTTCGCCATTGTTAATCAGGATCTTGTATGTCCCGGATCTGAACCTAGCTGCTAGGTGTAGTGGTGACTCATTGTAGTTCGTCCCCTTTGTGAAACCTGTGAGGGCCTTCTCCACCAGGGGCACGAGCCCCAGACAAACCGCGATGTGGAGTGGTGTCTGCTCTCCCGCCAAAACCTCCTTTGTCGAATCTCCGCAGAGCTGAATCCAGGGATTTCGTATGACGTCGCTGGAATCGAAAAACTGATGCTGCAACCAGTTATGGGTAGAGTCGTCGCAGAATTTGTCCCCCATGATCTCGATGCTCCGGCGGGCATGAATAAACCAGGATTCTGCTGCATATCTGAGGCATGGCCACTTGGCCACAGCTCCATGTGGGTCTTTTCGTGCCGCTTCCCAAGGAGTCCCCTGTGGCCACCCCCCCGGGAGGTCTGGCCCCCAGCTTGAGTTCCGGGACCCATTGTGGTGTCCCCTACCACCCCCCATTGGGAGCTCCTCAGGGCCTCCAAATGCATGGTGAAGGTATCGGAAGCACCCCCAGGAAATTGTGAGTTCTGCCTCGCCCCCAGAAAGTATCAAGAGGTCGCCCATGCGGTTTCCACCGAAAAGATATTCTATTGCGGTATGGTGAACGATGGATACAGTTGTATCAGTAGCCCGGAGAAACCCAAGAGATGACTGGACGTACATCATAATCTCGGTCTCCGTTTTTGGCCCAATTTCGCTGATTCGCAGTATGTGAGAAGACCGCTGTTGGGCCCCCGTCTCTCCCTGAGTACATGCCAGGATATAGGATAATTCGCCAAATGTGAGTGGGCGCAAGGCGAGCGCTACACTCCGGATCATGTTCGGGACTTCCCTCGATATTCCCTGCGAGAAGAGAGTGCGCAACATTGTCTCATATATCTCTTCAAGCCCTACTGGTAGTTTCCTTAAAAACTCATCAAAATTAGGTCCGTAGCTGACATAAGTTAGAACTTCGATCGCCAACAATACCCAGAGGAAGATGCCTTCTGACTTTGCCAGAAGGACCCCCACTACTCTCTCCCTCAACTCAATATCCCACCCCAATGCATTCACTCGGCGCTTGATAAAGGTTTCTACGTCGTCTTTTATAAAAATACTAGTATCTAGGTTGATCACGATGGGTTCGTGGGGGTTATAGGGAAGGTGGTTCGAGATGTGGGGTACATCTCGACTGGAAAAAAGCATTTTAACTCTGCGGATCTCCATGAGCCCTAAGATCCTTCCAATCAACTCTCCGTGTGACTCTCCCCTAAGCCCGTCTAGGCCGTCCATAAGGATGTATATGGTGTCTGTCCGGCAATCCTGGATCGCTTTTCTTAGAACCTTCCATAAAGAACTCGGGTTGGTGAAAAATCTATCCCCTTGCTTCTCAAGTTCAGCCCTACAGCCGTCGAAAAGACTCCCATCCTGCTGGAGAATACTGTACAATAGGTCGCTGGCTACTTTGGCAAGCCTAAGTTGTGACAGCCCGTCCTCATTAGCAGAGTTTCCATCGGTGGGGATTTCAGGAGAGACGAAGTGGAAAACTAATTTGACCCCTTCGGGAGGATCGACGCGTCCCTTGAGGAATTCAGCCGCAACAAGCTTGGCTAAGATAGTCTTTCCTGTTCCAGGACCACCACAGAGCCAAAGAAGCTTGGATTCCCTGCTCTCCCGCCACTCCCTATACCGAACCTCTTTGAAAATCCATTCTCCAGTGCCATCCTGGGGCAGGTTATCCTTGTCTTGAAGATGGCTTAGGTCTACTTCTGGTAACGACACCCCCCAGCCGTTGCGCACTATCAGCTCCGCAAACGTTGCTAGACAGATTCTTAGCCATAAGTTCAAAAAAAAAGACTTCCAATGAAAGGCCACATACCAGGAATATCTGAAGGTGCTTGTATACCACAATCATCCATGATATTTGTATAGTTGCTGAGGAGAGTTGTGGCGAGGTCTCCGGGGTTTCCCGTGAGGTCGGTCAGCTCCTTCACAACGCCCTTCTTGATCTCCGCCCGCTTCTTCTCGCCCCGTTTTAGAATTTCCAAACTATCTCCTCTATCCAACTTTGCCCCCAATTCGGGTGCTGTCAATTCGGCATTGTTCTTAATGGTTGTGTCAGCCCCTTCCTTGACTAGAAGCTCCACTATCTCTGCGTGATCGAATTGAAAAGCGAGGTGAAGCGCGGTGTTTCCAGCGTGATTTTTGTTATTGATTTCGTCACCGCATTCCCTGTGCCCTGCGAACCTTTTTACCAGGGCTTCAATCATAGACAAATGGCCAGAAATAGCAGCTTCGTGTAATGGTGTGTTGCCATCTTGATCCTTCCAAGTGAGGAGGGATGGCGCACTATTGTCGATCAAGATATTGTATGCCCCGGATATGAATCTAGCTGCTAGGTGCAGTGGTGGCCAATATCTGTTCGTCTCTTGTATGAACTCTGAAAGAGTCTTTTCTACTAGGGGCATGAGCCCCAGACAGACTGCGATGTGTAGTGGCGTCTGCTCCCCAGCCAAAACCTCCATTCTAGAATCCCCGCAGAGATCGATCCAGGGCTTTCGTATGATGTCGTGGGTTTCGAAGAATTGATGCCGTAGCCAGTTATGAGCTGAGTCGTCACAGATATCGCCTTTTAAGATCTCGAAGCTCCGACGGGCATGGATGTACCAGGATTCGGATGCATATCTGAGAAATCTCCACTTGGCTGCAGCTGCCTCAGGGTCTTTACGCGCCGCATCCGATGATATCTGTCCTGGCTCCTCTTCCTGGCGATCACCCGCAAAGCCTGAGCCGCTGGACGCGCCGTGGCCCCACCAGGCATCCTCCCTGGTGAAACCCCCCGGGCCCCCAAACGCACAGTGAAGGTATCGGAAGCACTCCCAGGAAACTGCAAGGTCTGTTTCCGTTTTTGAAAGTACTGGCAGGCTGCCCTTGCTGCATTCGCCTAAAAGGTATTCGGTTGCAGTATGATGGACAATGGATACAGTTTCAGCTGTAGCCCGGAGAAACCCCATGGAAGACCGAACATATATCCTAATATCCTTCTCCGTTCTCGGCCGAATTTCCCTACTTGTCCCCCTTCTGTGACAGGACTGTTGTTTATCCCTCGCCTTTTCCTCTATGCATGCTAGGATGTGGCCTAATTCGGCGAATGTGAGGGGGCGAAGGGCGAGTGCTACACTCCAGATCATGTTCAGAACTTCTCCAGATTCTCCGCGTGAGAGGATGCTATGTAACATTTTTCGGTATACATCATCAAGCCCTAACCAAGGCTTTTCTAGAATCCTGTCAAAATCAGGACCCGAACTGAAGTATGTTAGATTATCGATCGCCAAGGATGCCCAAAGGAAGATGCCCTCCGACTTCGCCAGAAGGGCCTCCATCGCTCTATCCCTCAGATCGTCATCCCAACCCCATGCATTCACTCTGTGCCTGATGAAAGTTTCCACATCCTTTTTTATGAAAGTGTTTGTATCAAGGTTGATCTTAGTGAATTCGCGGCAGTTACGGGGGAGGTTGTTTGAGATGTGGGGTACGTCCCGACTAGAGAGAAATATTTTGACATTGCGGATTTCCATGAGCTTCAGAATCCTTTCAATCAAATCTTTACATAAGCTCTCCCTAAGTCTATCTACGCCATCGATGAGAATGTATATGGGGTCTGTCCGGCAATCCTTGATCGCTTTTCTTAGAACTTTCCATAGAGAACCCGGGTTGGTGAAAAATCTGTTCCCTTGCTTTTGAAGCTCGGCCTTGCAGCCATCGAAAAGGTTGCCATCCTGCTGCAGAATGCTACACAGCAGATCGCTGGTTAGTTTGGCAAGAGGGCGTTGTGATAACCCGTCGTCATGAACCGGGTTCATCTCTGTGGGGAGTTTGGGCGGAACGAAGTGGAAAACCAATTCAACCCTATTAGGAGGATCGTCGAGCTCTTTGAGAAATTCGGCCGCAACACGCTTAGCCAACATAGTTTTCCCTGTCCCAGGGCCACCGCAAAGCCAAAGAAACTTGGATTCCTTGCTCTCCCGCCATCCCTTATACACAGCTTCTTCGAAAATCCATTTTCCAGTGTCACCCTTAGGCAGGTTACACTCATCGCGGAGGTGGTCCAGATCAATTTCCGGCGGCGAAACCTTCCAGCCAGTGCCCTTTACCAGCTCGTCAAACGTTGCTACACAATTATTAACCATAAATTCAAAATGAGGGTTAGCAGAGGGGGGCTGCATACCAGGAACATATGAAGGTGCCTGTACACCATAAGTATTTGTGATATTTGTATTGAAGCTGTTGTTATTGCCTGAGCAGGGCCCGGAGATTGAACTTGGGACGGTTGTCATGTTGAATTCTTGCCAGCTGATGCCCTGTTAGCCTATCTGGATCCATTGAGAAAATCAGCCTTGTGCTATACTACTAGTATATGACTACCGTAGCTCCCCACAAGTTCTCTCCCACCGCCGAAGATATTTTGAGGTCTTCGACTCGGATATCCGAGGTCAGAAAGGGTGAATGAAGGACGCAACTCCAGAGGAATATGAGGGGAAGCAACCATACAGCATTCCTAACGTAAGTTCTCGAAGAGCGGATAAATGTGCATAGGACGTTGGAATTGCTCTCCTCGGCTCCGAGAGGGGAACGCATTGCCGGCTCAGCCCTCAGTTATGATGAAACAAAAGGAATATACACGTGCCCCTCTGCGAGTGGGAAAGCCAGCAGCTGCACCGTCTTGGACCAGGCTGGGCAGAGAAGCCTGCGGGACGCTGATCTGGTTCGCTGAAAGTAAGGAGTGTGTAACGCAAATTATGCACTCAAGCGGCGAGATGCTCTGTCAAACTCCCGGCGCGCTGGATGGAGCAAACGGTGCCCCTGAGTGGTCGAAGAGGCACGTCCTGGAGCCAATAGGAGGGTTTCATTTTCCAATAACAACATTTTCTATTTTGCGCCCATTATCAACAGGCTGCGCACATTTCTCCAGCCTCAAACTACAACTCAAAAGCCAAAACAATCCTCGCTCACAACACCCCACCTCCCCTCCCTATCCCCAATTTCTCCTCACTACTCTCCTGTCCTTTCCCGCCGTCATGTCACCAGCAACAGGTAACATTCCCAATCATGCGCCCTCCCTCACTCCTATCCCTCGCCCTCTTCGCCCTGGAGTTCGACAAACTCACCCTTCATACCCAGTCCCCGTAATAAGACTTATAGGTGAGACATTCTTCCCAGGTATCACGAAGTGAGGCTGAATCTCTATCTCGTATATCGCTCTCAACATCGGGCTAGATTTTCCGTGACCCCGCTAAATTACGACCGCGATACTTTTCGGAGGAGAGGGCAGGGTGAGACAATTTGGAGGGAATATGACGGGAGTCTCTCGGATTCTGCATACTCGCAATGGCATAACACTACCGCCTACCGCCAAAGTACCTAATCCCTGACCAACTTTCGGCCCGTGTTGAACAGATGTCCGCTTTGCAAAGGTTGGGCAATCATGGATACACTCTCTGCTCCCTATTTCTCAAAAAAAACATCGTGGCGACCGGAACTCGGTACCAGACTCAATCAACGGATCAAATCCCATAACTACCTCATGAAGTGACCAACGGCCACCACAGCCAAAGTTTCTCAAGCGAGAAATTTTATTCCGGCTATGTGAGTAACTACCAATCAACCCAATGAACTGACCATGAGCTTCTGCCTCTGCCAGCGGCCTGAGATGCCAACTGCACTAAACCAAATTCTGTATGGTACTCGGGCAGCCCAAAAAACATTTTGGTGGAGATACCACTGACACAAAATCCAATTGTTATCGCTAGGGAGTTTATTTTTTTCTAAGGCTTCCTCCTGCGCAGGCTATCAGACGCCTTCACCAATTGTTCTCAGCAAGCTCCCCCCAATGCTCGCACAATCCTGGCCGTCTTTGAGTTAAGGAATTCAGCGCCGGTTTGGAAATAACTTGTCGAGTGGTAAGTTTTGGGTTGATTTTTTAGTTTTATATGCAAAAAAGGCACACACGAACCAACCCCCCCGGCCGAAAAGCTAGCATAAACGTTTTTCCACCCCAGGACTAGATGCCCCAATTAGAGTAGTATGATGGCCGACTTACGGTACTCTGGTAGCAGGATGAGTTGTGGGATGGACTGGGGTTCGGGATGTCAAAGCCTTTTGTCCTTCCTACAGCCCCTGGTGGAAAAAATTGGAAAACGGGGATCGGGCTTCTGGGGTTTTGATTGGAGAGCTTGGTGTGCTCGAGCCAATTGAGTAACCCTGTTTCTGACATTTAATTTCCACATTTTCCAGTTTTTTCTACCAGAAGCTGTAGTATTTTACCTAAGAAATTAAATCACTTTTTACCCCCAGCGGTCATGAACATGAGGGCCTCAGACCAGACAAGAGTCTTGGTGATGGCCCAATCCCACACATCGTTCGTGCCCTGTCCGCTCTTATTGGTAATATCCGGTACCGTACTAGGGTACAAGAAATGCCGAAGGAAATCTAACTATCATACTACACAATACCGGCGCACGTGGAAAATCAAAACAATGCGAATGACAGTAACAGCCAAATTCCACCAATAATACATCCAGCAACAAGGATCCCAGCCCTCTGCATCAGCAACCATAGGGGCATAAAGCGCTGGAGCCTCTCGAAAGAACTATGTGGTATTATCTCCCATACCCAGAGGAGACCCTGTGCTCGAGTAGGGGCTTCTATCAACCCTTTTTACGTTTTGGATACTCAAAATTCCCAGCACAATTACTCAAGTACCGGTAGTGAGGAATTGCTTTAGCCCAACCCTACAGTAGCATGTTCACTCGGGCGGCTATCAAGCGATAAGGGTCAGCATTTTCAAGAACAAGATTGGCTTCAGCCACATTATGCCTATTACTCTTAGCCTCCTGGCGGATGAGGTATGTAGCACCAGGATTTTCCCCCAGCGGGACTAATATCGCGTCGCACTCAACTTCGTTGCCCGCCTCAATACAGGTTCTGGGCTACGCAGGCCGTGTACCTACCACACAAGCAGGCATGGAAGTGATAATTTGCCAGTGAATACCAATATTATAATAGCTAAAATCCGTTCATATATTGTAAAAGGAGAGAGGAGGCCACAGAGAAAAATACAATGGATTGTTGAGTGCTTTCCTCCAGACTATTGCCCTTGCGTCTAGTACCTAACCTAGGTGCCATAGCCCAGGGTGCTGATTTGAAGGCAGCCCGATATTGGTATTAAATTTAGTTTTTTTTTGCTATTCTTGATGTGTTAGTATCAAAATATCGGCACTGTAAGACCGCAACCCGTCACATCCCTACAATCCTTGAGATTTGATGCTCACCCCCCGCCCTCCCCCCCCGGCGGTAAAACCAAAAACCTGGAGATTGCCCCAAAGTGAGTGTAATACACACTTTTACGAGGGATGAGTTAGAATGGCTGAAATATGCAGATAGTAAATCTTGTGGCTTGAAAGTGCGCCAGAGGCCCGTGCATAATTGCACTTAGCTTGGGGGTTATTCCACCAACATTTCATTGCATCTATTTGAGCATTTCTCTACACTCACCCCTCCACCGGTAGACGAAATTATCTATCGCCTACGAATGTTAACCGTCGGTGTTTCCGTCTAGTCTGCCCCCCCTCAATCCAGCGATGGCCACAACCAATATCCTATCAGGATCCGCTCACGATCTCTGGGCCAGCCGCACCCATTCCAGTATAATAACCACATTCATGCTACAAACCTCCTAGCCTTGACATGTAAGTTCCGCTACCGCCTCGTTTTATGGCCTAAACTCCTTTCCCTAATTCGACACCACCCGGGTCGTACCAGCCCCAGCTTCCCGATGGGTAGCTTCGCCAAACTCCCGAAAACACAGTCGGGAGCCCTAGAGCCCGTCTAGATGCTCAGGATTCGGGATAGCGGGCTGCGAGGCACCCGGATACCTTCAATGCCGAGTAGGTGTCCTAACAATGCTAGAGGTGCTGAAGGAAGTGCTGCCCACGAAGAGCTACAGCTCATCAGGGCAGCTCGCCGGGAACGAATTTCTGGAGCCTGAAGAAAGCACGAAAGAATGAAAGAATAAAAGAATGAAAGAATGAAAGAATGAAAGAATGAAAGAACAAAAGTGCGCCCACAATATCCTCTAAGCGCAGTGGAGCGTTGAAGAATGGTGGGCTCGTTCACTGCTCCTCTCTACTATCGAAGGAGATATATATCGTACCTCCGGCTAACTAACAACACCGCAAGACCCCCGAAACTCGACGAACTCTGAAGAAACATACTAAGCTGACAAATCCTGGACCCCAGCGATCTCAACCAACCCAGAACCGTCCTGATATCTCATGAACCTCAGTGATCTCTAAAGCCTATACCCTACCAGTGTGCCGACTCCCGCACGAAACAAGCATCATAAAACCAAATACCCGACACCAAATTCCCAATAAGAATGGGTAACAAAACCAAAAGCCAGTACCCTATGCCATTAGGCATGGGATGTTAAAATAACAACCCCGCACACACCACAAGCCACATGCCCTATAACCGTGCATCTTCTAGCCACATATCCGCCAATCCGCATAGCGCATATCGGCATATCCTTCCAACTGCATATCCGCATAGCCGCATAACCTCATACCCTACAGCCAATCCAACAGAAACGGCATCGGTAGAATTCTCGGAAAGAAGGGCATGTTGTTCGCGGGGGGGGGGGGGTCACATAGCGCAGAAGGGGTTCCTGCTGCCGATTTTTCTGCATGCGCACATTAAGGGATCCGCACCCGGGCTTCCGTCCAGAGGAGTGGGAACGAGGGAGAAAATGGCGGAGGTGGTGTGTGCTTCCCAGAGGCAGCTGGGAGGGGCGGGGGACAGGAGGGGGTAGCGATCCAGATGGGGGAGTGGTACTCATTGGCGGCGCTGGATATAATGGGCTCTCCCGGATTCGGCTGTGAATTATGGGTGCTGGGGAGCAGGCGCAGCAATACCGAAGAAAGGCCCGACCCCTAGTCAATAGACGCATGCAATAGGTAAGCGCTATCCGAACACTGGGATTAACAAAAAAACTTATAGCTAATCATCTATTCCTATCTGAGCGCCCATACTAATTGGTCCTCCAATGATTAGTTATATCATAGCTTGTCCGCTATTCATTCATTCAATACAATCCTCAAAATGAGTAGTCCATCCCAGGTCCTGGCGATCCAATATATGGTACTTCCCTCCCGCTTCTTGCAGACCCTCCGGCTAAAGAGAACCTGCCACATCGCGCACGCGGCGTGGACTATCAGACATGTGACCGTGCAAATCATTAACACCAAGGAATCTGATGGCACAATAATCCCAGTAGTAGAGTATTGTATTAGAAGCACCGAGGGGCTCAGGCAACAGGAAGGCCACATGGTATGGGGGAACACTGAAGTGTGGACGTGTGAGCCAATTAGAGCATGAACGGATATAATACTCACAGAATTCGCATTGCAACGGCTACTCGCACTTTTAAAGACTAGTAACTTGGCCCTGCAACATAAATTGACCTATAAATGGTGCCAGCCGAAAGTTGCAATGAAGGTGAAAATAATTAAGTAGGCTGTGAGCATTATTCAAAAAAATTCCGGGGATGGTTTGATCAAGCATAGCAAATTTTGGTGCAAAAGAGCCGTTTCACAGAGACCTTTTCTTAGGGGCTATACAGTACTTTCGCCAATGTTTTTCTACTCATATTTCTCCACCTTTTTCATTAACTCCCTCAGCTCGGGGCGGCGCGGCCCCCCCCCGCCCCGCGGGAGGAAGGGAAAGAAAGAGAAAGAACA
>Ga0307509_10003046_pt1 | contig 26082 bp, 10 predicted proteins | sample 10_EM_MG_FD_202245 | JGI IMG/M metagenome (GOLD analysis project Ga0307509, IMG submission 202245) | Populus trichocarpa ectomycorrhiza microbial communities from riparian zone in the Pacific Northwest, United States - 10_EM | ecosystem: Host-associated > Plants > Roots > Unclassified | place... | reverse complement strand
GAGTTGCACTTACAACCACTGCAATCCCGTAAAGTTGGCATAATTTTCCGGCAGTGGTCCACTCAAATTGTTGGAGCTCAACCCTCTGCAACAACAAATCAAAAGGATTGTAATCCACCTTTTTTCTGTTTTATTTCTCCTATTACAATCAAAAGTTGACATTATTATTCTTCTTTTTGAAACTTACAAATAACCAAGAGATCCCAATCTTCCAAGTTCTGGTGGAAGCTGACCAGTGAGTTCATTGAAGTCCAAGTACCTAATTAAATAAGAGATAATAACCAAACCAAACTCAATAAGTTAAAAGGAAATTCAAGGAGAATGAAAGAGCGAGCGAGCGAGTTTCTATACATAGATAGGAGATTAGAGAGGTTGCCCAATTCTTTAGGGATTTGACCAAATAACTTATTATACGACAAACTCCTGAAAACACCCACAAGAATAAGAGCACAATACTTGCGTCAGCAATGAAAAAAGAATTTAATTCACACTATATAACACTGAAGAAAATGTGATTGGATGACACGTACAGATATTCGAGGGACGACAAATTCCCCAAAGATGAAGGTATGAAGTCATTGAGGAAGTTTCTCGAGAGACGGCTACGCATATGTATTACCATATAAGTTTATTATTACTCAAATAAGAACCAATAATTTAAATTTTATGAAGACAAACTAAGAACTGAAATTAGTTATTATATATGATCCAAAAGCTAAGCAGCTCTTTGCTCATAACCATGCAGACAGCCAAACAAGCATGAACACAGTTAGAGGGTGTTTGGGAGTGTGGTTGTGGTTGCTTCTCAAAGTGTTTTTCACTCAGAAAAGTGTGTCAATAATATTTTTTTTGTTTTTTAAAAATCATTTTTGAGATCAGCACATCAAAATGATTTGAAAACATCAAAAACATATTACTTCAAAACAAAAAAAAAAATTCAAATTTTTTCGGAAGCGCTTTTGAAAAGCTCTTCCAAACAGGCTCTTAAGCAATTAGTCAAACAAGGCTACTATCCTAATTACATAAGAGAAAAGAACCAAACAGAACTCAAAAGTTAATTTTTGTGACCATTAACCATATTTATCAGACCATTAACCATAGTTATAAGACCCGTCCCAGGGTTGACCCAGCTAAGGAGCCGAGTCTCGAGTTACACAGGTTGACCCGGGTCAATCCGAATTAACCCGGAAAAATTAAAAAAATATTTAAAATTTTAATTTTCATATGAAAAATTTTAAAAACAATCAATGTGAATATAAGTTATACATGTTATAAATAATGAAGTTTAAAATATTATTTCAAAATCTTTTCTAGCCCACATTGAAAAAACATGACTTAATTTTTTCTTATAAACATATAGTATATATACTAAAAGACTTCAAATCACATATTGAAAAAATAAAGCATTCTTTTAGCATTTATATACTAAAATTTAAAAACGGTTAATAACCAACTAAAAAATATATAAAAAAAAAGGAGGTCTCTAACTAGGAGAAAAAATGCATTTGAAAAAAAAAAGATCTCAACTGGGTTTTGCCGAGTTTTTGCTCATTCTGGCCTTTTGTCTTACCCGGACTGGTTCAGTAACCGAGTCAATCAGGTCCCGGATCGACCACCAAATCCGGTCCGGATTTAATAACTATACCATTAACACCTTGCCATGAACATTTATAAGTATCAAGACCCAAACGGCTTGCTCTTATTTTCTTTTCTAACAAAGCTAATTTTACATGAAAATGTTTCCCTAAAAATTCTATTAAAAAATCTTAACTTTTACAACTACAACTATAATCTATCAATTGTCTATTCAGTAACTTCTTCTTTAATTTAATGAAGCAAATTTGAGTTCTTAACTCAAATTTTCACCATTATAATATAATTATATATAATTATATTGTACTAATAAACACTTTATTCTCCGAATGAAAATAAGATCTTAACTATTATTTAATGGAATATAATTTAAAAGAAGTGACTTTAGAAAACAAAAATGTTGGATTTGTGTATATATATTCTGAAAATGCATGCTGAGACTATAATTTCATAGAACTCTTAATAACAGAAGTTACAAATTGTATGCTCTTTTCTTACCATTATATATTATTTTGTAAGAGAACGGCAATGGTATAAAATCAAACCCAAATATCCAAGATGTTCTCCTATAATTCATATAAAAATGGATGTTTTTCGATACCCAAGTCAAACTTTTTGGTTAGTGCCCTTTTTTATTAAAAAAAATGATGATGGATAGTTTGCTATTAACTATATTAGAAATAATAAATTTAGTTTTGATTACTTGATTAGGAAAGAAATGAGAATCTTTAAAAATTGAACATGGAATGTTTCTGAATAAAAGTCAATATTAATAAAATACATATAAACACTCACAAGAATAAGAGCACAAAACTTACATCAGCAATGGAAAAAGAATTTAACTGGCACTGATTGCATGATACTTACAGATATTGAAGGGACGACAAATTCCCCAAGGATAAAGGTATGTAGCCATTGAGGAAGTTTGTGGAGAGATCGCTATGCATATGTATTGCCATATAAGTTCATTATTACTCAAATAAGAATCAATAATATAAATTTTATGAAGACGCACTAAGAACTGAAATTAGTTATTGTATATGATCCAAAAGCTAAGCAGCTCTTTGCAAATAACTATGCAGACAGCCATTGAAAAAGTTTTCAGAGAGATCGCTATGCATATGGGAAGTGTGAAGACATTCACATAAATTAAGATTTGTTGATTTTTCAAGTTTCTACAGTTTAATTTTGATGGCATCATTTCTCCAAGAATAGGATTTATTTTTAATCATGTCTTGAATTTTTTTGTCGTTTATACAAAATCAACCCACGGATTGTACGACTTTAATTGTGTGGTTACTATTCCAATTATTTAGTCAAACCGTTATCTAGTCAAACATAATCTAAGCATAGGAGTCGTCCATAGTGACAATATTATTTTTAATTATAAATATAAATATTTTAAGGCATTAATATTATTTTTTAATTATAGATATTTATTTATCATTTGAATCTTCTAGTCTAGTTTGAATGCGTGTGAATAATTGTTTACTTGTTTTATGATACATTTTTTTTTTATACAATGAGTAAACTTGGGCCATATCCATGCAATCCCACGTAGGACCGTTAAAAATAAATAGTGTTCTTCATAACCATTTCAATCAACGTCATCTTTTGATACCTGCAGTTCCAATACCTATCTTCATCAAAGTGGAGATTAGGTCATTTTCAATTCCTGGTCTAGAACCACTCTTTTAGTTTAGTTTTAAAATAAAAACATGTCACTTTAGATAATCTTTTAGCATATTAATTAAGATTTTCTAGTTGCTATGTGACACGTTTATATTAAAATATAATAAATATAAAATAATTTTTACTTTTTTCTATTATATAATCATATCTTTATCTAGAATCTTTCAAAGAATAATCAAATGAGCAAACACGTTTTTCCTTATTATCAGTACTCAAGGCTAACACTAGCTTTAATTAATGAAATTATTTACTCTCTGATACTCCTTTCATTATAGAATTCTCTAACCATTAAATTAATTATCTACCCGAACTTTTATATCGATTTTTTTATCTACGAAATAACACCTTTTTTAAAACATCTCGCCAGGGCCAGACTTCTAGCTAGACAATAGCTTCCTTATATGTCATGTAATTCTAAACTTAAATATGTCTTCCTACAATAAAACTAGTTTAAGAGAAACTTAACACTAGTAAGCATATATTTAGGCTCTAATTAGAAGAATTTAAATTCTAAGAGTCAAATTGTAATATTTAAAAAGTTAATTTAATCAAATTAGAGGTTTAGTGGAAGAATAAGCATTAAATTAAATTAAAGTTTTTTAAATTTTAAATTAAAAATTTTAATTTGTAGGGTTTAGCCTAAATAACGTATCATTTAACTACTATGCATCCTTTTTTTTAATAATTTTTATTGATGGAGTAGATACTTTTAAATGAATGAATATAGTGGTTTTAAATGAATGAATATAGTGACTGTAACTATATTCTTCAATAATATAGTTGATGGAGTAGGCACTTTTGTTGTCCAAACTGCTGTAGTAGTAGTAGTATATGATCATGGTACTGGATCACTTACAGACGGGTGAGTGAACTCAAGTTCCCCAAGGTGAGAGGGATGCTACCATGAAGTTGATTCTTGGACAAATCACTGTTATGGTAAAAGGATAGTTATCAATGAATTGAAGTCAGCATAATTACTTCGAATTATTATCATCATGTCATATGATACTCACATTGCTCTTAGGTGAACGAGACTAGCCAAGGCTTCAGCATTTATCTGTCCAGTTAAGTCCTGGTCTGGGAGCGTTCTACCACCCAAAAATGGCGTTAACATAGAAACCATATCAACCAGTGAGTTTTAGAGAGGATGTATTGCCTTACAAAAATAAAAGAAAATTGGATGAAGTTGACGAGGAACTTACAGGCGAGTGACATGACAAACTGTTCTGTTGCAATCGCATTTGATGTATTCAAAATTAGAGGAACAAGCCGAGCGTGAGATATTTGGATGAAAACCCCACTCTAACGTTTTCAACAAGTCATCCAAAGCCTTTTCTGCCAAACGTTTTCAACAATGAAACATCATTTTTTTAGAAAAATTCAAACAGGTAGTATGCATTAATTAGGCTGTTATTAAAAATCTCATTAATGATGTAAATTGAACTAATGCAAATTGAACTGTCAACAACAAGCATGAAGTCGCGTGTACCTTCATCTTCAGGCAATTAAGGCATGTCATATAAATTTGTTGCTTTACAGACTACATAGCCAAATTGACAGAGAAGAAGAACGGCAAGAGAGGAAACAAGCTTAGGAAAGAGCTTAAGATAAAGCTTAGCCATTACTTTAGCTTGCAATGCGACATGCATGAAATCCACAAAAAAATGCCCCTTTTTGTTCATAACTTATTATTAATTGGGTCATCTGAAAGAGAAGAGGATCTGCTTGGATAGGGATCAGAAGTTATTGAATGAAAAGCTCATATTTAACAGATAAACAAATTTTCTTCCTTCTTTTGTATATAGTAGGAAAAGGATATATATGTAGATGGAAAAGTATATCGTGTGTACCTTCATCTGCAGGCAACCGGCTGTCAGAGAAACCTGTTGATTGACAAACTACATAGCCAAATTGACAAAGAAGAAGAACGGCAAGAGAGGAAACAAGCTTAGGAAAGAGCTTAAGATGAAGCTTAGCCATTACTACTTTAGCTTGCAATGCGCTTCCCTTAAGACATACATTATTTATAAAGATATTGTTTGACGTTTGTTTTACCGTTCAAACAGTTATTAACTCTGAATCAATTACCTCACATTACCAAATTGTCCCTGTTCAAATATCAAAATACCCGAGAAAAGTAACTTGCAATACATTCTTTTCACGTTGATTTTTGGAACCAAGATTGATACATGATTAATTCTAGTGGTTGCCGGAAATAATTTTGGTTGTTTTGTCTTAATTATGTGCTATAAAAGAATTAAAAAACCCGATATTTTTTGCTTAAAAAATCAGATGTTTTTTAATTAAAATAAACTATTTATGAAGTGAAAGGTAATTATTATTCAGATTGTTCGTCCATAAGCTGGATAAATAAAGTGGATTGATGAAAAAATATTTTCTTTAACAAAATAAAACAATGCTATTTTAACTAAAATAACTTGAATTAACGGGGATATCTCGCAAATTAATTTCATAATTTAAACCATTTTTCGAGTTAGTTTCTGATTTTGAATCAATAACAACAATCATTCTACAGTACCTAAACTTTTAAGTAGTAAAACAAAAGAATTATCACTTAAATTTGAATGAGAATTTTATATTAAAAACTTTTCTATGCCCATCCAACGGCTCTGCTAAATGATTTGACACATCATGGAATGAATTGATTTTGTGACGTACGTTGTCAGAAAAATAATAATGTATATGATTGAACCCATGGAATCTGAACATTGAGAAATAAGTAATAATGCATCTTTAAAATTTATGGTTAAGTCTTTGTTTATGTTAAGCATCTTTCGTCAATCTTTTGCATTTAATAAAGCCAAAAACTGATAGCTTACCCTACATTTCTTGGGTCTAATCAGAAATTGAACATTGACAAGTAATAATGCATCTTTAAAATTTATGGTCAAGTCTTTGTTTATGTTAAGCATCTTTTCTTTCCATTATGTCGATCTTTTGCATTGTCAAGCAGAGAAAAATTATGTTCAGTCTTTGTTCCTGTAATTCAGCATCTTTTGTTACCATTGTCAAGTAATAATAATAACTACCGTCAGTCCAGGTAAAGAGCATTCTGTAATACAAATTTCATTGGAATATCTACTTTCGTATAAAAAACAAACAAACAAGAACTTTCATGTGGATATAAATTTCAGCTCAAATATTATAGTCTTCTGCGCTTGTAGTAATAGCTCAACCATTTTGTATTCAGAATATATTATTTATGCTATTCTCCCATGAAAAGTCTTGGCTATGAAATTCTTGAAAGTAGAACAATATAATATACAGTTATCTTCTAAGAAGTGCTTTTATCAAAGTAGAAAACGTGCAATAAAAACGTTTTATTTTCAACAATATAAAAGTGATCTCAAATTACATTACGCACAAGATAAATCGGAATTTCTTCGTAATTAAGTTCCTGCTGCTCCTACGTACTGCCCCAAAGTCCTCACTGGATTCACTGAAACCATCACGTGATGGCCTGCCCGCGTCAAAAAGATTATAATTATTGATGATATATACCTTCACTTTCCTATATTTTTCTTCACCGAAGCATTGTTACGGTAAAATCACTATTTTCTTCTAAGGAAATCATTTAGTTTTGATGGATCACTCAATGAAAAATGTGAGGGCACTACGTACAGAAACCTCCCTTTGATCTATTATTGTGAGAATTGGACTAGTGGGTAAATGATAGACATTAATACAACAGAAAAGGTATGTCAGCTAACCAAACGTGTTAATTTTGATATCTACCAAATTTAACTAATATAATTTGTTTATGAAAATGTTGATATATAAAATAATATAGTTAATCTTTATCACATCGGGGATTAGGCCATTTTCAAACCACTCTCCTAGTTTAGTTTTAAAATAAAAACATATCATTTTAGACAATCTCTTAGCATATCAAATGTTTTTAATTTTTAAAACAAGTAACAAAGCAATTTATATTAAAGTAGGAAGTATATAGTAATTATTATTTTTTTATTATATAATACCCTTAATAATAATCTCTGCAAAACTAATTAGGATTTCCTTAATTGCCAGGAAACTAATTAGGATTTCCTTAATTGCCAGGAAGCTAAATGACATATCACTGAGATGTCCTTTTCAATAGAGGTGAGCTATTTGCAAGACATCAGTATGCTTAGGTAAGCTTAATGACGCGATATCGTTTAGTAGTGAGCATGTGGACAGCTTGTCAGAAAGTTTACTTCACAGATGACCCCTAGCTGATGTGGAATTCAGTAAAGGAATGGCTGCTGCTCTGAGATGTCAAGCCGGGATCCCTACCTATGAAATATCTAGGCCTACCAGTAGGGCCACTTCAAGACTCCTTACGACATGGAAACCAGCGCTGGATAAAACCAAAAATGATGTGATTTTAGGAAAACAAAATTATTTAATGGAATATCTAGGCCTCCCCAGTAGGGGCCAATTATTTAATGGAATATAATTTAAAAGATGTGATTTTAGGAAAACAAAATGTTAGATTTGTGTGTGTGTGTGTGTGTGTGTGTGTGTGTGTGTGTGTGTGGTCGAAGCTAAATAACTACAGACCAAAGACCGAATATCCGAGGCAGAAGCTAAATGTATCAATTATAGGGATTCTTGAATCGAGTTACATAGAATATCTTATTAGTTTTATTTAAAAATTGTTTTTGCTTGGTTTTTTTCTGATTTTACTCGGTTTTTTTAGTTTGGGTTCGATTCGGTTTGGTTTTTTTTTTTTTCAAGTTTATAAAATCGAAACCGAATCGGTCAGTTTTTTAAAAAATTTAATCGGTTTTTTTCACGGTTCGATTTTTTCGATTATTTTTTTTATTTTTTTAATTTAATCGATTTTTTTAGTTTTTTTGTTCACCCTATATAAAAGTGTGTGGAATAGATTATCACTTAAGAGTGAAAACAACTTTTTTTTTTTTTTTACTGGTATAAACAGGGGTCACACTAAAAAGCAAGGGAGAACTTAGTTAGAGAGGATTAGCATAAAAAAAAATACCAAACATCCTATGTTAAAAAACAAAAAAAGAGATTAAAAAACCATGACCCCACACACCGTCCAGTACACACACATTTAAATAAAAATAACAAGAGCAACTCATCATCTTCAAGCTGCCACTGTCACCACTAAAGAAAAAAGAAAACCCAAATTCCCTTAAAAAAATTATGCCCTCCACTACTGTAAAACATTCAAACCTCCATAAGTACTAGCCATCCTTTTCTCTCTATCAAGCAACTAAAAAACAAAAACAAAAAACACGACAACCCCTCCCTTTCATCTCTCTTTCTCCCGCGAAGAAAAAAAGGCCTCACCCTCTCTACATTAACACACTTATACAGAAGCTCTCCTCCACTCAAATATCCCAACTAAACCAATAAACACAAACAAAAACTAACGAGCCACGGCACAACGCCCTATTTTTCTTCCACACACACTCTACACAGTCCTTTATTACACCCAAGTGCCTAAAGAGAAGGTGGTTTTACTTCATCTATCTTCTGTATATCAGCTACACAAAGCTACACTTGGGTACAGTTTGGGAGTACTGTTTTATTTTATTCAATTAAATCTTTAATAAAATTTATTTGAGTCTATAAACATATAATTTTAAACTATTCTTCTTTTAATTAATTTCTTTTTATCTACAAAGCTCTTATCAGTCAATGATATAATTATAGTCAAAATTAAATAAAACCTTTAATTATCAGATTGCATAAATTTTGCAAGATATAAATTTAAAATAATAAAAATGTTCAGATATAGATTATCATATTGCATAATTTTATATTTTTTTAAACTCGTAAAATCCATCTGAATTTACTGATTTTATCAAGTTTGATTAAATTTGACTGATTTTATTAGTTTTTTAAATTTTAAATTTTATTTTATATATTAGATACATATATATTTTTATGAGTTCACTCGTAATTTAAATGAGAATTTTATATTAAAAACTTTTCTCCGCCCAGCTAACGCTCTGCTAAATTATTTGACACATCATGAAATGAATTGATTTTGTGACGTTGTCAGAAAAATAATAATGTATATGATTGAACCCATGGAAAAGTAAGAATGCATTTTTAAAATTTATGGTCTAGTCTTTTTTTTATCCTTGTTCGTGTTCAGCATCAATGATTGGACCCACGGCATGTGAACCGTGGGAATTAATAAAGGTGATGCCTTCAAATTTTGTTGTATCATTTAATATTAATTACTTTAAAAATTAAACATGTTAATTTATAATTTTTATTCTATATATTTATTGGTTAAAACAGAAAAATATACCAATTGATATATTAATAATTTACATAAAAAACTGTAAGAATAAATAGATATTTTCATTTTACAAAAATGAAATTAACATATAACTTATATTATTAAAAAATTATAATAATTATAGTCAAAATAAAACTTTTGATTATTAGATTGCACAAAATTTGCATGATATAAATTTGGAATAATAAAAAAGCTAAAATATAGATTATCATATTGTACAATTTTATATTTCTTTCAAACTCATAAAATCCATTTGAATTTACCGATTTTACCAAGTTTGATTAAGTTTGACCGATTTTATTAGTTTTTGGGTTTTTAATCCTATTTTAATGTTAGATATATATAATTTTATGAGTTAACTCATAATTTTGATAATATTAATCACAACCATGTAATAAAATCACCACTCCCAGCTACACTTGGTTTGCTTCTCACAAAATATGAGAGAAAATCACAGGACACAGCTTGCTTTTCTAAGATTTGCTTTAAATATAGCAATTAAAATTACCGTAGATATTTGTTTAAGGAATATTGTGCTCCAATCTTAGTTTATGAAAACTACAAACAATAATGAATGGGTATCAGCATACAAAACCTTTTATCTTATTTAATTTATGTAACTGACCCTGTATATATATACCCGATTTGTCCAAACTCAGGCATATAAACCAAAAAAGAAAAAGCATATCCAAAATAAGTTCACATCTTAAATAGGTTTAATTTTAAAGGACTAAATTAAGTAAATTATGGTTCATAAATCCTATTTTGACACAAACCAATCTTAATTCCAATAAAGCCCATTTAAATAGTAGAGTTTTCACATAATTTTACTAAGATTTCTACCATCAATCCCTACCATTTCTAAATCAAAGATGGAATACAAAGAGTCATATGCTGCGAAAAGAAAAAAAAAATCTAGAAAAGAGAGCTTGTCTTGATAATTATAATACATACTTGTATCACTGTGAGGTTTATAAAATTAACAAACATGGATATATTATCTCTAATTTTTTTTTAAAAAAATCCCTCATTTTAAAAATACAAAAATATTTTTTTGTTTTCATACATATGGTCAGATTCTAAAATTTACATGCATGTTTTTATATGAAAAATAAAAATTACACCTTCATCATACTTTAAGAAATACAAAAAAAAAATCATTTAATGGGTATCATAATAAGTTTACGATTATTCACTAGGATTTGATCAAATTTTCAAATAAAAACCTTTTTTTATTTTTTTTATGTTATGATAGTTAGGTTTTAACATGATAAGATAAGAATTTCTTTATTGATGAGGAAATTTTTGTTAAACCTTAAACAAATTTATTTTTTAAGCTTTGAAATGGGCAGTTTTAAATTTAATGAGATAAGAATCTCCCCGTCAAAAGCGATTTTTCTCAAACTTTAAATAAAATAATAAATAAAAATATGATTTATAACAAATATCAAAGCAGTTTACTATAGTTAAGTAATAAAGTTGATTGCTAGCTCTACATTTCTTGGGTCCAATATGGGAACCCTGAGAAGTAATAAAGGTCTTTGCTGTCTTTCCAATGCCCAGCAAACGGCTCTGTAAAATGATTTGACAAATCATGAAATGAATTGATTTTGTGACGTTGTCAGAAAAATAATAATGTATATGATTGAACCCATGGAAAAGTAAAAAATGCATTTTTAAAATTTATGGTCAAGTCTTTTGTTTATCTTTGTTCGTGCTCAGCATCAATGCTGGACCCACGGCGTGTGAACCGTGGGAAGTAATAGAGGTAATGCCTTCTATGATTGAACCTTGGAAATCTTTAAGATTTATGGTCATGTCTTTCTTCAGCATCTTTTGTTTATCTTTTGCATTTAAAAAAGCTACAGCATCAGTACGTATGAAGGCCAAAAGCTGACAGCTTACCCTACATGTCTTGGGTCCAATCCGAAAGGGAACACTGAGAAGTAATAATGCATCTTTAAGATTTATGGTCAAGTCTTTGTTCATGTAATTCAGCATCTTTTGTTTCATACACCATGGATGATGAGCAAGACTCGATTGATTTGGCCGATGACGTGAACACCTATGGTGGTGGGGAAGAAGAAGACATGGCAGATGATAAGGATAGAGCAGGATGATAAGGATAGAGCAGGTGTGTTTCAATCAGTCACAAGGATTTTTGGGGACGGCAGCATCGGGTTGGAAAAATCAGATTTGGTAAAAAATGGAGACAATTATTAGATGGTGAGTTGTTTCAATCAGAAGATTTGAATCATTTTCATAATTTTTTAATAATTGATAACGTGTAAGTTTAAGATTAATTTCACTATATATTGTATTTTAATTTTTTTATAATCATGAATTAATTATTTTAATTTGATTAGTTACTAATTAGTGGTGCATAAATAATGTTTTTTAAATGCTAAAATCATATTTAGATTAGTCTAACGATTTAGAAAGGTTTATTCACTTTAATTTATATTATAATTTATCTTCATTTTTATTTTATTTTAAAGTATTATGAATTTTATCAATTTTAATTCACATTGAGAAAATACAATTTGTAATTAAAACAAGATTCTAATAATATTTTATTAATTAAACATGAATTTTTTTTAATATACATATTTTTGATACGCTATGTTTGTATAACATCGTAATTTTTTTTTTTTTTAAATCAATTAAGTGACTAAGCTTTCATATATACCTGCATACATATATACATATAACTGACTAAGTTTTCATACATGCATAATGAAACCAATTCATATATAATTTTTGATAATGAAGATCAATAAAATAAAAAATCATAATGAATCTATAAAATCAACGAAGATAAACTTTTAAAGAACTATCTCAACTTAAAAGTTTAAACTATTAACTAGATAAGGTTCTAAAATATGATTTATATTATTCTCTAATGCACTCTTTCAAGTAAAAACCTTTTGGGTTTGATACTTTCACATGCTCACATAACCTTGTGCTATTATTAATTTTGATCTTAAGAGAACAAAGATAATGAGATTCGAACTCGTGACATTTAGATCGATAATACTCTGATACCATATTAATCTAAAAACTTAAACTGTTAGATTAGATCTCAATATATGATTTATATTATTTTTCAATATGAAATATGAAAGAAATATGATTTCTCATTTTAGAAGTTATTACATTTAATAAAAAAAATTCCCTCCACATTGATTCCAAACTAAATAAAATAACTCTAGGAAATAATTTATTTCTAATTGATATACAATAAGTGCAAACTTTAAAAATTATATAAAAGAATGTATTGTATATACAATCTAACACCAATAGCAATAATAAAAAATAAAATAAAGATTACTTTGGCAAATGTAAGAAATAAATTAGAAAATAAAATGATACAAAAGTCATTTAGTGGAATTGCCAGCAGAAATAACCATTATTGTGAAATAAATTATTAAAATTTACTCTTTTTTTATTATTAAAACTTGATATATTATCAAATAATCTTTTATATTAATAATTTATTTATCTAAATTTAATTAGCAATGCAATAATAATAATAATTTATTGCATTGCTAATTAAATTTTATTAATTAAAATTACAGTAGGTGCCATTATTGTGAACACGGTTTTTAAGATGGAAAGGAGAACATTTTATTAATTAGCAATGCAATAATAATTTTTTCAACAATATAAAAGCTCACAAATTACAGTAGGTGCCACAAGATTATGAACCGTGTTATAAATTAACTATGGTTTGTTGTATGCTTAATCAAGGGATGTAATGAACTAAGAAAAAAAGCTGAAGAACACGCTAAATCATGATAATTTGTATCCATACCTTATCTATTGAAGAGTGTCCAAATGGTTAAATTGTTTGATAAATTCCCAAGAATAGTTTTATACTATTTCACTGACAAAAGAACGTATAATTATATCCTATTTCCGACCTAGGCAATGGAGTAATTAAAAAGAAATTACGTAGACAGTTGCAGATAGACATGTGGCATCGAGTTATTGGTCCAGGTAGGAAGCCCATTAAGCATGTTGGCCCAGGTAGGAAGCCCATTAAACATGTTGGTAGTTAAGAATCTAAGCAGGAAACTTCAACCCATCAGCAACAATGGTTTACAAGCTATACAACTTATTCAGTCTCTGAAATGTTTGAAGTTACGAGTTACAAGCCCTGTAGAATTCAATACTTTAATTTTTTTCTTATACAATAAAAAAAATTTGATGGAAGTTTTTTTATATTCTTGGGGTCCATCGGCCGGGAACCACGTTCCCCAGGTCTCTTCTTGGGGTCCATCGGCGGGGGACCACCGCATCGATTACCACGAAGGTTATGGCCGTGGAGAGGAGCGAGAGGGTGAGTGCGTGTCGTTTCACGGTAACAGTTTTGCCTGTTTCAGGGGTTCGAGGGATTGTGGAGAGCGGATGAGGGAGAGTGATTTACTCTGGTGTGGTATTTATAGGGGGATTTGATTTTGACGCAGTGCGAATTTATTGTCTGGAGGACCGACATGGAAAAACAATTTTGGAAAGTAGCATAAAGAGATTGTTTTTTTTTTTCTTTAAAAAAAATAACACAGCAAAAGTGTTTTTGCAATAGTGGTTTCTCCTAAAATAATTTTTTAATTAAAAAAGTAATAATAAAAACTAATCAATGATTTCAAATTAATGTGTAAAAAAACTTAAGGCGATATTAATACAGATGCATATTTAAAGCAACGTCCAATAAAAAAAATAGAAAATTGCTTTAAATATACATTCTATTATGTAATAAAAATATTGCTGATATATATGCCGTAATATTTTTTAGTTTTGCCGATGAATGATTAAAAAAATGCATGATATGAGTATTCAAATTTTAATTTAAAATATGATTCAAATAAAAAGATTTAAGTTTTTTTATTACTAAAAAAAATCCAAATATAAGTATTGTTTAAAATCAAGAACAAAATACGGGTTGAATACAATCAAGAGAACTAAAAACACTTTGTTCCTTTTTCTTTTAATTTTGATTTTTTACCATAATTTTAAACTAAATCTAATAAATTAGACAACATTTAGATTCAATTAAAAGGAAAAGAAGTCTAATAACTAAAATGAAAAAAAAAAAATTGTTCACCAAAACCCCATTCTAAGTATATTGTATAAGTTTGAAACTTACAGAAGCCTAATCTATTTTATATTTAATTTTTTTTTAATTAGAATGATAATGGTGATATTCAATCTTGTTATCATTTAATTATCAATATTATAATATAATTTATATTATTTTTTAATAATTTTAATCTCGCCGTAAACATATGTGTGCATTGGTTAATTTGGGCTCAATGAATTAGAGGAGTCGTCTACTCCAAGGAAATACAAACCTGTTTTGTATACAAATGAAGTCTGCTAACATTTGCGCAAGACTTATTGATAATTATATATATTATTAATACTTGTAGCCATAAAGTTTGCGGAAGCTATAGGATCTTGGTTTGAGGATTGAGAGAAAAACTACTTACCCACGGCGGGCACCTCTAAATGAGCTTTTCAAATTCTGATTAGCAATTTCTCTATAAGGGAAGGTATATTAATTAATAATTCAAGCTGTAACTTATTAAATACCACTAATTACAGCTACATAAAACTTCTCTAACTTCACATGCCAAAAACATTTTGCATGAAATACTTTACTATGACAAAAAAAAAAATGTAACAATTTATTTGACTCTTTTTTGGTTGAATGGATTGGAGAAATAATTTTAGTTTTAACTAGTTTCCAGGTACATGCTACACTACGGACCATATCAAAATCTATTTTGAACTTAACAAAAAAATACTTAGATTGTAGAGAATTATTTGTTATTATTATTAAATCCAGTCCAGTAAATTAATTTTAAAACCTCTCGACCTAACTCATTGTTTAACATGGATTTAAACTTAAACAGTGTGAGAGTTTTTCTTACATGACTTAATCAACTTAACTGGTCCAAATATAACCCAATTGTGACTAGTAAAAAAGTTTGAAGATAAAATTGAGAAAAAAAATGAAATTAATAGAAAAAACAGGATGAAAATTTTCATTGTAAGATTTATTTAAATTTACGTATCAAAGATAATCAATTTATATTGGGATAAGATATATTTTTTAAAAAATATATGGTTGATAGCTAAATTTATCCCTATAATGTTTCTATAATTTGTCCTTGTATCTTTAATTTGATCGATCTTATCTTTAAATGCATTCTCTGGTTCTAAATTTATCATTCACTAAAATTTCAAGATAAATCAGCAGGAGATGTTTAGACAAATCCACTAAAATTAGTTGTGAAATTGATAATAAATATAATTTCAACACGTTGACCTAAGAATCTCATAAATACAAAATTAACATATTTGAAAAATAAAATTAATCTCTAATTTCAAGATAAATCATCAAAGAATAGCAAAAACAAAAACATAAATATAGAAAAATAGATGCTCGAAGTCCAAAATGATCGCTAGAGAGCATAATTATGATGTAGATGGAAACAAGACAACATTAACAACAAGTATAAGCAAAATAAAATTCTACTAAATAGGGTTAATATACAAAAACTCTCAATTCAAAATCTTATTGCTTAATATTTTCTTTTCTAGTATTCTCCTGAAATTCAAGCTAACCAACTTTGTTTTGTCCCTTTCTATACCTAAGCTCTTCACCGGCTTCGCCGGATCTTGGTAAGACAAACCTTAGATGTTGATGGAGAAAATCCTGCTAGAAACAGGAAGTTGGCAGAGGCAGAATCGGCATCTGTCCTGCCTGCTCGAAAGCCTGCCTTGGCTAGGCTGCTTTAGATTTAGAATAATGGGCTCTGGGCCTTGTGGGAGAGTGGGGATAAATTTACTTATTTTACACCATTCTTCTGGTAATGCCTTTTTCTTCTTTACTTTGTATATAAAAATATGCGATGATGGAGATGGAGTACTTGGGATCAGCCGAATTCTAAAACTACGGAACCAACTCCTTTCACAACGGAGAAAGAAGATCTAGAGCAAGAACCCTAACAGTTTGGAAGATATCTTGAGAAAAGGTTTTAGTACCTGTAACACTGAAATAACATAGCACTGACTGACTTTCTGTACTGGTTTATGCTATAACTAGTGTTAGTGCTGTACTGGAGCTACTAATCTCAAGCCTAAATCAAGAAAAAAAAATCATAAAAAATAACCTTTTAAACTAAATAAAAATAAAAATAACTAAAAAAACAGATACTTTTTTTCTAAATATCCCTCGGCATCAAACTACCTGTCCACAAGGGGCACCTCTAAATGAGCTTTTCAAATTGGGGTAATTGGCGTCATTCTGATAAGCGATTTCTCTATAAGGGAATAAGGAAATAAATTAGCAGACCTAATGATAAATCTAATGAGTTTGTAGCGTTCTTTTTAACTCTTTCCATTTTTTCTTAGCCAATTCCTTTTATATATATATATATTGGCTTCTTTTGATCAATAAAATCTATACATTTTCGTAAAATCTAATGATCAATTTCTTATTCAATTCACGAAATTACCAGCAGCCATAACAGCAAAAATAAATTATAGCAGACAAAGCAAACACACATATTTTCTCATGGAGTCTCTCACGCACACATCTATGTTCTCTTGACACCACCACATAATTAGACCCAAGTAATTACAAAATAAAAAAGAGGCAGAAGGTTTTCTTCACCAAACTTAACATTACCAATATTTGGCTAAGAAATTGGATCTATTTCCAACACCCTGGAAGGACAATATTTGCTGATGAAGTATCAGCTTCGGAAATCTCATCAATTCTTTTCTCACCTACAAGTACACTGACGACTTCGGATATTTTAGGCCTCAGAGTAGGAGACAGATTAACACACTTCATTGCTAACAGCAAAACAATGAGAGCTTGCTTTCTGTCGTAACTGGATGCTAATTTCTTGTCAACCAAGTCAAGGATTCTTCCCTTATCGTGTAAAACACCAGCCTGCAATTGAAAAGCAAGATTAGCTTAGCTACGAGTATTATGGAAATAATCAAGTAAATATTACTCATTATTTTCTAATCAATAAAAAAAAATCAAAAAATCATGAAATTATTTCAACCATCCAATTAAAGAAGATAATCAAGTATATTTTCTGTAATTTATTTTATTCTATTTACTTATGTGTCTTGTTATATAATTACATAAACTCTACAAGAGTTAAATGTAACACATATATCAAATTAGTAAATAATAATATCCTCTTCTATTCTAAATTAAATTTTTTTCAGTATCAGAGTAGGTCAATCATATACTACTCTAAATATTAGCTTTTGCTTTTTTGATGGATGATTTTATATCATCCATCCGATCATTTTAAAACACTTTGTTTTCGATCTCTTCATTATCTACCAAATATTTTATTTACTTTTCCTTTTCAATGATAAATTAACTCATGATAAAGAGAAATCACAAGATCATGTGGATGACCAAATAACATCCAAAAAAATAAAATAAAAAGATAGTTTTTCCTAACAAAGCCCAACAAGAGAATTGAGATTCTTCATCAACAGAAGGACATACGAGAGAGAGAGAGAGATTTAGTGCAGATAAGTTTTTGCATAAGAGATATACAAAAGAGACCACCTATAAAAAAGAAGAGTTAGTTCTTCCTAACGAAGAAGATGGAAAATAGCTAATGAGTCATGATAAGAAGAAGATATTAGTTTGATAAAGAATAAGTCAAAATAAAATATATATTTTAAAAGTTAAATTTCAAAAAAAGATGTTTGGCTATAGAAATATAACAATAATCATAAGAGAATAATAATAAAAAAAAAAACTAAGAATAGCCCTGTTTATAAAAATATAATTGTTAAAGATAAGCATACAATGATAATAGAAGTGTATGCCAAACTCAAGAAAAAAAAATTATAAAGAGTTTGAGGTGTGTGCTAAGAAAATAATCAAGAAGGTAAATATTATTGATTATTTTCTAATCAAGAAAAGGAAGAGATGAAAGAACATATTTTTAGAAATAATTTCAATTATCTAATCAAACATATTTTTTTATAATTTATTTTATTTTTTATGTCGTGTTATATGATTATATAAATCCTACCTGAGTTTAATGTAATATATATTTTAAATTATCAAATAACAATATTTTTTTTATTGTAAATTTCTTTCGTGAGCTTGCTGTAGAATTCACAAGTCATTTGATGTTGACAGAACATGTTTGGTTTGATAATAACTACGGATAAAAAAACCTAAGAAGGTTTATCCTGTCAGATCCACTTACTTTATCCAGAAGAAACTCAGCTTCTTGGTTTGTTATGTAATCTGCACTAGCTTTCCCGCTAACTATTTCGAGTAGGACAACTCCAAAACTGTAAACATCAGCTTTAACAGTTATTGCTTTTCCCATTGAATACTCAGGTGCCATGTAAACTCTGCAATAAGAGATTAATTATTGGTTATTTAGCTCTTAATTAAAAGAATGAAAGTAGTTGTCAATCAATGATCATAATACTTACCGCGACCCTTTTGCTTTGATGGTCATAAATGGATCTTCCTCATCACAAAGCGTTGCCAATCCAAAGTCAGACAACTTGGCCGTAAGAGAGTTATCAAGCATAATATTACTAGGTTTTATGTTTCCATGAACAATCTTGAACCTTTTCTCTTCATGCAAATACTTCAAACCTCTCGCTATTCCCAGACAGATACCAAATCTAGCTTTCCAATCAAGTTTTGTCGTGGAATTTGGATCTACAAATCAAGGTTATTGATATTTGCAAGTACACTATCCTTGTACTAACAGAAGATTTAAATATACAATTACATGAGTTTCACAAGGCAATGCATTAGGTGAAAGAGCAGGATGAAAATCGGGTGATGGCAGTATTACCGAACAACGCATGGTGAAGGGAGCCTTTATGCATATAGTCATATACTAGCAGATGCAGGCCTTTATTAGAATAGCCATCCAACAATTGAACAAGATTCTCATGATGCAAAGATTTCAGGTTGAAGATTTCCCTTTGTAATTCATCTTTTCCTTGTTGCTTTGAATGAGGAGAAATCTTCTTCACTGCTAATTTTATCTCATTCGGCAATTCAGCCTGTATACACGTGAAATCAATTTACCAGAACTTTGAGAGAAAAAAGTGCGTGTTGAAGAACAAATGTTTCAAAAAAGAAAATCTGACCTTGTATACTATTCCAAAGCGTCCCCTGCCAATCTCCATTTTGGGGCTGAATTTTCGAGTAGCATCGATTATTTGTTTGAGGGTGAAAGATTTTCCTTGGACCTCAATGGTTATTTCTATTTGAAGAAAACATCAAAGTAAGAATTCTTAAGGTAGTGTATGGTGCATAATGATTTTAGATTAGCATGGAGAGGTACCATCCAACTCGCTTTTCCGCAGCCAGCCCATTTTCCACATGAAAGCCAACAGAAGTAGAGGAGCAAATACTGAACCTGCAGTAATCCCTGCAATTTGTGAAGGAGATAGTCCCTTGCCACCAACTTTGAAGTCTGGATACACATAGTGGAAGACACCAAGAATTATTTTTTTAACCAGATAAGGTGTAATAGAAATCTTTGCTCAACAAAAATAAAAGAAATGCAACTCTTTACTTGCAGTTACGGAAATGCCTGCCACAAGGGGTCCATTCAGAGACAGGGCAGCAGGTGCATAGGAAAAATCTGGCACCGGGAAAGATCCTTTTCCAGCCCAGAAAAAATGGATATTCAATAGATGATCATCTCCTACATATGCTGTGAAACTTGCAGTCCATGTCTTATTGGTGCCGGTGGCCATTTCTTTTATGTTGAAGTCTTTTAGTTCTCTCTTCCCCTATATCAAAAATGGATGTTGAATGGTGGAAATTATTGAAAGGAGCTGCAGAAAAATATAGCGGTTACCTGTATATATACATCAAAAACACGTTTCCCTAAGTTCGAGTAATCTTTATCTCTTTGGTAAACAGTTTCAACGAAGTAAAGTTTCACAGTGTAATTTCCTTTAAATAAACAGAAGCCGTAATATGTCAGAGAAAGAGGGCAGAGGCGACTTGAGTTGTAAAGAAGTGTCCCAGCAGAATCACAAACTGCACATTCCACGTTTTTTATGTAATCACTGGAATCATAAGTTTCCGAACCAAAGTCTCCAGAACAAGAATAAGCCCAATTTCCTTTTGGAGCTTTATAGTAATTTGATGCTACACTGTCTGCTTCAAACACTTTCCCATCAAAAACTGTGTCTCCTCCTCCACAATTTATATACAAGGAATCGTCTGCAAAAAATGATAATCAGTACAGAAAATCTGTCCTGCGCTAAATTCAACAGACAATTTTCAGAAGAGTTTCTAACATTGCATATGTCATTCCAAACCTAAGGTTAAACCAATAAATAATTTAAATGAACGACTCAGGAATGTAAATATAAGCTTCTCAATAGAACTTACACTTTGGTTTTCCCCAACATTTATTTTTCAAATCACGTGTAGAATTCCTAGAAATAGCAAACAAAATCGGTAAGAAATAACTCATGATCATTTGTTCTAAATTAATGACACCATATGGAGGATAATATTATCATACCTGTTCGGTTGACTGCTTGAGTAGGAACAGCATGCAAGCAGTTGGTGCACATGATACAAAATGATTAGAAGTTGGGATTTCATAGACAATAATATTCTTGCAAGTGAAGCAAAAGGAAGAAGAAAATGAAGTAGCCGTTATTACATGTTCAGCTTTCCTTCTCCTTTCTTCGTACCATCACGCGAAATTTCAAAATTATTATATGACAAGTCCCTGCAACATTATTGTTTACATATCAAGATTTTATTGAGGCAATCTACAAAAGGGAAAACAACCCATCTGAGCAAAGAGCACAAAGCCATAACATACGCCTTGTCTTCAATGGTATGAGGAACCCAGGAAGGTACTGTGCCATTAAGCATATTTCCTGTAAGAAACCTAAACAAAAGAAACCAGTATGAAAACCATCTCGTGTACTTTTTAACAGAGTGGCAGAACGAACTTATTATAAGACATCGAGTTCAAGAATCTCTTTTGCATACATCTTACTTAAATTCAGCTTTTTCATGGAATCTGGTATTCCACCAGTTAAGCTGTTAAAGCTCAAGTCTCTGCAGGATCAATAAAATGAAAGCAAACGTTATCCTACATATTTGATATATAGTTGTGCTATGGTCAATTATTGCATAGTTGATTCTGTAAACACATAGTCAAAATCATCAACACTTCTATGCATGGCCTAAAGGCCCTAAACAATGACCATTTATAGAGCTGATGAAACAAAATAGCCATGACAGAGCTACAAATACTTTACAAAAGAGGAAATGAAACTTACAGGTAGGTTAACGATGACCAATGACCAATGTACGGGGGGATTCCACCACTTATTAAGCAATTCCTTATCACCCTACACAAACCATTGAAGAAGTTGGTGTTTGGATTTATCCAATGCATCCACATCATTAAGAGTCACATACATAAATATTGAGAATATCATTAAGAGTCAAATACATAAATATTGTAACTTCATGATTCTCTTATGCCTATAGTCGTAATATATATATATATATATATATATATATATTAAATTTCTCAAACCTGAATCCCAGATACAACTAGTCTTCACAGCATGTAATAGCTCATAAAAAAAACTCAAGATCAAATAAAGAAAAATAGGCCTAAAAAAATATTTATGTAAAAGATCGGTCATAATCCAAATTCTACAACAATAACGCTCCCAGACAAATATAATTCTAAGTGTATATTTTTATTATTTAATTTGAATTCATGAAGTTGCTATCTAATTTTTGACCTAATATTTAGAGAAAAAATAATAAAAAAAATAAAAAAACAATAAAAACTCAAAAAAAAATATATTCTTGATTTATTTATATTTGTCTTAAAATAATTTAAATTTTTAAAGATTTCTTGAATGTTTTTAACTTTTAACGCGTTATTTTTTAAATAATTAATTTTTTTTATTGAGTGGTATTACTCGTTTTTAAAAATAATTTAAAATTAAAAAAAATTAAAAAATCAAAATTAAAAAAAGAAAAAAGAAATTGAGGAACAATTAAGACCTAACAATATTCTATTTATAAATAAGAGTCACACAACACACAATAAGGACAATTTTGAAAAAAAATAAATTAAGAAGCCACAAAAAAATAATGCCAATCCGCTCCCCTCCTCCAGCTGCCGCTCTCCATGTCCAAGCCACAGCCGTCCCCATCTTCTTCTCCCGCACCAAACCTTCCCTCCTGAACTAGCCGCCAGCTCGCCAAGACCATAAGAGGGCAGAGCCGTTCACCCTGACTCTCCCCTCTCGCTGGTTGTTTCAACTTCTCCTTCTCCACCGCCGACCGAACCAGGTCTCCTCTCCCTCTCACGGAACCCAAGCCCATTCTTCCCCCGGCCACAACATCAACCTTCCAGCTCCCCACCACAACCACAAAGGCCGCCCACTGCACTTCCTCATCTTCCTTTCCCGATCTCTGACAGCTGACCCAACAGCCCCATCACCGGCCTTCACAGACCATCATCCACAGACCCGAACCAGGCCCTCCAGATCCACCGATAGTACCACTCCTCTGCTCTTTCAGCCGCCCCCATCTCTGCTAAACCGAGACCCAGCTCTCTCTCCTTCACTCAGCCACCTCTGCCTCTCTGTAATTCGACCACAGATGCCATTCCAGATCACCCCCCTGTTTCCTGGTTTTTCTCAGCCGCTTCCAGCACTGTTCCTGAGTCTATTTTGTAATTTGTAGATTTCGAAATGTGTATTTAAATTATTGAAAGCAATTTTAATTTTTGTTACATTTGGAAACTTGAAACTGGGAGTGGGTGAGTAAACATTGAATGTGTGGTTGGGAGTGTGTTTGGGGGTATTTTCTTTTATGTTTTTTGAATGTTAAAAACCAAAAAGAATTAAATATTTTTTTTTAATTTGCATATGATAAAATCGTATCTATTTGACATGAAATTTCAAGAATATATTCTGGCATGTATTTTGGGGTTTAATTCACAGGAAGTTTTTTTAATTAAAGCCTTGATAGTTATTATGTGATTTTGGAGTGTGAGCTTTAAAGAAAAGCAAAGGAAGGAAAAACTCACAGGTATCTTATTCCCTTCATGTTTGCATGTTTTGGGAAAGGGAAACCGGCCGAGCTTCTTACATCACTAACCACCCTGGAAGAAAAACCATCCGGAAGAAAAACATGCATTTATTTCAACCCGGTTAAAATAAATTATAGAGCACTTACAAGTATTCGAGTTTTGACATGTTAAAAAGAAGTTCAAGAGGCAGCTGTCCTTCAAAATCATTCCCGGAGAGGTACCTGTCATCAGTACACAAAAACACAAATTATTGAATGATATTCTTCGATCATCGACAGTTTCTCAATCAAATAATATTACAGAAAGTACAAGTAATTTCTTACAGATAACCGAGTCCAGTCCAATTCGCAATGAAACTTGGTACTTGACCGGTCAAACGGTTCCCAGCTACGCTACTGCAGCCATAGTTAAGTTGCTTTTCCTTGGAACAATAATTAAACAGATTGTTGGTTGAAATAACATGATGAGTTGCACTTACAAAAACTGCAATTGATCCGAAGTAAAGTTGGCGTAATTTCCCGGCAGTTCTCCACTCAAATTGTTGGAGCTCAACTCTCTACAACAACAAATCAAAAGGATTGTAATCCACCCTTTTTCTATTTTATTTCTCCTCTTACTATCTTCCGTGGTTACAAGGTGGTATGATATTATTATACTTCTTTTTAAAACTTACAAAGCATTTAGAGATCTCAATCTTCCAAGTTCTGGTGGAAGCTGACCAGTGAGTTCATTGAAGCCCAAGGTCCTAATTAAATAAGAGATAAGAACCAAACAAAACTCAATAAGTTAAAAGGAAATTCAAGGAGAATGAAAGAGCGAGCAAGCGAGTTTCTATACATCTGTAGGAGATTAGAGAGGTTGCCCAATTCTTTAGGGATTTGACCTGATAACATATTATACCACAAAAACCTGAAAACACCCACAAGAATAGGAGCACAAGACTTGTATCAGCAATGGAACAAGAATTTAATTCATATTATATGATATACTGAAGAAATTGTGATTTAATGATACTTACAGATATTTGAGGGATGATAAATTCCTCAAAGATGGAGGTATGGAGCCACTGAGAAAGTTTGTGGAGAGATCGCTATGCATATGTATTACCATATAAGTTCATTATTACTCGATAGATAAAATCAGAATCAATAAAAGGTTAAATTAGTTATTATATATGATCCAAAAGCTAAGAAGCTCTTTGCTCATAACTATACATATATCCAAACAAGGATAAACACGGTTAAGCAATTAGTCAAACAAGGCTTTTATCCTAATTACATAAGAGAAAAAAACGAAACAGAACTCAGAAGTTAATATTTGTGACCATTAACACCTTGACATGAAATTTATAAGTATAAGTCCCTAAACAGCTTGCCTTTATTTTCATTTCTACCAAAGCTAATTTTACTTGAAAATGTTTCACCAAAAATACTATTAAAAAATCGTAATTATTACAACTACAAGTTTAATCTATCAATTGTCTATTCAGTATCTTCTTCTTATAATGAAGTAAATTTGAGCTCTTAACTCAAAATTTCACCATTATAATATAATTATGTAGTCCTAACAATTAAGAAACTTTCTCAAAAATCAATGAAGGGGGAATCATAAACATTAAGATTGAAGTATTTGGTAATAGGAATGCACCAAGAGCTTGTTTTAATTTTTTGAGAAACTTTCTCTCCAGTCAATCTTATATGAAGATCCAAAAATTAAAATGTAAAAAAAGTGAAGTCTGGGACCAGAAAAAAATAAAAAAAAAACCAAATATAAAAATATTTAAACTTGAGGGTTCAAAGTGTAGATTTACAGGGCGTATCAAACAGTAAACATGGGAAAAAAAGATTGTGAATTATTATAAATATCAAATTTTATTTCCTATGTTTTAATTTCATCATTTGCAACAATCTTAAACTTTCCCATATGAAATCAACATGCAATTAAATACCAAAATAATTGTTGACACATGCACGTGTTAAACGAAATCCAAAGAGAACAGGAGTATCAATGATTAAAAAAAAAACTGAAAGAAAATACGGCTGAAAGGCCAAAAAGGCAATGGTATAATGCTTACAATAGGAAAATGTGAGGATGATAAACATAATATTTTTTTAAATTTATTTTTAATATTAATATATTAAAATAATTTAAAAATATAAAAAATATATTAATTTTAATAAATAAATAAATAAATAATTTCAAATTTTTTTCAAATTTTTTTTTTAAAAATTGATGATGGATAGTTTGCTTTTAACTATATTAGAAATAATAAATTTAGTTTTGAAACATGAAATCTAAATACTTGATTAGGAAAAAAAATTAGAATATTTAAAAATTGAAAATGGAATGTTTCGGAATAAAAGTCAATATTAATAATATATATATATA
>Ga0307509_10003045_pt1 | contig 26083 bp, 27 predicted proteins | sample 10_EM_MG_FD_202245 | JGI IMG/M metagenome (GOLD analysis project Ga0307509, IMG submission 202245) | Populus trichocarpa ectomycorrhiza microbial communities from riparian zone in the Pacific Northwest, United States - 10_EM | ecosystem: Host-associated > Plants > Roots > Unclassified | place... | reverse complement strand
CAATTGGATCCAGGATCGGAGGTGTGGTCATGGAGTAATCTGCCATCGAGCTCTGGGATCGCCAGAGTACCTATAAAGACAACTCTCACAAGGGTCAGCGATTTCCTGAGTTTTGATGCCACAGAGACGTCCTTTATACCGTTGCGTAGCCAGCGTTGAGCCCAACAATCTCCCGCAATCGGATCCAGGATTGGAGCAGTGGTTGTGGAGGAATCTGCCATCGAGTTCTGGGATCGCCAGCATCCCACCTTATTCAGCCCAGTAACTTCATGAATAATATCCCTCTGGGGATGAATCTTAAACCGCTGGATAGCTGGCATCGAGCCCAGGAAGCTCCAGGTGTCAGATTCAGGATTGCTTCTCTGGCTGTGGTGGAGTGTTGCAGCTGTGGCCCGGGACTCTGGATGTTGTGTGTTGTCATGAAAAGAGTGTGTCGCGTCGCGTCCAGTTTGAGGCTATGTGCCGAGAAACTACCAGGAACTATGCTAGACATGAAAGTGTTATGGCTATCACTCGCTTGCAGACTGGAGTGAGCTGGCATTTTCGCTCATTCAAAGATGATGTTCTGAAAATAGGACTCAGAGTGCCAGTGTGACTCGGCGCAGGGGTCTTTAGCCTAAATTTAAGATTAAGGGTACGATGGCTTTCTCACCAGGCGCCAGCACTGACCATATTTTCTGTGCCAAGAAATACGACTTCCTCACCATCGGGCTGGGCCTCAGACTCCTACCAGTAGATGGCTGTCCTGGGGCCGGTACTTAGGGGTAATGGTAAATCCTGATGTGCGATGGTGTTGAGGTTGAAGTCTGGATGCATGGGAAGCAGGGTTGCTTAGTTGCATGTGTCCGGACTGAACCCAGTACTGAGAAGGGTGTCCAGACGCACCAGACGCAACCAGATGTGGCGCCTGAGTACAGGACGCACAGGACGCACAGGACTCAGAGTCCATATTAGCAGAATCAGGATGCAACACCAGCATATCTGACACAGGATGGCTTTTTGCTGATGGGCTTCGTGAGCGAATCAGTTGAACTATTGAATATTATCAACCTTCGGAGAAGGGCATGCTCTTCCATCGAGGTTGACACTATTCATGACTCCTAAGGGAGCGGATTGTATTCAGGCCCTTCCTGACTCTGGCAGATTGCAATGAGGCCCTGCCAGACTCTACCGGATTGCAATCAGGTCCTGCCAGACACTGCCGGACATCGGCCAGTGCCCGGTGAGGTATCTGCCTTTTTCTTCCTGCTGACCTCTATAGCCATGAGGACGCTTCTAGACCTATACCATGCGATTCCCCTCTGCGGGCGGACTCCAATGAGACCCTTCCCGACTCTGGTGGACATCTGCCCCGTGAGATATCTGCCCTTTTCATCCTGCTGACCTCTATAGCCATGGGGATGCTTCAAACCCTATACCATTCGATTCCCCTCGACCAGCGGATTGCAACACACCCTGTCCCGACGCTGTCCAACCAGTGGTTGAAATGTTATCCAAACCTTTGTACGTGAGTTCCCAGGGCAAGTACTTGCAAAATGGCACCCACTGGGTGCTATAGGCATGCGGACACTTAGAGACCTAGACCATTCGATTCCCCTCGGCGAGCGGATTCCAACGTACCCCGTCCCGACGCTGTCCGACAGCTGGTTGAAATGTTATCCAAACCTTTGTAATTGAGTTCCCCGGGCAAGACCTTTCAAATTGTTAGCCACTGGGTGCTACAGGCATGCGGACGCTGCGAGGCCTATACTATTCAATTCCCCTCTACAAGCGTACTCAAATGAGACCCTTCCCGACTCTGGCGGACATCTGCTCGGTGAGGTATCTGCCTTTTTCAGCCTGCTGATCTCTACACCCATGCGGACGCTTTGATACCAATACAATTCTATTTCCCTCGACCGGCGGATTCCAACGCACCCTGTCCCGATGCGTCCCCACCACTTGCTGAATGGCTATGAATACTTTTGTTCTTAAGTTCCCCGGGCAAGTACTTTCAAAGTGTTGGCTACTAGGTGCTACAGGCATGCGGACGCTTCGAGACCTATGCCATTCGATTCCCCTCGGCGAGCGGACTCCAATGAGACCCGTCCCGACTCTGGCGGACATCTGCCCGCTGAGGTATCTGCCTTTTCCATACTGCTGACCTCTATAGCCATGCGGGCACTTTGAAACCTATATCATTTGATTCCCCTCCACCGGCGGATTCCAACACACCCTGTGCTGACAATGTCCGACCCCTGCTTGAAATATTATCCAAACCTTTGTACTTGAGTTCCCGGGGCAAGTGCTTTCAAATTGGCAGCTACTGGGTGCTATAGGCATGCGGACACTTAGAGACCTATACCATTCGATTCCCCTCGGCGAGCGGACCCCAATGAGACCCTTCCCGACTCTGGCGGACATCTGCCCGGTGAGATATCCGCCCTTTTCATCCTGCTGACGTCTATAGCCATCCGGATGCTTTGAAACCTATACCATTCGATTCCCTTCGACCAGCGGATTCCGACAGACCCTGTCCCGACGCTGTCCGACCGCTGGTTGAAATGTTATCCAAACCTTTGTGCTTGAGTTCCCCGGGCATGTACTTTCAAATTGGCGGCTACTGGATGCTATAGGCATGCGGCCACTTAGAAACCTATATCATTCGATTCCCCTCGGTGAGGGGAATCTCACACACTCTGTCGGAACACTGTCCTACGGTTGGTTTAAGGGTTATCCATACTTTTGTACTTTTGTTCTCCAGGCAAGTACTTTCAAATTGTTAGCTACCTAGTGCTACTGTTTTCTAGACTAGCTTTAATAAAAATATTGCTATTTTAGGATATAAATGACTCAAATAAGTAAACATGAGTAATACTGGATGGATCTTTCCGGACAATTCGGATATTCTCCAAAGTTTTCACTAACTCATTCAAACTGCTTGAAGGTAGAGTTGTTGACTTAGGAGGTATCCGATGATTGCCAATTACACCTGATTACTTCCACTATTCGACTATCCTATAGGGTTGCGTCCGGAGAATCTTCTTCCATCCGCAGAACCTTTCTGGCTCGGGTACCTCCTGAGTCCTTGGTTGCGTCTGGTGCGTCCGTGCGGCATGGACCCCTGTCCACCAGCACCCAATAAAAGACCGCACACCCAGAATGCGAGTTTACGTTCTATGCGCCTGGTCCGCCGGACGCACAGGGAGCACGGGGTGCGTCCGGTTACAAACTTTTTTTTTTTGCTGATGTCATCTTCGCCTTGAGCCAGGTGCTGGAGGATGTTTCGATGTAGCGGTCGATTCTGGTCACCCAACAATTTGGGAAGAAGGAGGATACGATTCGCCGGCCATTTAGCGTGTCCGACAGGCGGAGGTGGCAATATTGTAAAGAGGATATCACTTCCCTGCTCTGAAACTCAGAAGCCCAAGGAGGACTCGGATAAATGAGAGCTATCATCCGCAAGCGTATCGTCCGAATCACTACCCTCCCGATCACCAGGTCTGTTGTCAAATAATTCTTGGAAATGCATTTGTCCTATAGGTTGTGGTGGATCACGAGCCCAGTTTCGGACGTCATTTTGATTCAGATAATCGACTCTCCTCAGCGCTGGGGTGTCTTGCCGCTCTGAACCCCGCTCACGGTAACAGTATACCAATAGATCCAGCTGGTTGTCGAGCCCACGATTTGCAAGGAGCCAAGGGCTTACAGTTTCAGCGATGTTGATGAAGTCATAATCCATGGGATCCAACTCCCGCATAGGAGACATACGTAACATTCTACGCCGTTCGCCTGTACCGCCAAGTATATACCGGATTTAGTGGTAACGTACGGATCTGTAAATCAGCGCTGACATTGCACGGAGGTTATAGCAATCCAACCCGGGGAACACTACCCCATTGATATGAGGGGGACGCTAATGGAGTAAGTTATAGTTTTGGGCGACGTTTACCTTATTCGTTTCCAACTGGGATAGCGCCAGACCACGTCGCGATAGCAGGACATAAACAATACGCACGGCGCCCGGACGCCCAAGTAGAGACCTCCAATCTGGATCTCATAAGTGAGTGGGTAAAAACCTGAAACAGGCGAATGATTCAGGAAGTGACTAACGTGTGGGCCTATGGTTGGGTGACGGGCGAAAGCCCTGGGCAACAGGTTGGGTGCCGTGTGAAATCCCCGGCGGACAGGTTGGTTTTGGACTACGGCGGGGCCATTATGCGGTGGATCAGGTACCATTTGGGCCGGCCCAGGGTCATTATCGGGTGAACTTGAATCACGTACCATTTGTGGGTCCACAGGATCATTGCCATATTGAACAGGTACATCTGGACCCGCCGCAGGACCATCACTCGCAGGACCCAGTCTGAGCTGTCCCGCAGCAGAGACATTGACTTGTGCAACTGGTACGTATAGACCAGCCTCAACCGGAGGAGGCTGTCTGAGTTGTCAGCGAGCAGTGAGGTTGACTTGTCCAGCCGGTACGTTTGGACCAGGGGCGCCCGGAGGAGCCTGTCCTAGTGGTCCGGCAGCAGCGACGTTTGGAACAGCTGCATACGGAGGAGCCTGTCTGAGTTGTCCGGCAGAAGGGACATTGACTTGTGCTGCCTGTACGTTTGGACCAGATACACCCCGAGGAGCCTGTCCCACTTGTCCTGCAGCAGGGACGTTTGGAACGGCTGCAGCCCGGAAAGCCTGTCCGTGTTGTCCGCCTCCAGGGACGTTGTGTAACGACCCTACAGATTGGTAGCTACAGTGGACTAGACTCAAGCCCCTATGGTATACCAAGTGGTAACCATATTCAGGATCAGCCAGTATACTTAGTATACTACCGGTAGACATGAGTTGGTACAAGTGTCTACAAAGAGACTTGGTGACATAGGGTTGGACAGGGAAACCTGGGTAGGCCAAAGTTATCCTACTAGGCAGGGTAAGCTTCGCAGGGTATGTTCACACTGGCATAAAGCTAAGGACACATAGTAAAAGTTGCACGGGTCTCCAGGGCAAAATTATATGTGGTCGTGCGGACTCCTGAAGAAAATAAAGGCATGACAGGGTGAAGTTACCCTACCTTAGAAACATGATTACCCTACCTTGGGACCCCAGTTACCCTAATGAGGTACCCCAGTTACCCAAGCTTCACCAACAATGTCATCTGTGGACTTAGGGGGAAGTTATCCCACAATAGTGGGGCTCTTAGATGTTCATAGGGGCGCCTCGTAGCGCACGAAACAGGCTACTGACGGAGCAGGAGTGGTCCGAACCTCCTGTAATCTTCAGGGGATATTCCTAACACCCCCCTGTGGCCCCAGCGCTGGTACGGCGCGACAGCACTGTACGGCTGTGTACTTGGGAGCTTCCTAGTAAAGTGAGATCCATAGGAACGCTCCCACAACCCGGTATGAGTTGTGGCCGTCCAACTGACAAGAAGCTGTTCGCAGGATATATAAGGGGTGTGAGGGTGACCGCCTCCTGGGGCGCCACCTGGGAAACGCCTGGGAACCACCTACGGACATACTTTGACCTCCGGGTAGTTGTATTGTTAACAGTAGAGGCCTTGGGGCGGACCGGGGAAGCTGCAAGGCTTCCAGGACAACCACCCCAAAGCCAGTCCCAAGCTACCCCGTGAACTGTAGCATTACCATGTGTTATTAGTGGACTCTAGAGGTGTGAGTCTTGTCACACTTTAAGAGGGTCCCGCATGGTTGGCTGTGGGTAGCGCCCATGCAGTCAGGCAGCAGGAGATTTCTTATCCTGGAACCATGCAGTCAGGTTTAGAAGCTTGGTATAGCCAAGTAGATTTGCCGATGGACTGCGTAGCTTGTATAGACGCAACCACCGCTGGGCCAGTGAGTCCCAATGGATATTATCTCTATGGTGGGCATGTGGGTCGGCCACTCACATGCTACCGATAGGAAAGCATTTTCGCTCATGCAGGTGTAGTTGGAGAGACATCACCGGAAGCACACCCTATTTGTGGAGATACTAAATATCCAAGCTGTCTGACTGCCTCCGAGTGTTAGCTCACTTTAGGCAGGTGAGTTAGACAGCCCTGCGATGAGCAGGGTGCTCGCGAAAGGTCAGAATGGTTGACGGGTCTCCTCTGGCATTACATTATTCAACTTTACTAAAGCGAGAGACAACCAATTCGAATAACCAAGGATCCTCGAGAGAACTTACTGAGTTAAGCTTTCAGGCGTAATGTCACAAATCGTTACTAACTAAGGGAGATTTCACATGCCTAATACTTATTAGTCATAAGGTCTGTTGGTCTTTCACACTATGACGTCACTTGACTCATAGGTCTCAGATAACTGCGCACTTGCGAGTCATAGTTATATTTTGATTGATTAATGTTTCCATGACTCACGATTGTGATGTCATATGATGTAATGACTCTCGCACATGACACATATTATGAGTGATGGGTTTCACACATGTGACTCGATTGAGCACATGACTTGGTTTATGAGTTTTGATTGGTTAACGGAATGTTGTGCGATGACTCATATGAGTCATCGATGGATTTCGCTCGATGACTCACTACAAGTCATAGAGGTTTATGTAGCGCGAGGTGATATGTCACCAGGGTTAGGGTTGTGGGAAGATTCCTATATAAGGCGCTTGATTCCGACCAAGGGATGGGACACGAACCATCAGACCTCCACCTCCGGCGATTGAAATCTCAACACCACCGGCAATCATCGTCACTTTCCCCCACCCACCTCTCTTCCCCCATCATGGCTACTGCCTAGGGGTTGACTTTAAGCCATCTTCCCTCCTCTCCTGGGGCACGCATGCCGCCCCTTCTTGGGGTTCTTGTTCCCGTTCATCGTTGACACCCGCTCACGAAGTTCGGTTTTCCCCCTTACCCCGCACTTGCTTTGCACCTCGCTTAGCATTTTGCACGGTCGGAAAGCTTCTCGCTCCATTCACGGTCGGTGATATGGCGTCCAGACTCTCGGTCGAAGTAAGGCTTCGGTTCTGCTGGGCTTGTACCTCTGATTGGGAAAGCTTCGGTTAGTAACATCACGGTCCTGCTCGGTTTCGCTGTCGTCCCAAAAGCCCTTGCTATGACCCATTAGTCGGTTGTGACTAGCCCGCTCGCAATCCTTCCTCTACCCCCCTCGGGGTTCCGTCCGCTAGCACTGTACTGCCCCGTAAGCTGGCACCTTCCTGCTAAAACTCCTCCCCCGGCTCGCACCCTACTGCTCCCCCCCCTTTGGCTGGCACCCTACTGCTACTCACCGGCTGGCCCCCTACTGCTCATCGTCGTTGGCTGGCATCCCCTCTGCCCGGTGGCTCCGCTGGCCTACCTTCTCTCTCCCCCCTGCGATTTACTCTACAGTCGCAAACCTTGCTTAGGTCACGGTTGATCATGGTATTGCACTGCCTCCTTGGTCTCTCCTAAACGCCGACGCTTCACCATCTTCCGGTCAGTCCCGACCGTGAACCGGCCTGCCCCTTACGGCCACTAGCCGCGGTGCCTTTTGGTTAGGCATATCGGCAATAGTGGTTACATCTCGTCATTTCTTTTATTCTTTTCCTAGTGTTACCAGGGGGCCTGCTGAAGGGTTTGGGTCTCTCTCCTGTACGTTTCTATGAGTTGTTTCCCTACGTGTCTGATGTGTGAGTCTTAGGTGCTAGGCGGGGGAAGTCACTTCTATGGTCTCGGGGGGTTTCATTTTTCCTATGATGAGGTGAAGCGGGCGGTTGTTATTGGGCTTATAGGTTTTTTTCTCTTCAGAGCTAGCGCTGCATAAGGCTTTTTGTACCTAAAACAAATAACGCATGATTACCAAAAAAAAAAAAAAGAGAAAAAACCTACCAAGGGATGGGATCTTCACGCCACTATCTAAGTACTTTTCTATACTTAAGATATTGCAATACCATTACCTTTTACTCTCTTTACATACACTGCTCCTCTAGGAGAGCCTACGATCGAAGAAACCTTGAGAGTATTGCGATATTCTCGACGGGCGATACGAATATAGGACTATTGTGATAGTTCTATCCAGAACCACAATCCACCCATCCTACTATCTGACGAGATAGTATCCTTCAACGGATCACTCAAGACAAGCAAGCCAGTTCCGTACTATCTGAGAAGATAGAAACGACTATCGTTGCCTGTTGCATAAACACCTAACAATAGGATTGTTACACTTAACGATATTAAGTTTAACCTCTTGATTCTACTTGGAATTAGCTTTATCTTTAATTGATCTTTACTTCTACTTTGAGTCTTCGTTGCGGTCCCAATCTTGGGATCCGTCTTCCTACAGAGTACCCCTAAGACACGTTGACATGTGCAGCGCGGACTTTGGACCAGCCGCACCTGGGGGAGCCAGTACATGTTGTCCCACAGCAGGGACATTGACATGTGCAGCCGGTACATTTGGACCAGCCGGACTCAGAGGAGCGTGTCCAAGTTGTCCCGCAGCAGGGACATTGACTTGGACAGCAGGTACGTTTGGACCTGCTGCACCCGGAGACGCCTGTCTGAGTTGTCCAGCAGCAGGGAGGTTGACTTGTGAATCAGGTACATTTTGACTACACGCACACGGAGGAGCCTGTCGGACTTGTCAGATTGCAGGGACGTTGACATGTACAACAGGTACCTTGGACTAACCGCACTGGGAGGAGCCTGTCATAGTTGTCTGGCAGCAGGGACGTTTGGAACAGCCGCCCCCGGGAAGCCTGTCCAAGTTGGTTCCAGGGGCAGCCAGGTTGACCAGTGAAGCTGGTACGTTTGGACCAGCTGTACCAGGAGGAGCGTGTCCGAGTTGTCAGGCCGCAGGGATGTTTACTTCGGCAGCAGGTATGTTTGGGCCAGCCGCCCTCGGAGAAGCCTGTTTGAGGTTTCCGGCAGCAGGGATGCTTGGAACTGATGCACAGGGCGGAGCCTGTCTGCGTTATGGGGCAGCAGGGACGTTGACCTGTGCAGCCTGTATGTTGGGACCAGCCCCACCTGGGAGAGCCTCCCCGAGTTGTCCGGCAGCAGAGAGGTTGACCTGTGCGGCCAGTATGTTTGGATCAGCTGCACCAGAAGGACCCTGTCCGAGTTGTCTGGCAGCCGGGAGTTCACTTGTGCAGCAGGTACGTTTGGACAAGCCGCACCTGCAGTAGCCTGTCCGAGTTGTCCAGCAGCAGGGACGTGGATTTGTGCAACAGGTAGGGTTGGACCATCCACACCCGGAGGAGCCTGTTTGCATTGTCCGGAACCAGGGAGGTTGACTTGTACACCGGGCACGTTTGGACCAGCCGTACCCGCAGGAGCATGTCTTAGTTGTGCGCCTGCAGGGACCTGGGCTGAGCGAGGAATATCAGGAAGTGGACCTGGGTTCCCTATAGTCGTCGCAGCCCGCCACTCATTTGGGGCCCATCGTGGTAGTAACGATGCATGCCTGACGACAACTCCCAGGTGGATTGCGGGATTTGGCACTACCTTTTTGCCTTTGTTATTTGTGTCATTCAACTTCCGACAACTCTCCTTAACCAGTTCCACGACTGCCTTCGCGATATCCTCTAGACCATGGATATCATTGGCTGCCCCTGCAGGGACGATGAGATCGCAGGCAGTACGCAAGCTCATCATGCCTGTGTCTATTGGCAGGAAGTCCGCGTCAGGGAAATCTTTGGCCATTCACCCTGCGGGCGCCAAGCCCCTTGCTATGATCTGATCCTTCGCACAGTGCCGCCACGCTGTGTACATTTTCTTTTGAGCCTGGACTTGGGTGAAGTCTATGTTTAGCTTATGATCGCTAATCGCTCGACCGCCTGGGTTGGTGCGATGCATGCTGATTGCCCCTTGAAGCGAACTTGGTCGGAGTTCATCTGTCTGTCCTGGTGCAACGACTCCGACATTTTGCATGAATACATACTGCATGTTGATATTTTGCGCCATGTCCGTTGAGGCTTTGTTTATATTGATTGTTGATTTGGAGATTCTAGTCTTATGAATAGAGATGATGATGTGGATGTTGTGGATGTTTTGGATATTCGATTATCCTTGGTATGAACTTGCTGCTCTCGTGATCAACCCTCATTATATATACAACTCTCAGACATTCAAGATGGTTTGCAAGAATCATGAATTGTTTGAATTGTTTCCAAGAATTAAGATTCATCAAGAACAGACACCTCAGGCGTCCATTAGTGTTGCAGTCGTTTCCTGTGAATACAAGATGATAACGGCGTGATACTACGTGATGTTATGATACACAATGCCAAACCAGTTCGACAGCTGGTGATAGACCAGTGTGCACAGCGCTGGGCCCAGCATCTCCAAGTCATCCACAAGCGTTAACATCGCGACGACGACAATATCAACCTACTATCACCCACACTGCACTCACGAAATCGGCAGCGCCAAATTCCCTTATGCGGTCAAATGTTCATTTTGTCGCAAAATATACGAGCGTGCAGGCGCATACAAGACACACCTGCGAAGGCCACATGCAAATCTCGATATCGTACTCGCATCCACCATACAGAAGCCACCTGCGTACCTCCTTGCCGACTGGGGGACTGACCAATCTGACGCCAACAAACCCATCGAACACGGCGCTTCTGACCACGCATCAGATCCTGCCAGAGATACAGCCAGTAGTGAGGCCGAGGCACCTGATGATACCCTTAGGAGGGAACCCGAAACAGAAGTACTCAAGGACAACACATACCCAGTCCCTGCGGAACAGCAGGATGAACTAGGCGCCCATGAAGCCATTGGAGAGGTTAAAGAGTATAATGCAGAATGCAGTGATTTGTACGAGAACCCATGGGCTCTGTTTGCTTCTGCACAAGGTTTCAAACTTGAATTTTCGTGCATTGAGAGCAAAATCTCAAAGACGCGGATTAACAATTACTTTTCGAATGATGTTGGAAACTCAACATCTGTCGGCTGTAGCTCTATGCATATCTTGGAGAATCTTGTCCGACACTTGGATCCCTATAGCCCGTATCTGCAATGGTTGGAGGGACATGTGGAGGACGGTCAGAGAACATTACTCTTCTTCTATCGCAATGGCCTAGACTGCGTGAAATACCTTCTTCACCTGATGCTCTATCGTGATGACTTGGTCCATGCGCCACGTCGTGAATACGACCAGAGCGGACAGAGAATTTATGCAGAAAGGCATACGGCTGACTGGTGGTGGGACATCCAAGTACTGCCGCGTTGCCTCTATTATTTGAAACTATACTAATAAATCACAGGAAACACTCCCGGAAGGGGCGACTGCGGTTCCAATCCTTGGGATGTCAGAACAGACGAATCTTACCAACTTCTCTCGAGACAGGAAATCTTGGCCGGTTTATAGGAGGATTGGAAATCTTCCGTCGACAATACGTAACAGACTTGGATCAATCGCGATTCGGCTTCATGGCCTATTGCCCATTGCGCCCAAGCTCGCAAAGTGCTCTAGGGGCGACGAACTCCAGAGACTGATAAATGCCGACACACTGCGTGGTGTATTCAAGTTCATTTTTGCGGCATTGAACCGTGTGGCGCAGGAGGGCACCCCGATTGATTATGCTTAAGGCAAGATTCGGGGAGGCTTTCCAAAAATGAAAGGGTGGATTGCCGACCATATTGAAAATGTTACCCTACACGGGATCAAATACAACAACTGTCCTAAATGTGAGGTTCCTCCAGAAGAATTAGGAAGCCGAGCTGGCCACCATTGCGCTAGAGATTACACAAGATACCAACGCTCCGGAGGCGAAAACCCGTCCCGAGATTCCGAGACACATGACGCCGCTCACGCTTGCTACACGAATGAAACACCTGGTATCAAGAGAGGGCAAAAGGGTTTTAAAGAACTTGTGAGGGATTCGACCCTTGATGTGCATAAGTCGGATATGCTCCATACAATATATCTAGGCCGCTTCTAGCATATGATGGACTGGATAAAGTGATTTCTTAAAAAGCATAGGCGACAGCAGGCCTTCGACGATGCCTGGAAAGCTTTGCCCCCTGACCCGGGATTCTTTGTCCCCCAAAAGGCCTCCGGGGAGGTTACGCAGTGGCAAGGAAAAGAGATGAGGAATCTCGGGCGTTGTTTGTTGGGAGTTCTCGCTGTGGGGTTGAGAAGTCTGATAGTACGCAGGTGCAACCCTTCAGACATGCGCTCACAAGTGTCAGGTCACTTCTTGACTTCACCATGATGGCTCAATACCGAAGTTACACACCTGCGACTATATCTTATATGGAAGAATATGCGACGCAGTTCCAGGAGACGAAGGACATCTTCTGGGAGTTTCGCATATGCAAATGGACCCAAGAGAAGGCTCATGAGTTGCGCAAGGAGCTGCGTCGTCAGAGAGCCCAGATGTGAGAGCCAGTGCGCCCATTGCAATGGCGCTGGATCCGTGACGATGATCGTGAAGCAGAGAACAACCAACGTATGGAATTCCTACATTCCGAATCTAATTTGAACTATGTTAACATGCATCTAATAAGTCACTTTCGGGATCACATCTACATGTTCGGCAATATTCCCATGTATTCTACCGAGTATGGAGAGCCCGCAAATAAAGAGCAAATCAAGGATGGATGGTGAAGCTGAAATAAAATTGACGCAGCAAGACAGATACTAAGCCGCTACTGTTGACAACATGCGAGCCGCATGAGACTTTTGAACTTGGAATTCCTTCAACGTGGAGGAGATGATTTACCAACTGAGGTAGTTGAACATTTAGAGAAGACCAGGCACGGGCCAACGCGACCAGCGCATAGTAGCATTCTGAATGGACGTTGTGATAATATCCACAAGTTCTTTGGTTTTGGCAGAGCATGCGATATATCCCCAAAGTCAATTTGTTGGGAATTGATCCGATATAGTCGACTGTGCCTGCCTCCCGAGCGGCGACTGCCTGAAAGTCCGGCAATACTTTGAGCTTTGCCGGTGGAACTACTGACGCAACTGGACATCCCGGTTCTTGCGTTCCAGGAGTCAGGTGTTTACAACATATACAGGGCCTAATGCATGGGTGCTCGACTTTTCCGTAACCAGACCAGTGGGAACAAGTGCATTTCGATACAGGCTGGTGGGGAGAATATCTATAGTGCGCTCAGGTGTCGTCTCCCGGCAACGCTCATAGCTCTGTTCAAAATGCTGTCACGCTATATGCCCCAAGATACCGTCGATCCCCTTGCCGGGCTTCAATTCATGAGCCTAGCAGACTCTGGACGACCGTGGGACGTACACGGTCCTGTAACTGTTCAGCTCTGAGACGATACGCCAGAGCTAACAACGGTGGATATAGGACGATCTTAGGCCTGGGGCATCTGATACCAGAGACAGACCGGCGCTGGCTTGTCAACAGTCGGATCGATTTATGCACGTTTAACAAGATCTATTAGGAGGACAGAGGGGGCTTGTGCAATAAAATAAACTCGGGGTGCGACGTAGCCCAGTTGTGGGCTACATCAGTCACCGACGGAGATATAGCATCACGATCACGACTAGACGATAAACGTGTACAATAGACAAGTACATAGTAGAGATATAGACACAGAGCAATAGAAACATCTAAAAACAAACAAATTATGCACAATAGTAGGACTAGTAGTAGGAGGCACAGGGGCAGGAATGACGAGGGTGCTATGGGCCGCATGTTGTTATGAGTATCACAAATGGTGACTAAGCCAGGCAGATTTCACATGACTAATACTTATTAGTCATGAGGTATGTTGGGTTTCGCACTATGATGTCATTTAACTCATAGCTTTCACATGACTGCGCACTTGTGAAGTTATTGGTTGATTATGATTGGTTGATGGTATCATGACGTGATGATTTTCGCAAATGACTTATTTTACCAGTTATGGGTTTCACGCATGCAACTCATTTGAGCCCAGGATCGGGTTTATGGCTTTGGATCGAAGAAAAAGGATGTGCGCAATTGACTTGTACGAGTCAGCTGATGGATTTAGCACTATGACTCATTATGAGTCATAGGGGCTATCTTACGAAATGGTGATGAGTCACCAGGGTTAGGGTTGTGGGAAGATTCCGATAAAAGGAGCTTGGTTCCGACCAAGAGATAGCACAAGAACCATCTCTCCTCCACCTCCGGCGATTGAAATCTCAACACTACGGGAAATCATCGTCACTTCCCACCACCCACATCAACAAAAAAAATCAGTTTGCGTTATTTGCATTTCAGGGCACCCTGCATCTTCTGGCTGCATTCTGTGGGACAATTTTTTTGAAGTTATGTAATCAAAAAACCCGTTTCATTCTAAGATTAATCTAACCATTACGTAGACAAATATGAATTTTCAGCCCTAACGGACAATATTTACATGTCCATTTTGGCTTCTGAAGTTTAAAACTAGATTCATGGGATGCACAGGATGCTGACCAGATGCAAACTCCACTACAGGGTGCGTTCAGATGCGTGTGGATGCAAAATCGAGTGTTTTGGCTGATGCACCTCTCTTCCCCCACGATGGCTACTCCCTAGGGGTTGACGTTAAGCTATCTTCCCTCCTCTCCTGTGGCACGCCTGCCTCTCCTCTTGGGGTTCTTGTTCCCGTTCATGGTTAACACCCGCTCATGAAGTTCGGTTCTCCCCCTTACCCTGCACTTCCTTTGCACCTCGCTTGGCATTTTGGACCGTCGCAAAGCTTCTCGCTTCGTTCACGGTCGGCGATATGCCGTCCGGACTCTCGGTCGCAGGCTTCGGTTCTGCTGGGCTTGTACCTCTGATGGGGAAAGCTTCCGTTTGTAACATGGCCGTCCCGCTCGGTTTCGCTGTCATCCTAATAGGCCTTGCTATGGTCCGCTAGTCGGTTGTGGCTAGTCCGCCCGCGATCCTTGCTCTACGCCGCTCCCGGTTCCGTCCGCTGGCACCGTACTGCCCCATAAGCTGGCACCTTCCTGCTGAAACTGCTTTCCCAGCTGGCACTCTACTGCTCCCCTTTGCGTGTCACCCTACTGCTCCTCCTCCGAACGGTTGACCCTTCCTCGGTTACACCTAGTCGTGGTATAGCACTGCCTCCGCCGCTATGGTCCAACGTCTTGGATCAATGTAATGACCTGCACGACCGCGCGAGTGGTTATTGTGGGCCCATGGTTTCCATGTTTTCTCCTGTCGCCAGTCACCAATCAGCAAATGTGGCCCGGAAAGGGCCTTGGAACAGCCTTCGTTTCTTTTATTTAGGGGCGCCTGCGGAAGGGTTTGGGTCTTTCTACCTGTAGGTTTCTAGGTATTGTTTCCTTACAGGTCTGGGGTATATTATCTTGGGCGGTAGGCAGGGGAAGCTTTTCCTATGGACTCGGGGTGTTTGATTTTTCCGATGAAGAGGTGAAGCGGGCAGTGGGTTTGCATTTGTAGGTTTTTTTCTCTTTATAGCTAGCACTGCATAAGGCTTTTTGTACCTAGAAACCAATAACGCATGATTACAAAAAATGAAAAAAAATGAAAAATGAAAAAAGAACGACCAAGAGATAGGATCTTCACGCAACCATCTAAGTACCATTCTATACTTAAGATACAGCAGCAACAAAACCTTTTTCACCGGACATATCGAGCCCCCGTCTGGCCGAAACCAGTCTGCTCTTTGGCTCCCGTCCTTCCCGATCTCCTGAGCCCTCTTTGCCTTTGATCTTTTGCGTCTGGTGCGCCCGGACGCTCCACTTCCCTCCAAAGGGTCCCACGCGCTCCATGCGATCCCAGCCCTGCCCAGCGCCTTCCTGTTGTATCAGGCCCCATATGTTCTTGTCTACAGGCCTTCTGCCTACTCTTGCCAACTGCGCGCATCCGGCGCCCCCGCCTGATCCCCGCTCACTTCTAGCGACCTAGATCTGTCGGCTCCTGTCCACTGCGATCCTACGTTGCGCTTTTCTTAGCCCGCGCCGTACTGTCCCTTTCATAATTCCCTTACTGTTCACAACACGCCCGCCGCGGCCACCATGTGGACCCCCTACGTTGGTTGGCTTCGGCACAGGAGAGAATAAATTGGTATTATTAATCATCCGCAGAACTCACGCGGCCGAGTTGAAGCCGCAAAGTTTCTAAGGCAATATCTCCCTTAGGTCGCCGGCTTCGACTCGGCCGCCTACTCAATTCAACATATTTAAAATATTCCCTTAAACACCCACGGATCGTGTAGTACCCGTGCCACCGACTTGAAGCCGGACACCCAATACAGGCACTGCCATCTTAAGTGTACGGCTTCAATTTGGCCGGATATTCATGCAAAACAATTCAATCTATTTAAAATATTCCCTTAAACGCCAGCTGATTGTATAGTACTCCGGCTGCCGAGTTGAAGCCGGACACTCTATATGCGCAGGGCCATCTTAACTGTACGGCTTCAACTTAGCCGCATATTCATGCAAAACAATTCAATCTATTTAAAATATTCCCTTAAACGCCAGCTTATTGGGTAGTACTCCGGCGCCCGAGTTCAAGCCGGACACTCTATATGGGCAGGGCCATCTTAACTGTACGGGTTCAACTTGGCCGCATATTCATGCAAAACAATTCAACCTATTTAAAATATTCCCTTAAACACCAGCCGATTGTGTAGTACTCCCGCGGCCGAGTTGGAGCCTGACACTCAATATGGGAACTGCCATCTTAAGTGCCCAGCCTTAACTCGTATAAATACTGTACATAATTGGATAGAATAATTTAATATTTTTCATTAAACCTCCGCAGATCAATCCTGTAATTGACTATCCCTTGCCTCTCCCCGCTAGGAATTAGCTGCGCCTGTCCGATCACTGCCCCTATACTAACTATTCACCTGTGTCGACCATTGACCCGCCTGCGGACTCGAATATGTCCGCTCGCAATGTGAAATCTGCCCCCATTGACCGAATCGAGTATGCAAACCAATCCCAACCGATGGACAGCTCCCGCCTCACTGAGAATATTTCTTATCTTGAAAAGTGCTAGCAACAGAGCCAACACCCGTCCTCGTAAATTTCCATTGTTCGCTTCCCCACCAGTCTGTACCCATACCCAATCGTTTCTGGGGCCACCATTACCGAATGCCTTTGTTCCAGTACAGCGGGCCCAGTGGATCTGGCACCTGTCAGTCTCCTGAAAGTCGGCGACTGAAATTTCAAGCTGAGCAAATCCTTCTAGACGGAGTAACCCTTGTTCGGTGGGGTCAGCTGGCAACCGCCAGTCATCCGCAGCTGTCTGCCTAGTAAAATGTAGTATCTCCAGCATCATGTCGGAATAATGGATCTTGACAATTGCGCATAGTTCGGTCAGCCTGCTGGTGTTCTTGCTACGGCCTTTAAGAACCCGGCAAGGGGTACTGTGACTTGAAAAAGCCGGCATTTCCATCCCAGTATCTTCAGCCACGATCACACCTTTAACTTTCGAAAGTGCTTCTATAGTCTGCAACCTCATTCCTAGGCCATGTTGGCGGCCATATTGCGACAAGATCTGTTGGGCGGCATCATTCTTGTTCGACCTGGGGTATCAATCTTTAATCTGATCCTTATGGGCTAGTTCACCGATCTGTGTGGAATACATCGATACGGATCCAAAACACCGTACGTGCGAGGCAAAGTGAGTCAGGGAGTCCATCTTGATGAAGTTGAAGTGGTTCTCACGCCATATCAAATCCACCTGCCCATCGGACCTCTCAACCATCTCTTGATCAGCCTGTCGACGGCGATTAACGACGGTTGTATGGTGGACCTCTTTAGCACGCTGATCCGCCATCAGTTCCCTTGGCTCCCGATCCTGGCGATATGCTCGGGTCCGAGCAGCCTTCGAGGTAGGGAACTCGAGAAAAATGTCCTTTATCCCGTGAAATGTCGGCAGGTAGCTTTCTATGTAGGAAGGTGAATCTGGTGTATGACTCCGATATTGCGCCATAAAAGAGAAATCAACCAGCCTGCTAATAGACTTCAAAGAGCTCTTGAAATCATGATACTGAGAACTGTCCGGAATTCACAATGCGGACGCCAATACAGCTGTAATACAACGTCCGAGATTGCGCATCTACATTCCCTGCTATTGGGTGATTTCGCGATAGGCGTTTTTTGGTACGCTGAATTCGGGGTAAGGAGTTATTTCTTTCCAAGCATCGTCGAACCCCTGTTGTCGTTTATGCTTTTTCAGGAATCCTTCTACCCACTCCATCATGTTTTTGAATAAGCCAAGGTAAATGTTGTGGAAGAGGTCCGGCTTGTACAGGCCAGCGGGGCTTACCTGATCCAGTCCAATGAATATATTGTTTCCTATTTTGACACACAACCCCTGAAGGTATTCTGTGATGCCGGCCGCTTCTGCCGGGTCATGCCTCAAGGCTTTCTCCCTTTATCACATGTAGTGGCGGGTCTCATATACGCGGCGCGGATCTCCACCGAGCTCCTCGCATGGAACCTCACACTTTGGGCATGACTTACTGCCTATTCCTTGCAAGGCTCCATGCTGAGCATCATCAGCGATCCAGGCTGACAAAATGGGAAAACAAAGGCGTGTTTTGGCATCCGCATAATCCATTACCGTTCCTTCTTGGGCAACAGGCGGTAATGGTGTCACGAAATGATCGAAGACAGCCCGCAGGGTCTCTGGATCTTTCTGCAGCTGGGCTTCCTTGGCACAGGCTGATTCGCTAGTGAACTTTGGGGGAACTGGAAGCAATGCCAGAAGCACGATTGGCATCTTGGCAGGGCTGTTTCTCGTCCGCGAAAGGATATTGCTGATCGTCATGTATACTAGCCAGGCTTTCTTATGTCCTGAGAAATTGGTAAGGTGCGTCTGGTCAGACAATCCGATACTGGAAACCACTGTTGACCCGGGGGGCAAAGCTTTCTACCATGGAACAGAATGGGCTGTTGGCACTGGAAACACCTCTCCCAAGACCTGTTAGGACCTATCGCATACCTGTATATCCCACCACCTGTCCGCCGTTTGCATCTCGGAATATACTCGCTCCCCACTCAAATCATATTCTCGAATAGGTGCTTAAACTATATCCGAGCTATAAGCGACCTGGCGGATCAGGTAGCGGATACAGTCAATCATATTTCGATAATAGAAAGTTGTTGCATGTCGACCATCATCAATAATGGCTTCCGCCCACACCAAGTATTCACAAAATGGGTCCAGTGAGTCGAGGGGTTGTCGCAAGGTATAGGCGGACTGGAATGATTTGCTATCCGTACAGCCCAAACCGTGGGCAAAGTACCCGTCGATCTGTGCCTTGGATACCTTGCTCCGGACAAACCAGCTCGTCAAATTAAAGTCGTCTTCTGATGAGAAAGGGCTCCAAGGGTCATCTGTCATGGCCTTGTTGAGCGCTGTATAGCCAGCAACTTTGCCGAGAGGTCGGCCAGCACATTGAATAGTTTCTTGACCCAAAGGGCGCGCGTGGACCGGTAGGTGGGAGACGTCTTCTGTGTCTGAATCGTTGGGCATATCATCTCTCTCACTACTTCCTGTATGGATATCGGCGATCTCGAGTCCGGGATCAGAGTCGTAGTCTGAGTCGGCATGTTTTCAAGTTCATCACGAACAAAAGTAGGTCGTGCCGTGGAGGAGGCCGCGTCCGCAATCGCATTGGGCGATAGAACGATATCAAGATGCATTGTGTGAACGTGTTTTTCATATGCACCGGCTTGTTGATAACGTCGCCTGCAATAAGGACACTTTGTTGTCTTGGAGGTCATCGTGTGTGGTGTTTCTTTGTTTCTCTTTCAAGTAGTCTGGCAGATGCGTGAGCTGATGGGCTGACGGACTGCAGTGGACTTACTATCTTTGGAACTGAAAGGTAGGTTTCTTCCAAGGGTCAAATCGGGAAACTTCAAGTTTGTTTAGTCGGATAACGAACAGGTCCGGACATTCAAGCTGCGCACAGGTATTCACGGTTTAACTTGTGAAACCTATTCTTTGTTAAGAGCATCCTAACTCTTCGGTATTGTGGGCAGACTGAAGAGGTTTGGAAGTGTCTTGGCTCGGGGGTCGTGGCTCGCCTGTGGCTCGCATGCGGCTCCGTTGAGGCCTAAAACCTTTTCTGAAGCCTATCTAGGGTATCTCTTTGTGCCTGGGTCACATGACCATTCAAGATATCAATATTCAAGTTTGTACAGGGTACAATCCTAGGAACCCCACTAAAACCGTCCTCGTGCGGCCTATATAAGCTCTCTCTTTCCCCCCCCTCCATCCTCTCTCCACAACCCTTTCCCAAATCACAATCAGATCTTCAATCCGCCAGCCCATCCTAACAAGACCCAAGGAGCTCCGCACAACATCTCACTCATCCCCAGCACCACTAGTATATCCTCAGTTCATTTCAGATTTACCTATGTGTGTTTCCCTAGCTAATAACCTTCTCTCGCGGCCATTTACCATCAGCAGAACTCGCTTTACTACCTGCCAGGCCTGCTGTATTTCCATTTTCGGCTCTTCCACAATCCTTCATCCTCCAAGGTACCAGCATCTGCTAGCCCTCATCTTTCATCCGCTCAGGGACGTCTTTTGATTAAAAAAAGCCTCTTTCTGATCCAGCAAGCATCCCCCACCCCAACCAGTATTACAATGGCAGCCCCGAAGGTTGGCCTGACTTTTGAAAACTCGGGGGCCTTTAAAAACGCCAGCGATGTTAACTGGTGTAAGCACATATTGCGCTTCCACCACCCACGAACCTATGGTCAGGAGTATAAAGCCTGGCGAAATGCTATGAAATGTAAGATAGAGCAAGACAGGATCCCGCGGTGGAAGCAGAGTACAGCCGCCCAATGGGCAGCCATCCAGGCATCTGCTATTAGCCTGCAGCCTGTTAGCCAGAGGTCGGGACTCTGGCAGGCTAATAACTTCCGTGGTGAACGTTTTACCCAATGCCTTGACTTTTTGCTAAAGGACATAGCAAAACAACATCAGCGTATCTTAACAGACATGTTGAAAGTGCAGCCTGTGACAGCTATTGGGCTTGGGGACCCCGCCCCCACCAGAAATGATGGTAAGTTAGCCCCAAGCGTCCGCATTAATGTACTATATTTGCTAATACAGCTCCTGCAGGTCTCACCGGTCCACGCTCTGTCCCTCTGTGGGTGGATCAGTCTTCCGAAGTCCGCCCAAGCGGCCCACTGCCTGCCGGGATAGACAAAGTCCAGTGGCAAATCCACGAACATGTTGACAGGATAGAGCTAACTGAGCCCACCCTGGGGAACATGCTTGCGGGCATAGACAGAATCTTGTCACGTAGATTCGGATATCGTATGCTCGTTGGTGCGACGGGACCAGGTACACGTTTCCTGTGAGAGGATCCTGAGGAGGCGTTTCCCCTTGCTGAAATGACCCGAATCACAAATAGAAGGCATGTCCGTATATGGCGGCTGATGGATCCACCAAGCGAACCCATCCACCTGCTCTTCTGTCCCCCTCGCAGCGCCAATACGGAAGATAGCAACCCGGCTCCTGGTGGTCTCCGGTTTGACCCACGCAATAACAGGGGCAACCCTTCACATGAGGAGTGGCCCAGTAGCGATGAGGAGCCGAACTGTGACGGACACCAGCCAGAGTCCTCCGCTGCGGCCGGAAACCGAACCAGCTTATCGAGGACCACCAGGTACGGTAAGACCACAAAAAAGACTGGGCGACCACACCGCATCAATTGGGCGGATGTTGGCGAATCAGAGGCAGAGTCTGATGTCGCTGTGGATGGGGGCCACGATTTGGCAAAAGGGGTGATCCTGGCCCTGGATTCCGGCCCCACATCGTCTCCTGGTAAGCAAGCTTCTGTCCCTTGTGCTAACTTCGGCACTCGTGTTTTGAGTTCTAGTATACAAAGAGAACAGGCGACTGACCTAAAGAAAGCACCTCGGACCCCAGCAAATAACGGTGGTAAACGCAACCTGGCTGTCATGCAAGAGGCTGATAAGCCATACAGTTCGGATGAAAGTCCGGATCCCCAGCCGAAGGTGGCCCGCCAGGTGGGGGCAATGGATGCCAGCAGTGAGGTTGAACCGGAGACACTCGATGGGGAGCTTAATCGGAGTCCGCTACCTGCTGACAGGCCTGTTCCGCCAAACACTCCTGCGGCGTTGACTCCCAATCCGGGCCATGCGTCGTCCCCCTCTGACCATGCAGAGGCCAGAAGCTCCGCCAAGCATCTTTTGATGCTGGCCTCAGGCGGCGAGCAGCCTGTCAACACATTGGCGACCCAAGTTGGTACGCCGGGCAGAATCTATTCCCCCTCTGATCCGGTTACAAGTAATGTCTCTGCAGATCTTCCGTCAGCTGGAGAAGCCAGACGAGAATTAAGCCCGGCCGCTGACTCCCCAACCGAACCAAGTGCATACTCTACACCTACTAAGTTCCAGTTAGGACTACCAGGTGTTTCTTCCATTCTGTTGGCAAGGTCTACCATTGTACCGCCTGCAGAAACGGGCGTTGGGAGCCTGCTCAAGTCCCTTTCTGTCCTGGCTCACTAGTTCTGCCAACAAAGCTCTCCTGCCCCAACCAATCTAGCTAATGTGTTGCTACCAGAGGGTGCAGGTCTATTTCAAGCAATTTACAGGTTCTAGGCCGCGATGGACCCTTCGCCTTTTCTTTTTCGCGTTTTATTTTTGGTGCTTTCATTTTTGTTTCGAGAGTTTGTGTTTTTCTCGCTGTTTCCAGACTATTTCTATTTAGATTAGCCCGCTACGTCTGGGCTCACCTGCTCAGTACACTCAATTTAGACCTGCGACTATCTCCTGTGGACATTTCCTTGTGTGCTTTTCATTTGAAGTTTAGCCTTTAGAGTTTTGCGAGCTATCCTTGCATTTTTACCCGCACCTTTCTTGTTTGGATTACCCAGCTGCGGTTGCCTAAACCCAATGTAGTCTACGGACACTGGCTATTTTTCGTTTACCGGGTCAGCTCAGGGACCTGCTCTTGGAATCCTCGCAGATCATTCTTGTTCTTTTCCGGCTCTTTTTCTTCTCGAATATGTTTTCTCTTCAGAGATTAGAGATTTGCTCTTTGGATTTGTGCGGATCATTCTCATTATTTTCTAGCTCGTTTTTCATTCGGGGTTGCCCCTTTCATCGCTGTTCGAATCCTAGCTTGACACCTGATATTCGATCTGTTGAGCCTTAGCGGCAGCTTTCCCTTTCTGAGATTAGCGTCCGGTGTCCGAGCCCTAGCCTTACCCACATTGGTTACCGTCCCCTTGGCAGACCTACTCAAACTAGATTAGTCCGTAAATACTGATAAAGCTTTTTTCATCACCCTCAAGAATATCAAGTACCAAACACTCGTGTTGCTCCAGTGAAAGAGGAGCGCGGCCAAGTTGAAGCTGGACGCTTTGGGTGCAAATTCCTATATCAGGTCTGAAGTTGCACTTTGGGCGGGCGGGTGTCTGCCGACACCAGCAAAAATAAAGCGAGTGATGAACTATGAACGTTCTTGGTTCTTAAGGAAGCCGGACTGACCATTTCTATCTTCCAAGTTCACACCCCATATCGTGCCCTTAGCTACATACCAATAGAGGCTTCCTGACACTACCTACTCCCCAACATCATACACAACAATTCTATTCTATCACTATCCACCTGCATACTATGTCACAACAACAGCGGCGGGGTATGACGGACCGAACGGGTTCATCGAGGCAGGAAAGGCAAAGGCAAAGAGTGGTTCTCCGCGGACATTTCCGAAGATCTGGGTCCAGTGATCGATTAACTATAATACCATCACCCAGTGTTGAGTCTGTTAAAGCTGGGTCCGCTGTAGGTAGGAGGAGGGATGGCGTTCTGGAGCTGGCTTCTACAGCACTCGTGGTGCCCGAGCCTGTCCTTAACGACCGGCAGCAGGTCTTCGACTCGGCGAATGAGGGTCTGGACTCTAATGATCGGGAATATGAGGGCAATGATGGCCAGAGTGAGGAGAGCGAGGAGAGCGAGCAGGAGACCGAGTTAAGCCAGCCTGGGGACGATACGGATCATCAATCGGCCTGGGGAGCGCAGAGACCAATTGGCCGTAAGTTCCTTAGCTCGCAGCTCTCGATACTGACAATCACCCCGGGGAATACCCCGAGTTCCACCAGGAGGATTAGTTAACCCAGACGGAGAACACATGCCCCAGTATGCGTTAGCCAAAATGGTTATACATCTGCAATTCACTCCCGTTCGCCCACAGTCTTAAATCTACCTGCGACGCCGGCGATAACCCACAGTCACCCAGATCCAACAATGCTGGAATTGGAGAACTGAGGAGGACAGCAGGCCAGCAGTAGGCGAAATATGGCCACAGGGCTTGAGCATAGCATTCTGGCCAGAGCCCCTGATCTGATGTGGGACTGGACGATCTTTGTGAATCCGTTTCCGGACTCCATTACCCTGAGCGAAGAAGTCCGCACATGTTTGAGTGAGGCCCGGACACAATTAGGCTTTCCCGAGTTTGCTGATGCTACTCCGGCCTAAAATGACCAGGTAAGTTACCCTTAATCCATAACTGGCATCTCATCTCCGACTAAATGGATTGGCCGCTGGTCACTGATTTGCCGATGCGGTCAAACCACAGCACATGCCGATCGCAGTATCGGCATAGAGTAAAAAAAACTATAACCGAACTCTATAAGCTCAATAGTGAGGATCCTACAGCCTGCGCACAGAGAGTGGAATACCTACTGGAGGAGGATAGGTTCATTTGCCCGCATGGCAGCTGTGAGGTATCTTTTTCACATTTGTGGGGATTGTTTCTAATCGCAGTGAGACTAAATCAATGGGATCCGGCGGAGAGCCAATTTCTCTTAGATTCGTAGCACCGCAGATTCCGGGCCCGATATTGGCTCATTATTACGCTGGCCCGAAAAGGAAAGGCATAAGAATGAGAGTTTCCTAGATAAGATCGATGGCCCATTTATGTGTCTTACAGCTGCCATATTATGTCAGTTACTGAGATGTTGGCGGACTGGCCTCTTCATCGATAATGTGGCTTTCACACCAGCCAGTTCCGAGGGTGAGATAAACTATGCGTACTAGGAGGTTTCAAAAGTGTGCGGATCCCCCGACTGCCCCAGCATCTGCATACTTTTGAAAATCGCCTGTACTCGAATGGTGTCAAAGGTCACCTAATGGATAGATCGCTCGGCTTGAATCTCAGATACAATCGTGGGCAAACCAGGAAGAGTTTGGCACAGGCGAATAATCCGGCGGATAAGGACGACATTTGAGGCTAAAATTGCGAAGGAGCGGGGAAAGCCGGTGGAGAGGAGGGTGGGATATGAGAATGATGAGGATGCATTGAGGCGGGAGTTTGGCAGTGATATGGAGCTGGATGAATTAGAGATGGCTGGCGGCCGCGCTGATTCAGGATGTCACAGACAGCGCGAGCCGCAGCGAGAACATGGGGCGAATCCGGGAGCACTGGTTGGGGCAGCGCAGTTCCGAGACCCTAGGGACACAGAATCGCAGGTTGAAGAAACCGATCAAGAGGATAGAGAGAATAGTTTTATCACCACTCGCTGATCGTGTATATATATGTAATAAAATCAAGTTGGATTACCCGTGCTAAAAGGGTCAGGAATGATCAAACAATAGTAGTGTACCGGCCAGGGCGGTGTGTAGGAAAGGAATGAGAACGAACTGGGTGGATAGTTATAAGCGGTGCAAGTATGAACAAGTCATCTAGCGGGCAATTGTACGTTCGATAGGCATGGGAATGTGTCGGGCGATGGTTATAAACTGGGCAGGCTTGGTTAAGTAGTGTAGCCGCCAGTTGAGGGTGAAGAGGCCCGGGAATGTGTCTGGAGGACTGATAGAAGGCAGGGAAGACAGTGGGAGCCCCCCAGCAGACAGCAAGAGTCCGGGGGTGGACGGCGAGAGGAGCGGGACGAACAAGATAGGATGTGGAGAGCTGAGGAAAGTGCCTAGCAAAAGGGCAAGGGGGTGGGGGACATCAGCCGGATATGGTAGAATACAGGGTGGGATCAGAGGGAGGAGCAAGGGCTGAGGGCGTTGGGAGGAAATAGGGTGAAAAGACAAAGAGAGGAAAACGTCCGCCCGATATGTTTGAAGACGGAGGGAATCCGGCGGTGGGGAAGAAAAAGATGTGATGTTGGAATGGTTCCGTGTGTGAAACGGATTCAGACAGAGGCTAGTGACAAAGGTAAAGGAGAGAGAGTATCATGGGAGGA
>Ga0307509_10003044_pt1 | contig 26095 bp, 23 predicted proteins | sample 10_EM_MG_FD_202245 | JGI IMG/M metagenome (GOLD analysis project Ga0307509, IMG submission 202245) | Populus trichocarpa ectomycorrhiza microbial communities from riparian zone in the Pacific Northwest, United States - 10_EM | ecosystem: Host-associated > Plants > Roots > Unclassified | place... | reverse complement strand
TATTTTCTTGAGGTTCTTTTCTACCGTGGATATTTATTCTTGTTTCGCAGCATAAATAGCCCGCTCTCCGGGCTTCCTTAGAAAATCAAGCTTCTTTTCTCTCGTCCGCGGAACATATACATCAACAGGGCTGGAGATGTGCTTTGAATTTTGTGCGCTTTTGCATAGGTATACCGTAAACTCTCGTTAAATCCACCATCGGGGGATCTCAAACAGAAATCACAGTCTAAACCAAAATAGGCTTTAGTATGGTACCCTATGTTAAAAAAATTACGAATACCAGTTAATGAGATTCAATGCGCTCGTCATCAGTAAGCTACACCGCGTCAGGAAAACACTTCAACTATTCCTTCTCCGGGCGTTTTGTCTCTGATCGGAGGGGGTGTGAGGCGGATGGGCGATGGTAGATTTAATGAGAGTTTACGGTAGTGAGTTTTTCATCAGACGTCCCGTTGTATGAGTTGTCAACATTTTCGATTCCTAGGTTACTCCATCGTAAGATTTATTACTCCTACATGTCTTATCACCAGGAGTGGGCCACCAGGATCGAAAGAGAGAGGCGCACTTTCAGGATCACAAAGGTCTCAACAGAGAATAGGATTTCAAAGAACTGTCGAAATGTAGCGGCGGCGGAAGCGCCATTTAACCGGGCAATCCAATTTCATCTCATTCTTAAATTACCCCTAATAAATAATATAGCCAAGGCCTAGTAACACGGAGAGACACTAGACCTCAAAGAACAAACTTTTACGAAACCGTCCCCCCCCTCCAAAAATTATTTAAACAATCCTCATGCGGTCGAGGCCCGGGTTGGTATCTACAAGTACGGTACCACAGCTGGTCTTGTTCGACATGGAACGCTTTAGAAGTAATCCTAACAGGACACAGGACTCACCCGCAATGGGAGGGGAACACAAGGCTAGAGAACCTTCAGACCGGGCTGGGACAACAAGAAAAATCTTCCGATGGGAGCTGATAGATAGTGCACAGATGATTTCTCTGGGGGGATTGACTGGGAATAAGCTTCGCATTGAATGATGCTATAAGGTACAGAGCACCGTATACATGCGTACTTGAGTAACCTACGGGACCTTCGGGCCCAGCCTGCCGAAAGATAGCACCCATCCCCTTTGAAAAAGCAGCTGAGGCGATAATGGCGGCTTTGGTGCGAATTCCACAATCGCATCTGCACCCACCCAACATGGGGGAACAGAGGGCGGGCCTAAGTAGTAAGCTAACCTTAGTCTTAGCTACTCTGCTAATCTGGATTTGACCTGTTAGGCCGGGGAAGGTGCGGGGTCGCTATGTTAGTTTTATCGCTGCAGGGCAACTAAAGATGGCCTCGCTTATGCTGTCTAAGCACTTGGTGAGCGTATTGGTGATTGGAGAGTGTGCCGTGCTTCGATGTGATGCCACGATTGATTTGACTACGGCACATGCGTTGTGGAGCAGTTATATTTGACGGAGGATACTGGTGTATTGAGTGCGATTGGACCTGTTAGCCCTTCAGTCGGCTGGTTTTAGAATGCTGGCCGGGGGGGATAGAAATGGCCTGTTGAAATCTATGGACTCGAGTGCTTGGGAAGAACAGGTGTCGTCGAATTTTGCTATTGTGTATGTCGAAGGGTGCACTACTTGTGTGGGGTGTGGGTATGGGTTGATAGAGATGAACGGTCTATCGCCGATTCACTGGGATGCTGGGCATCTAGTTGCATTTCGGGGCTTACGGATAGAGGGGTTCGAGAGCCTTGGAGCACTCTGAGATATCTGAGTAGCACTGAGTACAAGAGGATTCAATCCCCTGCGTCTATCTGGGCGTCGATCTGTGAGGACGATATTCTACGACTGGCACGGCTGCTTGAGTGCCCAAGCAGCGATAGGAAACTCTTCAGACAAGGGTTCTTCGGATCTAGTAGCAGGAATCAAGGGTTGCCCGTATATCACGGGAGGGCACGGTATATACAAAGGCAACTATATCATAGAACGGGTACTCGTACTTGCAAGTTCGCATTTCAGGGTATGGAATAGATAATTGCCCCACCCCTAGTCTCTTGTTCAAGGGCGGTTCAGTATTTCTGATTGTAATCTATCATAATTGCTTGCCAGCCTAGATCCTCTTGGGGACAGCAGGGTGCCGCAAGAGCTGGTTTTCAGCCTTGAGATTTTTGGTCTATTGGAGAAGGAATGTGCTGGAAGCTGTTCTGCTCAGATTTAGGTGACTCCAATCTGGATTACCGGCCCTGCTGGTGTGTATCCGTTCCAGTTGCTCCGGTTTTCGGCCCACCGTATATGAAGAACTCTACCTAGCCCATAACCCACAGAGAGGACCCTGCAAATGTGGGTGCTGTACGGTACTCATATTCGATGCGCTACGAGGACTTTGTAGATGTTTGTCTCATGAACACAATCATTTGGTTAGGCCTAGCTCTGAGTGTGAGGGATAATAAGCATCCATAAAAAGAAACACTAAGTGCAGGAAGAAAAAAATCTCCAAATATTGCACAAGATAAAATTATGCCGCAACTGTAAATTAGGCTCACGGGGGAAACGTGGTTGATGGGACGTGACTGATGAAACGTGCCGATATCAGAAACTAGAGGGAGGATGTTAGATGTCAACCCCGGCGGCGAATGATTGTGCCGCATGGGCAGGATTCTCCAGGACGAGTACCCCTCGTAATTTTGTGACGTTTGTGAACACAACCGCTATTGCATATGGGCAAATAATCGTCCAGAGCCTCAGGAATTTGTGATATGCAATAGCAGTCGTGTTCACAAACGTCAGAAAATTCCGAGTAGTACCAGTACTCGAGCACTGTACGTGTATAGTATGATGCAGTGCTTGTTGCTAGTACTAGGTACAGTATAGGGTACAGCAAATCAGAAAGTAGGGCTTAGAAACGGTACTCGTGCTTGTGCTCCCAGTCGCCTGGGCGAGAAAAGGGGAGGACTGGCCTCTTCTGAGGACCGCCGACAGCAGCCTGACTACTGCCCCTGGCAAACCGCTCTAGCGCCACCTTTTTCTTATTTGAGTACTAGTATTTGTCTCATTGGCTAATTTTGCGTACTCGAGTACTCGAGTATAGTTGACCATCCGCCCCTTGCGAGACAGCGCCAAGGCCGCCCGTCCCGTCCAACGACAGTGACACTGCTTGAAGTTGGGAACAAGGTCATCAATTGGTATCGCCCACGCTCCCATCGATCCTCTGGAATCTCATGTCTCATTCCGACCGTTTTTTCGACGGGAGGCAGTACGATTACGGATTTCCGAATCACCTAGACACTTGGCTAATCATGCGAACACATCCACCACGATCGTCTCCAGCAAGGAGGAAGAACGTCAATTGGATACCTGGGCCACAATCAGCAGTCTGTTTGGGAAACCCCCACGCATTGCCGCAAACACGCCGATATTTCGAATTTGCTAGCTAAGCAATATGCATCTCACAATCACCGCCGGCTCCCATTTCCCAACTTCGCTCAACCGGCGGCGAGTGGGTGGGGTGTGCACTGTAGGGTGCCGGAGTACCGGTACCAGTATTGCTTATTCAATGTTGAACGCCGTTTTTCGAGAGATGGTGTACGGTAGGGCAAGGGACCCGGGGAAGCCATCCAACACTAGCTTCTCAGGCGAACGTGAATGGGGAGAGGGTCATCATACGGTACTTGTACTCGTACACCATTGTACCAGGCGCAATGAAGCCGAGCACAGGGGCAAAGATTCGTATGGCGAATTGTCTGTACGCATCCGTGCCAACACTCAATTCAGATTCAAATGTTCGGGCTCAATATGCCTAGTATTATACTCGAGTAGGCATAATAAGGTCAGCACATCTGACAAGTACGCAAACGAAAAAAGTGAAAAGGGGGGACTGGCACTGCGGGGAAGTTTAGTACTTAAGGAAACGATTTGACAAAGCTGGAGGCGAAAGTCTGAATGTGCGCAGCCAAGATGCTGCTGTGCGACAGGGAATACTCGAGCGGTATGGTTAACTAAACAACTTTCCCCACATCTAAGCCTATTCGATTGGGTCAACCGCGCATGAGTTATGGTGGGCTTCGGCATTCCATAACCCGACTACCCCTGCTGATCAGCGTTAATTTGCCACACTCTCGGCCCGCAGAATTATCGGGTGTGAACACTCGAGTACAAATATGATAGCGTGGGAATTCCCCATCGATGCGAGTCGGGTCAAAAGACAGTGTGGAACGACTGGCGGGAAGGACTACTTTGTGAAAAATCCTCACACCTTACCCTGACCTCTTAGTAGTACTAGTACAGTATATGACAAGCTGACAGAAGAAGACATTTCTAACGATGTGATTCTGTTGGAGCTTATCACTCGAGCATTTCCTCTATAATGCCGTGCCCTACGAGCACTACTCGTACCGACTTACGATACAATTATGTAGGACAATCGCAGCGTTTTTTCAACACAGTGGGCAAAGACACGACACAGGTTGATCCTGCAAGCATCGAGGTGTGCGGATGGAAAGAATTGATTGGTATTTTCTGGCCACAATGCAGGCTATATACGGGAATATCGGTACGAGTACATAGCTATCGGGCCTTGCTCGTGGCTATCCTCGCCCTAAGACCATGAGAGCAGCTTCTAGTACACTCTGCCAATAAAACTTACTATCATACACTAGGCTAACGGGTGATACTGCCGACCCATCCCCCTCTAGTCGAATAGCTGACGACTTGGGCGCGGGTGGGGGCGGGACGATCGGCACGGATTTTGTGCTCGAGTACGAGTCCCCACCGACTCGAGTAGATACCCAGGCCACACGGGCAATCGAAACTTTCAAGTGGTTTTCTTGGTTTGATTGGATGAGCTGCGGCTACTGTGCTGACCATCGCTCGTTTCCTCATACAAAACCCACCAATCAGCATCTGTCTGGGTGGCGGGGGTGTCCAGGTGTCCTGGGAGGCTGTATACCCGAGTGGATTAACCTACAGGAATGCCGGTATTTCGAGAGTTACATGCAGAATATCGTATCCGTATCTGGGAAGTGGGGGTAGGCAGCGGGGAGTGTACCGGTATTGTGATATGGGCTTTGGGTCTGGTGGTACAAGTGCAGGTATCAGAAGGAGATATTGACTAGATATGCACAGGATTGATACTCGAGTACTCGAGTACTAGCGTTGATTATGCATAGTGCTTTGCAAGTGCTCGAGTTTTGACAAATTGCGGACTCGACAGGGCTTGGGTTTGCTGGACGAAATCTGATGGGGGGGCATTCAGTACAATATTTGATTTTGAGGTTTGCAATAACGATAATATAGTGAGCCCAGCAATTGAGAAGAGTTGCTGGATGGGGACAACAGGTTAACCTTAGAATGTGCCTCGCGAGGCCAATTTCGAAAGCCTTCAGAAGGCATATGGCCTACTTATCCTAGGCAAGAAGTATCTGGAAAAACGGGTGGTGGATTTGTGGATCATAGGCACAGGTTTTTTGCCATATATTTTGCGGACCCCTGTTTCCGGATACTTCCTGCCGGTGCCGGTTCGAGAGTAGGGCTAGGAAAGACCAAGCCTAAAGTATTCTCTTCTAACTAGTTGCGCGGGTATGTGATACAATGTGGAAGTGTGATGCTGGGGGTAGACTGCCCCTAATGTTGAAGAGTTTTTTAAAAGGATTGCTATTGCATACCCGTAAAATTTAACCCTTTTCTCGGGCCTGGATATTGCGCAATAGCGATTCTTTTTTAAAAAGGCTTCGAAATTAGAGCTAATTGGCACTTATTTTATTTGGAAGATCCCGAGGTTCGAGTCGCACCTCTACCGGTATACAAACCATGTCATGTACGCCAGGGGACGAGAAATTTCAACTCAAAATTTTGCAGACTCCACCAGGGGGCAGGGTGACACGGGGAAGGGTGGTGAATAGGGGTGCGTGGGCAAAAAGTGAATTCGTCAGAGTACCAGTACCGGTATGGTAACAAAAGAATTTCCCTGTCAATGATCCCTGTTCGCCATCTCCATGCCACCGGTGAAGACTGTGCCCGAGCAGTGCGTGCCAGCACCCCACGCCCCACTGATCGCGGGATCCCGAAAGACTTTAATACCTTGTAGGGACGATCGCGGTTGAATGGGGCAACCCGGGGTTACCGAGCAGTTAATTGTAGCACATTCAAGATTGTTCAAGGAAATTATTGCCGAGAAAGGCCTCATCCTGGCGAACCAGGAACCACTCTAACGGGCGATAACCCATCGAGTGACCATCCAAGACGCTGGTCGTCCATCTTGGGGGTAGGACTCTTGAGTAAGGAGTATCTGAACATAGGGGTTAGAAAAATATATGGCTAATTATCTGTGGGTATCTGGGGGCCCATACTGGACAGACCGGTACTCTAATGTCCTGATAATTCTTGCCAGTTGCCTGTAGCGGACCTATTACCCGACTATTTCAGATCCACCTGCATGCAAGTAGGATAACGCATTTTTCTCTCCCCCCGGAGATGTTCGGGGTTCTTGTGGACCCAATTTGGCTACAGGGCCACTGTCTCGCTTGCTCGGCGAGTTCTGAGGGGGGGGGCTATCATATATAAAGGTTCGGGGGGGAGGGGGGCAGGATGGACAACTCCATCTATGTTTTTCGTTAAAGCAAAGCTCCACTACCTTAGGAACCCTCTGAAGGAAAGAAGAATTTTGTTACTGTATGTTGACTCCTTTCAATGAGGCCTGGCGTGCGCTAAGTGGTTTAGGCTTTGCTGGTTAATAGTTTTTGAACAAAATGGCTTTAGACGCCGTAATGTCTTCTGTTCAGGAGCAATCCCCCCGCCTTTCTAGGGGAACTATTATTGCCACAATGGTTGGTGTGTGGCTTTTGTATAGAATTGGGCTCGTGTTTTACCGGCTTTATCTGGATCCGCTGTCCAAGTTTCCTGGGCCAAAATTGGCCGCTGCCACCTCTATGTATGAGATGTATTATGATGTGAGTTATGAATGCATAGCTTTGCCACCTGGGGCTGATATTTTCGCAGATAGTTGAGGATGGAACGCTTGTGTGGAAAATGGATGAATTGCATAGGATATATGGTATTCATTACCCTGGCTGTGGGTATGATATATTGCTAATATTGTAAAGGTCCCATTGTGCGCATCTCCCCACATTCTCTCCGCCTCCGAAAGAGTTCTGCATACCACGAAGTAAGTTATTATTATTTTTTGGGGGGGGATTGGAGCTTTTCCATGCTTCGTGCTAAATTTTTGAAGGTTCACCGAATGGGTACCCCCTTTATCAAAGACATCAGGTTCTACCACCTCTTCGGCGTTCCACGGTGTATGTTCGCAACCATCGACGTCGATCTTCACCGCCAACGGCGCTCGCTGCTAAACCCAATGTTCTCCAGAAAAGGAATTTTGGACTTTGAATTCGTTATCAAGGAGAAGATTGATATTCTCTGCCGTCGCATGAAGGAACATGAAGTGCAGGATAAATTTTTCAATTGCCATCGAGCATTCGCTGCATTGACCGCGGATATTGTCACTGAATTTGCTTATGCTAAGTGCTATGAGTATTTCACCCTTTCTGCGCATACTGGGTTTTGGCCCAGCCAGCTGATGGAAGTAGTGTTCTGAGCGCTCCGGACTTTGCCTGCCGTGCGGTCGACTCATACGACGCTCAACACGAAGTTTTCTTAATCTTGAAGCACTTTCCGCTCATGGGGAAGGTGATGCAAGCGCTGCCCTTTTGGGTTCTCGTCCGTCTGATGCCGAGCGGGGGTATAGTTCTACCCGAACTCTCCTTCCCTTTATGACTTAACACTCACATTATGATAGCCGGCTTTGCTGAGCTAGAAATAGATGCAAAGGCCAACCTAAAGGCACTTTCCACGCGCGTGCACGCCGGAACAATGGAAAAGAATCCCACGCACCGGACCGTCTTTGGGGAGATCCTCGCAGAGCACCCGGATCCGGAGAACGCTGATCCCACCGAGCTAACCAATGAAGCTACGAGCATTGTCGCCGCCGGAATTCACACATCTCGATGGGCGCTGTGCGTAGGGTTGCTAGAAGTTGCGAGAGATCCACTTATCCAGACGAAACTTTTTGAGGAACTTAAGACGGCCAGCCCGGATATCAATGCCCAGTTTTCGTATCTTAATTGCGAGAAATTGCCATATTTGGTTCGTAACTATCATTATTCTCGCATGAGTGTTTGTGATAGAAGCTGTGCTAACGGTGTTTAGAGAGGTGTGATATTTGAGATGCTTAGATTGTCATATGGTGTTATTGGACCTCTACCCCGACGGGTACCCAAGAACGGTGCTGTTGTTGGAGGTTACCATCTACCCGGAGACGTGAGTACCGCCCGCCCAGCCCACCTTACCTGTTTCATAACTAATTTGATAGTCAACAATCGAAATGGACACCTACTCCCTCCACCACGATGAGGATATCTTTCCAGACTCCCACCGCTTCTGGCCAGAGCGCTGGATGACCCCCGAATCAAAGCAGAACGAGAAATTCGTTAACTCTTTCGGAGCAGGACCTAGACAGTGCCTTGGTATAAAGTAAGCATCCCCCTTTTGAGGGACCCCATATCATCACCATTTCCCAGAGCTAACATTTGTCAGTCTTGCATTTTGCGAATTGCACCTGACCTTCGCCACTATCTTCCGTCGTTTTAAAATCGACATCAGCGCCCGGGGCACCGAGCGAATGAAGTCCAAGGAGCATTGGATGAACATCCTCAGAGACGAACCACTAAAATGCAAGGTCATCTCAAGGGAGGAGTGAACGAATTTTCTGATTTTTGGTTTTTCTTTCGTTTGTGTCTGTTTCTATGGAGTGATTTTACCATCATTCAACTTTCTTAGTATTATTTACACTATCTCCTTCCTTCCTTCCTTTCTTCTGATACTATGGTGATAGCAATGATAATATCAAATATAAAAAGGTATGCAAAACGCCCAAGAAACTAAGTTGGTAGACAATCCAAAATGAAATTGTAAGAAAATAACGGTGTGGCTCTGCTATCTTATAAAGACTAAAAAGAGAACGGTCCTGGATATCCTCCAAATAGGGTGGCAGGGGCAACAGGAGGCGGGTATGACGGTACTTGGGGCTGGGGTACATATCCTTGAGCGACCGGAGGGGCTTGTTGTTGCGCTATACTTTGAGCTTGGGGGGGTGGGGGGATCAAAGGAGGATACTGTAGAGCATAGGGATCGGCCCCAGCGCTGACGGGGGGGTAACTGAAGGGAGGGTATTGCTGTTGGCCATAGGCGTCTGCAGCCACTGCGGGGTACTGTTGAACACTTGGATTGGCTGGGGCGTTAGTGAGGGGCTGGCCTACAGTTGGAGAGTTAGCCAGGGGTGGGAGATATTGAGCTTGGCTGGGAACAGTTTGACCAGGTAGCGCCTGGCCAGCAGTTGCTGGATCCGTCGGGTTCTGAGGAGTGACGGTTCCTGGGAAGATTGATGGTGGCGGGGCTTCCGGTTCGGGCGTGCCGAGTAATGTTACAGGGGGAGGGAGTCCAGTATCGGGACCTACTTGTGGGGGGGCTGCTGGGGCCGCCGGAATAGCAGATACTTGGCCAACTGGGGTGGATGGTATTGCGGGTACCGCGGGGTTAGGTGCAGTTGGTGTTGGAGCAGCGGAACTATTCTTGTTCATAGCCCCTCCCGTGGGTGGTGGCACTAGCACACCGGTTCCCTGGGGTGTGGAGGAACTGCTTGTCTTTACTGCACCCGGGTTTGTTTGAGTACCAAATGTCGCTGGTGGGATCCCTTGTTGTTGGTTGTTCCACTTCGCCAGAGCTTTGTCTTCTTCTGTTCGTTTATCGACGATAGGGTGGCATTGATCTTGGAAAGGGATTTTGATGTTCTGTGTCATGATGTATCAGCGCACATATCCTACTTTGGAATGGGGCGAGCGGCGTACGAAGAGGGTGGTCTCAAGAGCTTTCGCATTTATTGCCATGTCTTCCCCGATAAGGGCGATGAGGTCCAAATTGATTTCATTCTTTTCCAGAATTCCAGTCGTCGAGTTTGCTAGAGTTTGGTGCTTGCTCCCGGGGCATGCTTGGGTATTATCTTCTTTGGTAATGGTCGTGTATGTTCTCTTCAATCTTGGAAGCTTCAGCTTGAAGCCTGCCTCATATCCAAAGATCCCTGCGAGTTGGATTCCGATCGCTAGAACTAAGTTTGTGCTGGCTTGGAATTCCGCCTCGAGAGAGCCTGAAAGAAGCTCGAATGGAAGACCTTCCATCTTTGCGCCCTCCCATTTCGAGGATTCATGCTTATTCTTGTCCAGGAGATTTTTCCTATATACAGCGCTATTAGGGGCCTACGGAATGTCAGGAAATAGCCACTTGGTCCCATCGAGATTCGTTTCTCTTGGTAGGGGACTAATTCTTACCTGGCCTTTGAACCCGAAAGTGAAGTCAACGTCGCTTTTGATAAGAGAGTTGACCCCGACCTCAAATTCGAACTTAGGACCTAGCATGAAAATTCCAGGAATCATGACTAGCGGCAGTGTAGCCGTGAATATGTCCACTTGGACCTTCAGTCCGGTATCAACTTTACCGTCTTTATTCACACCCTTAGACTTTCTGGTAAAAATCCTAAACTTCATCATAGTTGTGAGATCCACCGGTTTAGCCTCGAAGAATGCTGATTTAGGTAGAAAGTCTTCGAACTATAAGAATTGTTAGAAAGCGAGGAGGTGAGAGAATAGACAGTATACCTGAACATGACCAGAGATGACAATTTTTCCAGTGACATAACAGTCTAAACAATCAATGATATCGTTTGGGTCATTCTTGCTGTAGGCCCGTATTAGCAAATAGGATTTTGGGTAGTTAGATAGAAGACTTACTTAAATGGATCGGTGTACAGATTTTTCTTTACACCACTTTTCCCTGAGGCAAGATTGAAATCAACATTGTCCTTCCCGAGATTTCCATCACCGATCTCTGATATCTGCTTCGCCACAGCTTCGAACTTGTCCCCGAGCTTGTCCTTCGCTTTCTTGAAGACGGTAACGAAATCCTTTCCGAGAGCCTTGAGTTTCTTGGCGCCCTCTAAAAACTTTGCTTTAAGTTTATCATCAAGCTTACCGAGCTGGTCGGCGATATCCTTTGGAAGACTCTTGATCCAAGTACCAAAGTCCTTAAAAGCCTCCCCCACCTTATCTTTAGCATCAACGATGGCGTTTCCGGCCTTGTCGGCAACATTTTTGATGTCCTTTCCAGTCTTGTCGGCAGCATTTTTGATGTCCCTTCCAGCCCCGTCAAAAGTTTTTTTTGTGTCTCTCCCAAAGTCTTGGAAGGCTCCTCCTATATCAAACGGGTTGCGAGCAAACAGGTCTCGGGTTTGCAAGCTATCCCTAGATTCGCCGCCATCTACCTGGAGGTTCCCAAAGTCGACGCTATAGGAGCCGATCGACTGAGACCATTCCTTCTCTTCAGAATAGAAGCTAACTCTCAGTTCCTGGTTTTCGAAGTCTACCCGATAGACTCTGGCAGTCCAAATGATAAGTAAGATCCTTAATCATGGATATATGAACGATTACCTGTAAACAGCCCGTTCGTTCTCCTGGCCACATCCCTTGTGATTCGTTATCATTATGAATTCATTTTTGTCATTCTCGTTCAACCATCCCCATATCCGATAAACATAGTTGTATATCTTCCTATTCTTCAGCGTTACCGAGAGCTTTCCATCGCCTGCGGTCGTGCAATCCACCTCCTTCGTGAAGCCGTTAAATTTCTCCATTAACAAAAGCTTCTTACCCCGTGGCGCGTTGACCGTCATGTTCGCAACAAACAAACCACCCTCTTGCGCTACCACCCAATTAGCTGGTTATTCTGGTCTACGAATTCATACTGAATGCATACCAAAAGGTGCTCCATACATCAATAACTCCCTCGCACTTGGGTCTAATCGCGAATAATCGTCCAATTTCGGCACATCCGACCGTCGATTTAATGAGTGGTGGAGGTAGTCTATGTCGATCGGCCTCAACAATACCTCCTCTTTTGTCCTAGCCTCCAAATTTCTCTTAACGATAGCCGCATTGTGCTTGTGAACATCTTTTTGGCGAATGGCAGCCGCCCCCGCTGGATCGACTAGGCGACTTATCACATTCACGGCCAGAAGGAGTGGTAAGAAAACAAACATTTAAGCTGGTCACAGACCATAGAAATGAGTGGTGAGTCCAAAGGAAGGAAGAGAAAGAAACCCGGCTTTCGATCCACGATATAATAGCCTCAGCGAAGGAGTGGTTAAGGGAAGTAAAGGTCCACTAGAGGACGAAGCGGATTCAACAACATCTGGCATATATTAGGCTGGAGGAACTCACACCGGGCTCGGCGGGGTGAGGGCTCTACAAGCCAGAGTATGTATCTTACTCAGGAATGATCAGTGGCCGGAAAACGTACAAAAGGACTGGCATGGGAACGGAACCCAAGGGTCAGTTTTGAAGGGCGCCTAGCGCTGGGCTCAAGTAACCACATTTCGAAAGATACGGGTTTTGCAAAGATTGGAGATCGGCATAGTTATGTTATCACGGTGGTGGTTGATATTAACAGCTACTCATCCACCGGGAACTCGCCGGAGACTCTAGACTCTCACCGGCGAGAGCAACAAAACTATGACGCCCGACTTCATGATGGGATAAACAAGTACCATTCGATTGAGAGGGAGGCAAACGAGCATTTATTCATATAGGATATAAAGGGCTTGTATGGAATTGAAGTAGGCGAGAGCAAAGTCGCATGAGAAGAATTGAGGTTGGTGATCCTGGTCACGTGACCCATACACAATGTGGAGAGTGACAGGCGGAAGGTGAGAACGAGAATGGGCCAAGCTTGGTCAGGAGGTGGTGCCCTTCAGGGACCGGTTAGGTAGAGGGGAGTCCTGGTTTTTTTTTAACATCCGGGCTGATACGAGTACCTTAGCATCTACTTGTAGTTCCTACCGGGCTTATGCGACCTCCGGGCGTTCATGGTGAAAACATGAAGCACCATTACCGTATACCATGCTATCCCTGTTTCGCGCTCAATTTTTCCTTAGCCATTAATAAAGATCCTATTCATGTACCCTGTTAGGGCACAAGTGAGTCGTTGATAAGAGTCTTGGGCCGGTCGCCCGGGGTGATCGGGGGGAGCTTCCAAGGCGAGCCATTGTTTGAGCCTTGTGATATATGATGACCTCTAGGGAGAGAAACCTTTCCCGACAACGATGACAACCAGGCCTTCGATCACGTGCGGGAATTTTCAGGAGGCGAGGGCGTTGGTTCGTGTAGATATATATAAATTCTTAGGTGATGTTTTCTTGATTTAACCAGAGCTTTCCTAGGGATATTTGCTAAGGTGTTTGGCCCTAATGTTAAACCAAAGAGATCAATCATGGCTCTGCAGCCGCCTAGACTATTCACGAGTTCCAGTAGCCAGTGGTTTCCTTACGGTAAACTTTACGGTTGCTAGAGCGCGTTGGGAACTTCAGACTACCGGTATTAATCCTTCCACCTCTGTCAACACCCACACACTCGGGCGTTTAGCCATGCAAGAGGAGAGACCTTGAAGGCTAAAATGTGATGATGACAAGGTGTATTAGCTCCAACAACTCCGCCAGGATTCCTTTAAAATGGCGAGTTATGGTGCTAAGTTACTACTAATCCAAGGATCCATATGTGACCAATGTGAGATGGCGATCCAGCGTAACCGTAAAGAAGGTTTGATAGAGTGCTGCCGGAGAACCCTACATGCGCTACCTTGTCTCTCGGAATCCAGAGATTGGAGGCACGCCCGGGCGAATCGCAAGAGTTTTTGCAAGCGCCATGAGAAATGTTTTCCCACGAGAGAAGGATCATTCCGCGGGTCAACCCAATTCAACTGTTCACTAATCCCCTGCTAGGTACTCGTACCTGAATGGTATGCTTTGCTTTTGGTGCGACCCAATGTGCATCGAATCATGAGTAATCAGGGATATCGTTCTTTGAGTCCCTGCAGCGCTGGAATCATCAGAGCTCCGGCCTCCCGGCACCAAAACCGGGGGGCACAAAAACGGCTGAAGCCGCTTTAAAAAAACAAAAAAACAACCGGCTTCTAGAACGATACTCTAAAATTGGAAGTTTGGTTTTGATTCTCAAAATTAATGATCGAAAACCACAAAGGAAACCTGTACCAGTACTGGTGGTGGAGGATAGGAAAGGGTGACTTTGAGCACACAGCGATCTAAAAACAAGCAAGGAAAGTTACCAGGAGGATGAAAGGGGTTGGGTGAATTGTATACCGGTATTTCAGTGGGGACCACGCTCCCGTCTGGGAGAGACGTTTAGGGCGGTTTGGGGCACGGTAAAGCGGCAGGCGGTGATATAAAGCTACCGTACCCGTATAATCTGGCAAAAGTCGGATTGGAGCTAAAGCTGGACCAAGGCAACCGAGCCAACAGGAGGGCGCGAAGAAGGCGAATTCGCCACAGTTTAAACATAGGCCGCAATGACTGGACAGGTTCAAGAAAATCCCCAGTAGCGTCAATCCGACTTTTGCCAGATTATGGTAGTGGCTGGTGACCACCATACTGGTAAGGTTCTGATTGAGCGTTCAGCCTTGTCATTAATTTGGCTAAGTTGGTTGTGCTCAGGCATCTTTACTCGAGTACCAAGAATGCCTCTGCGGACCAATGTTTTGCTGGCGCCCTCAGTGATCGAAAGTGTTCGATCTACGGAAGGATTCTTCCTAGAGATCAGGGCGAGCTTCGGCGAGATCAGGCCAGACTCGGTGGGAAAGTAGGAATGTTAGACCAGAACTTTCAAAGTTATGCAATCCGTTGTGGTGTAACGGCTAGCATCCGTCGCTTTCACCGACGAGATCGGGGTTCGATTCCCCGCAACGGAGGTTCTACTTTTTCTGGATAAACCCGCGATCCCATCATCCTTCCCGAAAAAATATCTCCACAACTTTCGAGATACCGGTATGATATATATCTTTTTTGACGCTTTGAATCCTCAAGCCTTAAATGGGGCATGGATGGACCCTAGAACATGGATAGAACCCGGACGGGGTTGGGGTGAATCGGTGTCCCTTCTAAATTTACCATGATCAAATGACGGGGTGATCCATCAAAAACATTTAATGACGTAAAAAGACGGTTTTAGGTACGGTATTCGAGTCGAGATATTTTTTCTAGCAGATCTGCAGGAGACGTGGCGCTCGAAAAAACGCTTTTTAAACCCAGGGTTGATACAATAGTAATACGGCCCAGCTTGGGTAGCCCAGGGAAGTGTTTACTTTTGTTTGCATGTACCTAAAACAATACCACGGATTTAACAAAAAAAAAAAAGGGCCCAGCTTGGGTTTCCATTCCCACCCACGCTACTATATGATACCCAACTTCTCTAAGGACTACAGGGCCCCGCTGCGCGCCGATTCCGGTTCAACAACAGATATTTATCCCGGCTGTACCTGTCCGGCGTCTGCCGATTCCGAAGGCATCCGGAAACCTAGGTGCCGAGCCTCTAGAGGCACTGTGTCGAGTATTATTGGAACCGAATCTGCAAGTCTTGGTAGTACTTTTGGAATTAGCAAGTAAACAATTGTCAGAATTTATTGTTGGAGCCACGTCTATCCCGTACGGATCCGCTGTATTGCCCATGGCTTATTCGTCGGCCATGTCTAGTATGGGTGTTCGAGGAAGGAGCGCACCGGTACCGATGCGATGGTGTTCGTCTGCCAGTGGCCTGGTTGCTTTATCTGATGGGGTGCCAGGACGCCGGTATTGGTGCCTGTGTGGGGCGCACGCGTGGTCTGGAGGTTTCCTTCTTCCCTGCGGGGGGGATGTTGCACTTGGGCAACGGTTGATAGCAGGCGGTTGCATCCTACAAGGCAACCACAACCTCATCGCAAACTCTTTATTGATATTTCAGCTCCACCTTCCACCAGGCGTGGTTTTGGAAAGCGTTATCACTGTTTAGGACGATACCAAAATTTGCAACCACCAAGATGCGCCGAACTAAGAGAGTGCTCACTCGGAAATCAAAAGTCAAGCATCTAGGTCACCCTTTGCCCTTCCTCCCGACCGAAATTCTTCTCCAGATATTTGAATATCTAGCGCCCAGCAACACTCTCCCGCGATCCCTCGTTCACACTTGCCATGGGGTGACCTTGGAGAGTTCCTCTCCCCCCAACGACTACATATGCACAACATGTCAGACGAGCTATCTTCTCACCGTGAGCCTGGTATCGCGTCACTGGCATAAAGCTGCCCGCCCACTTCTATACCGCGTGGTTCGAATAGGGTACAGCATGTTTATACCAGGTGATGAGGACATCTACTTTAATTGTACGAACAAAGCGCACCACGGCAGAGACAGATTCTTCTTCAACGTTTTCGACCGCGAGAGACCTGAGGAGAGAAAAATTGGTAGATGCGACGCCTTTCTTGTGAGGATGCACGAAAAGACGAAATTAGAAACATTGGATGCACGACTGAAAACATTTCGGTTATTCCAACGAACGATGACTCGGAACCCTGATATCAGAAGGATGGTGGTCTGCTGGGAGTTGGGCGCGCTTTTTCCAATGCCGAACCCAGGTTGGCGTGGACAAGCTGCATGGTTGGGGAGAGACATGGGGTATCGCTACCGATTGACCGAGACACTGGAAAAAATTGGGGGGCTGGTGGAGGAGATTATACCTTATCTGACTTCGCTACGGTGGATTGACTTCCATCTCGACCCAGAAGTAGTCGGAGTGTCCGCGGAAGCCCTAGGCTATATTGTAAAGAAGTCAATTACAAGGATGACGTGGAAACCGCGGCTTGAAGGTTGTAAATGCAATCACGTACGGATTCAACTCCCGATGGACAGAACAGAATACGACCACATTCCTGCGCGGAGTTATGGGTTATCAGAAAAGGCTCCCAGCCTCGAAATACACAGCGATTTTGACTTGCCGTATTACAGCCCTGCGATATTCAAAGCACTCGCAACGGAAACCTGTGAAGTAGAAATCAATCATCCCACTCGGCCTTCGTTTAGGAGAGAATCACCATCCTTGGAACGCATCAATTTTCCGATGACAACGGCTATGCGCTTAATTGGCGCGGGGGCGCCGACAATATCGCAAGTTGTTCGACGGGGACGAGATGCCATAGGGGGAGGAACACTGACTGCAATTACGGTTGGAGATAAAGATATCCGATTCGCGGATCTCAGAAACTTGCTTGCTCATTCCAAGAGCCTGAAACATCTACGCTTGGAAAATGCACGCGTCTCGGCTCCTGCGAGAGAGGATATAGATAACTCACCGAAAGTTACAGTATTGAAGTCAGACACATTGAAGTCAGTTTTTTGGGACATTGCCTTTAGAGATGCGGAGAATGCACGCGCGGAGACTGTTACTTACTATCTTATCAAGTCGACTTCTGAGGACTACTTGCCGGTTCTCGAGAGTCTTTCGGGACCCGCGGAGAAGGCCTATACGGAGTGGTGGTTCAGCGAGCTCAAGCGCATCCATCCTCAGAAGGATATTGAGATGAAATTCTCGGAAAACGAAGTGGAGATGGTGTTACGACCTTCCACAAAAGCCGTAGATGAGGTGAGTCAGCAAACAAGACGGAGGAGATTCACAGTGCATGCGTTGACTTCCTTCTAGCAACTCGTACTCGCCAGGCCCACCTCAGGGTCCCGAACAAATAACCAACGGTTTAGAGACGCAGTGATGGAGTATATATCATGAAGGGGGAAATTCGGGGATTTAAAAATACGTGACCACGTCCATTTCCATGGTATATAGTAACCTTACACTATCTAAAACCAAAACACCTCGATGAGACCGTCACCTAATGACTACGATATTGCGACTGTCTTAATTGTTTTGAAGTTTGAGACCACAGCCCCAAGGAATCCAGAAGGACGCATAGTAAGGTATCACTGGGGGGTAGTAACAGCCCTACTGATGCTAGCCTAATTTCAGGCCTATTACCCCGCTACTGGCCACAATCAACAACTCGTAGGACGGAAAAGAAGATCTGAGAATCCGGGGGCCTATTTTTCCCCCCTTCCCCACGAATAAACATCCCAAGATCCGGCAGCAAGGAATACTCCACCAGCATTCAAGCTCAGAAGCCGGCTTATCCTGCCCCTGCGCTAATCTCGCTTCTCGGGGATTGTCGGCCTTAACGTAGATCTTGTGTCCTCCAGTAGCCATGCGACCCTTGATATCGATTAAGGTTATAATAGCAGCCTCAGGGGAGCACTGGGTCAGGTTGAGGCTAAATCTACCGATACGATTGCGGGAATATTACGACACCACCTGCGCGCGCATGCCTCTAAGCTAGCATTCCAGCTCTTTCCAGAGTAATCACAATAATATTCTTTGCGCAACTATTCTAGCTTAGTAGCAGTATAGTAATGCGCCATGTGCCTCCTCATTACTCGGATGCAGGTTAATCTCCTGGGCAATATTGGTTAACTGGCACCGCCAAGGAAGTTAACAGTTATTAACATGTCCAAAACATGCCCCACGCTGCTCCAGAGGCTTTGACCTGCCCCAATATCTCCATGAAAACATGGGATGCTTCCTGTAGTTATACGAATTTAAGATATTATCATGAAAACTTGGGATGTTCCTATTTTCCCACTATTAGCGCGCGGGGAGTCACCCACTATATCCCCTAATAGAGCTGTAATCTTTATTGGAGTTGAACTCGAGTGATATTGCCCGGCAGCGTGCTCCGGCTCCAGAGCTTACCATACCGGTGTGGTGAGGGCAGTGACTTGCTGGTGCTAGGAGAGGGGGAAAAAAAAGAGCAAGTAACGGCAAAGAAGCCGACAATAGGCCGGTCTAGACCGACAGATAAAGGACCGAGTATCTGGTACTGGACCGCCGGTGCCGGAAAAACTCAATTACTTGCAAGAAGATACGATGCGCGAGGACGTATCGGTACCGGCACACTGTGCTAGAGGGTAGAGCCTATGCCAGCCCCAATTCTTCAAGTCGACTAGAATTGGCCCATGCACCAAGCGGAGCACAAACTACAGTAGCACCAAAATGCACTGGGCCGCGAGCAGGAACATGATAACGAAGCGAAGCAAAACAATCGATTAAGCTACTGGGTTCCCTGGTGCCCCCCATTCACCCCGTCCGAAGGTGAGACACTTTCCCCCCTTGCCATCCTCACTGGTAGGCGAGGAAACACTAACATTGAACTCCCAGTTTCTCTGCTTGGAAAAATCGGGTAGTGGCATGCTTGTGCTCGTCCCAGGACCTGGGAACGGGGTTGGAGAAATATATGGTGAAATCTGTGTGCATCTGAACGCTGATCTCAAACACACCCCTCTGCTTTCGAGAACTATTAGCATGGGACAAATGTCTGGCGGTACCGTATACGGCTTCGCTAGACAACCACCCAACCAGCGGAAAAAAAAACCTCCCTTATTCTCACATACCTCATGCCAGATACAACTGCTATCTATCACCCTCCTGACCCCCCGTACTCTTCTCCAATCTCCTTTGGCCTCGGCTTAATAGGCACAAGGCTCGAACAAACCTTAGGAGAAAATATTATTCAGCAAAAGGGATCTCCCAGGAATATTCAAAATCGCTGCATGTTTGATAGAGAATGCCTCTGAAAATGTATAATCTGTGTTGTGTGCGACGCGGCCTACTTGGTTTCTGAGTGTGGGAATATTGGAGCGCGTGTGCAGAATTGGGAAGCGTCAGGAATTTAAACCACGAACGCAAACCCCCCACCTTCAATGCCTGAAGAAGAAAAGATAGGGCATTTTCCTGAAAAAGATCCCACAAACAGCTTAGAATGGATCCTCTCCCCTCCTTTGAGCCTTTGATCCTCTGTTAGGCCGAGAAAGAGGAGTGAAGAGTCAATGACTCCTGCTAAATACCGGTATGTCTGTGGTTACGGCCATTCTGGCGAAGCTCGAACAAAACGTTGATCGTGGGGGCTCTCTGTTACCCCTGGAGAGAGAGGGACCAGCTCTGGGAGGTTACCAATGGATACCCGGAGAAGGCGCTCGTAGTGTTCATTCTTTCAGTCAGAGAGGTGGAAGCTGCAGATGCTTCGGGGATTTGTGTTCTTGCAGCTTGGCAACCGTCGAGTGACGTTTTGTGCCTGTTGACATCTGCGCTGACTTGCTGTCTTCTTAGGTTGTTTCATCGCGCAGTGTATCTCCTCCACCGACTTTACTTGTACTGTCCGTATAATTTGAATGAAACCTCACCTCCCAATTGTACGATCGCGCGTTATTTAGCTGGTATTTCCACTACCGCTAAGGCCTTCGAACTTAAGGCCCTCTCCTTAATACTCGTAACCACCATACCATGCCGGCATGGCGAGGCGCAAGCCACAATGAATACGAAGTGACTCAGCCATTGGCTCAGGCCAAAGCGATACAACGCGAAAAGCAAAAATGTCGACCTCCCCAGATATAAAACTTAAATCACCTGTGCCCTTTTTTTTTCTTCGACGAGAATTCTGCGAAATCTAGAAGCATAGAAAGTTGGGATTTCCACCACCTACCTCAAATCTCCAATTCCAACCGCCCTAAACTCCAACAAAACTACAATGAGTGAAGCCCCAGCTGGGCAGGCCAATCATGACGTGCCTCCAACCCACGCACCCTACCCACACACCCTGACATTTGACACGTTCGTGAAGCGCTACGTCCCTGCTCTAAAGGCAGCTGCCGAACAGGGGCAACGGCTTCCTTTCCCCTCTAAAGCGAGGTTCATGGGAACTCTAAAATTGCACGGCTACAATGCGACAATCGTATTTTCCCCTCCCTTCCACACTCCATCCATTGCGTGGGTCTTTTTCTACAGACTCATCGAAGGCGATGGGGGAGAGCATAGAAAACTGAAATTAACTCAATGAGATAAACTTGTAGATGTTCCGTGACAACGATCGACACAACCCAGTCTTCCAATCACGCAACAGGGTGGTAACATCCCAGGACAAGGGGCCTATCCCTTCACTTCTGAACGGAAAACCTCTGCATTCGCTCGTCGACAAGATAATGGAAACCTACAACAGGGGGAAAGGGCAGCCGGATGCGACCCCATTCTCCGAAATCATGATAGCCGGCGAGGTCGCTGGGCGCGACATCTACCGGAACGTCGCCGTCAATCGACTTCCCAGATTCTTCTGCATTTTCAACATCAGGGTAGATGGAACATGGGTCGACATGCGGGAGTACAAGGATGTCTCAATGGAACCTGAGCGCATTTTCAATATCATGAACTGGCCGACATGGGAGGTTACGATCGATTTTTTGCAGGACACGGTGGAGATCTCGAACTGGCTGTATGAGATCACGAAGAAGGTGGAAGACGAGTGCCCGTTCGCAGCATCGTTTTTGGACTCCAAGGGAAGGAAAATATCCGGAACTGGAGAAGGTCTAGTCTGGAATATGATACCGTTTGAAGGCGAAAGCTGGCCAAGCGATTGTACCATGCTGTGGAACTTCAAGACCAAGGGGGAGAGGTTCGAGGTCGTCAGCAGGACTAAGCCTACCCCACCGAGGGACCCCGACGCCATCGGTCTTGCTACTGCGTTTGTGGACTACGCGATTACGGAAGCACGATTCGAGCAAGGGATCGAGTACCTCAGGGAGATGGGAATACTGGAACACGGTCGGAATGGTAGGAGGAGCACCGCCCAATTCACCAAATGGGTGGAAAACGACGTGATAGAGGAGGAATGGGAGAGAATGGTGGAGCTGGGCGTCGAGGAAGCGAAATTGAGGAGGGTAATTGCTGAGTGGGCGAGGAATTGGTTTTTCCGCTATCTTGAGGAAGTACAGTCGGAGTGTGCGGACGCTGCCACGGACATGCAGTAGGAAGTGGGATAATGATTGCTACCCGCGTCCAACCACCTAGTCCTTGCGTTTTACCCACTTAGAATAGATCACAACGCTTTCAGCTTATTATCGCCATTCTGTAAATAAGGCTAATCGCTGCATTCTAGCTACGGTGTTGGCGTCTATATTTTTTTGCAACTTTTGCTGTGTGGCTCGCGGTAGAGACTGTGGCAGGTTAATATACGGTTCATCCAACCGCCAGTATGGGAGAGTGTGACGAAGAATAGACCCTGGTTCAAGTGAAAATTCTGGGGATGGATTCGTTACAACCATGCCAATACATCAACAAAAACACACCCGCGGGGCACTGACGCCCCCACAAAGATGTGACAGCACCGGTAGCCCAGGACCGTGACGACTACAACACTGATCCGTCTAGTAGAGTGTAGGCATAGTCGATAAAAAAGGGATATTAGTTGAATTAGGAAGCTAATAGCCAAGTAGAAGCATGCAGTTTCCGTGGTGTATTCTTCACCAAGATTCCCAAGCCATGCTGTACCCTCCAGAATCTCATCTATCCGGAGTTGATAGTCCAGACCCCAATGCCAGAGTTACGATCACGCATATATAGCATCTACAGTATTGTGAATATATTTCCACCACTATAGAGCCGAGATTTCCCATTTACTATCTATCTGACTTGAGAAGGGATTTCTGAACTGATGCCTCGATGGGGAATAGTTGCAATAATCCAACAAAGGAGAATATGTCATAAAACTGAACTTTAGCCAGGGTGACTTGCTCTTTATCTCCGCTTTGGGATATTAATGTATTTAGCAAAGAAAAAGAAAGAAAAGAAAAAAGAGGTTGAATACCGGTATTGTAAGGCTCTAGGTCAACATATCCACTTATATCCCTTCCAATCCCAATCCCGGGATAACCGAATGAGGGGATATGCATCAACACTTCTAAACGGTGCTCTGGAATACCTGCACAGGAAACTGGAAAATCGCATTATTCCATAATCCGAACAGAGCTGGGCCCGGAGCGATCCGGTACCGTAGGGAGAACCCCAATATCTCTCAAAGAGACTCATCGTGGCCGCCTATGCAGTGGTCGCAGGAGCCTGAGGGCAACTCATTTCTCCAAGTGCCGAAAGACACTGAGTGAATCAAAGCTCAAGAGATGCCGACACGACGGGCATAAACCAATGCACTCGAGCACAGGCGTGCTCCTTGGGTATGTAAAACCGCCCGATCGTCTTACCACTGTGTTCGATGTTATGCCTGAGTCTTGAACCATCTCTTCTACCATAATCTGGTGAAAGTCGGATTGGAGCTAAAGAGAACCTGGGGAAACCGAGCCAATAGGAGGGTACGAAAGAGGCAAATTCGCCACAACTTAAACACATAGGCAGCAGTGGTTGGACAGGTTCAAGAAAATCTTCACTAGCGCCAATACGGCTTTCACAGATTATGGGTATCCTCTAGGGAATGGCTCTGGTATCCTAGTGGCTGAAAATAACTCTTAGAACTATCGGTGACTCACATCAGAGAGACCTCATTACGGTACCCTGGTTCCATATGGGTGTGCACATGAGATCTCGCGGCCATACACGAGATCGTGATCTTACCTTCCATTGGTTGTAGAAGGATCTACTGTTCAAGAGCGCAGGGTTTGGAGGGTTCAAGAGTCATAACACTCGCTCGTGGTCACGTGTTCCATACCTGGAAAATTCCTGCAAATGATACTGTCATCGCGACCTCCGACAGGGTCGCGACGCGTACTCGTACCCTGAACGGGGCTGTCATAAGTCATGAATGTTGGATCCTAGTACTCTTTTGTTAAGCACTTATATACCAAATAGCAGGGTGGGAGCCAAAAGACCTCTCGTAGAAAATCTATAATCTGTAGCCCCCTCCAAATCCTATCCCGCTCACACCCAAACCTGTGCTTTTTCTTCCTTTATTTTATGACTGATTTCCCACTGTGACTATTCCCCTATGCATGAAGAAACTTTTTTGATAGTGGTCAGTGTGCTTCTGAGGGCGCTTCTACTCCTCCAAAGCACTTAATGTTTGGCACTAATAATACTAATATTATCGTTTATCCTTAGCACTTTGTGGAAAACGATCCAGACCTAATTATTAAGAAGGTGGGTGTCTTAATTTTCCATCATGGGATAGAAAATTGGATGGCCCTGGGTTGAGTAGCCCTACTTGACCTGCGTACTCTGTCGCAAGCAACTAGATTGTCACGGGATATCACTCGTGCGGTCGCCCCGGTCGATAGCTAACAACTTCTGGTATCGTAGGCCGGTAGGATACTGCACCGTGGGCAAAGACCCTCGGAAGGGTGACGGCACAGGGCAATATTTCGACGGCTACTGCCATCAGGCCCTATAACAAACCCGCTAGTGTCTAGATGTGTGTACTGAGTAGCCTTGGACCTTAACTCGAACACATAATCCCCTCGAGATCCCTACCCGCGTGGAGCCAAAATATGATATATAGAAACATAAATGCCGATAAATAAACCTCGACCACTCCTCCTCACTGATACCCCTATTATAACTAGCCCTCACACACACGAAAGGACCTTGACATTCCCAAACAAGAACAATATTTATTTATACTGTTTCCTTGGAAATACACCTGCTCTTCATTCCATACCAACTCATCGGGGGCGCTCACTTGTACAGGAATGGCTGATCGCTGTCGTATACTGACTACTACCTGCAAATCGATAATCTCCAGCGATCTATTCCTCCCACCTCGTTGCGATGATATCCCTATCACCCCCCCCACCCAGAACCCACGAATAGTGTGCCCGTGAAATGGAAATTGATATGATACCTTTCCTCTTTTTTTCACTCCCTTCTCGGGGCTTATTCTACCTCATTTGCCTAGGGATATTGACACCACCAGAATACCGCTAAGGTTAATGTGTCGTTGTCAAACGATATAATGTGCATGTATTTCAATCATTCCTACAGGCGACAGCACCTAGGATCGATAGATACACTAGTTACACAAGCACAGGCGCTGAGCTAAGGACTTTCCTGACGGAATCTCCCGCTCTGATTATAGATAGGCTACTTTTTCACGTTCATCTTCAGATACCACAGGAAGGGAAGCCCGATTCTTGGTCTTTAATACCCCCTTACCAATCAAGCTAACGCCCGCTCTGCGTCCTCTTAATGGAGTTCCCTTCGCTAGCCATCATTTCCTCTTAAATGGGGTATTTGATCTAGGAAATCACGAGAGAAGTGGACTGGACATCCACCGCCCTCCCTTCCCTCTGCATTTTTAAGAATCTCCCTTGAGATCGTGCTTACCGGATGACATGATTCCGACAAAACTTTCTCGGAAATCGTACATATCTTTCACTTACTTTTAGGGCACCACCCGAGTATGCCACCCTCCTTAGACACCTTACAATATCTATCCCCACCGTCGTATTGTCTTTGGGCTCGGCACCCTCTGCCAAGCTATACATGAGCTGCCAACTATCCTACATACTACGAACAAGACCCCCTCTATCGGCAGTATTAGCTTTTTATTTTTATCTTTTATTCGTGATTTCCTTAGCATGCTTGAACTTTGCCAAAAGGGTTTACGGGGACTTACTGAATACCTACTAAACTACGCCCCTCTCCTAATTCCATAACTGATTTTCCTTCCGAGTGACTTTCCCATATAACTAGACCTTCGGGTCTATGCACCCCCCTAGTAGACTATTCTATAGCATTATTCGAAATGAGATAACCCATTCGCTCTAGAGTGAGATGAGGACGAATCTGGCTCGAACACTTATCGTACTATCATATCATACCCTTTGTCCATCCCTTAGGCACCTGGACCATCGTGCGGTGGGATATATGCCATTTGTCCACTCAGCTCTATTAACCCAGCGCCCGTAAAAACTCTTAAAATTGGCTAGCTCCAAATATGCCTGTAAGTCTCTGCACCAGCCCAAAGCAGGTCTAGCTGAGTAAGCTGACACAATTGCCACAGCAGGTTCACCAGATCCAACCCAGCCATTTGACTCAGGCTATGCCATGCCGGGAAAGGACTAATCCTTCTTAAGGGCTTTTTGTCTCTGAATTCCGAGATTAGCGAGCAAACGGAGCTAGCGGGGGTAGCGAATTTTTTTTTAAGAGTTTTTACAGTACAAGTGCCATGGGGGATGTTTTCGCACAAGCACCGTCACCGTTACAACCCCAGTGGTTGAAATTCGAACTCGCCAAGCCAGCCGGCATTTAGGCCCTTGGCCAGTAAGAAACCGAGCCTAAAGGGAGCTTCCAGGCTTCATTGCAC
>Ga0307509_10003043_pt1 | contig 26098 bp, 20 predicted proteins | sample 10_EM_MG_FD_202245 | JGI IMG/M metagenome (GOLD analysis project Ga0307509, IMG submission 202245) | Populus trichocarpa ectomycorrhiza microbial communities from riparian zone in the Pacific Northwest, United States - 10_EM | ecosystem: Host-associated > Plants > Roots > Unclassified | place... | reverse complement strand
CTCAGTAGGGTAACTGGGGTCCATGGGCATAATGACCAAATTCCCAAGGTAGGGTAACTTTGCCTTCTTATGCCTTTAACCGCTCAGGAAGTCCTCCAGGCGACCACAGAAGTCGTCTCGGAGGTCCGTGTAACATTCCCATAATTCTCTTGACCTTATACGAATGTTCTCCCGAAAGGTTACCCTGCCTAGTAGAGTACCTCATGGTTACTCAACAGTTGTCTATACCTTATCCTAGTTTTACCAGCTATTTGTATAAAGTATACGAGACCATACCACCTCTGGTTACCTCTTGGTATACCATTTGGGCTAAGGTGATAGTGATTGTAGCTACCTATCGTAGGGTCGTTACACGGAGGGTGTTGGTACTTCATGTTACTTATAGACGATTTTACGAAGTTCACAGCCATCTATTATCTCAAGAAAAAGAGTGATCCAGCTGAGTCTTTTAAGGCATACAAGACTCATGTAGAACGGGAACATCAAACCAGTGGGAAGGACTACGTCATCAAGGCTGTCCCTACGGATGCTGGAGGAGAGTATACCGGCGAGGCATTGCAGAGAGAGCTGAGGAGATGTGGGATTGAGGTTCAGTCTACGGTTCCCTATACGCCAGAGGAGGATGGCATCTCTGAGAAAAGCAATCGAGTGCTTGTCGGTAGAGCAAATGCGCTGCTACAACAAGCCAGTGCTCCGAAGATCTATTGGGGTGAGGCGGTACAGACAGCACTTTACTTGAAGATCCTGTCTATTATGAAAGGGACGAATGGAATAGATGTGTCACCCTACGAATTATGATTTGGCAAGAAACCCAACATTCAACACTTATGAGTCTAGGGATGTACAGTGTATGCCCACATCCATCCAGCAAAACGAGCGGACAAGAAATGGAGCCCTCGTGCAGAGCGTTTGATATTTATTGGATATAGGCTATTGACCAATCAATACCGCCTCTACAATCCCAAGCTGAAGAAATTGATTACAGCACGCGACGTTGTCTTTGTTAGGCGGGAGCATATCTCAAAGTCTTGCGAGATAACTCAGGCCGATAATGTTAATCGTAGACGGAGATTATCTAGGAAGGCTCAATGATTTTAAAGTATATTGAGTGATAAAAGATTTTCTTGTGTAAACTTTTTATATTGATAAGATCTCTTCTCCGTTGCTTGATAATGTCCAAATAGCGTGGGAGGCACCTCGATATTTATATGCCGTGTCTGGGTGGTCGCGGGCTACATCTAGTTCTCATACTATCTAAGTACCTACTAACAAACTCCAGTTTGTTCTGAAAGTGCGAACACCATTTGAGCCTGACAATTCTGTTATCTCACTTCGACTTCCAAATCGCAACACCTAGAATTTTCCTGTCTGTGCTCCCACACATCAGTTCATTGGTTACGATCCTTCTTCGTCTGCATGGAGTCTTGCTTACCATTTGCATACGCAGAATGGTCTCCATGATCGAACCAACAAAGGGGCCAGCTTTGTTATCGAAACTCTCAGCATTGCAGCACATTCTGCATGCGACAGCTGCGTGGCATATGATAGACTTGTCATGATAATTGCACCAATGGCCATCATCTTTCTATTGTGATATCCTTATTGTGTGATTCCATCAGTATCCGAAGAATACTAGTGACGTATGTGAGGGTGGGTATGTTTGATTTCTCAAACTACCTCATCCAACAACACCATTCACTTCTGCGACTTTCATCGCAAGAGCATGGAGTATTTAATGTGTTACTTAACTATTGTCTGTAAAAACGTCCCGTCACCTATCAACCATTATTGCGACCCTTGTCTTTAGTGCTCAATAACCTTATGCGACGTGGACCGATTTGGCTCGAACCACCTGCATAAGCTCGCCAAAGGTCCTTCCCTCATATATCCTGTGAACGGGATCCGGTCGGACAGACGGCCGCGAGGTATACGGGGTGGCGAGGAGGATTCCAATGACCATGTCTTTGGTCAGGGGACGCAACTACGGCGACGTCTGCTGATGTAGTGCCGTCCCAACACTGGTGCGGGTAGGGGGGGTTGGCTTGTTCTTTTTGAACTCAGAATCCTAAGGTAGGGTAACTATAGGTCTTTATTCACTAAAAGAAGGTTAAGCCTTCCGGTATGCCTAACAGTCTTCTATAAAGACTCTCCGTTGTACAAACCTCTCGAGCAACAGATCTTTTGCCCTGTTCCCGCCAATGATTCTAGCTTAAGTGTTTCTCAGAGTACTGGAGAAGGCACTGACTTCGATCCAGGCGTGGATGATGTTGAGAGTCTCAGTACTGATGATTTTGATCATGCAACTGATGAGGAGAAGGAAGGAGAACCTGAGCTTTGCGGAGAGAGCCAACGCATAAACTTTGAAGAAGTTAGAAGAGAACCAGAGTGAGTGGTAAAGAAGACTCTGAATTGTCCCACTCCTGGTCAGATGGCGAATACTCTTGGAAGCTACTGGAGAGGGGCTGCAAGTGGACTGAGACCGATTAGGAGATAGACTGGAGGAGAAGGAAGAAGCAATCATGCGACCAGCATTAATTTAGCTTTATTGGTCGCCGATGGACTAAGAACTACCACGGACGCACTCGATGGAACTAATCGCACCAAGTGCATTGAGGCAGTCAACAGCGAGTTGATGTCATTAGAAGGACACAAGACATAGAGGATGGTGGAGGAAGGAAAGATACCAAAGGATACACAGGCGATAACTTCGAGAATGGTACTTTAGGAGAAGATAGGAGAGAATAGAAAGGTGGCGAGGTATAAAGCACGTCTCATCGCACAGGGATTCCAACAGAGAGAAGAAATCAACTAATCCGAAACCTACAGCCCAACCATCTCTTTTGCCGCCATTCAGACTGTCCTATCATGAGCGGCCATGGAGAATAAGGAAATCCTCCAACTTGACATCGTCACCGCCTGTGTAACAGGTTTACTCCTGTTTAACGAAAAGGTACAATAGAGAGCTAGCGGTTGACCAGCAAGCGCTAGATGTAAGGGAGTCTTCAGAGGGCTCGAGGATAAAGAGGGATAATAGTTAAAGGGCAAGTGGAACTCTGAGATCGCCTTTCAACCAAGTATATTCTTAAATCAAGAGTCTGCTGAAGTCTGCCATTCTCGTGCTAGCCAGGAGATGAGTTTAAATACAAGAGTTCTCCAAGAGCGATAGTAATCAGTGTAATGGGGGCACCCTGTAGAGAGGTGAACTCTAAGGTTGCGACCGCACCAAACACTCAAAGTAGAAGATAAAGATGCGGTAAAATAATACAAAAGAATCAACGGTAAAACTTAATATAGTTAAGCTCAAAGCTTCACTCAATTTAGTTCTCTCAAGGAAAAGTTGGTTGTCGAAGTAGAATGCCAAACACTTAGGGTTAAGTAGATATCAGATTTAAGCCTTTGACATTCACCACTACTTCCGACCTTGTGCAAGCACCCTGTCCTGCACAGGGTCTCTCCGATATCTACCCTCTATCAGGATTTATCCTGCCGGAAGTGTTGGACCAACTCGGGTACACTTAACTCCGGGAAATGGGATATGAGTTTCTGCAATGCATCTCCAATACAACCGCAGGTGGAAAACTCTTCCTATCAAAGTCATACTAGTGGCTAACTGTTATGACAACAAACGGAATCAATACCTAGGTGGTGGACTCACTGGCCCAGTAGTAGTTTTGTCTATACAAGCTATGCAGTCCATCATTTAATCTACGCGACTATCCCATGTGATAAATTGACATGCAAGCCCCCCCGGTGAGATGTAGCCAATGGTTGGCTAAATGGGCGCTACCCATAGCCATCCTCTCGGGACATACTCTACTGTGATAAGACTTATACCTCTAGAGTCCAATAACAACACATAGTAATGCTACAAATCAAGGGGAGAAGGTCCGGGCTGGTCACTGAGGTATTTGTCTCGAAAGCACCCTGGCCTTCTGAGACTACTTGAGTACCACTAGGAAGACTACCCTACTACCTGTAGGTCAGAATAGACTCCTAGGTGCCCGAGAGACCATAAATGGGTGACCTTCGTTTTGGCGGTTACCCATACTCCCCTTATGTATCCTGAGAACGACATTCAGTCGGACGGACGGCGACGAATTATATACGGTGTTATGGCAGCTGCTCCAATGACCACTTTTAACTAGCAAACGAGCAACTTCACAGCCGTCTGCCTATGACACGCCGTCCCAATGCTGGGGCCAGAGGGGGGTGTTAGCAAAACCCGCCCAAGTTCAATAGTATCTTCGGGCCACCCAGACACAAGCTTGAGGCCTCCCCGCACAGATGCATGGGTGCCCAAGAACATCTAAGAGCCCATAGGATGTGAGGGAATCGACCTCTAAGTTCTAGGATGACTTTGCCGGTGAAGGTAGGGTAACTTGGACTCCTCAGTAGGGTAACTGGGGTCCATGGGCATAAAGGTCTATTCCCAAGGTAGGGTAACTTTGCCCTCTTATGCCGTTAACCACCCCGGAAGCCCTCCAGTCGACCACCAAAGTCGTCTCGGAGGTCTGTGTAACATTCCCATAATTCTCTTGACCTTATGTGAACCTTCTTCTGAAAGGTTACCCTGCCTAGTACAGTACCTCAAGGCTACTCCACTATTCCCTAGACCTTATCCTAGGTTTACCAGCTATGTATATTCTTTGTATACGAGACCATACCACCTCTGGTTACAACTTGGTATACCATTTGGGCTAAGGTGGTAGTTATTGTAGCTACCTATCGTAGGGTCGTTACACTACTCCCCTCTTCTCTTGGTCTGTCCTTAGACCGTCAATGTCGTCTCTTAGTCCCTCGGTTTGGATTGTCTATAACTCTATGGTCTTTAGGTTTAGACGGATACCTCTCATGGAACTGTTGCAATGCTTGCATTGCGGTGTGTGTTCTAACATCTCGAACGGTTCCCAACAATTTTCTTCTGAACCGTACCCTTCCAAAGAATTTTCTCCTGAACCCTACCCTTCCCAAGCAACCATATATTGCACAAAGCGGTGTGGAAACTTTGACTTAGGATTCCCATACCATCGGCAATCAACCACTTCCGCAACAACCTAGCTAGGCTCATTGTCTACAATGTCAGGTGTTGGTATTATCTTTTGAGGCCTGCCCACCGGATCCTCACGATAGGGTTCCAACAGACTAACATGAAATACTAGATGGATATCCCATCTTTCCGGCAGCTCAATCTTACAGGCCCTACACCCCACCTTGCATTTGACGACAAAGGGTCCAAACATCTTATGGTCTAGTTTTTCCATAGGCCTTTTTGTGCAGAGGTTCTTGCGGTTTAGCCTAACCCTATCCGCTTTCTTAGCCCTGCCTTGTGTGACATCTTCTAGCGTGACATATTCTGGAGCTGGCTGTCTCTTTTGATCATGCCATTTGCGTTTTCTTTCCTGTGCCTGCTGTATTGTTTCTCGGATCTTTTGCCATGTGCCTTCCCAATCCTTCACAATAAGCTCGCTGTCTGGGTAGATTCCTTTGTTATCCGACACAATCCCCGACCACTGTGTCTGTGGGGAGAATCCATAATTTATCTTAAAGGGACTTGCCTTGATGGATTCCGACATTGAAGTATTATACGGATGTTCTGCGAAAGGTAACAGCGATACCCAATCGTCTTGCTGATATGAACAATAACTTCTTAAATATTGTTCTAGTGTCTGATTAACCCTTTCAGTTTGCCCATCGCTTTCTCGGTGGACTGCGGTAGAGAGGTTTAGCTTTACTTGCAATAGCTGTATCAGGCTTGTCCAAAATTTATACGTGAATCTGGTATCTCGGTCAGAGACACTTGATTCAGGAAGCCCATTAAGGCGCCAGATTTCTTTCACAAACGTCAAGGCCAGTTCCATAATATGTTCTTCAGTCCTTAGTGGTATGAAGTGTGCCATGTTGGAGAACCTGTCTACGATGACCCATATCTTCGTATACCCATCGGACTTTGGTAACCCAACAATGAAGTCCATGGATATTGCCGTCCATGGTCTCATAGGAACTTCTAAGGGTTCAAGGAGTCCATACTTCTTATGCCGGATGACTTTATTACATTGACATACATCGCAAGAGCGAATGTACTCGGTAATGTTTTCATCCATCTTTGGCCAATAGAAGTCAGCCCTAACCCTACCAATGGTCTTGTATGTTCCGAAGTGTCCAGCAATCTTTGAATCATGTTCTGCCTCCATGATCGTTCGCCTTAGACTTTCATCCTTTGGAATGTACCACCACTTTTTATACAGGAGTAAGTCCTTTTCGATACTAAAATTTGTATCGACCTTAGTATCGCCTTTGAGGAGTGCCTTTAGCGTTGCTAAATATGTTTTATCACTATCAGCTGCCTTCATAAGACCCTCATGAAATGTTGTCCGCAACTAAAAACCATGGCATGTCTGCAACACATGTGGTTGCAAGATGACAGGCTCCTCTCCAATATATTGTCCAGGGCGAAAAATGTAAAAGGTTTGGAATTACTCCCCCCTTCAGGGCGGCAGTCCATATGCCTCGACAAAGCATCAGCCTTTTCATTTAACCGTCCCTCTCTAGAAATATCCTTAAAATTGAACTGTTGTAGAAATTCCACCCAGCGATGTTGTCTACGGTTTAGAGTCTTTGTAGTATTAAAGTAGTCCAAATTCTTATGATCAGTGTACACCAATATCTGATCATCAACCGACATCAACAGATATGCCTATTCCTTGAAGGCTCCCACTATTGCGGCCATTTCCTTATCAGTGATGTCATAATTTATCTCTGCTGGCGAGAACTTTCTACTATGAAAAGCCACAGGATGCCATTTCTCATCTTCACAGAGTTGAGATAATACGGCTCCTAACGCAAAGTCACTAGCGTCGGTTTCCAACTTAGTTGGACGAGTGTCATTAAAGTGTGTCAGAATTAGACCTGTGGTAAACATCTCCTTCAATTTCTCAAAAGCATCCTGACATGAAGGAGTCCACGTCCATTTGATACCTTTCTTTGTAAAGTCTGTTAATTGTTTGGCTATCTTGCTAAAACCTTTTATGAACCGACGATAGAAATTAGCAAAGCCCATGAAGCTTTGCACATCGACGACCTTCTCGGGCATTGACCATGCCCGGATCTCTTCAACCTTTGTACTTGTCATAGGGATTCCTCGATCGGATATCTTATACCTAAGGAACTCTACTTCCCGATAATGGAAGCTTGACTTCTTAATGCTAACGCAAAGGCGTGCCTTTCTCACCCTTTCCATGGCCCGCCTTCCCAGGGCGACATGTTCATCAACTGTTTCCGTATAGATTAATCTGTCATCCATATAGGCGATGACTCTGACATCTAACATGTCACGGAATACATCGTTGATCATACTCTAGAACGTTGATGGTGCATTGCATAAACCAAAGGGCATCACGGTATACTCATAAAGACCATACCAGCTTTTAAAAGCGGTCTTCGATTCTTCACCTTCCGCCATGCGGATAAGGTAATAGCCATTCTTCAGATCCAATTTGGTGAAGATAGTGGCTTTACCGAGCCTACTCCTAAGCTCGCTCATCAAGGGCAACGGATACTTGTTCTTTATAGTAATCTTGTTTAACCCTCGGTAATCAACACATAACCGAAGCGTTCCATCAGGCTTCGGCACAAATAGTATAGGGGCGCCTATTGGCGAGGAAGATCTTCTAATCTTTCCATGGTCTTCCATTTCCCTAATATAATCCCAAAGTGCTTCCAATTCCTTCTTAGACAAGGAACAGATAGGCCCGTCTGGTAGTTTGGCCTCAGGAATCAAGTCGATACGATGATCGTATTTGCTATGCTCAGGTAAAGCATTGATTTTCTCTTGACTGAATCCATCTGCATAGTCTCTATATTCGGGGAGAATCTTAATCTTGATGTCCTCGCCCTCTTCATCAGTGTAAAGGGCCATGCCCATGACAAAGATATTGTCTGGGTCTTCGGCTAAGAGTTCCTCTTCTGTAATGAACTCTAAGCGTCTTTCTTTCCTTAGGCAGTGGGCTTGACAATATTCCGATCGCCACTTAAGACTGCCCTTCTCCCAGTTAATATCTGGGTTGTGGTCTTTTAGCCACGACATTGGCACATAACCATTCACTTTGCCTGCCGGCATATCTCCGACTTCAAATCGCATTGTATTCATATTGTCTCCATTATACATATCCACTGTAGTGGTATAGTGTAGACCTGAGCCGGGAATGTGGTTTCCACTGGCATCTAAAATCGGTGTCGGTTCCTTCCGACGTACACAAGGTACTTGGGCATTCTTAACCCAATCACTGCTTAATACAGCCCCAGTAGTGCCACTATCTAACAGTAAGAGGGCTTCACCACTTAGCCTCTCTTGATTGTGGCTCCATTCCAGTCTAACTCTCACGTCAATGGATCTTGTATGTGGCGGTGAGCCTGCTAGCCTCAACTCCTTATTGGGTCTCTTGTCCCTAAACATTGCGGGTAGTAAATTTCCAGAAGAATTTGGTATGGTTTTACAATAGCTAATCAATCTCTCTTGCCTTTTGACACAAGAGTGGCTATAACGGGTCGTGAATAACTTTTATCACTTGATTAACTTTACGGGGTTTCAATAGCTTGGCTGTTTACTATCACGCCAGCATGATTTCGGGTATTCAACCCTCCTCAGGTAAACTTGCAAATTAACTTCAATTGCTAAGTCAAGTCCAGCCTGACGAAATCAACATAAAACCCAACCAAATTCAATCCAAAATTCCAAACAATATGAGATAAGCAAATAACACTTTCGCAAAATCACAAAAGTGCAAAACAAAGTACCGTAACCATTCCCAATATAACAAAAGATACTCAACTAATCTCGCTATCCCTATAGCCAGATATTAGTTTCACTATGTTGTACCTCTGGTGGGGAACATTACTGTTTCGTTTCCGTCATCTATCTTATCAGCCCTTCTAGGCACTAGAGTAGAGTTAGCTTTTGCATTCCAATCACCTCTTGGGATAGGTCTTACCTAGGCGTCCATATCGGTATCAATCTCCAAGATATCCAAATCTGGAGGTGGTGATCCGCGGACCTCAGCTACAACTTGCTTAACAGAAGGTTTTGGAGCAGCTTCAATGCGTCTCGATTTCGGCACTTGGGTGGCTCCGAATCCAGCTTCACCGGCGCCTCTTTTTCGAGTAATTGGAGAGGACGCAACAACCGGAGTAGCCGAAGGACACTTTGCCCATTAGTGACCGGCTTGTCCACATCGAGAGCATTGATTCAACAGTTTGCGTTTGTTAATCAGAGTCTGTGGAATCACAGGATGCATCTTCGTGTGCTCTGTTTCTTGAGGCCTTGAAGACCCAGACGCATGGTTGCGGGTTTTCTGTTGGCGTGGCCCCGAGCTTTTCCTCTCCTTTCGCCGTCTTTTAGCGGATGATTGCCTATCATCGCTCTTTTCCGGCTTGGAATGATGTTTTTCCCTTGTAACCGTATGGTTAAAGCAAGCAACGTCTTCCAACTGATGACCGGTTTGACGGAGGAGATTGATTAATTTGACATATTCGTCGGGAAGCGGAGTTTTCAAAGCCCATGCATTGCGAAGGTCTGTAGTTATACCTACGCGGGCTTTGTCCTTGACAAAATTGCTTCTGTATCCCAACTCTAAAGCCAGTCTCATCAGTTCGTCACAAAAGTGATTGATCTTACCGGACTTCATAGTCAAATAGTTCCACTCCCTAAGAGCGCGATCCCGATCAGAGTGTCCACCAAAACTTGACACCAGCCTTTGCCGAAAATCTTCCCAAGTGCGAAGGACATTTTTCGGATCGAAGGGCATACCTGGTGAACGGGCACCCTCTTCACTAACGTAAGGGTGTATACTTTGGTACCATTTTTTGGCAGGACCTTGGAGAACGGGGATTACCAAACTGACTATATCCCAATCCTTGGGGAGGGATTCCCTAAAGTAGTCCAGTTTGATTTCGCAATCCTGTATGAAACGTTGAGTATCGGTAGAGTCACCTTTGAACGGATCGACACCTAATTTCGCAGGTTTCTTCGGTCGATGCGCTGACCTCTTACCCTTGCGTTGTTTCCTAAGATACTCAGCAAGCTCATGACACCGTCTATCATACTTTTCCTTCCTCGCATCATTCCAGTAGGACGTGTGTCTTCCTAGGAATTTCCGCGGATCGGGAAGGGAGGAGTCAGAATCGCCATCTGACGAGGAGTCGGAATCACCCGGGTCTCCACCGCCTCCAGCGTTTCTACCACGTGGAGGAAGATTTCCTCCACTGCCACCAGCGTTGCCGCTGGGGCCTCCCCTAGAGGAATCATACCCAGTAAAACCATCTTCGCCCGGCACATCTTCGTCCATTCACTCAGGTAATGGGTAAGACAGTGGGAGAGGAGGTTGTTGGCTAGCGGCACGAGTGTTAACCGCATATTCACTTAAATAATCAGGGCAGTCACTATGCCTAGTGTGCCTCACACTCTCACAGTACCCGCATGGGTTCTTTTTTGACCTTGGCGGAGGAACGTCGTTCAAAGGTCTCGACCAAACTTGGATCGGCTCAAAGTCACTCTTGAGAAATGGAAACCTATGCCTATTACGAATATAGCTTCTTTCGGCCACAACCCTACAGTCACGGGAATAAAGACCCATAGGCACTGGCGCCTCTGACCTTCGGGAAAGACCGGAAGGTCCAACATTACCCGAAGACTTTGCTGGTGCAGGCGGTGCAATTGCCGAAACAAAAGCACCTGGGATTTGTGGAGTGATGGGTAGAGGGGTTTGCCCTGCTACCGCAAAGGGTCGATCTCGTTCGATACGAATCGCCGGTGTAATTTGTTCCACTGCCTGAGGGGCAGGTACAGTCGACGATCGTGGTAACGGGGAGGGTGTTGTGGGGACAGCCTCCGGAGGTGGCGGCTGAGGAGAATTCTGTCTTGATGATCTCCCCGACGAAAGGGAGATAGATTTGGTAACCCCAAGAGGACGTGATGAAGGCCGGAGGTTTTTGACCGAAGGAGTTGTTCCCCGTCATCGGACAACCTCACTGAAGGCCACTTCGAGAGGGCTTCGACGTTCATGTGCTTCGGCCACCTGCCTTTGCAATTCCGCAAGCTGCTGTTGCTGTGCGATAAATTGTGTACCCACCTCATTCAACCAAGGTTGATATTGCTCATTAATCATACAGGCTGCACCCTCTGCAGCATAATGAGGAGGGGGTTCTATTGCCAAAGGAAGGGCAGGGGCAGCGTTCATAACCACGTCATTCTCAGCGTCAATGGAGTACCCCTGGGCAGCAGCCATCTCCAAGGCTTCTACCCTTTTCCGGATCATCTGATCCGACATAGCTAGCTTGCGGAAGTTTTTTCGCTGGTATTCCATCCAACAATTAGCGTTTTCCACGATCTCAGTTTCAAATGCATGCTGATACTTTTCAGCAAGATTGAGGAGATGGCTTTGTGCCTCTTGCATCTGCCTTGTGATTTCCTCAAGTATGTATGGTTCGACGAGATCTTTTGTGAAATCAGCGAAAGTTATCTTCCGTTGTCTATTCTGGGGTATTCTCCGTCCTACTGATGGGTCAGGAGTGAAACTTTGGAGGAACGCGCAAGGGTCTTCAATATCCATCTCTCTGACCGTACGAGGTATTTCCTCCTCAAAGGTAGGGTCATTCTCAATGTCATATGTCAGGACCTGCTGGATTGGCCGCCAACCTAATCTCTTCAGGTGTGCTCTTGCAGTGGTTCGAGATGTTTCTCGTTTAATACCAGGCATGCGCTCAGAACGAGAATGAAAGCGGAACACAGCCATAGTTGAAGACATTGTTCTTTCCACCCCATGCTTCTTGTACCAGACAAGCGACTCGTAATCAAACAATGTCCAAACTGTAGGCTTGAAACAACAATTCTCAGAAGAGAGTTAAGCGTGTGCGCTTAACTATGTACTGTAACGGGGGCACCCTGTAGAGAGGTGAACTCTAATGTTGCGACCGCACTCAACACTCAAAGTAGAGGATAAAGATGAGGTAAAATAATTCAAAAGAATCAACGGTAAAACTTAATATAGTTAAGCTCGAAGCTTCACTCAATTTAGTTAACGCGAGGAAAAGTTGGTTGTCGAAGTAGAATGCCAAACGCTTAAACTTAAGTAGATATCAGATTTAAGCCTTTGACATTCACCACTACTTCCGACCTTGTGCGAACACCCTCTCCTGCTCAGGCTCTGTGCGATGTCTACCCTCTATCAGGATTTATCCTGCCGGAAGTGTCGGACCAACTCGGGTACACTTAACTCTGTCAATAGGATATGAGTTTCTGCAATGCATCTCCAATACAACGGCAGGTGAAAAACTCTTCCTATCAAAGCCATACCAGTGGCTAACTATTATGACAACAACCGGAATCAATACCTAGGTGGTGGACTCACTGGCCCAGTAGTAGTTTCCTCTATACAAGCTATGCAGTCCATCATTTAATCTAGGCGACTATCCCATGTGATAAATTGACATGCAAGCTTCCCCGGTGAGATGTAGCCAATGGTTGGCTAAATGGGCGCTACTCATAGCCATCCTCTCGTGACATACTCTACCGTGATAAGACTCATACCCCTAGATTCCAATAACAACCCATCGTAATACTACAAATCAAGGGGAGAAGGTCCGGGCTGGTCACTGAGGTATTTGTCTCGCAAGCACCCTCGCCTTCTGAGACTACCTGAGTACCACTAGGAAGACTACCCTACTACCCGTAGGTCAGAATAGACTCCTAGGTGCCCGAGAGACCATATATGGGCGCCCTCCATTTTGGCGGTTACCCATACCCCCCTTATATATCCTGCGAACGACATTCAGCTGGACAGACGGCGACGACTTATAAGGTGTTACGGCAGCTGCTCCAATAACCTCTTTTAACTAGCAAACGAGCAACTACACAGCCGTCTGCCTTTGTCGCGCCGTCCAAACGCTGGGGCCAGAGGGGGGTGTTAGCAAAACCCGCCCAAGTTTAATAGTATGTTCGGGCCACCCTTACACAAGCGTGAGGCCTCCCCGCACAGATGCGTGTGTGCCCAAGAACATCTAAGAGCCCATAGAATGTGAGGCAATCGACCTCTAAGTTCTAGGATGACTTTGCCGGTGAAGGTAGGGTAACTTGGACTCCTCAGTAGGGTAACTGTGGTCCATGGGCACAAAGGTCAATTCCCATGGTAGGGTAACTTTGCCCTCTTATGCCGTTAACCTACCCGGAAGCCCTCTAGTTTACCACAAAACTCGTCTCGGAGGTCCGTGTAACACTTCCATAATTCTCTTGACCTTACGTGAACGTTCTTCCAGAAGGTTACCCTGCCTAGTATAGTACCTCCATGCTACTCCACTATTCCCTAGACCTTATCCTAGGTTTACCAGCTATGTATATTCTTTGTATATGAGACCATACCACCTCTGGTTACCACTTGGTATACCATTTGGGCTAAGGTGGTAGTTATTCTAGCAACCTATAGTAGGGTTGTTAAAATCGGATATCCTGAAATCACGATCATTACCGGGCAGTACACCTTGCCCTGCATGTCCTGTGATCCCACATGAAACCTAAGAGTCATAACACTGCCTCAATGCTATCGTCAGCTTACATGACCGTTCCTTCACTTGTGTTCCTAAATAAAACAATAAACATGCAAAACTAAACTTAACACAAGCTACCCGGCCTCAATATAGCTCCGGGGCTATAAAACAATCAAACTAATCAAATTAAGCAAAATAATCAAAATAAACATAGGAAATCCTGCGCTCCACTGCTGTATACAGTTACCAGAACATCTATACATGTTACAGCCTCTCTAGAAAGCAAAGTTGAGGTGGAACTCTATCTAGGTCTACCCAAGGAGTTTGGTCTTGCCAACAATGGGTATGTAATCCTAAACAGTAATAGGATCGAGTTGCGAGCCTCCGTCACAGTGCGCTTAAACTCAAGCCTCTATGGGCTGGGGTGGGCGGGACGCAACTGGTAGAATACGTCGGAATCGTATTTTCTGAAGGAGATACATATGCGTACCTCAAAATTCGAAGCTGGAATATATACCACCCCGACTGGAGCTACAATAATCGCCTGGCTGGACAATATTTTGCTTATTGGGAGTACAGAGCAGGTTCAGAGCATGTGTTCCACCATTCAACGGCGTTTCACTATTAAAGATCTTGGGAATATGAAGTTCTTTCTCAGCATGTTGGTAGAACTGGACTGGGGGAGGCGCATCATCTACCTCTATAAGGTTTTGAGAAGGTTTTGGATGGATGAATGCAAAGGGTGTGCTACACCCATGAACGTCAAAGCGAAACTTCATTCTAAAAGAAAGGGAGAAGTGGCGGCAGATAAGGTACTATACCAAGAGGCTGTCGGAAGTCTCACCTATGCTGCTATTACAACACGTCCAAACATGGCATATGCAACTGGATTAGTAGGACATTTCACCACTAATCCATCTATGTTACATTGGGTAGCTGTTAAGAGGATTTTACGCTATTTGACGGACTCTTTAGGACTACCAATTCGTCTTGGGAGGAGCGATGATAGAGGCTTTGGAGGAAGAGAAAGAGAAAAGAAAGAAAGGTAAGCCCCTATCATGGTCTACGCTGAGGCTGATTACGCAGGAGAGCTGGATGGTATGAGATCGACTACGGGCTTTGTTATACTCGATTGATATTGAGCCATTGTTCACTGGAAGTCTCAACGCCAGAAAACAGTAGCAAAATCAACTGCTGATGCCGAGTTCAACACTACCGCCCTTGATGTTGAGGAGGGTATTTGGTTGGCAAAGGTCCAGGCCGAGTTATACAGAGAAGTCAAAGAGGATATTCCTATATCTGTGTTCAATGACAATCAAGCCTGTATTGGTAGTCTGATGAATGGCCACTTTAGGGCCTCTACATGCCATGTGGGTGTTAGATATTTCTGGCTAAGAGAGCTAGTACGTGAGGGCGAAGTTACAATCATGTATCTTGGAACAGATGAGAGGATAGCTGTAACCGCTTCCTGTGGGGGTAGCGGTCTTGCAAAGGGATATTGGTATTGACTCTAACCAAACCGGTAGTATAAACGAGACCAAGTACCGGAGACGCCAACAAGTAGTTGAATAGACTCTATTACTTTATCGAAACTACTAAGAGAAGACCTAGTGCTTGAAGCCTGTGCGAAGCTCAAAGATTCTCGAATTGAACTGAATAGAAGGTAACTGTTCAACCAAGTATATTGAAAACTCTGTCTGTCAAAGTCTGATCTCTCTAAGTCCGGAGAGATACAGGTCTTTAAATACACTTGCAAGAATCCATCTCACATCAATCAAATACAAATCCTAAGATATCAAATTATACCTAACCCATAAACAATCAAAGAATAAACAAGGCTTACGAAATTCCGGAGTTCGTATCCTGAAACAATACAAGTAACAAATAACAAGGCTTACAAGTCTCCTGAACTTGTATCCTAAAACCAAACATAATACAAACTAACAAGGCTTACAAGTCCCCTGAACTCGTATCCTGAAACAATACATAAAACAAATCCATAGCTAAACAGGTAACCTGTACCAGTTACAATAGCTGACGGATTGACCAAAGGTCTGGAGAGTGGGAAACACCAAGGATTTACAACGATGTTGTCTATGATGAGCTGAGTGCTATCATAATACCTGTTTGTCTTTCATTTTTGTTCTAACAAAAGTTTATTTTCGTGCTGTTTAGCACAATCATTCCATTTGTTTGTCACTGCATGGGATTCAGGGGAGTGATAGCTGGAATCCCATAGTTGTTAGGGTATGATAGTTAGTTTGGGGTACGACCGGTTTAGGTTTGTGACTGCCACTTGGGGGGGTTTTCCCCTTGTGTGGGTTTTTCCTGTTTTGTGTGTTTTTGCGCTCTATTCTGTATCTAGTCTGAGCTACCAGTAGAGAGCTTCCTGTATTGTACATCGAACATCCACATCGTTATCATCACATACCAGAACCACCACCTATGTGCTTTTCTCTGTGCTTCGCGCCGTTACCTACGCTACCCCAGTTATCATTGGGTTGTGAGCGAGCTGCCATCAGAGTGTCGCTATCAAGTCGCACCTGACTATTCCTGATGGCCAAAATTCAAAATAATTTGTCCCGGGCGGCAGATTCTCATGGGCAACAGGTTAGGTTTTGGTGCAGTAGAATTCGGAGTTGAGGTAATTTCGTCCGGGACAACGGGGAACGCAGTAGAGAACACAGTAGAGTGAGGTCTAAGAAAACGGGGTGCGACTGAACCGTACGTCAGGCCTGAGCTGATGCCTACCTCTCCGGCCTCACCAGAAAGGAAGCATCCCGCTTCACCTATGGCATGAATGTGATGCTCACATTGAGCCGTCCAGATTCAGTGCGGGGTTTGACCAATTGAGATCCCAGACCATTGATACCATCAAAATGATTCCAATAGGTTTATGTTTTTGGATGTATTCGTGCAAGATAAGGTCGTGCCCGAGGTTGGGCGCCCTTATTCGAACAGCAGGTCCTGCGGGAGATCTTGAACCTGCTTGTGCGAATACTAGATTTGCGCTGATGGTTTGGGCATACAGCCGCATTCGCAAAGTTCTCGTACCCTGATTGGTGCGAATATCAGGCTTGGCTATAGCAGATTTATTATTAGGTAGCGGGGTCATGATGATTCTGATTGCACACTATGTTACACATGATTAATCTGCTATAGCCAGGCGAGCATTAGCACCAATCAATGTACGAGAACTTTGTGGATGCGGCTATAGAGCCGATTTCCCTGGCAGTCCTCACGGGGAAGATGAGATATATTCTCCTCCTCCACCCCTCTCCTAGAGCGACAGGATCAGCCCCGGAAATCCTCTAGAGTGAAGCGCGTTATCCATTCGTGCTGAATCTTGATCTTCCTGCGAATTTGGTAGACGATACTGCGCACAACCTGGTATGTATCAGACTACCCCCTTGAATGAAGTATTTGTTAAGCTGATGAGAATAGCAAAGATTTCCTCGCAGCGGCACCTCACCCCTTATCATGGACGTTTATACCAACGCCCCGAAGTATACCTATGTCACAGGCATCACAAAACCTTTCCTGATGCCAACAGACTCGGGTGGGATCCCCGCTGTCGCCGTTACCAAAAAAACTGCCGAGTACATCACCTCCGCGTATACCATCCTGATGATCCTGATTTTTATGGTTGGATGGAACTTGACCCTAGCCATTATAATGGCATTCTGGCCCACGCGAGGTGACCCAAACCGTCGGAGCGCCTTAGTTGCACTTTGGAACTCCGGGGAATCGATGAATGCGACAACGTTAATGGTATCTTACTGCAAGATAGTGATACTGTACATGCTTGGTGGCAAACCAGATGAGGCCTCCTCAGATCCGTCTAGTAAAAGAGCCCAGTCGCATCCAGCGGTTACCGGCAAGGGTCTGAAGACCGACCCGACCGTTATAAGCCTCACGAATGAGGGCGTGCCACTTATCCAAGAGAAGCAGAACGGGACTCCGGATGGTTACTTCGATTCTAACCCAAAGTGCGGGGTAAGCAATCTGTTGTGGGGCCTCCTGTTTGCGTTTATTGCTTTGGCTATGAGCGTTGGAAATGTGGTCGCCGGTATTTTAGTACCTGTACAACTCTCAATGGGAAACGTCGCCCCTGCGGCAAAGCATGCCATCTTCTACCCCGATATCTCATATTACGCTCGAACTGACGACAACGGGGCTGGACTTGCAAAACTGGAGTCATTGAAACTCCCTTCGGCACTTCGTGCACTTGGAGTTATCGAAGGTTCGGCGGATACAGTCCGAAAACGAGTAAATTTAGATGGCCAAACAGCTAGCAGTTCAGTGCGACTGAGCTACGACTATCAGGTCACTGGGGTGGATATGGGGCTGCTGAGCGACCCCAAGTTGAAGCTTATTGTCAAAGGTTCATGCCGCACAGATTATACGTGGTTCCTCAACTCTACCGATGAAATGGATATATACCAGGTCTTTGGTGGAAATCACACATTCGGGGTCAAATACCAACCGGCGGTGGACCTTCCTCCAATGGTGAATTTTATCATCGACCCGGACACGGTTACCGCCTCTAACGTTTCATACGCCATGATACCTCACACTGCCGGGTTCTATAGCTACACCCCTGGTGATGACCCATGGTATGTGACCAACAAGACCAAAGGCGTCATTGCATATCAGGTGCGTAGGGGACGACCGGTTCTCAGTTGCTGGGAAGCTAAAACGTGGCGTCTTAATGGTGAAGAGGTGGATGGCTTGAAGTTAAATGAGTTGCCTGGCCTAAAACTGCACAAGTTCTGGGTCGACAAGGTTTTCCCATTCGAGTTTGACATCCCACTTGTCGTCAGCCTGGGCAGGGCCGTAGGATCATCTGCACTGAAATCCTCTTCCTATGCTTTAGTACCTTCTTTCATTCTCGACGCAGGGGCATCCGCTATTCTCGATGACCTGGAGCGCTTGGTGTTGGCTAGCTGGGTTAGAAGTCGGAATGTCCTGCGTGACACAGCCACATACCCGAGTGAGAGCATAGTCAACCTTGCCGAAGGACCAACAGGATCTGCTGATGTTACTTCTGGAGGTCGCCCAGTAGATTTCGTTCTTCAAAGTGGAGATGTTGTCACCTTATCTATCCGGATCCTTATTGCTGTCCCGGCCATTCTCTTGTTCCTTTTTATTGTCAAGAAAATCCTAGATTATACACTCCGAAATTCAGAGTTCAGGGAAGACCCCATATTGCCTGGGGAGAAAGAAAATACGACTGCTTTGCTGGCTACTCAACTGTATCGTAGACTAGACCAGAGGATGAGTTCAAGGGGCTGGAAGCACACAGAGTCATCCATTCCGTTCGCATACCCCACCGGGATTGAGGGACCGATTGCCAAAAACGAATCCTAATGAAAAGCAAGAGGGAACAGGGACCCAGAGACCGACCAATGCTGGCAACAACTAACCAGGTGGGTGCGGATTTTGCAATGTTAAAGCCCAAGGATCTAGAAGTTTACTTGAGATGAACCGACTTATATTTTTCGAGAGTTGAGGGGGCGGGAGCGGGGAAGAGAAGGTCTTCTCCTTTGATTAAGAGCTTTCAACATATAATTTCTCTTGCTCTATCGCTATTCCGTAGGAATATTTCTTTCAAGGTGTGGTTGGCTGCAGTTTCTCCTTCTTTTCGTCTATTCCTTAATTCACACGTTGATGTTTGATTTATCTTAAGAAGTTGTTTTCATTTCTCATTTCTGTTGTCGTCTAGGTTGTCTCTGTGGTCCGGTTTAGTTACCTTTTGCGAATCAATGTCTGTATTATTACCAGGGGTTAACTTTCTAAATTGGCGAGGGCCGTCGATCTTAACAACGGCATTGTAGAGAGGTATGAGAAAGTTGCATGAGTTAGTGAACCTAGAGAGAACACGTTTTTGGCTAGACATCCCAAAACCTGTCTTGTTCTAAATTATCTGCTGTGGAGCACAGATTCTTTGGATTTGGTCACACAGGATAGTGGGGTGCCGGCTATATATTGCTATATTGTAGCAATTTCTTATACTTCCCTGACAGAATTCCCTCTGGTACCTAGAGTTACGGCAATCCCGATCATCAGAGGAGACATTTTGCAATTGATAGTCTGGATCGCCGACGGGTATGATGTGGGCCCTTCAAGCGACTATCCTAGGTTTGTCGGGCCTTTCCTTTATTTTAACCCCCTGATCGAAAAACCCTTATTTACCCCCCAAACAGTTTCTCTCTTTCCGTTGATCCTGTAAAGTGATGGGTGAGAAAGCGCGACCACCATCGCCTCCCGATTTTCCCCACTCAACAGAGTAGACCTCAAGTTAGGTTTCCCATGTTTGCCCCACTCTAACTTCCTCCCCCACAGTTTCATCCATCATATTATCGTAATATTCCTACCTGTTCAACTTCGACCTTTAAATATTTCAGTGTTCTGAACCGGGCACACCGTCCTGGACCACGCCGAGGATGGACGACATAATGTCGTCCGGTGCGGTCTTTTTCAAAACTTACCCTGCAGCTGACCCCCAACGAGTAGGGAACACACCGTCCCCCGGGAGAAATTTATCATACTAGCTGTCTTGCTATCCCCCGCGGTCCTCTGCAGTCCCCTATTCCCTACTGTAGAAAGTTGCGGGCGATTGCTCTCTGTTTCCTATGATTTTTGTAAGCTTTCTTTTTAATATTGGTATTATATTTACACTTACAGTATCTTATTTCATTTTTAGTGTTTTTCTTTATCACTCGTGTTTCTCTACTCTAACCTAGTGTTGATTGGTAGAACTGGAGATGGAAATGTAATTTAGTGGCTATTCTGGATGCCGAGGTTGTAGCATCACGATGTATGGTTGGGTGAAAACCTTTTTTATAGCAGTTGTTGTCGACCGGAACCTAACAGGAATCAGAGGGATGAATTTCGTGTATAATTGTTATTCTCACAGTCTATCATATTTCCGATGTAGATATATTTTCCACTTTAGGCAATCATGGGCTATTGGGAGGGGCTCGATCCAATAAAAGTCCATTCGCAGAGGTTATAACAGAATTGCACTTTTATTATTGTCTTTTACACAAGTCTCAACTTCTGTTTGGTGCATGAAATTAGTGAATAGCGCAAAATAATTTATCAGGCAGTCGCCCGCAGTCCCTCTTGGCCCCTACGCGAATTTGTCTTACATTGCAGGGCAAGCCGTCCTGAAGCTTCCCGCACAAGGACGGAATACATCTTGTCGTCGCTTCCGGTCCAGGGCTCTTGGTAGTCGCCCGGACAGGCCTTACGGGGGCCGCGGACCTTTGAGAACCCTGAAATATTCTAAGAGCTGCTACACCATCTCTTACACCCTGGCACAGCCTTTCACTCCTTACATTTTCAGAAAAAAACATAATCCAAAAGAGAATTCCTCATTTATGTCAATGTAAACCGCTGTTCATAAAGTTCTCATATGGTCAGTGGACAAAATTAACCGCGGATCAGAGATCGATGGCAACGCCCCCCGTTATGACCCTGCACTTTCAACACCATTTAAAGAACTCTATTTAGCTCAAATATTAATTGCTACTATGTATTCTACCTTATACTATATTTTTTTTCTTGGTTTTAGTAATTGCGGTGTTGTTGTCATAGCTTAAGATTTGCCCTCTTGGTTGATCCGTGGTTAATTTTGTCCACCCACCATACCCAAGTGTGTATTTGTGGCGGTGTTGTGGCTGGTAACAAGGTAGTATGGCAACCGAAGATCACCAGAAATCTCTTCCACAAAATCACCCGACAACCAAGAGCAGAATGGCTCCCACAAGATACAAGGCAAATGGAGATATTCCCCTTCTCTCTAACCTAAGGCTAGGATATAAGAGAATAGCAAAATGCCAAAATATGCCTGTCTCGACAGTTTAAGGAGTTGTTAAACACTATCAAATGCTATAGTCAGGGTACACTAAAGAGAGGTAAACTCTAAGAGTACGACAAGACCGAAGATTCAAAGTAGAAGATAAAGATAAGGTAGTGTAACGACCCTGCAATAGGTAGCTACAATAACTACCACCTTAGCCCAAATGGTATACCAAGAGGTAACCGAAGGTGGTATGGTCTAGTATACTTTGTATACAAGAATGCTGGTTCGCCTAGGGCAAGGCCTAGGAAACAATAAAGTAGCCTTAGGCACTCTATTAGGCAGGGTAACATTTCAGAAGAACATTCATATAAGGTCAAGAGAATTATGGGAACATTGCACGGATCTCTGAGACGACATTTGTGGTTGACTAGAGGACTTCCGGAGCTGATAAAGGCATAAGAGGACAAAGTTACCCTACCTTCGGAATTTGGCCATTTTGCCCATAGAACCCAGTTACGCTACTGAGGTATCCAAGTTACCCTGCCTTCACATGCAATGTCATCCTAAGACTTAGAGGTCAATTGTCTCACCTTCGACGGGCTCTTATATGTTCATAAGGGCAAACGAATCTGCGCGGGAAGGTTCCACGCGTGAGTAAGGGTGGCCCGAACATCCTATTGAACTTGGGCAGGTTGTGCTGACACCCTCATCTGGCCCCAGCATTGGGACAGCGACTCATAGGCAGACGGCTGCATAGTTGCACATTTGCTAGTGAAAAGAGGGCATTGGAGCGGCTGCCGTAACACCGTATATGTAGTCGCCGTTGGTCCAACTGAATGTCGTTCGCAGGATATATAAGGGGAGTATGGGTAACCGCCAAAATGTGGGTCACCCATAAAAGGTCTCTCCAGCACCTGGGAGTCTATCTTAGCTTACGGGTAGTAGGGTAGTCTTCCTAGTGGTACTTAGGTAGTCCAAGGAGGCCAGGGCGCTTTTGGGACAAATACCTCAGTAACCAGCCGGAACCTTCTCCCATTGATTTGTAGCATTACTATGGGTTGTCAATGGACTCTAGAGGTATGAGTCTTATCACGGTACAGTATGTCCCGAGAGGCTGGCTATGGGTAGCGCCCATTTAGCCAACTATCGCCTACATCTCACTGGCGGAGCTTGCATGTCAGTTTATCATATTAGATAGTCGTGTAGATTAAATGATGGACTGCATCGCTTGTATAGACGAACCTACCACTGGGCCAGTGAGTCCACCACCTAGGTATTGATTCTGGTTGTTGTTATAACAGTTAGCCACTGGTAAGATTTCGATAGAAAGTGTTTTTCCACCTGCGGTTGTATTGGAGATACATTGCAGAAACTCATATCCCATTGACGGAGTTAAGTGTACCCGGGTTGGTCCGACACTTCCGGCAGGATAATTCCTGATGGAGGGTAGACCTCGGACAAGCCCTGAGCAGGACAGGGTACTCACACAAGGTCAGAGTAGTGGTGAATGTCAAAGGCTTAAATCTGATATGTACTTAAGTTTAAGAGTTTGGCATTCTACTTTGATAATCAACTTTTCCTCAAGAGAACTAATTGAGTAAGAAGCTCCGAGCTTAACCATATTAAGTTTTACTTTTTGATTCTTTTGAATTATTTACCTCATCTTTATCTTCTACTTTGAGCCTTTGGTGCAGTCACAACCTTAGAATTCACCTCTCAATAGGGTGCCTCCATTACAGGTAAATGCTTCAAGAAGAATCAAAGAGGTAAAACTTAATATAGTTAAGCTGAAAGCTTAATTCAATAAGTTCTCTTGAGGATTGTTGGTTATCAAAGTAGAATGCTAAACTATTTAAACTTAAGTAGATAATAGATTTAAGCTTTTGACATTCACAACTACTTTGACATTGTGCGAGCACCCTGTCCTGCTCAGGGCTGTCTGAAGTCTATCCCCCATCAGGAATTATCCCGCTAGAAGTGTCGGACCAGCTCAGGTATACTTAACTCCTTTAATAGGATATGAGTTGCTGCATGTAACAGGGGAACACTATAGAGAGGTGAACTCTAAGGTAGCGACTGCACCAAAACTCAAAGTAGAAGATAAAGATAGAGTAAATAATTCACGAAGAATCAAAACAGTTAAACTTAATATCGTTAAGCTGAAAGCTTCACTCAATAAGTTCTCTTGAGGAAAGTTGGTTATCGAAGTAGAATGCCAAACATGTAAACTTAAGTAGATATCAGATTTATGCCTTTCATATTCACCACAACTCGGACCTTGTGCGAGCACCCTGTCCTGTTCAGGGCTGTCTGAGGTGTACCCTCTATCAGCAGCTATCCTGCTGGAAATATCAGACCAGCTCGGGTACGCTAAACTCCGTCAATAAGATATGAGTTTCTGCAATTGATCTCCAATATAACCTAAGATGGAAATGTTCTTCCTATTGAAGTCATGCCAGTGGCTAACTGCCATGACAACAACCGGCATCAATACCGAGGTGGTCGACTCACTGGCCCAGTGGTTGTTTTGTCTATACAAGCTATGCAGTCCATCATTAAATCTACTCAACTACTCAGTATAATAATCTGACATGCAAGCTCCCTTGGGGAGATGTAACCGATGGTTGACTCCATGGGAGCTACCCATAGCCAGCTTCTAGGGACATACTCTCCTATGATAAGACTTATAGCTCTTGTAACCGGTATAGGTTACCAGTTTAGGTATGAATTTGTTTTATGTATTGTTTCAGGATACAAGTTCAGGAGACTCGTATGCCCTGTTAGTTTGTGTTATGTTTTGTTTTAGGATACAAGTTCCGGAGACTTGTTAGCCTTGTTATTTGTTATTTGTTATTTGTATTGTTTTAGGATACGAACTCCGGAAGTTCGTAAGCTTTGTTTATTGTTTGATTGTTTATGTGGTAGGTATCGTTTGATGCCTTAGAATTTGGATATGATTGATGCGAGATGGTTTATCGCAAGTGTATTTAAAGACCTGCATCTCTCCGGACTTAGAGAGATCAGACTTCAACAGACAGAGTTTTCAATATACTTGGTTGAGCAGTTCTCTTCTATTTAGTTCAATTCGCAAATCTTTGAGTTTGGTACCGGCCAAATGCACTTGGCCTTCTCTGACTAGTTTCGATAAAGTAACAGAGACTACTTGATTACTTGTTGGTGTCTTCAGTACTTGATCTCGTTTATACAACCAGTTTGGTTAGATTAAATACCGATATCTCTTTGCAAGACCGCTACCCCCTGGGAAGCGGTTACACCTCTAGAGTCCACTGACACCCCATAGTAATGCTACAAATCAAGAGGAGATGGTTTCAGCTAGTTACTTAGATAATTATCCCCAAAGCACCATGGCCTCCTGGTACTACCTAGATAGCTCTCGGAAGACTACCCTACTACCTGTAGACAAAGAGAGACTCCTAGGTGACGAAGAGACTATTTATTGGTAACCTCATATTTGGTTGTAACCCATACTCCACTTATATATCCTGTGAACAACATTCAGTCAGATGGAGGGCAACGGCGTATAGGGTGTTACGGCAGCTACTCCAATGACCTCTTTTTACTAGCAAATAAGCAACCAGGCAGCCATCTACCTATGGCCCTGTAACGAGCCTACGATAGGTAGCTACAATCACTATCACCTTAGCCCAAATGATATACAAAGTGGTATCCAGAGGTGGTATGGTCTCGTATATATTATATACATGGCTGGTAATCCTAGGATAAGGCCTAGGGAATAGTTGAGTAGCCTTGAGGTACTCCACTAGGCAGGGTAACCTTTCGGGAAGACATTCGTATAAAGTCAAGCGATTTATGGGAATGTTACACGGACCTCCGAGACGACTTCCTGAGGGGTTAAAGGCATAAAAGGACAGAGTTACACTACCTTGGGAATTTGGTCATTATGCCCATGGGTCCCAGTTATCCTACTGTGGAGTCCAAGTTACCCTACCTTCACCAGCAAAGTCATCCTAGAACTTAGAGGTCGATTGACTCACATTCTATGGGCCCTTAGATGTTCTTGGGCGCACACGCATCTGTGCGGGGAGGCCCCAGACCTGTATAAGGGTGGCCCGAACATACTATTGAACTAGGGTGGGTTTAGCTAACACCCCCCTCTTGCCCCAGCGTTGGAACGGCGCGTCATAGGCAGACGGCTGTGTAGTTGCTCGTTTGCTAGTTAAAAGAGGTCATTGGAGCAGCTGCCGTAACACCGTATACGTTGTCGCCGTCCGTCCGACTGAATGTCGTTTGCAGGATATATAAGGGGAGTATGGGTAACCGCCAAAATGGGGGTCACACATATATGGTCTCTCGGGCACCTAGGAGTCTATTCTTGCCTACGGGTAGTAGGGTAGTCTTCCTAGTGGTACTCAGGTAGTCTCAGAAGGCCAGGGTGCTTTCGAGACTAATACCTCAGTAACCAGCCCGGGCCTTCTCCCCTTGATTTGTAGCATTACTATGGGTTGTTATTGGACTCTAGAGGTATGAGTCTTATCACGGTAGAATGTGTCCCGAGAGGATGGCTATGGGTAGCGCCCACTTAGCCAACCATCGGCAACATCTCACCGGGGGAGCTTGCATGTCAATTTATCACATTAAGTAGTCGAGTAGATTAAATGATGGACTGCATAGCTTGTATAGACGAAACTGCCACTGGGCCAGTGAGTCCACCACCTAGGTATTGACTCCGGTTGTTGTCGTAACAGTTAGCCACTGGTATGACTTCGATGGGAA
>Ga0307509_10003042_pt1 | contig 26100 bp, 21 predicted proteins | sample 10_EM_MG_FD_202245 | JGI IMG/M metagenome (GOLD analysis project Ga0307509, IMG submission 202245) | Populus trichocarpa ectomycorrhiza microbial communities from riparian zone in the Pacific Northwest, United States - 10_EM | ecosystem: Host-associated > Plants > Roots > Unclassified | place... | reverse complement strand
GCGTCGCGCCGTGAAGGTCTTCGAGCTGGCTCGCTGGATGCCGTCACTTGTCTCATGTATGGCTTCACGAGCTCGCCCCGACGAACGCTCGTGATTTCGCCCGCGATAATGCGAAAGTAGGGCTAGAAAGTCCCGCACTGCGGTCCCGCAGTTGGTGACATGGACGTCCTTGATGTTCAGGGCTCCGCTGCCTTCGATCGCATTCCCGAAGTGGTCGAACGCGAGATCCTGGATGACTCCGTCGGCCATGATCAGCGCCGAGTACGCAACGGTTGACGCGTTGCCCGCGAGGGTGGCGCCGCCCCCCGGTGGCCCGGCGATCTTGTGGACATTGGCAGGCACGTAGTAGGGCACGATCTCGAGCGCAGCGACCTCATAGCGGCCGCTGGCGAGCTCGATGTCGGTGATCTCCGGGTGCTTGCGGGCGAGCTCGATGGCCTTCCGGAATGTTGCGATCGGCTGCGTGACGCCATCGCCGCCATCGTTGCCGTCAGGTGCGACTCGAACAATCGTGCTGCCCGGCGCATCGACGGCCGCATCGGGCGCCGCTCGGTCTTTGCCACCGCATGCCGCGAAGACCAGCGCGACCGCTACCTGGCGCCATACATGTCGGGTCAAGGGTTCTTGAGAACGTTTCGAAGCTGGCTCCATCTGTCGCTTAGTCGCCCGCCGGTGTGCTTTGGATTTCGGAAAAAACACGGCGCTGTGGTGCTGGGGCAGAACGACCAGGGCCAGCTCGCCACCGGCGTCGTCGAACCGGACGCTGCGAGCGTGCTCACCCCGGCCCGCGCGCTGCTCGCGACGGTGGAGCGCGCGGCGTCGAGCCACGGAACCAGCTGCGCGGTGACCGTCGATGGCGAGCTGTGGTGCTGGGGCGCCAACGATCGCGGTCAGCTCGCGCAGGGCTCGACAGGCAGTTCCGCGGCGGTGCCGGCGCGCGTCGATGTCCACTCCAGGGCGCCTCGGCGTTCGACCGCGGTCGCGTGGACCGCTAGGTTCAGGCGCCCGCCACGACGGCGTTCCTGGTTGGCTGTGCGACCAGGCCGTGCGTCATCATGAACGTGGCCAGCTCGGGCCACCGCCCGGTGAGCCAGTCGAACGTCCCCGGCGGTGTCCCCCACAGCATGCGCAGCCATGGATCCAGCGCGCCGGCATCGCGTGGCCCGCTCGTGGCCGCGATCGCGAACGCGCGTAGCAACCACGCCTCGCGCATGTGGTCGACCGACACGTGCGTCTCGAGCTGCTGCCAGGACGCGGCGTAGTGAGCCAGCGCCTCCTGAAGTCGTCCTTGCCTGCAGCGGACCAGTCCCTCGACCAGCGCGAGCTGAGCTTCGCCGCGGCTCGAATCGTTCAGCCCGCCACCACGGGACCGCGCGCTGTCGACCCAGCGGCGCGCCTTGTCGGTGTCCCCACCGACGGCAAACGCGCGGGCCAGCTCGATCGCCGCGAACTGGCGAAACCCACTCAGCGCCAGCTCGGGCGTGCGATCCGCCGCGAGCAGGGCCCCGACGGCGGCCTCGGTGTCGCCGCTGCGGAGCAGCGCATAGCCCTGGTGATACCTCGCACCGGAGCGGTGGCTCGGATGCGCGGGATAGCTCCGCGCGACCGCGTCGAACAGCGTTGCGGCGCGTGCATAGTCGCGCCGTCCCAGCGCCGCCAGCGCGTCCCGTTGACGCGCCTGGTAGCGGTGCGCGCCACCCCACAACCAGAGGAACGCCGCCGTGGTCGTCGCCATGCCGGCGACCCCCGTGACCCACAGCCAGAAGCCCGAGTATCCAGCCGCCGACGCGTCGGTCGCGGCCCGGGCGCCGTGCTGCGGCGATCGGTCGAACATCGCGTAGATCACGACGAACATGAGGATCAAGATGACCCAGGTCGCGAACACGCGTTTGCCGCTGCGTTTCGCGGCGGGTGGCGGTGGCGGCGGCTCGTGCGGCAGGAAGTCTTCGGCCATGGGTCCGAGCTTCGCACGATCCACGTCTTGGCGACGCCGTCGGCGTGACGCGAGCTCGGTGCGATCGAGCACGAGCAGGACCGCGGCAGCGAGCCGCGCGGCGCCCAGGCCGAGGACCTCGAGCTCGGCGACCAGCGCGCCGCGATTCGCAGCCACGGCCGAGCTCGCCGGCGTCTACCAGACCGACGACCGGGGCGCCGCGATCTCAAGCTCGGGACCGCGGCGCCGTTCTAGGCTTCACCACAGCGATGAACCTGACGTCAGGCAGCCAGTGCTGGGTCAAGTGCCACGCCGGCGGGGCAGCCACCACAACGCCGACGTCGTGACGTCATTAAGGCAAGATCGGGAGCCATTCGTCCGTCTCCGTCAGGACGCGGTCGCCGTTCGGCAGCGCCATGTAGCTCTCGAGCGCGAGCTTGTTGACCACCGCCGGCGCCATGGGATTGGCGTAGTCGACCACCGTCAGCGAGGACCGGGAGAGCGACACGAGACGGTTGCCAATTTGGATCCCACGCGCGGTCCAACCCCGGGGCTCCGCCGGCCCGGGCGTCGTCTCCGTCATCGGGGAGAACTCGATCAACTGCAGACCGTTGTTGGAGCCGCGACCTTGTGACCCCAAGCCAGGGAACGCCAACACGCCGAGTCGCTTGGTCGCGTCCAGCGTGAACGCCTTGTACGCGCCGCCGTCCGCCGTCACCGCCCAGCTCGCTCCGAAGGTCTTCTCGAGCAGCCGCGGTGCCGCCGGATCGATCACGTCGAGATGCTGTAGCAATAGCGGGTCGCAGTCCACGTTTGCGAGGTCGTCGGCCAGCGCGAAGACCTGTGAGCCGGGCGCCGGCAAGATGTTCCACACTTGGCCTTGCAGGGCGATAGTCCCGGCGAGCCACGGCGCGGCCGGATCCGCCAGGTCGTAGACCTGGACGGGCGAGGTATTCACGCCGTCACCGAATTGCGGCGCCAGATAGAGCCGGTCGCCGGCAAACCGCGCCGCGGCGGTCCAGCCGGTCTGTGCGATCGCCAGCGCTGACACGAGCACCGGTGCGTCGGGGTTCGAGAAGTCCGCGGTCGACAGCGTGTAACCTCCCCCGTCGCCGGCGTGCTCGCCGATCACGTGGGCAGTCTTGCCGTCGGCAAAGTCGAGCTTCCGCCCGTCGTGGGCGCCATATCCGTTCATCAGGCCGTCGACCTCGAGCGAGCCCCGCGGCACGATCGCGCCGGCCGGATCCGAGATGTCCAGGTAGAGGAGCTGCGTCTTGCGGTCCGTCCTGCCCGCCGAGGCCATCATGATCGGTTCCCACCGAGCACAACATCGCGAAGTTCGGCTGGATGAGAATCTCGGCCGCCTTCGGTGTGTGTCGCGCGCGTTCGAGGAACACCATGAACAAATGAACAATCGCGTCGTGAACGGAAGACACATGATCGGCGGGGCAAGGCCCGCCGGAACCATGAATAAGCCGGTCTCGGGGAAATAGATGCGCTCGTGCTTGCCGACAGCAATGAAGGTCAGCTCGAACTCTTGTGCGATGACCGCAGCGAAACCATCGAGCCAGCCGCGCCCCTTGGCGGCAAGCTCATCGAGATGCGAACGCTGTTGCTTCGCTTGGGCGTCGCGCACGCGCTGGATCTTCGATGAGGAAGCCAAGCGCGCCGAGAAGGTCGACAGCGCCTACCAGGAGGTTCTCGCCCGTCTGCTCCGCGTGCTACGCCATGCCGAACGCATACGGGTCATCGATCCACTCGTCGAGACAGGCGAGCGGTGATTCCGAGCGTGCACCGATGATCACGCTTACGTCATCAGGCCAGTCCGTCGGTGCCGCTGCGGCGATCACGCCCTCTCCCGCATAGAACACCATGGAGTCGGATGGCGTTCCCGTTGCGCGGAGCGGTAACTGCACCAGCTTGGCAGCGGCAATCGCGCCATCAAACGCCCTTCGACCGAGCGTTCCCCATTGGCCACCGACAGGTGCACCATAGAGCGCTTCGAGTAGCGTCCATTGAATGAGCTGGCCCGACAGTGGTTCGTGCTCTCGAAGAAAACAATCGGTATACGTCGGTCGAAAGTCACTCTTGGCCCACACGGCCGGGTCCTCGCCATCGCTCTCGCAAAATCGTGTGATCACGCCCTGGTTTTCCGCCCAGAACACCCAAAGATCAGGCACCGTTTCCGATACGCGCGGCGGTTCGCCATAAACGAGGAACGGATCTGGCCGATGCGGCTCTGGTTCGAAGAACTTGTTCTGGACACCCCGCATGCAGGGGTTTGCTGCCAGCAGTCCCGACCACCAACGCAGCAGCGCGGGGCATCCCGGCAACGGATTCGGCTCAAAGGCTGCCCGCGCATCGAACCAGCTCATCGCAAAGCCTTCAAGCGCAGCCTTACGGCCAGCGACAGACAGGAGTTGTTCGGGTTGGATGATCGGAGCCATGGCCGGCATCGTACACTTCGGCAACCGATCTGATCAGGCACTTCCTGTCCGGCCCGTCGCGCACTTCCTCATCGGGGGTCGAGCACGACCTCGCCGGACTCTCGACGGAGATACCCCGTCGGGACCGGGATGCCTAGCTCACCTCGACGAGCCTTCTGAAGTTTTCCTTGGAGAAGCCGCTGGCGAAGGATGTGGAGTTCCGCTTCGGACATCGTTCCCTTTAGCCCGAGCAACAGGCGGTCGTTGTAGCGGGATGGATCGTACAAGCCATCGAGGTCCGCGATCAACGTACCGAATCGAGCGCACAACTCAAGAAGTTGGTGCCAGTCCTTGTTCGATCGTGCCAGCCTCGACATCTCGACGCCGAAGATGATCCCGACTCGGTGCGTATGCTGTTTGGTTCGTCGTCACCACCGTCGAGCGTTTCTCGTGACGGTGATCGACAATGGCATACAGCGTGTCCGCAGCACGACTGTCGCACGGGAGGTACCTACCTCGTCGAGCAGAAGCAGATCCGGTGCGACGTAGCGGCGAAGGCGCCGCTCCAGGGCCGGAAGCGACTCCTGCTTGAGCAGATCGGTCAGCCCTGGCGGTCGCGCGCCACCTCGGGCACGCGACTGCCGCGGCACCGGCCGTCACGCACCGCTCCTACGTCGGCCGGGATACGGTTCGCAACGCGGCGGTCAAGCGCGGGCTGGCTGCGCTGCGGGGTGACCGTGATACCGGCAGCGCAGAAACAGGTCGCCCTCAGCTCGGTGTTAGTGTCCGTGGCACGCGAAGATCTGAGGGCGCAACGTGCTATGATCGCTAGCCTCTTAGTCGTGCGAGCGGGGGGACTCGTTGCTCGCGAAGCGAGACGGAGAGGACCCTGGGCGCGAAGCGACCCGAGATGCGAAGCATCGAGACGCGCGCACGAACGAAGAGAGTGCGAGCGGGGGGACTCGAACCCCCACGCGGTTAAGCACAGGAACCTAAATCCTGCGTGTCTACCAATTCCACCACGCTCGCATGGGGGCAACGTATAGCACGCGGGGGGCTGAGTTGGCCGCGTGGCAGCGGCTCAGGTGATCAGCTCCGCATCGTCGATCAGGACGCTGGCGGGGCCGTGGTAGGCGCCGCGGCGGAGGAGCTGGCTGGAGCGGTGGGCGAGGGCGAGGGCGCTGATCAGGTCGAGGCGAACGGTGCCGCCGCTGAATGGGAGCGGGACGGGGCGGTCGGGCTGGTGCTCGAAGCCGAGCGCGATGTCGAGGCTGGCGTCGCCGGTGGTGAGGTCGAGGGACAGGGCGTGGAGGCGGCGGATCTCGATGGTGCGGTTGGTGAGCGAGGGGGTGCCTGGCCAGGTACCCGGGGCGACGATGAGGTTGCGGACGCCGCCGTTGGGGTCGGTGCGGCGCAGGGCGGCTTCGCGGGGGGACAGGCCGAGGCCGACGGCGATGCCGCGCTCGATGACCGGGAACCGGCGGATGGCGACGGCGTCGTCGGAGACCGGGGTGGAGCGGGTGGCGAAGTCGAGGGCGCCGTCGCTGGTGATGGAGAGGGGCTCGGCGAGCTGGGTGGCGCCGGGGGCGATCTCGGCGCGCCAGCGGTAGCGGGTGAAGCCCTGGCGCTCGACGGCGGAGTCGGCTTGGTGAGCGAACACGGCCCACAGGCCGAGGTCGTCGCCGTGGAGGAGGGCGTCGGGGCCGAGCCAGAGGGCGCAGGGGCCCGGGGCCGGAGCGGTGGCAGCGCCGGTCGCAGCGAGGACGAGGAGGTCGGCGGCAGCATCGGCGATCGCGGCATCGAGGTTGAGGTCGTCGATCCGGCGGGCTTCTCGGGAGATGCGAAGGCCCGGGGACGTGGAGGATGCGGCAGCCGCGGCGGACGTGGCGGAGTCGCTGGTGGCGGACGTGTGGGTGGGGATCGTGAGGACGACGTCGGCGCGAAGGGCGGTGGCGAGCCAGCTGGTGTGGAAGCCGGAGCTGGCGACGACGGTGACCTTTTCGCGCAGCACGTAGGCGGCGGCGGTGAGGGTGAGGGCCGCTGGGCGATGCAGCTGAGCGAGGGTGTTGCGCGCGACGGCGTCGAGCTCGCGCTTGACGAGATCGTCGTCGACGACGGCGACCTTGGCGGGTGCGGCCGGTGGGGTGGTGGACCAGGCGGGACCGACGGCGGCGAGGGCGAGGACGATGGCCTGGTCGATCAGGTCGTCGGGCGAGCCGTCGTAGGCGTCGACGTCGAGGCGCGCGCTGCCGCGGCCGAGCGGAACGTCCTGATGGACGATGATGGTGAACCGGGTCCGGTGCTCGCGGCGCTGGAGGCCGCTGCGCTCGTCGGCGATCGCGACTTCTTGGAGGCGCTCGACGACGCTCCAGGCGCCGGGGTTGCGGCGCGTGAGGTGCCACACGAGGTCGCCTTGCGTGATCACGAGCGGCGCTCGGCGGCGGTTGGGGTGATCACGCGTGGGTCCGGCGGGAGCGGACGAGGCCGCGGGTGCGGACGGCGGGAGTCGAGATCGAGCGCCTGCGGGGATCGCGAGCGGCGCTCGGCGGCGGTTGGGGTGATCACGCGTGGGTCCGGCGGGAGCGGACGAGGCCGCGGGTGCGGACGGCAGGAGTCGAGATCGAGCGCCAGCGGGGCTCGCGATCGTCGTCGTCGCGCATGGCGAAGCTGGCGGGGACGCGCGCGACGGCGTCGGCGGCGGTGAGCAGGGCGGTGAGCGAGCCGACGAGCTCGACGTCGGGGTAGACGCGGCCGGTGGCGTTACCGGCCTTGAGCTCGCGGGCGCGGGCGCAGGCGATGCGGATGCGGTCGCTGGCGGGGTCGAAGCTGGCGCCGAGACCGGCTTCTAGCACCAGGCCGTCGGTGTACAGCTGGGCGGCGTCGGTGGTGCCGGGGACGAGCTGGAGATGCGACGAGGACGGCTCGACGCATCCGAGGTGACCGGGGCGGCGTCCGCGCCCGGCGCCACCTCGGGCACGGTCGGCGAGGCGGGCGGTGATGCGGCCGGCGTCGAGCAGCGTGAGGGGAGCGGCGGGCTCGCCTTCGTCGTCGAATGCGAAGCCGCCGTAGGCGCCGGCCAGCGTGGGGTCGTCGACGAGGGTGATGAGGGCGGACGCGAGGGGCGCGGTGGCGGCGCGCGGGTTGTCGAGCGGCTGCGCGGCCCCGGCGGTGCGTGGGTTGCCGGGCTGCCCCGTACCGGCGGCCAGGGAGAGCCCGGCGAGGTCCGCTGCGATGGCGCCTCGGCCCGGCCAGGGTGCGGTCGCGGTGAGCCGGCCGCGAACCAGGGTGTCGAGGACGATCGCGACGACGCTGGGATCGAGGACGACGGTGCGCTCGCCGTCGTGGAAGGCGCCCGGGGTCATGAGCTTGAGGGCGGCGTCGCTGGCGGCGGCGAGGTCGCCCGGGGTGAGCGGCTGGTCGTCGAGCCAGCCGGACCAGGCGTGGTGGAGATCTGCGACGACCGGGCGGGTGCCGTTCCAGGCGGCGCGGGTGACGGCCTGGCGGATGCGGACGAGGCGCTGCTCGAGGTCGCGGCCGGGGGCGACGGACCAGACGATGGCGTCGTCGATGTCGATGAGCGCGGCGGCGTAGACGATCCGGCTCGACGGACGCGCGTCGGCCTGGAGCAGCTCGACGCGATGGCGGAGGTCGCCGTCGTCGATCAGCGGGGGTTCGGCGGGGCTTCTGGGCGCGGCGCCGAACTCGATGGCCGCGCGCTCGCGGGGCGCGCCGAGGGCCTGCACTGCAGCGGCGATGCCGTCGGCGGTGAGCTCGGAGGTGACGTGCTCGCGGCTGCTGCCATCGCTGAGCCGGATGGTGAGCACGGCGCCATCGGCGCGCAGCCGCGCGATGCCGGGCCCGAGGACGTCGAGCGCGGCGGTGGTGCGGCGGCGCGAGACGGCGAGGGCATGCACGCTCGGGTAAATCGTGGAGAGGCGAGCGACGGCATCCTGGAGCCAGGACCGCACATCTCGACTGACTTGCGGGGCACGGCGGAGGGCCGGCCGTGGCGCGCCGCAACCGAGGGCCCAGAGCAGCGTCGACGCGGACGCAACCCCGAACGCGCCGAGGACCTCACGCCGGTGGAAGGTCACCGCGCGAGCATGCCACGGCGAACGATCCGGGTGAGTGCCAGCGACGTCCCGGGTTGCCGCCAGCTCGCCTGTGCTGGTTGCCTCGGTGAACTTGTCAGCGAGCTCCTGGCGGTGAGGATCGCTGGCGCCGGAACGGTCGAGCCGGTCGAGCTGTGGGCCTTCTCGGTGAGCGCCGACGCGATCGCTGTCAGGACCTGCTTGGCTTTGGCGGGATCCGAGATCTCCAGATCCTGGAGCTTGCTCATCGGCTCGCCCAGCTTGGACAGCTTGGCGCCTGCACGCGCGAATCTGCCTGGAGCCCTCGTGTGCAAGAAGCCACGCGTCGAGCCGATCATCCCTGTTCCCGGATCCCGACCGAGAGCGGTCTCGCCGGCGTGCTCGGACGCTACGGCGTGGCAACGCGGCGGCGGGATTCGCTGGCGGTGGCCGGCTCGGCGCGCGCCGGTCGCTTGCCGGTGGTGACCTTGGCGCCCGGGGCGCCGCGATCGAGCCAGGCGGCGAGCCGGTTGAAGTCACCAAATCGGCTGAGCTTGCCGTCCGCGCCCAGGAACGCCATGACGAGCTTGCGCTCGTCGAGCCGGACGCCGGTGATGAAGCAGTAGCCGGCTTGCTGGGTGTATCCGGTCTTGCCGCCGATCACGTCCCACCGCTTGGCGACCAGCGGCTGGTTGGTCGACCCGTAGTGGATCTTGGCGTAGTGATCCTTCGATTCGATGTCGGCGGAGTCCTGCTGCATCACCGCGCGCAGGGTGTCGTCTTGGAGCGCGGCACGCAGGGCGAGTGCCATCTCGTGTGCGGTCGACACATTGCCTCGCAGGCCGGTCGGGTCGGTGAACTTCGTCCGCTTGAGGTGAAGATCCTTGGCGAGGGCGTTCATCGCCGCGACCAATCCGTCGGGATCCATGCCGGCGGCGCGCGCCAGCGCGGTCGGCGCGCGGTTGTCAGAGGCGATGAGCATCGCGCGTAACAGGTCTTTATTGCGGAACGTTTGGCCGATGTCGAGGCGGGTTCGGGCGCCGCCGTTGGCGTAGCGCGCGTCGAGCTTGGTGATCTCGGTCCAGCCGTCGAGCTCGAGCTCTTTGCGGACCGCCATGGCGACGAAGATCTTGGTGGTCGACGCGATCGGGCGGATCTCATCGGCATCCTTGCTGAAGATCTCGTCGCCGGTCTCGGCGTCCAGGACGACCGCCGAGCGGGACTTGATCTCCGGAGGGCCTCCCGCCCACGATGTCCCGCCTGTGAGCATGCCCAGGACCACGTAAAACACCAGGGTGCGCATGAGCGACAATGCTGACACGAGGCGCCGCGCGCCGCGACTTTCCGCCGTGGTAAGGCTAAGATGAATCGTCGCGGAGACTACATGGACCCCCAACAAGGGCCCCCGCAGCCAGACCTCCTCATCGGGCAAACCATCGGCAACTATCTGGTCACCCAGAAGTTGGGCGAGGGCGGCATGGGGGCCGTGTACCTTGCGGAGCACCCGGCGATCGGCAAGAAGGTCGCGCTCAAGGTTCTCCACTCGGAGTTCTCGAACAACCAGGAAGTCGCCGCGCGGTTCTTCCACGAGGCCAAGGCGGTCAACGACATCGGCCACCCGAACATCGTCGATGTCGTGGACTTCGGAATCATCCAGGCGGGTGGTGGGCGCGAGCAGCTCGTGTACTTCATCATGGAGTACCTGGCTGGGCTCACGCTGTCGCAGCTGATCCGCAACGAGTCGCCGCTGCCGCCGGAGCGCGCGCTGATGATCGGGCTGCAGGTCGCCGATGCGCTGAGCGCGTCCCACAAGTGCGGGATCGTCCACCGCGACCTGAAGCCCGACAACATCATCCTCTTGCAGCGCGGTCGCGAGCGCGACTTCGTCAAGTTGCTCGACTTCGGGATCGCGAAGCTGACGGGCGGCCCGACGGGCTCGCAGCACCGCACGCGGACCGGCCTCGTGATGGGTACCCCGGCGTACATGTCGCCGGAGCAGTGCGAGGGTCGCGAATCGGTCGATCTGCGCACCGACGTCTATGCGCTCGGCATCGTGATGTACGAGATGCTGACCGGGCGGGTGCCATTCGTCGGCGAAGGCTATGGCGAGATCCTGGTCCAGCACCTGACCCAGCGGCCGACGCCGCCGTCGCAGTTCCGCCTGCTGCCGCCCCACGTCGAGATCGTGGTGATGAAGGCGCTCGAGAAGCGCGCCGACATGCGCTACCCGACGATGGACGAGTTCATGCGGGCGATGGCCGATCCGGTCGGATACGTCGAGGCGAACGGTGGCGTCGGCGGGTTCCTGCAGCGCCAGCTGATGCCGTCGACCGCACCGCTGCCGTCGGGGATCCGGCTGACGCCGACGCCGATGACCCCGCTGCCGGGGACGCTGATCGCGCCGATCGGGGTGCCCGTCGCGCCGGGGGCCCCGACGATGGGCTCGCTGTCGGGGCAGATCCATGTGGCGCGCAGCAAGACGCCCTTCATCATCGCGGGCACGGCCATCGTCGCCCTCGCAGTCGCTGCGATCATCGTTGTCATCGGCAAGAAGCCGCCGCCGTTGGTGGGTGGCCCGGGGAGCGCGATGGAGGGCAGCCAGGTCGCGGTGGTCCATGACCCGGGCAGCGCGACGGCGCCCCGCAGTGGCGGCAGCGGTAGCGCGGTGGCCAACGTCATTGCCGCGGGCAGCGGCAGCGCCGCCGCGGGCAGCGCAACGCCCCCCGCGGTTCCGGATGGCTCGAACGCGACGGGTAGCGCCGATATCGGCTCGGACGCCGCGCCGCACACCGGATCCGACGCCGGCAGCGCCGCGCACGCGGTTGAATCCGAGATCTCGATCGAGGTGAGCTCGTCACCGGCGGGTGCCAAGATCCTCGTCGACAATGTGGAGACCGGGAAGACCACACCGTACACGCTGCACGTCCCGATGGCAGCCGGCAAGAAGCTCCCGATCGCGCTCCGGCTGAAGGGTTACAATGGGTTCGCGGTCAGGGTGGATACCAGCGAGAGCTCGCAGCTGAAGGCCGATCTGGTGAAGACCAAGACGACGATCCCCGTGCCGCCGGCGCCCGGGAGCGCCACTCGCACCCCGCCGCCCCGGCCTCCCACCCCCACCACGGGGTCCGCGGATCCTGACGGCTTGATGCGCCCGTAGTAGGTTGCCTGGAGAAACGATGAGGCAGATCTGTTTTGCGATCCTCTTGGTCCCCGCCCTCGCGTGGGCGGCGCCGAAGTCAGCCAGCGATTGGTATAACGAAGGCTCGACCCAGTTCACGCTCGGGAACTTCGATAAGGCGGTCGATTCGTTCAAGCATGCGTTCGAGCTCGAGACCGATGAGAACAAGCGGTCCGTGTACGTCTACAACATCGCGCAGTCGTATCGCCAGGCGGGTGATTGTTCCAAGGCCTACTTCTTCTACAAGCGGTTCCTCTCGCTGAAGGCGAGCCCGACGGTCAAGCCGTTGACGGCGCAGGAGCGCACCACGGTCGAGGGGTTCATCCGAGATCTCGAGCCGTGCGCCCAGCAAGCGGCCGCGATCGGCAGGAAGCCACCGGAGAGCCTGCAGAGCAACGGCGAGACCGGTGACAGGGCCAAGTCGGAGCCGGAGGCGGGTCGCAAGGAGCCGAGCAAGAGCAAGGAAGTCGCGACGACGAGCAATGATGCGGGTGACAGCGAGGCCGATACCGGCGTCCCGAAGCTCACCTCGACGGGCGCGCCGCACCTGCTCACCGCGTGGGTCACCGGCGGCGGGACCAAGATCAATACCGGCGACCTCATCAAGGTCCAGGTCCAGCCCACGTTTGCGCTGGTCGCGGGATATCCGATCGCGGTCGCTCCTCAGCTGACGATCCACGTCGGCGGCGCGTTCACGTTCACGCCGGTGCCGTTCGAGGTCGCCGCGAAGAACGGCGAGCCGGCGAAGAACAAGACCGGGTCGCTGATCAGCGCGATGGCCAACGCCGGTGTGAGCTACGACGTGATGCCCAAGCTCGACCTCCGCGGCGACCTCGGTGTCGGCGCGTTGTTCTTCAGCGCGAGCGAGAGCAGCTTCACGATGAGCAATGCGACCACCGGCGCGCTGCCGATGCTCCACGTGCGCGCCGCGCTGTCGGTGGACTATGCGGTCACGCCAAACTTCCTGGTGACCGCGACGCCGATCGCGTTCTCGTACAGCCCACCCAAGGACGGCCTGGACGATTCGATCAAGTCGATCATCTCGATCGATTTCATGATCGGCCTTGGATATCGGATGTAGCGATGAAGAAGTGTCCGTTCTGTGCCGAGGAGATTCAGGACGAGGCCATCAAGTGCCGGTACTGCAATTCGTTCCTGAGCGCCGCGCCGGTCGGCGCGCCGCCGCAGACGCCGCCTGCCGGGGTCGCGCTGGCCGTGCCCGCGGCTGCAGGGCCGCTGGTTGCTCCGGCGGACGCCCCGGCGCCCGCGGTTCCGCTGCCGTTCACGCGCGAGGCGGGCCCCGATCCGAAGGATGATCTGGCCGGTCCGCGCAAGACGATCTACGAGGGCGTGCCGTCGTGGAAGGCGTACTTCGGCTATTACATCGCCGCGGTGATCGCCGGCGCGGTCGCGATCGCCATCCTGATCGCTCTGGCCACGATCGACACGCCGGTCACGACCAAGATTCTCGAGGTCGTGATCCCGCTCGCCGCGGTGGTGGTGTTCTTCTTCGGGGTGAACCTGAAGCGCCGATCGACCCGGTTCCGCGTCACCAACACGGTGATCGAGACCGAGCGCGGCGTGCTGTCCAAGCAGATCGACGTGCTGCAGCTCTGGCGCTGCCGCGATGTTCGCTACCGGCAGAGCCTGTCGGATCGAATCCTGGGGATCGCGCATATCGAGGTGTTCGCGCAGGACGCCACGACGCCGCACCTGGAGATCGTCGGGATGCCGGCGTCGCGCCAGCTGTTCGAGCAACTGCGCGACTCGATCGAGATCCAGCGCCACGCCAAGAACGTCTACGGCGTGGTCAGCTGATCGCGGCTCGTGTTCGCGTGGCTAGCGGATCCGCGCGAGCGGGATGCGCTCGCTATCCGACTTGCGCTTCGCGACCCAGCCCTGGACCGCACGCGTGAGCGTGAAGCCGGTCGTGCCGAGCAGCGCGGTGAAGAAGAACACGAACTTGTAGCCGCCGGTCGTCAGCTGCTTTTCGGGCTCCACGGCCGCGTCGCTCACGAGGTAGGTCGCAACCGCCGCGGCCGCGCCGATGAACGTCGCGACGAACAAGCGGCGCAGGCGGGCCCCGGTATCCAGCAGGTCGGGCTGGGGAAGCTCGGTCATGACCTGGTTGTTACCACGCGGCCGGGTCATGGGCGCTGGCGCAGCTTGAGGGGGTTCACGCCGGTGAGGATCACGTCGCCGGTCGGGCCGATCCGGATCTCCGCAACCGGGGTGGCCTCGACGTCGGCGAGCGAGTAGCGCTCGGTCAGCCGCTGGATCCGCTGGTTCGCCGAGCCGCGCAGGCCGGTCGCGAGCCGATCGCCGGCGAGGTAGCGGCCATCGATCAGGACGTCGAGCCGCGCGAGGACGTCGGGCCCGCCGGGCAGCTCGCGGATCTCCTCGATCGTGTAGCCCGAGAACGCCAGCGTCGACAGGCCGAGCGCGCGGGCCGCCTCGAGCAAGGCGCGCGCAGCGTCGGGCTGTTGTAGCGGCTCGCCGCCGCTCAGCGACAAGCCCTCGATGCCACCGGGCGGACTCGCGGCGCGCATCAGCTGGCCGACCAGCTCGTCGATCGCGACACCGGGTCCACCACCGCTGGCGTGCGTGGCCGGGTTGAAGCAGCCAGGGCAGCCGAGCGTGCAGCCCTGGAACCACACGACGAACCGAGCGCCCGGACCGTTGGCGCGGCTGCGGGGCTCGATCGCGTGGATCCACGCCTGGGTCACTGTCCGGGTGTCCGGGCTCGAGACAAAAGAGACACCGTCCCCGTCAAGTACCTGTAATCAGATGAGATGAGGTGGCGAGAACGAGACAAAAGAGACACCGTCCCCGTCAAGGCTTCGGGAGCACGGGGGCGGGGCGCTCGCCGGCCGCTGCCCCGGTCAGGTCGATCTCCTTGAGCAGGAGATCCGGCGTCACGATGCCGCTCTCGATGCCGCTCGACGGCACGAAGCCGTCGTCGGTGCCGCCGCCGAGCCGCAGCTGCAGCTGGCTCTCGTTGGCCGCGAGGAAGTTGTAGGACGTCACTTCCTTGGAGACGCCGATGACGTCCTTCCACGCGCGGATCGGGACCTCGGCGAGCTGGACGCCGCGGACCAGCTCCTCCTTGCCGTTGGGGAACACCCGGTAGGTGAGGATCGACGGCGGTGGCAGCTGCTGATCGGTGCTCTTGATCATCGCGACCAGCTCGCGGCGCGAGAACTCGGGGGCCGAGGTGACCGCGGCGTCGTCGAACCGGCGGATCACGATGCCGTACTTGAGGCCCTCGCGCTGGGCGGCCGAGACGAGCTCGTGCTCGAGGGCCTTGCGGGGAATGCCGCCGCTGGCGCTGACGAACAGGTTGGTCGCGCTGCCGTGGAACGCGCCGCCATCGGCGGTCCGCCGCGCGTGGCCGTTCGAGGTCTGGGCCTTGGCCGACGGGGTGCGCGAGGTCAAGAGGGTCTTGAGCACGCCGCCCTTGATCACGTCGACGCGCTGCGCGGCGACGCCTTCGTCGTCGATCTTGTAGCCGCCGATCAGCGCCTTGCCGGCGCCGTCCTTGGCGGTCGGGTCGTCGGCGATCGACAGGTTACTCGACAGCACGCGGAGCCCGACCTTGTCGGTGAGGGCGCCGCCGAACGTCTTGGCCTCCTGCGGGTTCAAGCCCTCGGGCACCGGCGTGCCACCGAGGTGCGGCGCGAGGGTCGACCGGATCAGCCCGACCGCGCCCTCGCCCTCGAACAGCACGGGACCGGTGTAGTGATCGAGCACCGGCGCCTTCTGCAGCGCCGTGATGTTGCCGATCAGCTTCTTGGTCTCGCCCTTGAGCTCGTCTTCGCCCGGCAGGTCCTTGGCGGTGTGGCCGTAGCGCAGGAAGTACTGCTGCAGCGGCTGGCCGTCGTTGGCCTGGCCGCTCGCCACGATCACGACGCCGCTGGCGCGCCGGGTGTCGGTGACGCTGGTGCCCTCGGTGGTGAGGTACCAGCGCCGCTCGAGGTAGCTGGTGACGGCGACCCGCGAGTCGCGGATCACGCCCTGATCGCGGAACAGCGCCGACAGCGCCTTGGCGCGGGTCTCGAGCTCGTCGAGTGACTCGAGCGGCGCGACGAGCACGGCGTTCTCGCTGACCACCGGCTGCTCCGTGGTCCAGCCCGGGAGATCGGTGCGGGCACCGGACGCGCGGCGGGACTCGAGCTTGGCGCGCAGCTGGATCAGCGCTTCCTTGTACGCGGCGTCGGTGACCAGCCACGCGGCGCGGCGGGCGATCCGCGGGGTCGCCTCGAGCGGCAGGTTGATGCTGCTGACCGCGTTGAGCTCGTCGGCGCCGGGCACCACGAAGTTGCCGTTGTCGAGCTGCGGCGACCCGACGCGCACGCGCGCTTCGAGGGCGACGAAGTGGCGGTTGCGCTTGCTGGTGGTGAAGCCCAGGCTCGCCGCGCTGTCGTTGACGTCGACCTCGGTGATCTTGTAGGCGATGTGGTACGGCTTCGGCGAGCCCGGGATCTCGAGCTGGGTCATCGCGCGCTTCATCTCGTCGGCGATCGCCGCGAGGATCGCCTCGGTGACCGCCTTCGACGGCGGCCCTAGGTTCGCGGTGGCCTTGGCGGTGTCCTTGGCGCCGTTCGAGACGTCTCGATCGGGCGGCTTCGGGGTCGCCGGCGGTGGCGTGCCGGGACGCCGGGAGTCTGGCTTCTCGGCCGGCGTGTCGGGGCCGGCCGGGGCGGTGCCGGAGGTCAGCAGGGCGCCGAGGCCGAACACGCCGGCCGTGATTGCAAGGGTGCGGGCAGCCCGCGAGAGGGTACGCTTCATGGCCGCTCCGATTGGCGGATCGCCGGGGGTTGCAGGAGAGGGGGGCGGTCCGGGGGGACAAAGCCCTTCTCGACTTCGATCTTCTCGAGCAGCAGCGAGGGGGCCGACGCCGACACCGGCACCCAGCCGCTCTCGGCGCCACACACGCCGTTGAACGTCTCGATCTCGCGGCTCGCGGCGCGGATCGATTGCAGCGCGACCAGCGGCGTGCCGCTGATGTCGATGCCGCGGACCAGCTCGCGCCGGCCGTCGGGGTAGAGCCGGTACGCCATCACGGGGTTGACCTTGAACGCCTGCGGCGCGAACGCCGAGGTGTTGGTGAACCCGCCGCTGATGTCGGTGAAGATCATGCCGTACGGCCGGTTCTGCTTCTTGATCTCCTCGATCAACAGCTTCTCGAGATCGGCGCGCGGTACGCTCTTGGCGACCTCGACGACGAGGTTGCCCTGGCGCGCGACCGGCGACTGACCCGGGGACCGGCGCCCGTGGCCGTTGGAGTGGCCGAACCCGGGGATGGGATTTCTGCCCATCAAGAAGCCGACCAGCTTGCCGTGATCGATCAGGCTGACCCGGCGGGCGTGCACGGCCTCGTCGTCGTAGCGATAGAACCCGTTGAGCTGCACGCCGTTCAGCGTGACGATCTCCGGATCGTCGTAGACCGACAGCCAGTCGGGAGCGATGTCCTTGCCGACGTACGACGCGAAGGTCTGGCCCGAGGTCAGATCCTTCTGGCGATGGCCCTCGATCCGGTGGCCGAACACCTCGTGGAAGAACACGCCGGCGGCGCGGCCCTCGAGGATCGCCGGGCCGACGTAGGGATCGGCGAGCGGCGCGTCGTGCAGCGCGTCGAGATCGCCGGTCACCGTGGCGAGCATCTTGTCGATCACCGAGTCGGGCGGCAGGTCCCCCGGGGTCCGGCCGAACCGCTGCTCGAGCCGCGACAGGTTCATGCCGTCGTCGGCCTTGACGCCGACCGACACCGAGAGCTGCGCGTTGGTCCACGACGTCTGGATCTGGCTGCCCTCGCTGTTGACCAGGTACGCCGTACCCTGCTGGAACACGACATTGCACGTCCCCCGGGTCGCCTGGCCCTTGAGCGCCTTGGCCGAGCAGCGCCGCAGCCGCTCGACCCACTCGGCCTTGTTGAACTCGAGCTTGCTCGGGGCCTCGATATGGATCTCGGCCGTCTCCTGCGAGAAGTCGGGCGCGGTCGCGCGGACCTTCAGCGTGGCCTGGTCCTGGCGCACGTAGCCGAGCGCGCTGACCGCCTCGCGGTAGCGCCGATCGGTCTCGAGCCACACCGCGTTGGCCAGCGCTTCCTTGTCGTCGCCGAACGGCACGATGCCGCGGCGGACCAGCGGGGCGTTGAGCCCGTTGGAGTCGTCGGCGAGCGCCCGCGAGTTGTCGAGCTCGGGCTTGCCGACCCGGACCTCGACGTCGAGGTTGCGCACCGTATCGTCGCTATCGGCGACCAGCGCGCCGCCCTCGGACTCGAGGTTGACGATGCGCTGCTCGACGAGCTGATACCCCAGGTAGTGCGCCGGTTCCTTCTGGCGCTTGAGCGCCGCCATCTCGCGCTCGTTTTCGGCCTTGAGGACGTCGAGGATCGGCGACCGCTTGTCGGGCGCGTTGCCGTCGGTCGGGGTGCTGGTCGTGACCTCGATCTTGGAGGGGATCGTGGGCAGGTCGACCTTGAGGTCGGCCGTCGCCGGGCCGCCGAGGGGTGGAGGTGGCTGCGAGACCCTGCCTGTGGTCGCACCCGAACAAGCCGCGAGCCCGGCGAGCACGCCGAGCGGAAGCATCCATCGCATATCCCGAAACACTAGCACGGCTATAATGCGCGCCACCTTGTCGTTGGCCCGTCCTACCGTGCTCGTGATCCACGATGATGGAGCGACGCTCGATCTGTTGACTCGGCTGTTCGAGGCGAGCGGGTTCGAGGTGATCACCGCGGTCTCCGGGTTCCGTGCGCAGGCGCACCTCGAGCACCGCGACGGTCAGCGCGCGGTCGACCTCGTGGTCGTGCCGTGGGACGCGACGCACGGCACCGGCGGCGACGTCTACCGGTGGTCGCTCCAGCGCCGCTACGACCTGCGCGACGGCTTCGTGTTCCTCGCGGCCGAGACGCCGCCGGACTTCGACCGGCTGGTCGCGGGGCGCTGCCTTGCGGTCTCGATGGCGCACCCCGCGGAGGTGGTGCGCGTCGCGATCGCGGGCGTCCGGCGCCGCCACCTGCTGGAGGCCGCGCGCGATGCCGCGTTCGAGCAGACCGACGACAACAAGCCGACCCTGCTGCTCGCCGACGACGAGCCGGTGCTGCTGATGGTCATGGCGGATCTGTTCACCGACGCCGGCTACGCGGTGATCCGGGTCGACAGCGGTCATGCGGCGATCCGCTGGCTCGAGCGCGAGGAGCTCGACGTGATCGTCACCGACTGGAACATGGACGACGGCAACGGCGCCGATCTCTACCGCTGGATCGCGCAGCACAAGCCGTGGCTCGCCGAGCGCGTGGTGTTCCTCGCCGACGTCGAGGGCGATGATGCCGCGGTGGTGGCGCCGGGACGGCCGATGTTTCGCAAGGGCCAGGACTCGCACGCGCTCACGGCGGTGCTGCGCGAGATCGTGCGCCACGTGCGCCACCAAGCCGCGCCCTGACCCTGGCACCGCCGGGCGGTCGGCGGGCTTAACAAACTGTTCCAGGCTGTGAGCTTGCCGGAGCCCGGTAAGCTGGCAACCATCATCAGGTGCAACCGACTCGGCGCGACGTGCTGGCGGGGCTGGGCGTGGGCGGGCTCGCCGCGTCGCTGCCCGGCTGCAAGGAAACGCCCATGACGCAGATGACGGAGAAAATGCCCGTGCTGTTCCAGGCGCATGGCGCGCCCCCGCTACTCGACGATCCCGGCTGGATCTCCGAGCTCGCCGCGTGGGGCAAGGCGCTGCCCCGCCCCAAGGCGATCGTCGTGGTGTCGGCGCACTGGGAGGAGCGCCCGCTGTCGATCGGCGCGACCCAGGCGCTGCCGCTGATCTACGACTTCTACGGATTCCCGGACAAGTTCTATCGCCTGCAGTATCCGGCGCCGGGCGCCCCCGACGTCGCGCAGCGGATCCGTGGTCTGCTGGCGGCGGCGCATATCCCGTGCGTCGACGAACCGGCGCGCGGGCTCGATCACGGCACCTACATCCCGCTGATGTGCATGTATCCGCAGGCCGACATCCCGGTGTTGCAGATCTCGTTGCCGAGCGAGGTCCCGACCGAGCTGTTCGCGGTGGGCCGCGCGCTGGCCCCGCTGCGCGCCGAGGGCGTGCTGTTGATCGGCAGCGGGTTTCTCACCCACAACCTGCGGGCGCTGGCGCTGCGCGAGACGCCCACCTGGGCGAGCGAGTTCGACGCGTGGTCGGCCGAGGTGATCGCGAGCCGCAACGTCGATGCGCTGCTCGACTACCGCAAGCGCGCGCCAGGTGTGCGCGAGTCGCTGCCATCGCACGAGCACTTCGTGCCGGTGATCCTGGCCGCGGGCGCCGCGGGCGACAGCGCCGTGAGCTTCCCGATCACCGGGTTCTGGTGGGGCGGGGCGATGACGCGGCGCTCGGTGCAGTTCGGCTGATACAGTCGCGCCGCATGCAGGCGCGCATCCTCGATGGAGACAAGCTCCGGACCACGACCGATCCGGCGGAGATTCGCGCTGCGCTGGCCGGCGATCACCGGATCTGGATCGATCTCGAGCGCCAGAGCCCCGACGCCGATCGACTGCTCGCCGAGATCCTCAAGCTCCATCCGTTGACGATCGAGGACATCTGGGCCGAGCGGTCGCGGCCCAAGATCGACGACTTCGACAACTACCTGTACCTGATCGTCCACGGCATCGGCGCGGCCCACCAGGACAAGCTCAAGACCGTCGAGATCGACATCGTGATCGGCCCCAACTGGCTGGTGACCCACGATCCGGCCGGCGTGGTCAGCGACGACGTGGGCACCGATCTCGATCACTCGGCGCGCGTGCTGATCAAGGGCGTCGCGTGGCTCGCCCACGCCCTGCTCGATCGCGTCGTCGATCGCTACATCCCGGTGGTCGATCAGCTCGATGTCGAGATCGAGCAGCTCGAGAACGAGATCCTCGACAGCGCCGGCACGCCGCGCGGACGCGCCGTGCTGATGCGGATCCTGTCGTTCAAGCGCCGGCTCCAGGAGCTGCGCCGGATGAGCATCCACCAGCGCGAGATCCTGCTGCGGGTGTCGCGCGGCGAGTTCGACGAGATCCCGGGTGACTCGCTGCCGTTCTTTCGCGACGTCTACGATCATTTCCTCCGGATCAACGACATCGCGGAGGGCTATCGCGACCTGGTGAGCTCGGCGCTCGACGCCTACCTCTCGGTGCAGTCCAACCGGATGAACGAGATCATGAAGGCGCTGACCCTGACCTCGACGGTGATGCTGCCGCTGACCTTCATCGTCGGGCTGTACGGCATGAACTTCAAGCACATGCCGGAGCTCGAATGGGTCTGGGGCTATCCCGCGGCGATCGGCATCATGGTGGTGGTCGTGCTAGGGATCGTGATGTGGTTTCGCCACCGCGGCTGGATCGGCCGCGATCGAGAGCCGTGAGGTCGCGGCGAGATCTCGCTCCTTCCGTGTGCCAATATGTTCCTGTCGTGATTCCGGAAGAAACAGGGGGGTTCTGATGAGAGTTAGTGGCTTTATCGCGATCGGGCTCGTGCTGCCGATGGCTTGTAGCTGGTCCGCACAGGACGGCGGGACCGCACAGGATGGCGCCGTCGTACAGGATGGCGTCGGCGCACAGGACAGCGTCGGCGCCAAGGGCGGCGACGCCGCACAGGACGGCGGGGCCGTACAGGACGGCAACGCCACCCAGAGTAGCGACGCCGCGCAACCCGTGATCGGTGGCACCGCCGATCCGAGTCCGACGATCAGCTTCACCCAGGTCGCCAAGACGGTCGGGCTGGATCGATCCATCGAGCCGGCGTCGGCCGGGACGTTCAACGCCTCGGGGACGCTCGCCTACGGCGGATGGTTGGCGGATCTCGACGGCGACGGCCGGCTCGACTACTTCGCCGTGAACCACGGGCAAACACCGCACCTGTCGGGGCTGTTTCTCAATACCGGCAACACCGGCAGCGGCTTTGGCAAGAACCTGTTCACCGTGTCGTTTCAGGGCTCGACGGCCAATCCCCCGAGCCTCGGCATCTCCAACGAGATGAGGTTTGTCGGCGATCTGACCGGTGATGGCCTGGTGGACTTCTACTTCATCGGCTGGAGCGGGACCGGGGTCATGTGCGTCAATCAAGGGGTGGCCGCGCACGCCGACTGGACCGGCCCGGGCTACCTGTGCTTCGGCACGACCGACGCGCTGGCGTTCTCGGATGTCAACGGCGACGGCAAGATCGACATCCTGGGCATGGACATCACGAACTTCGATTCGTACACCGCCTACTATTCACAGACGGCCCCGTATCTCTGGCGGCTGAACAACGGCGATCCGAACATCCAGCACTGGCCGACGACCCAGAACTTCCTGTCGCTCCGGGTGACCGATCCGAGCGCGTCGGTGGCGCCGTTCGTCGATCTCAACAACGACGGCATCCCCGACAAGATCGTCGGGATTCCCCTGCCGCTGGCGAGCCGCGGGCAGTACCTGACCTCGCTCGGCGGACAGCAGGTGTTCGTCGGCCAGGCCACCGGCAGCTACGTGCTCAAGACCGCGAGCGGCCTCGAGTCGGTCACCGCGCCGATCACGCGGATCGAGGACATCAACGACGACGGATGCCTCGACATCGGCACCGACATCACCGGCTACCGCGACAACCAGAGCTGGTATGTCCAGAACAAGACCGGGACGACCTGCACCGTCACGTTCACGGCGACCGCGAGGACGGCGCTGCCGTACTATCCGGGCTACAAGCGCTACGACGTGGACGTCGACAACAGCGGCGCGCTGTCCAAGGTGGTTGTCATTCACTCGGGCTACGGGAACAACGACGGTCGCCCCAGCGGCGTGAGCATCTATCGCAAGCAGGTCAATGGTGCGTTCTCGGTGCTGACGCCCACCCAGACCGGCATCAACATCAACGGCACCGACACCAGCGAGTTCTACGCCGACAACCTGTCACCCGGTGACTGGAACGACGACGGCCGCGTCGATCTGGGTGGCAGCGGCACCGCGTCGATCGCCAACACCGACACCGGCTTTGCGCTGTGGCGCTCGGCGCTCGTCACCACCAACAGCTGGATCAAGATCACGCTCCCCTCGGTCACCGGCTTCTTCACTGGCTCGGCGACGATCGAGGTGTTCGATGCCGGCTTTACCGGCGATGCCGCGCACCTCGTGACGCCGCTGAAGCGGCTCTATCCCGGCAAGGCCTGGGCGAGCCAAGTCTATCACGTCGGGATCGGCACCCGCAGCGCGGTCGATGTGCGGGTCACGTTCCCCGACGGCCGCCAGGTCACCCGGGCCGCGGTGGCTCCGGCCAGCCGGCTCTCGATCACGCCCACCAACAACTAGGCGCAACCAGATCGGAACATCTATATTTTTCGCGATGACGGACGACGACAACAATGACGACGACCGCGTCCGCACGTTCGCTCACGCTGCGCGACCCCAGAACGCGCGTGCGAGCCGCAGCACCTCCCCGGGCTCCTCGACGACCGGCGGGGCGGCGGCACACTCCGATGCCTGCGCTATCGGGAGCCTGTCGGCGGTGACCGCCACGCCGGGGCTGGTCTACGAGGGCGGCATGGACGGAAAGATGCGGATCTACCGCGCGGAGGACGGCGCGATCCTCTGGCAATACGACACGGTCCGCGAGTTCACCGGGGTCAACCACGTGACCGGGCCCGGCGGCGCGATCGCCGCCCACGGAGGCGCCGTCGTCGCGCACGGCATGCTCTACGTCCGGTCGGGGTATTTTCCCTGGTTCGGCATGACGGGCCGGGTCCTCCTGGCGTTCGGGCTGTGACCGGGCCGCTGCCCGCGCGTCGACGGTGGACGCCAACGTCGCGGTTTCGTCAGACCCGACTTAGGTCTCCTCGAGAGCGATCACACGCGACAGGCGGCAAAAGTGGCGCGTAACTACCTGTTCCGCGCCTACGGTTGGCTATCTTGCACGGCAGGAGGCCACCAGCTGGCGACGTTGAGCGGCACCGCTTCGAACGGCGCGATCCTCACCTCGGTTTCCTCGCTGTACGTACCGATGATCCGCCACTCGTCTGACGCCAGACGTTGGACGGTTAGCACGCGTGACTCCAAGTCCACGACCCACGCGTAGGCGACGCCGACCTTGGCGTAGTAGGGCATCTTGACGAGCTGGTCATGGCGCCGCGTGGTCTTCGACAGGATCTCGCAAACCCAGTCAGGCACCACCCGGATCGGCTCGTCTACTGGAAGCGCGGGCATACGCTCGCGGCGCCAGCCAGCCACGTCCGGCGAGATCTCCTTGGTCTCGTTCGGTAGCTCTACCCCGGGCTCGGTGATAACCCACCACCCGCCGGGTCCGCCGTCGCCGACGTCGAACGGGTCGCCGACACCAGCTCCGATCCGAGTCGTGGTGCGCTGATGCCGCGCCCGCGGCTTGGTCATCGTGTAGAGCACTCCCTCGATGATCTCGCCGACGATGCCGGGGGGCAGGGTCTCGAGATCAGCGAGCGTCGGAGCCCTCGGACTTGGCTTGGTCGTGCTCATGGTGCTTCCGCGGGTGGCTCGGGATCTTACCAGGTGACCGCTCACGGAGCGACTCGGCCGCGCGTTGCCGCAGCGTTCGCCAGCGGATCAGCACAGCGGTCGGTTCGCCCGCTCGGCGATGGCCGCGAGCTTGAGCCAGCGCACGAGCTGCGGGGGCGATTGAAATCGCCGTTCGTGGTCCTTTATCGCGACTTGTCGCGGCGGGAGTCATTGCGATTCCGCCGGTCATCCGGGAGCGCAACGCGGTCAACGGCATCACCGAGTTCGTCGTCGTGGCGGTCTTCCGAGCCACCACGCAGGTGGCGGAGCGGGTGTTCTCGGACGGCCACCGAGAACAGCGTCCGAATCAGCTCGTTCCAGGGGAACTGAGCTGGGTGATCGACGCCGGAGAGTTTCGCGACGATCCCGTCGTCGGTCCGCTCTGGTACCAGGCGCGGGGGTACTCGTGTTTGCCCGGCCGACCGACTGACATATCGATCATTTGCGGGCTCGTTCAGCCAAGGAACTAACGCTCCCACCGTCGACCGGGATACGTTGCTCGCCGCCAACTTCGTGGGTAGCGATGCAAAATTCGCCACGGGATACCATGCGATCGAGTTCTTGCTGTAGGGCCAGGACCACAGCGCCGACGGGCTCGGAGCTCGACGCGCGCCTGAAGCAGGAGCTCAGCGATACGCTCGCTTCGCTCCAGGCGATCCCGCAGCCGTTCGTTTAGGCCAGGTCTGACCTGTCAAATCCGCCGGTTCAGTTGGTGCCGAGCACATCGCGGACCGAGCTCTCGATCTTGCGCAGGGCGTCGGCGAGGTCGTCCATTGGCCATGGGTCGGCGGTGATCATCACGACGTAGCCGGGGTCGCCTTCGCGAATCGCGCCGCGCGGATCGTAGAGCAGCCAGTTGTTGGGCTGGCCCCAGTTGGCGAGCGGCACGCACTCGTCCATCCCGATGCCGCCGTAGCTGACCGACATCTCGAGGAACTCGCGCGCCCGGGTGGCGAGCTTGGTATCGCCGCGGTAGTCGAGCGTGCCGAAGAACTCGTGATCCCACAGCGCCATGCCGTCGGTGATCGTGAGCAGCGCGCGGTAGTCGTTGGGCAGCTGGATCTTCTGGGCGCGCTCGGCGGCGAGCACCGCCTCGAGGCTGGCCGGCGGGTTCAGCCGGCTGGGCTCGCCGAGCTGGCGCAGCGTGCCGACCAGGGTGTCGAGCGCGGCGCGGACCGGGGCGACGTAGGGCGCGACGTCGACCGGGATCGCCGGAACCGCGGCGCGATCGAGCAGCGCGACCACGGCCGGATCGTTGACGAACGGGGCGAAGTCCGGATCGCGGCGGACCTGCGCCGCGGTGGCCCCCGCGGACAGCGCCGCTTCGAGCGCGCGCAGCATCGCGGGTTTGTCGCCCGACAGCGCGTAGGCGCCGGCCATTTCGAACCGCAGCTCGCTGGTCGCGTCGCGCGGCACCAGCGCCGAGAGTTGCGCGATGCGCTCGCGGTCGTCGCCGACCGCGGCGAACGCGTTGCGGAGGAACTCCTGGGCGTGAAACCCGGTGCGATCCGGGAACGCGTCCCACCGCGCCAGCACCAGGTCGAGCAGCTGCTTGACCTGGTCGCCGCCGCGATGCTCGTGGGCGATCGGCAGCAGCATGAGCTGCGCGGAGCCGAGCGCGATCTGGCCTTCCTCCATGGTCGCCTCGCCGGTGATCCGCGCGAGGAACTTGCGGAGCGCCTCGACCGGCTGCTTCGAATCGATCACCTTCACGACGGCGATCCCGCCGCTCAGGCTCGCCGCGGCCTTGCGGGGCGCCGGTGGCGGGTTCGCGGGCGCGGGCTTGCGAGGCGCAGCGGTGGCCGCAGGTGCGGGCTTGCGCGGTGCAGCGGCTTTCGATGCAGGTGCGAGCTTGTGAGCCGCAGCTGGTGCAGGTGCGAGCTTGCGCGGTGCAGCGGCTTTCGACGCAGGTGCGAGCTTGCGCGGTGCAGCGGCTTTCGACGCAGGTGCGAGCTTGCGCGGTGCAGCG
>Ga0307509_10003041_pt1 | contig 26101 bp, 47 predicted proteins | sample 10_EM_MG_FD_202245 | JGI IMG/M metagenome (GOLD analysis project Ga0307509, IMG submission 202245) | Populus trichocarpa ectomycorrhiza microbial communities from riparian zone in the Pacific Northwest, United States - 10_EM | ecosystem: Host-associated > Plants > Roots > Unclassified | place... | reverse complement strand
TTTAGATATCGTTGATTCAGTAGTGATTTCTAGGTACAGAGGCAGAGAGAGGACGTACAGCAGTTTTCATGCGGACGCAAATGGAAATAGACTGAAACGGAACAGGCAGAGATGCGGTCCCACATTCTACCTCATAGCGGCCCTCATATAAGCTTTCGTGTGAGATATTAGTCCCAACACTGATGATAATGATATTAAATAGAACTAACGTGGATATATCCGTAATACCATTGCCAATGAGGACACTTTGAAGGTTAATGATGGGCCGTCCTTCTCGTGAAGCGATCTGGTTCTTGTCATATATTTCGCTGGCGAATACCGGAAGGTACCGGCCCTACAGGAGACTTCAAAATCGATATTGGGCCGAGATGTGGAAAGATAGCGTACCCCATATGACTCGCCAGAAAGATGTAATGGCCTTCCAGAAAATTGTGGAAAGGTTTCAAAGAAGATGGAAATAAAAGCATGTATGTTCTTTGCTGCATCCTCTGTGGTTTCGACAGTTTCACCGTAATCAGCGTAAGAAAATCCCACACCGACGCTAGAGCAGTTTGTCAGTGTAGATGGGAATATAGATGGAAAGATAGTTACGGCTGATCCAGAAAGAATATATTGGCTTCCGCATTCCAGGAATATGGGTTCCAAGTTGTGCCATTGCTGGAAAGGTTTTGCATGTCGATACTGCATGGACCTACATTCGTGGAGAATTTATATTAAATTTCAGAAGTAAAAACATGCCGATGCTTACCCAGTTCCATTAAAAGCCCCATGGAAGACGAACATCCAGGGCCTGAACGACTAGGATTATCTTAAAAAACTGAGTGGATTTGTCAAAGCGAACCTCCATTAATCCACATCATCACATCATCTATAAGAGTCCCTCAATATCGGAACAACAGGCTGCATAATTGCCATACCTTTCTCAGGGTTCCTACGACTCTCGAAGAAGTAGAAGAACAAATGCTTTGCGCCCGCGTCGACATCGAGATAGCCAGTGTATACACTAACAAGTCGCAGTGGTGATATATGGATGAGCATGGGTCTAGGAAGATAAGTTCGTCGAGGTTAGTTACTTACTTTACTGTAGGATCGCAAAAGTGACTCTTCTTCACGCGAACACGGTAATTAGGGAAACTTGGGTGGGAGAGAGCTGTAAATCCTCCTGAACCGATAGAAGATAAATGCAGAGGTTGGACTTGAGAGACGTTATAAGCGTGGACAGGGCCTTTCGTTGGAGCTGTGGGTGACTCGAAGACCACTTGAGGACCCAATGTACAGGTCACGGAAACCAACGCCAACGACGCGCTCAGCAAGTATAAAAGTGAAGAGAACATAATAGTTCGGGTTTGAGCTATGTATATGGGACTTTTCACAGGGTGCGAATTACTTTTGAGGCCACCATCGCGTGGACAAGACGCCGACCAAATGATACAAGGTCAACCTGGTTCTTTCAAATCGGGCAATATCTTTCCACGGGCTGCCACTGTGTGGGAATTTGTCAAGAAATTTCTTTCGTACACAGAAAAGAGCAATCTCGTCGTCGACACTGTCCCCAGCCATCTTCTGCTCATTGCCCCCCCAGTTTTATGTTCTTGTAATCTGGTTATCTGCTCCGCTCGCATATCTATCATCAGAACAGTACTGCAATAATGCTCGTGCTATACGAGACCGCCATGGGCTACTGCCTATTCAAGGTCACCGACTCAGCCAAAATCGAGAGTGCCGATTTATACAAGGAGTTCAGCACCCCAGAGAAAGCTAGCAAACTGTCCGTGCTTTTTTAAAAATTCTTTGGACAGAAAGATCTTACGCCTCGTTTTCACCTGGTGTTTGCAGATTAAAGCTCAAGGCACTGCACCGTTTTACCTCGACCGCGACTGCCGTAGAAGATATCAGCTCCCTACAAAACGGTAAACTTGGAAAGGGTCTGAAGAAATTCTTGACCGATGAGGTCCTGGATAAGGGCAAAGGAAAAGAATCTTTGGTGGTCATTGACCCGCATCTTGGTTCGTTGATACTGGTTCTTGATTTTTTGTTGAATATTTCCTTACTGCATTTGCCCCATATTAGGTCGTTCAATTTCAAAGAAACTGAGCATCAATGTCAACGCCATGGCCGAAGGTGCCCATGGTGATCTATGGCGTGGTATTAGAAGTCAACTTACTGCCCTCCTTGATGGACTGGACCCCAAGGATCTGGCTACCATGAGCTTGGGTCTCAGTCATTCACTGGCACGGTAAATTGATTTTCTCGTCAACTAACGATTACAGATTCTGACTTTCTTTGCGGATAGGTTTAAACTGAAGTTCTCACCGGACAAGGTGGACACTATGGTCGTGCAAGCTATCGCTCTTCTCGATGATCTAGACAAGGAAATCAACATCTACGCCATGAGGGTCAAGGTACAGCGTCGAGTTTTCGTGTCAACCTCTTATACTCAGATTTTTTTTCTCGAAGGAATGGTACGGTTGGCATTTCCCAGAAATGGCCAAAATTATCAACGATAACGTTGCCTACGCCAAAACCATTCGTCTAATGGGTACGAACCTTTCGCTCTCTACCTGTCCCTCGTTGATCTTCTTTCTTTTTTCAGGCTTCCGAACAAACGCCGCAACAACAGACTTCGCCACCATCCTCCCAGAAGACCTCGAAGCCGTACTCAAAGCTGCCGCCGAAATCTCCATGGGCACAGAAATCTCCGATTCCGATATTGCACACATCCATTCCCTATGTGACCAAGTCATCTCTATCTCGGAATACCGGACACAACTCGCAGAATACCTGCGGAATCGTATGAGTGCCATTGCGCCTAATCTGACCGCTCTGGTTGGAGAGCTCGTTGGTGCACGCCTAATAAGCCATGCTGGTAGCTTGCTGAGTCTGGCGAAACACCCTGCGAGTACTATTCAAATTTTGGGTGCGGAGAAGGCGCTGTTCCGTGCCTTGAAGACGAAGCATGATACACCAAAATACGGTCTCATTTACCACGTAGGTTTTTTCTATTTCTTTTGCTTTCGACATGTCTCTTACATGTATGTCCTGTCAGGCATCCCTCATCGGACAAGCGCCCCCAAAGCTAAAGGGAAAGGTGAATTCCACAATACGGGTCAAATGCGTTCCCACCCTCACCATTCTTTAGATGGCTCGTATGGTCGCCACCAAAGCCGCTCTATCAATCCGTGTAGATGCCCTCACTGACTCGGACGGAAAATCGGAGGAGACAGCCTCCACAATAGGTATCGACAACCGCACAAAGCTTGAGTCACGGTTACGCGCCCTTGAGCATCAGCTGGAAGGTAATGGCGTACGCCGCTTCGCTGACGGCGGAAAGAAACAACAACGGTTCGAAATGACGGGTGAGACGAAAACGTACAACACGAAAGCAGACGAGGTGGATCTGGTGCCCACACAGCGAGAGCACCCAATGGAAATTGCGGTGAAGGTGGTGCTTGATGTCAAGGAAGAGAAGCGGAGGGCGAAAGAGGAGCGGAGAGCCAAGAAAAGGGCGCAGAGGGAGAAGAACGAGACAGTAGAGCCGGAAGAGGACGAGGACCAGATGGAAGTGGATGGGGAGTCGAAGAAGGAGAAGAAGCGTAAAAGGAGAGAGAGCGACGGGGTAGTGCCTATGGATGAGGACGAACCTGTGACACCCAAGGTTGGTAGATATAATCTAAATGTTTGTATAACCCTTACTCAAAACCTTTCAGGAGACTGAGGAAGAGAAGAAGGCGAGGAAAAAAGCCAAGAAGGAGGCCAAGGCGGCTGCTGCTGCTGCTAACGGTACAGACTCGCCAAAGAAGAAGAAGAAAAAGTCTGAGGCGTAACAGGAGCGTTTTTGTATTATTTTGAACTCGTTTCCGCCTTTCCTCGTTCTGTTGTATCATTTCTCTCTAAAATACGATACCTACTTGGAAGACATAAAACACATGAGAAAGTTTCGAAGGACCTATCATACGATACGCGTTGCTACCATTGATCACGACATGTTCAGGGTCCCGCGTTCTGCCTCTTTCTCCTGAATATTTCCTAACCATGGAGGCGAAGGGACAACTAGCCCCTCCACTAGTGGTTATCGTTACTGGTGCAAACGGGTAAGCCATCCATCCAACCACACGAAAGGAAATTCGACTGAAGAGGAAATTTTGCCAGTGGTGTCGGTTTTGGCATTTGCCAACGACTGCTCCTTCAACTCCATCAGCCAAACGCATCAGATGGATTTCCGCAAGAAATTGCTTCGAATATCCAGTCGAAGGAGAAGCCCATAGTCGGGTACCAAGGCGTCACTCTGATCATGGCATGTCGGAATATGAAACGCGCTGAGGCTGCTCGAAGGAAGCTCATTCAATGGTTGGATACCCACTTGGTCGAGCTTCAGAAGTTACCCACTTACGACAAGGACTACGTGCTCAACTTCCGAACCAATCTCAACGTCCACATTCACGAGTTGGATCTGGCTTCCGTCAGCAGTGTCCTGAAATTTGGTGCGACGATACGGAAAGAGTGCGTTCTGACTGCTTGCTTTCCTTGCACTATTCTTTCTTATGATGAAAAGGTTTAACTATGTTTCACATCTCGTTTGTAATGCGGGTGTTGCGAGCTTCAAGGGTATCGACTGGTTCGCGTGCCTTAAACAACTCGCGACAAACCCGCTGGCTGCCATTACAGCACCAAACTTTTATACCCAACATGTAGGAGAAATCAGTGCGGACAACCTGGGATGGGTGTGGCAGTCTAACGTCTTTGGACACTTCGTGCTGGTCCGTTACTGTCTCTTTTTGCTACTTTTTCTAACCACGATCTCTCAGTTCCGCGAACTAGAAACTCTGCTATATCAAACGCCTTATCCCTCCTCGAGAGTTATCTGGTGTTCTTCTCTAGAAGCATCGCCAAAGTTTTATGATTCAAAGGACTGGCAACTCAAAACGACAGAACACTCGTACGAGAGTACAAAATACCAAATCGACCTCATTGCTTGCCATCTCGACCAAATTGCTGTAAAGACCATTCCCGCTGGTGAAAAGAGAATACGACATCTTATCACTGAGCCAGGTGTCTGCTCGACGACGATAAGCGCTGCTATTGCTGGGCCTATGCTTGATAAAATCAAGGTTCTCCTCTTCTATATCGTATGTGCTCTTTCTTCATTTTTCTGCCCTTATTCACATTCCATGACGTAGGGTCGAATGTTTGGCTCTCCTCATCACACGATAGACCCTTTCAAAGCGGCCATTGCCACTGTCCACCTCATCCTCGTACCCTTAACCTTCCTGCCTTTATTTCTGGGCAAAAATCCAGTTAGGTTCGGTGCTCAAACTGGTCGGTGGGGTGATGAACGTGTTGGAGTAACCTTGGTCAAGGAATGGGACACTCACAAGAAAGAAGGCGCCACCCTCGTTGCGCACTGTGACGAGCTGTACGGATCGTTCAAGGAAGCGGAGGCTGCACCAAAGCAGTTCGAGATGGCGAGTGAGCGGATGTAGCTTTTTGCACAATACCGGTCCTTATCCCGCTTTCTTGCCCGTTTCATATTTTATTTTTGATGTTATTCTCGCACTGTGGGTCATCTGAAGTTCTTTATAACGTCTATATTTCGTTCTCTCCCTCATTCACAGAAAACGAGCCATTTTACACCATCGGGACTTGGAATAGATTTGTTATGACACTATAATTTTGAGAATATCTGCCAGTTGAATCAGCCAATTTTCATCACGACTTGTTGCAATCTTCAAGCAGCATACTAGCCGCGACTGATATGTAGTATAAGCCTTTCTAAGAAAAGTAGACGAGGACGAATATATACTGCTATTTGTGACCGGGGGGTACCACCCATACTTCCATAATGTGGTGGGAAATCAGAATTGGCATTTGGTTCGATTTAGTTGCTCCCGCAATTCAGCAACTTCCGGGACCTCAATGCACATATTTTGGCATATAATTCCCTTTCAAATCATGTAGGTTTAACTGCCGTCATCGAATTCCTCATCTTAACATGATATTAAATCATTTATCATTGGTAAATGGACAGAGGGAGGGAAGGAAAAAACATACATCGCGTTCAAAGTGTGCACACGGTAGTAATCATCTAGAACGACCTGGAGAACGTTTTAAATTTTTTGGTGCGCTGTTGTATATAGTGTACCTGCGAAGGAGTACTGCCTGAACTTCAAGCCTATGCTCCTCCTCTAGCAGGTTCATGAGCAGTCAGTCTCGAGTACCGATACCGGTATGGATCCCAAACGGGGCGGGGATCGGCGTCGGCGTCGTGTTGAGCGCAAGAATGACAACTTGGTACATATAAAGGGGTTTCCCGTTCCGAGGGAAAGCAGTGAGGGTTGCGAGTAGATGATTATGTTTGTCCAGGTACACATTATTCAGATTTACGACAAGGTCGCAAGGACTCATGTCGGTCCATACACGTTCAAATGAATAATATCGAGGTGTGTCATTCCCAATTTGAACGTTAAACACAATGGACTCGGTCAGGTCTACATCGTGTCGTTGAATTAGCATGGCCTCGACAATGCGAAAGGTTTTTGCTTCATCATATGCCTGGGGCGAGTCATGGAAAATGGTGCGAGTATCCAATAAATATAAACGCCAGCAAAAAAAAGAAAAACCGAAACCGGATTCCGGATTTTCCAATATCGAGATGTCCTCCAATTTTCAGCCTAGTCAACCATCAACCAAGTGCGAGATCTTTCCTCATGGGTGCGCCTCTTTTCGCAAGCTTTCCATTAAAAAGGCCACCGCACAGGAGACTTTTAAATTTCCAAATTGCCGAACCCAAACTCGCCAGTTCCATATTCTTCTCTTCTTGGCCTGTTTTAGCGCAGTTGTAGTCAAGGCATCGGCGATTCCTCGATTCCAGGGAACAGAATCAACTGGGTCAGTGGAGCAGCTTAATTCTGGGCTCGCGTCCTCGAACTTGAGCTGCGAAATGACCAAATTTAATAATTCATCTTTCGGTACTTTCCTTGGAGAAGCCTCTGCAGGCGTAACATCTCAATATCGTAGTCGAGCAGAATATTTTCATTGTCGTGGGCAAATTCAGCGCGGTCGAAGTCAATGATGACCACGCTACCAGTTGCGGGGTTGATCAGAAGATTGTCGGCTCTGATGTCCATATGTCGGACGCCAGCTTTATGGATACTCTTCATTGCCGCAAGAAATGCCCGACTATGTAGTATGATCAGATCAGGACGTGAACATCCCCAACGAATACAGAATGACTTGCCGTTCTGCCTTGGTTGTCGTAACTTGTCCTGCAGCCCGTTCTCCCGTCCGCTCTAGCTCGCGTTCTCTAAGACTTTGGCCAACATTGTCCATCAATAGGCCTAGCCTGAGGGTTCCAGAATCCAGGTCGAGGAATAAACCATGCACCACTGGGATGCCTTTGACGCGGTGTCCTGCGAGGTGGGTATATACTTCAAATTCATGCCGAAGTCTATTTCGATGTTCTTTTCCAAAAGCCAATTTCATGATTAAATCACGGCGGTTTAGGACAGAAGCCTCCCCTGATGGACTCAAAAGCTGAACCTCAAGCGCAACAGGGTGGACCACGCCAGTTGCCCCCTCGTGGCGCATCCATCGTAAGAGTGAAGTACTCAGAGGATTGATAGCCAGATTTCAATTCTTCGAGCGCCGGTAATTCCGATTGGACGGAAGGAGCGCAAGAGGAGCTTAAACGTATGAAGGGAGCGGGTGTGGGAGAGCAATATGCCCCGTATTAAAGGTCAACAAGGGCAATTATCCGTGTACTGATCGCCTTCGTTATCTTGTGAGAATGTGAACAACGCCGATTCAGTTGTTTGAAGGTACGGTTTAATCGCCTTAGGGTTGAGCCTGGCCTGCATTACAGGCCTGATAACGTCGTTCTTGGAGGAGCTTTTGCGTCACTTTTTTAGAGGGCTTGGACCCGTTTCGTTGTCGCTTTGTTCGGCCGAACGTTTAGCCATCGAACAAGTAGCAGTTGTGAGTTCATGGCGTTCCAGCACCTCTTGAACGATAGCTATATTGAGGGCAATGTGTAGTTTCCGATAGCGAGGGTGTTGAGTATCAATAGGGTCTATCAGCCCTGAGGCCTGAAATGTAGAGGGTTTGCGTTTGCCTATGTCGGATTCCGAATCGTTCATAGCGCCCGCAATGAAGAATGATAAAGGTACTGCCGTTGACAGCTGCCTTAGCCCACGCCTATTTAAAAATTCAGTCTACCGCACATGTGGAGTCCGCTCTATCGATGCACATGTTGAAGGTAAGGTCGTATTTCAGGACGATAGTGGCCCCTTCGTGTGGATATGCCTGGTAAGTTTCGGGCGGGCGCACCACTGTTGAAATTTTGACAGATTTGGTATCGTTATTTGATGGAGCTGGCTTCTTTCGAGCTTTTAAACGCGTGGACTTTAGGGAGGGTACAAACCGGGAGACAAAGTCCATGGTATCCGGAGGTAGGAGCGAATGAGAGGTTGTTTGGAATCCTTTAGCACCACAACCTTCCCATGTAAAGTCGGACGTTGAATCTAGTCTCTTCTGAAATAGGGCAATAGACGCATCCGTCATGGCAAACATCTCCCAGGCACCGAGGCGTGGGTATCGACGTCCAATATCTATAATCTTTTCTGTCGTGGGTTGGTTAAGGCTAAGCCCTAGCTCTGTATCAGTGACATTCTTGCAGAGCATTAAATTTCCCTCTTCAGGTTTCCCTCTAACTCTGAGCCAAGCGTTAGTCAGAAAGGCATAGATCCGTATCCCCTAGCCTCATTCATGTAAAAGAGGGAAGCCCAGGTGCGGCAATTAGGATGAAGAAGTATTTTGGAAGCGAACCTGTGGCACATTTAGCTGGCACTGCAGACGTAGTAGCCGCTCACTACACGTGCGTTCTCCAAATTTGGGGCAACGATCCCATCAGTAGCGTGGAGACCTTCCGGATAAAATTTGCCACCATTCGCCAGATATTTCTCCATAGCGTCATCACACAGCTTTGAGAGAACATGATCCAGGGAAGGAATGTATATCGCCTGTTTTAGAATCAGACTGGAGCCCAGGTGGCGATCATAGAAGGTGAGAGGAGATGATTCTGGGGAGAGGACTGGCTTGCTTGGAATAGGTTTGTAGTGAATGCCCGCCCCGTAGTTAAAACCAAAAGCTTTCTTGAAAAAGGGAAAGAAAGAGTGGTCCATTGGTATTATTTCAGTGGGATCTCCAGAATTATTCAACAAGGGGCGGTGGTGCTTGAGGTGTTCATAATGAAAATGAACGGCCAACGTACTGTGCAGCTCTTATAAGGTTTAAACGGCAGTCACGTGATCAACATGTTGTATTCCGAACTTCAATTGCAGTGCGCACATTGCACAACTTATTCTATTCACAGAATTTTGGCACACAAATATGGCTGCCAAGTCACTGAGTACCAGTACGTTGAGTCTTCGGTTCATGCAAAATGCCCACCGTGCGAAGCAGATGAAGGAGGTTGAACTGGATCGAGCTGAGGTGAAGGACGATGGGAAATGGGAAGTTAGTCAGGTCGTTCGAGAATCTTGGGGATTATCCAGCGAAAAATCAGAGTAAGTTTATTTTCAACCGCTTGAGCATTCAGCAAAGCTGGGGCTCATTTCTGAGATAGATCTGTGGACGTGCACGAGGAATCGTATCTCCCATTCTTATTTGCAGGAAAATCTGGCGATGGTGGGGACACCGATGGAGTTTTCAAGAAGGCCACTGGTAGACGCGTATTTAACAAGAAAGGAGAGGAAGTTTCAATGGCAGTATGTTCCCGTCATCTTTTGGTGGACGTTTTCATCGAGAGCCCAAAATTTCCTAGGTGCTAGAACCTGAGCCACAGGCTGCATCTGCGCCATCTTCATCGAATGTAGCACCACCTACGACCGGACGTAAAATCCACCCAAGACCTATTTCGATATCTGCATCAGGAAAATCAGGACAATTGCGCGGATTCGAGGAACCCAAACCGCCCAAGGACGCCAAAACGGCGAAGCAGATGATTTTTGAAAGTGGTGGTGTCGGCGTTGACATTCGGGCACTGGCTCGAAAAGACTCTGCTGCCCCCGCGCCTAACAGATTCATGAAACCCGCCGGTGTGGATGAGCCCAAAGAAATGCAACCTTCTTCACTGTCCACTACCGAAAAGATCCTCAATTACGCCCGGCAGAAAAGTTCCAAACGCCAACGCGAAGCAATTGTTACAGACTCCAATGAAATGAGCACGAAAGCGAAGGCGAAGAAAAGGAAGAAAAATTCCGACTCCTGACTATCATCATGATCATAGGTGTGGATGGTATTTTATGTTGTTTTCATTTGGGCTCACGTTTTTGTAGCTTTGATAGCGAGGAGGATATACATTAGGCCTCTTGTTTCGAGGTTCCGACGCTCCTAAGACACGACGGTGATTGACAATTGATCCACTGCAATGAAGTCCCTCTTGAAGGACTTCGATCCATCGATGATGCCCTTCCTCCATAGTTCTTGTTCTTAGATTTTGTATTGGAAGGAAGTTGAGTCCAGTGTCTGTTAACAGGATAACTATCCGTGTACTACCTACAAATTATCTTAAAGTGTCTAATGCCAACCCACATATCGGAACTTTAATTCACCTGTATAATCTTGGATATCCTTCAAGTCCATATCCTTGCTGATCCCTGCAGGACGCTCGGTAACCAACTCATGCGCATAAAATGCTGAAAACCATGAGTACAAATCGAAGCCTCTTCTTGGGACGTCGAGGGGCAGTCGAGGAACGAAAAGCGCTGAAATAAGGCCCATAAGAAATGCGGTAAGAATGGTCGCGGCCATGAAGATATTGTTGATGACAGCGTTCGTAACGACCTGGTCGTCGTAACGGCGGGCGACGACGAGACCAGAGCCGGCGAAGTAAGGGAGCACGTTGCCGGCATCTGCTAAAGCACGGGCTTTAGCATAAGACTCCTCCGAGAGCCTGGTGTATCCGAAGGGGCCATCGCCGCCCGTAAAGGAGATTAACTGTGCGTGCGAATCGTTATTAGAGCTTCCCAGATAGGGCAAGAAGGAGAAGGGAGATACCGTTGGCGAAGGAACATACCAGGCATCACGGCCATTATCTTTAACTATTTGGTTGACGCTATTCTGATGGGCCACGATATACCTGAGAAAAAAAGGAAAGTACAGTTTATTGTAATCCTCATTATGTGGTCAAAACACTCACGGAGCCAGCATATTAGTTGAATTCAACACCCGTTTCACGAGAGGGTCAGAAACCGGCTGCCCTAATCTCTTCTCCTTTAATTTCTCAGTGTTCATATCGTTGATCTCCTCAGCCTTGTCCACAATTCGCATCGAGCTCGGGAAGCCGACAGTGCTATTGTACACTTCCAGTACCCATGGTTCGTAGAGTTCCAGGCAGACCACAGCATCATAGCCAATGAAGGTGGCGATGCCATTCACGTCGGGTATTGACTCACCTTTAGTTCCAAAGGTTCCATCCGGGGCGAAGGAAGTATTGAGTCTGACAAGAATGGCTTCCATTGTGGTAAATCCTCTACCATCGCCACCTGAGAATGCGTAAATTCCAAGAATTAAAAAAATAGTAGTCATACCCAAGCTCGAGGGAGAGCTAAACAGACTATGTGCAACGCCATTATTCGAGAACTTGGCTAAGAAAAATGAGTTAGGATCAGTGACAAACAGTGATTGATGATTCGAAACATCCCACCTCCCAAAGCAACTCCCGTGGTGTCGAAACCACTGGGCAACGTATCAGACAACTTATCGGGCGGCTGGACAACGTTTGAAAAATTGAAGGGCGGCTCCTTGAAGGCTTGAGGAAAGGGCAGGTCGAAGTCATCGAAGAGAGTGCGAATGGTGCTTCGAGGAATAAAGAGATAGGTGGAGCCGTTCTCTGATACGGGTACCCTGGAACATTCAAATATTAACACTAAGCGAACAAAAAAAAAAGGAACCAACAGGTTCAGAGTAATGTTTGGGATTTTTGCACACTTGATCCTGATACCCCACCGAGGAAACCTATTAAAGGATCAATATAAATACTAATTGACCATGGAAGTGCTTAAACGATTACCCACCTCAAGACAGAACTCGTTTCAACTTCAACTGTGGGTTTCGCAACCATCAGGTCCTGCGAGTTAATGTCAAGCGATGGCGCCATTGCAGTGAGATTAAAGGTGCCAAAGCCACTTCCGCCTGGGACGAGTTGGGATAAAACAACTTCTGAGAAGAAGACGGATTCATCTTTCCATTTCAGAGATACAACAGGAGGAAGTTCGCCATGAGATGAAAAAGGTGCCAGTGTCCATGTCAGGGCGTAGTTCTGTTGCAATATTTATTGTGATGACAAAGGAAAAGAAAATAGGCGGATCACCTCAAATGCGCCTTGTATGGCGTCTGCTCGTTTGAGGTCGTCTTCCGAAAGGTCTCCACTGACAATGACTTCGTGGTATTTCTGCTGTTGATGCTAGAGGAACGAGAAATGAAAACTCGATATCAAGAACAATGTTATTAACAAACCCACCACGACCTGAATGCCAATGTCTACTGCCCGAGCCAGAAGGAAAGACATCATCCCAGAAAAAATTACGTTGAGTAGGAAAAAAAATATCCATATTGACCATTTTCGTGAGCTGAAACGCACCCATCTTTATATCAGAGGGCGAAGTGTAAAGTAACGAAGTAACTCACTCATAAAGCTTACGATACTTCCTATCTGCGCCTGGGTACGAATACCGATCCCATAGCAGTCGCAAGGCTGCCCACGAGCTCGCGGGATTGTCTGAATGCATGGCCAAATCCTTCAACCGTACGCCTGCTTCATGCGTGTCAGGTACCCGGGACTGGTGTATGAGCGTCGCCCAAGCTGTACAGAGAGCTTTTAAAGGCATGGACCAAAAAAAAAAAAAGATCACATACTGGCCGCCTCCAAAACCCCTCGCACCAATTGCATCAGACTGAGACCCAGCATAAGCCCTAGTGTACCACATCCTACCCCCACGAACAATCTCGCCCAGAAGAGATTCCGACCCCGCCCCATGATAACGAAAATCAACAAAAATGGGTACGACAATAAACATATCCCGGTATGTATGGTCAATTTCTTCCATTGTGATACCTCAAAATTCTTTGCGAACGGGTGCCGCGGCGGCGGTTTCGGAAACCTGCCAAGGGGGGATGTGGGGGGTGTTGCGTCGAAAGATTCGGAGATGGTGATGGTATTTCGATTGCGCAGTGAGCCTCCGTAGACGAGGGGTAAAAACGTCGTCTTGGGGAGTCATACTCTGTATCGTCCGTTCCCGGGGAAGTCCATCGATAGTCCAATACTGGCTTATTATCCTTCCCTTGGTCGCTTCCAGTCGAATGCGGCATATCGATATGGACAATTCGTTCAGTACCCACGTTTCGTGTGAGAGGCAGCCGCACGATCTGTGGTGCACGTAATGGCAGCAGTGGTACATTGACTCCATCGTCTGCAACATCGTACGGCGTCTTGTAGTTGAAAGATGGGGTACCAGGACTATTTTGTCTGCTCGAATCTAGAGCAATAGGTTGCGGAGGTATGACGTGGTCCTTGTAAGGAAGGGGCAGCTGTTCATCCTGGTCATAAGATATAACTTCCTGCAAGAGCCTGGATAAGCCAGGACGTCGTGGTGCGTGTTCTGGCATGGTGGTGATATTGACTCCCCCGTCAGGCTTCGTCGTGACAATGAAAAAGTAAGGGAGAATAAACAATTAGAAGAGATGGACGAAAATGTGAATATCATGTCAATCGGATGTCATTGTGGGTAATACCGTGATGTGAACGAACACCCTCTGCCAGAAGTTGGATTGTGCCTGAGGACGAAATGGCACCCATTTTCAGGCAGGGAAAAACAGAGGGTTATTTTCTGTCAGAGATGATCATAAGTAAACCAAAATACTGAAAGAGCAGGGCCCACATAAGGAGGCATTTGCAAGGTTAGTTTCCGGTAGAAATCTTACAAGTGGATCCTCATTCCGAGTTGATATTGATCGGCCGAGCCAAAATTAGCTTCTGGCTTGAATTGGAAATGTTTGACCACAGTCGGAGCAATGACCATGATCACGGTATGTTGGGCAGTGCGTTTGTGACCAAAGTTGCGAGTTGCAGTTACGGCTACAGTTACTGAGTTAGAGTTCGGAATAGTTATCAGGTAACTATCCCACGCCTCCCTCAGCACTTTTGCCACACGTGATCTTGTGGCAAATACATCTCGGTGGCAATTGTTTCGGTGGCAAGCGCCCAGCATCTGATTCAGCGCTCGACGGAAGCAAAACGCGCATACTAAGAAATCTTTCTCTAGTCTTCCGAACAGATTTTCTCTGGTACTCTGTGAAGAAAGGCTCTAAGAAAAGATTACATTGTCTTGCTAATGATATCCATGAGAAAAATGATAACAACTACACTGTAACTTTCGACTGCATACTATTTTTTTCTTGGGGCAGATTTGTACCCTATCTATACCTTGTGATATATTCAAATGTTATCCTGTGAGAATAAAGGTTCTAAGAACGGAATGCGCAGTCGTGCTAATGCTATATATACCGCGGCAAGGCCGTCGGCATTGCCCACTACCTTACTTGTGGCAACAAATACATGGCATTTGGGCACCAATACAGGAGACATAACATTAGTACAGACGGTGAGGCTTGACCCGTGTTATTCGCTTAGAATCTCGACGCTAAGCAATTTATCTATATGCGTTGAGCTTTCTTCGAAGGAGATCCAAAGTGGAAGGCTGGGTGTTATAAGAATGAAGGGATGGTTTTTAGTTTGCATGGTAAATGGAGTTCTATAATAAGAAATAATGGCAGAAAAACCAGTCCATGTACAAGAAAAACTCACCTGTATAGGGAGGGTGTGCAGCAGAAATGAAGACCTTGAGAAAACAAAGGCAAATGCCATCCAATTGAAAGCAAATAAACCTGTAACCGTTTCTTATAATGAGGATGAGGGCGGCTCATTTAGACCTCTCGTTTCAAGGTTGCGACTCTCCCAAGAGCCACGGTCAGAGGGATTTCGGTGCATAGCAACCTGACGGTGATTCACTGCAATGAAGTCCCTCTTGAAGGACTTTGATCCGTCAGTGATACCCATCCTTCATAAATTTTGTTCCTAGATTTTGTGTCTGGAGCAAGGTGAGTCCAGTGTCTGTCAATAACAGGATAGTTATTTGTGTACTATCTGTAATATATCTAAAAATGTCCAATGTCAACCCACATATCGGAACTTTAATTCGCTCGTATGATCTATAATATCCCTCAAGTCCATATCCTTGCTGATCCCTGCAGGACGCTCGGCAACCAACTCATGCGCATAAAATGCCGAGAGCCATGAGTACAAGTCAAAGCCTCTTCTTGGGACGTCGAGGGGCAGTCGAGGAACAAAAAGCGCTGAAATCAGGCCCATAAGGAATGCGGCAAGAATGGTCGGGCCCATGAGAGCATTGCTAATGACAGCGCTCGTGACGACCTGGTCGTGGTAGCGGCGGGCGACGACGAGACCAGAGCCGGCGAAGTAAGGGAGCACGTTGTTGGCATCTGCTAGAGCACGGGCTTTAGCATAATACACCTCTGACAGCTCGGTGTATCCGAAGGGGCCATCGCCGCCAGTGAAGGAGATTAACTGCGGATCGTGGTTAGTCCACCATAAATAAGGCAAGTTCGAAAATAGAGATACCGTTGGCGAAGGCACATAGTTGGCATCGCGGCCGTTATCTTTGAGTATTTGGTTGACGCTGTTCTGATGGCCTGCGATATACCTGAGAAAGAGGGAGAGTGCAGTTTAATCCTCCATTATTCGGCCAACTCTCAAAACACTCACGCAGCCCTCATATTAGTTGAATTCAACGCCCGTTTCACAAGCGGGTCAGAAACCGGCTTTCCCGATCTCTTTTCCTTTAGTTGCTCCGTGTTCACATCTTTGATCTCCGCAGCCTTGTCCACAATTCGTATCGAGCTCGGGAAGCCGACAGAGCTGTTGTATACTTCCAGCACCCAAGGCTCGTAGAGCTCCAGGCAAACCGCAGCATCATAGCCAATAAAGGTGGCGAAGCCATCCTTATCAGGCATCGAGTAGTCGCCTTTGATTCCAAAGGTGCCATGCGGGGCAAAGGAGGTATTGAGTCTGACGAGAATGTTTTCCATTGTGAGAAATCCTTTGCCTTCTTGACCTGGGAGCATGTAAATACTAAGAATTTCGATATCAAAAAATGGCTGCAAACATACCCATACTCAAGGGAGTGCTCTTCATACTATGCGCAACGCCATTATTCAAGAACTTGGCTAAGAAAAATGGGTTAAAAATAATCGACAAACAACGATCAATGAGTCGAAACATCCCACCTCCCATAGAGATTCCCGTTGTGTCTAAACCACTAGGTAACGTATCATTCGGATCCACAACTGTCGAAAAATTCAAGGGCTGTTCGAAGGCCTGAGGAAAGGACAGGTTGAAACCAGCGAAGAGAGGGCGAATTATGCTTTGAGGGGTAAAGAGATAAGTAAAGTTGTTCTGTGATAAAGGTACCCTGGAAATTTTAAATATTAACACTCTAAGCGAACAAAAAAAAAGAGAACCAACAAGTTGAGAGGAAGGTTGGGAATTTTTGCGCACTTGATCCTGATACCCCACCGAGGAAACCTATGAAAGGATCAATATAAATCCTAATTGACCGTGGAAATGCTTGAACGATTACCTCAAGACAGAGCCCGTTTCAACTTCAGCTGTAGGTTTATTAACTATCAGGTCCTGCGAGTTAATGTCAAGCGATGGCGCCGTTGCAGTGAGGTCAAAGATGCCAAAGCCACTTCCGCCTGGAATGAGTTGGGAGAAAACGACTTCTGAGAAGAAGACCGATTCATTGTTCCAGTTCAGGGATACAACAGGAGGAAGTTCGCCATGAGATGAAAAAGGTGCCAGTGTCCATGTCAGGGCGTAGTTCTGTTGCAATATTTATTGTGATGACAACGGAAGAAAAAATTGGCGGATCACCTCAAATGCGCCTTGTATGGCGTCTGCTCGTTGGAGGTCGTCTTCCGAAAGGTCTCCGCTGACAATGACTTCGTGGTATTTCTGCTGTTGATGCTAGAGGAACGAGAAATGAAAATTCGATATCAAGAAGAATATTATTACCCAACCCACCTCGACCTGAATGCCAATGTCCACTGCCCGACCCAGAAGGAAAGACATCATCCCAGAAAAAATCACGTTGAGTAGGAAAAAAAAGATCCATATTGACCATTTTCGTGAACTGAAACGCACCCATCTTTATATCAGAAGGCGAAGTGTAAAGTAACGAAGTAACTCACTCATAAAATTTACGGTACTCTCTATCCGCACCTGGATACGAATGTCGATCCCATAGCAGTCGCAAGGCCGCCCATGAGCTCGTGGGATCGTCTGAATGCGCGGCCAGATCTTTCAACCGTACGCCTGCTCCATGTGTGTCAGGCACCCGGGACTGGTGTATGAGCGTCGCCCAAGCTGTATAGCAAGTTTTGAATAAGGCATTCACCTACAAAATCAGATCACATACTGGCCGCCTCCAAAACCCCTCGCGCCAAATGCACCAGGCTGAGACCCAGCATAACCCCCAGTATACCGCATCCCACCCCCACGAACACTCTTGCCCAAAAGAGATTCCGACCCCGCCCCATGATAACGAAAATCGACAAAAATGGGTACGACAATAAACATATACCAGTATGTATGGCCAATTTCCTCCACTGTGGTACCTCAAAATTCTTTGCGAACGGGTGCCGCGGCGGCGGTTTCGGAAACCTGCCAAGGGTAGATGTGAGAGGCGGTGTCGTGTCGAAATATTGAGAAAGATTCGGAGATGGTGATGGCATTTCGATTGCGCACTGGGCCTCTGCAGACGGGGGGTAAAGACGTCGTCTTGGGGAGTCATATTCTGTATCGTCCGTTCCCGGTGCAGTCCATCGGTAGTCGAATACTTGCTTGTTTTCTGTCCCTCGCTCACTCCCAGTTGAACGCGGCACACCGATATGGGTGATTCGTTCAGTGCCGACGTTTCGTGTGAGAGGCAGTCGCACGGCCTGTGGTGTATGTAAGGGCAGCAATGGTACATTGACTCCATCGTCTGCAACATCGTACCGCGTCTTGTAGTCGAAAGATGGACTAGGACTATTTTGTCTGCTCGAATCTCGAGCAATAGGCTGTGGAGGTGCGAGGTTTTCCTTGGGAGGGAGGGGCGGCTGCTCCTCCGGGTCATAAAACATAACCTCCTGCGAGAGCTTGGAGAGGCCAGGTGGACGTTGTGGCGCATGTTCTGGCATCGTGATACCGTTGCCTCCCCCGTCGGGCGTCAGCGTGACAATGAAAAAGTAAGGTAGAACGAGCAATCAGAGTAGAGAGAAGAAAACGTGAATGGCAATCGGAAAGTCATTGTAGGGAATGCCTAGAAGGGATGTGAGCGGTGTCCTGAAAATGAACAACCTCGTGTACTTTGCCTGCCCACTTGTTGTGCCTGCCATGCATAGGTCGAAATGGCACCCATTGTCAGGAGCCCTGCCGAGGGCCAAAAAAAGGGGGTAGTTTGCGGTCGGAGAGTCTCGTAAGTGACTGAGAGAGGAAAAAGGCTTTCGCAACAAGATTAGTTTTCGCTATGAACCTTGCATGTCTGGGCTGCCATGTTGAACATGATGATTGGTCAGCCGAGCTAAGCTTGAATCCTCCCACTGGAAATTCTGACCACTGAGCCCTGACCACAGTACCGTACAAGTTGTCAGGATGTGGATGGCCTCGTCCTGGAAGAGAAGAATCTTCAGAAGGCCCAGGGAATGTGTCAGCTGCTATTCAGTCGGATCCTTGCAACAAGTTGACAGACGCGGCCTTGCTTGGCGATGATTGGAATGCCATACATAGTGTCGATGAAACAGCCTACATATCATATTCATTGCCGGGGCAGGACTATTCTGACAAGGTGGCAAAATGGTCGTTTGAATTTTTCCGAGTCACATTTTGCCGAGTGGGGTCGCGTGACTTTGGCAAAATAATCCGGTCACCACAGTGATTGGTCACTGTGGTGCATGACATGATCAAATTTCAACCCAAAAGAAAAAAAAAAGGTGTCAAAGAGATCATGATAACAACTCGACTACGTCAGGATCTTCACGAATCACCTTCAACTCTCCCCTTCGCTTTCTTTTTCTTCTTTGCCTTCTCAACACCCTCCGGTTCCTCGTGGTCCATCTCCAGCTCCATAGCAGACCGCTTTTTGTGCCGTCTCTTCTCTTCAATGGTCGGCGCGGCCATTTCCACAGGGGCGACGAAAGCTTCTGCCCGCTCTGCGCGCCTCCTTTCTGTTGTTTCTGTTTGCTACAGTAAATTTAAGTCAGCCGTCGGTAGTTGTGGACTTTGGAAGAGGTGAACCTTTTGCTTTCTCTTCTCCATCTCTCGAGCTTCCCTCTCCGTTTGCTTGAGGAAGTATTCTCCAGATTCTAGTTGTAAATCGACCTGCAGAAATAAAAGATTTGATAAATATTTGTTGTTTAAAGAACAATGAATTTCAAAAACAAAGATCTGACCTTGCGTGGTAGTTGTGCTGGTGGGAAAGGCGTATAGACCTTTTTCTTCGTCGCTTCCTTTCTTTGTAATTCCTCCACCGTGGTGTCCAGGCCAGCTGCCTTGCGAGCCTCTACCTTCTGGGCGATTTTCTCGTTCTTCTTCGCCGTCTTCTCTGAAGTTTTGAGATGACGTTTACGGAATTGAGGAAGGAAGCGGTCCCAAGATTCTGTGGCGAGTTTGGGGTCTTTAGCAAGCTCTCTTCGAATCATGAGTTCCTGGAATTTTGAGAGGTTAGAATCCGAAACCGTGTTGGAAAGGAGGTTGATGCCCACCTTTATTCGGTATATTGGGTGGATGTTCTTCATGCAGTCAAGAACTATCCTCCGAACTTCCTTGAGCGACTTGAATGGACCCATAACGCTGACAGTGTTTCCTTGCACAAGAACGTAGCAATTCGTCAAAAGTTCAATGGCCTAAAAATGATCAAGACACGGAAACGCTCCTGATTATTTCACGACATACCTTCAATGTACTTCCATCCGGCCCAATAATCCTCTGTCTCCGCTTCACGAAACGCTCTTTGTTCCTGACCAAACTCCCAATTTTGATGATATCACAAGCCGTGTCGTCCTGTAACACCTTAACTGCTTGATTTACGGCCACGCCTCGGGCCATAAGCTTGATCATATCACGAGCTTTTAGAATGATGTAAGGGTCGTAGGTTTTTCGAGTTGTCCTCACGGACATTGAACCATGTACGAGATCGAGTGTACAGGAAATGCCCTATGGAAGGTCTGAGGATGACATTGTGAAGATGTGTTGAAAACGCACATGTGCATCCAAGGCCTTTGTCACAGCACTCCATACCTCCCGTAGGTATTTTTCGCGATATTTTGGGAAGAGAGTGGCAAAGGAGGATTCCTCCGTGAAGGCTCCGCCCTTATTGTCCGTTGGCAGGAATGGATCGACTTTCCACTGCCAATCTAGGTTAAATAGATCACAAGATATGCAGTATAATTGGTCGTACACTGAGAAAATAACATTTCGGTTAAAAACAAAAGGCAAACTTCGCAGTCTAAACGACTCACTGGTCAACGTCTTCTGTGTCCCATGCTACAAAAATGTAAACATGATGAGCACCACAAAAGCTCCACAAATAAAGTGCATACGTTTGTCCTTCCTATGCACCTTGTTCTTGCTGATTACCGGCTCTCCGGATTCTGACATGACGAGCAGCAATGGCGTTGAAGAAATAAGTGCGAAACAATGCCCGAGATTACATAACCAGTGATCGTCAAATGTTCTGGGCTTCATTTATGTTCCTTTCTCCTTCCATTCACATTTAATTTTCTTTCGACCATGGACAATTCCCCCGATGGTATTGCTCCCCAGGATACTATGGCTCTCTCATACGACGACACCGTTGCTTATGAGGAGCAGCTGCCAACTGAGGCTGAACGCGAACGCGCCGCGTCACTTGCAAACCGTATTGGCTCTAGCAAGGTCTACCTGCTGTCAGAATCTTCTGTAGCGACAAGAGTCGGCAAGGTACGCCAGTTCCCTGTAATTACGAACACCGTTACAATTATTTTTCATTTCTGGATATTAAGCGCAAACACAATGATGGTGAAGAAGAAGCAGATGATAAAATGGACGAGGATGAGCAGTTGAATGGGGGTGGGTTTTTTGTGAATATTTGCCACCGACAAATTAACGCAGCCATTTGTTGCTCAGATCTCTCATACCGCCCCAACGCTATCCTCTTCCATGGCTCGCCATTTGCCCATTTACCAACGGCTCGAATATTTGCATATGCAACACATTTCGATGCCCATCCCATGGGCCTCGAATGGGTCGACGACAATACATGCGTACTCGTTTTTGAATCCAAGAAAAACGCACGAGAAGCTTTCAGTCTACTCCAGAAAACGGCTTCAGAGGAGCCCGACATGGACGAATTCATCACAGCACGTCCGTTTCCCATCGCTCTATGGCCCCCGGAAGAGCGAATCAATACAATGTTCGGAAAGGGTGAAGTCTTGAAGGGCTCCATTCGCATGCGTTGGGCGAAGCGAGAAGACGTGAAAAAGAAGGGTGCGAAGAACCAGAGTCAGTTCTACAAAAAACATGGCACCTCAGCTGGGAAGGAGTTGTTCGACGGACGCGATTTACCCCCTACGAAACGGAGAAGACAAGACAATCATGAAGATGAGGAAATTGTAAGGGCTCAGCTGGACGATGAGCTCGATCAGTTCCTCGCAGAGGACGACGATGAAGGGCAGAAAAAGGACTCTGCTGAAGAAGTGGGTGATTTCCCAGCTTCCCCTCCTTCAAAAATGCGTTCGGATTACATTGCACGAGACGGAAGAACCCTCCTTGAACGAACATCTCTCATCCGCCTCCACCCATCCGACGAGCCGCCAGACCTTGCTTCGCGCCTAACGGCCCCTCTCCCACGACGTTCTCGAGAGAAGCGTGGGCGCAACGGGAGTTCACCCCGGGATAGTGTACAGCCATCGGTGACCGAGAAATTGGAATGGGGTCCAGAACCAAATCGTCGACGACGTTCAGCGCGGAATGGGAGAGACAGGGATTACGATGACCGTCTGAATGGATCAACGAATGAGCACGATGGAAGGAGGAGTAGGAGAGGAGAACGGCCTCGCACGGGTGAACGCCCACGAAAAACGCAGCAAGAGCTGGACGACGAACTCGATGCGTTCCTTCGGCCCGGCACCGTTGCCTGATGCTGGCAGTAAGGGGACTTGTAATTCGCTACACGTATGATACCCCGGCTCTCTGCCTTATTGCATATTTGTTTTACTGTATTCTAATTGCATTATCACCACTCTCAGATCTTGACATTTATCATTTCTGGGCGCCAATCCACAGGACATTCTATCCATCAATCCTTTTATTCAATATGAAGATTTGTCGATCAAGGAACGCGCTGACATTACCTTTTTTTCAGAGTGGATTCTTATCTATAACAATTATTTAGCAAGAATAGGAGGCCCAAAGGAGTCGCGATGCGACCGCGTTCAAATCTGCCCGCCTACTAAACCCCTCTCCAGTAATCTATAAATTCATATTCGATCCCAACACTCTCACCCCCGAGATCAGCACATCGACATTTTCTCGCATAAAGAACAAAATCGACTTTTCAACTTTGGCTTCTTCACAATCTCTCCGCAATATGCTTTTACCTGACTATCGCAAAAATCCCTCTTCCATTTCTTGCTTTGACATACTCCTGTCCTCCGCCGTTGACATCGCTCCCGCTACTGGCGTTCTGGCTATCATACCCGCCCTCGCTATCCTGCACAACTTTGGTCACTCTAGGCGATTTTTTGCCCACCGCATCGCCGAAAACGCCACTAAATACAACTTCATTTCTGGCTCGACACCTAAAAACTTGGCCCCATCCTTCGTCGTCGCGAGAAGCGACACAACTAGCATTATCAACCTCGAAGGAACTCTGGGCGCGGTCGTCACTACAGGCGAGGCTACACCCCATTCCTGTTTGACTCATGTCATGGAAACTGTTGGAGACGGCCAATCAAACAAAGAGTGGAGTCGCGCTGGAAACAATGGGCGCCTCGTTCGAAATGAATCTGGTCCGAGCTCGCGTATGTTTTCAATCTCTTGTCACTTTCATTATCTGAATTTTTTTCTTAGATGGGACTGGTAGTGGCAATTCTGAAGGTGGCAACGGAAGTGGCAATAGAGGTGCTGGTGTTGGTGTTGGTGGTGATAATGGTAATGCTGGCGGTGGTTCAGCTGGTGGTTCGGATCATCGCGCTCCTGGAGGGCGCCGTTCGAGCGCAGCGGGTACTTCGGCCCTCGTTTCATTACAGTTCTCTGATCTGACATCGACTTCCAGGCTCCTCTAAGTTGACTTCCACAAAGCACACTGGCGAAACTGGAGGGGCGCCGCCCCCACCACCACCACCTCATGCCGCCTTGGCAGTCGATGATGGTTGCCCCAAAGGTTTTCCCAACCACCAAGATTCTTTCGAGCTTTTCAACTGGACAACTATCGTCGTTGGGCTCGCTGTTCTCGTTTCTCTTGGAAAATGGATCCTTGATAGATGGAGACCACAACAGATAAAATCGGTCGATGTCTGCCCTCGAATTCCACCCACCGTTGTTCAAATTTTGCCAGATATCTGCTTTCGGCCTGATCTCACCTCAGCTTATGATCCCAACTCCTACCTTATGTCCTCCCTCCTTCCTCGCCAGGAACTTTTCTATGACTGCGGCTGTAAGAGGGTATTAGATGACGTTCAGTTCAATATTTCGACAAAAGAAGCGTTCGAAATCCTCAACGGAGCAGCTCGCCCTAAATTTCACCAAAACGGAGCGGACATCGGTTGCGGCAAACATGCTCCTACTATCAGTACCTCCGCGCTCTCTAGGCTTGACATAATCTTCCCACTTCTATTCTCTCTGGTTATCTATCTCGTGGGCTACACCCATTGCCTTCTAGGTCAGTGTCGTGATACGCCGATCAAACAGTATCCAGGTGGGACTTCTCATGTAAGCTCAAGCTGTTGCATTTGTCTTCTGTCGACGCTTTTTCTAATACATGGTTGCTTAGCCCGGTTTTGACGCTCAAGGCGACCCCAACATGGAACCAGACAGTATCATCTGCGACATCGCATCTCAGCAGACCGGCTCTAATGCAGGCTCGGGATCAGGACCTCCTCTTGATCCCTCCGCGCCCGTCTTCATCCCCACTCAAAGGGTGGCCACACCCATCAACCTACCCAAATTCCATTTTATTCCGGTCCTTGACACGCGCGAACGACACCGCACTCGTCGTGTCCACAAAGATGACCGTCATGGTCACTGCCAGATCGATCTCAATGATGGATCTTTTAGCGGATTGTCGTCTTCGAAATGGTCTTCTGGACATTAAGATCAAGTTCCTCTTGCTTTTCTTTTTGTTCATGCCTTGATAGTTCAATGATTGTCGATACCACGACCCTTATCACAGGCTGCCCGAACCTGAAGGCCCACTCTCTTAATTTTATCTCTTACCCAGAAATAGGAATTCCTAGTTCCTTGAATCCCTCGTGTTTGATGACCTACAGTATCTTGAGACTTGGGCCTTTCTCCTTCTCCGACCCTTCCAGCCTGAGTTTCGACATATTGAATTTTCAGTGGATGCCTTCTTTGGACTGCTAATCAGTGGCAGCTGGAGCCATTTTAATGGCTCCTTCATTGCAGAGCAGTGCGATTCCGGCATGTTCCATATTTTTCCCGATACATTGCAGACCGCGCGTCAGAGGCTAGAATGCACGTTGACTTGGCCGTGACGGGAGATGGAATTCCTGTGACCACCGTTTAGGAGGGCCCCAGCATGGAGTAGAGGGACAAGGGACTTATGGTGCACCAGACTTCGGTGATGCAGCGACGTAAGCTGCGAGCTAAGACAAAGCTGTTAATTCCGGCTGGAGACCAGCGTGTAGCGTGTTCCTAAACCGCATGGGTCACTTTTTAATGAGTTTCGTCCCTCTTTGGCAACGACTACCCATCCGGAGACCCCCGGATTGTCATGATGCCATCAAAGTCTTGTCCTCTCCCGACAAAAGTACTTGTACTTTCCCTCCAATCTGTAGAGAATTTGCTAAAATAGGACTTGTTAGTATATAATATGTGCGATACAAACATGGTGTGTTCAATGCGGTATAGAGAACATTGAGATGTGAACCGTACCTTGACCGCACCTCGAACTCATCATGATCAGTAAAATTCCATCCCCTTTTCGAGGCCATTCGGAGACCTTTTTGTCGCTTCCACTTTTCGACGACTTTTTTCACAACTTAAACCCCCTTCTGTGTCAATTTCTACAGACCATCGCACCATGTGTCAACTTTTAAGCTTTTCCAGCTTTTGGGATTCAACTTGCACTAGGAGTTGTTAAAATGCAATCTTGTGTACATTATATTGGGTTACATGAAATCTTTGAAAAGTACCTAATAATTCAGGAACTTTATTTAAATGATGGCTGAGGAATTGTGAACCAGAAACCCCAGTCGAATGCACTCCATACAGTCAAGTGCCCCATGCCCATTGCCTTGCCAGCGAAAGTCTGGTTCAATCATCCACGCCCAATTTCATCATCAGCAATATCTCCAACTGTTGAAAATTACTGAAAAAGAGCATATGGATGGGTGATCCCTTCGTGCTTGAACAAAAAGATAAGAAAAACACACAAGCAACAAGGAACCTACAAATCCTGGTGCATCCGAATCTGTATTTCCCAGAAAGACACAGTCCAAGGCGCACCAGAATACCATGACTTAACCAACCTTATCTTCTCATGGTCACCAATTCAAGATAAGTCACTGGTTGCATAGAATGGATTGTAAATGTAAATGCCGAGGTCTGGGTTAGTCGCCAAAATTCTACCCGGCAAGTCATAGGGACGAAGTATGCAAAGTTTGAGATGATGCATCAGCAAAACTCCATCCGTCTGGCACGTCTGGCGCCAGACGCGCCAGACGCAACCAGACTTCCATATTTGGTATGGCAACATATCGACGCTCG